>Ga0209025_1002633_pt1 | contig 18401 bp, 17 predicted proteins | sample AraplaMF_Col_mLB_FD_184256 | JGI IMG/M metagenome (GOLD analysis project Ga0209025, IMG submission 184256) | Arabidopsis root microbial communities from the University of North Carolina, USA - plate scrape MF_Col_mLB (SPAdes) (version 2) | ecosystem: Host-associated > Plants > Roots > Endosphere... | reverse complement strand
CGGCGGTCAGCGGGTCGAAGGCGGCGCGTGCGGCGTTGTCGGAAGTGTTCATCGGTCAGGCCTGGGTGAGCGCGTTGGCGCTGATGAGGTCGTTGTGATTGGGGTTGGTCGGGTCGAACACCGGCGCGGTGCGGACCGCGTGCACGGCGTTGACCTTGATCGCGTTGCGGCCGTTGTGCGTGCCGAATTCGCCGGAAAACAGCGGCATCTGCTCGACCTTCAGCGTCGCCGTGCGCGGCAGTTCGATCGGGATCACATCCCCGACGCGCAGCCGGCACAGCTCGCGCAGGCTGATCGGACGCTGCGCCAGCACGCTGGACAGCTCGATCTCCGCGTCGTGCAGTTGCGAGCGCAATGCGACCGTCCAGCTTTCGTCGCGTTCGATGCGGTCGCTCTGCACGCCGGCATCGAGCTGCTCGCGGATCGGTTCGAGCATCGCGTACGGGAAGGAGACGTGGAACTCGCCGCCGCCGCCTTCCAGTTCGACGTGGAAGCGGCACACCACGATGTATTCGCGCGGACTGATGATGTTGGCGAAGTGCGGGTTCACCTCGGAGTTGAGGTACTCGAACTCCACCGGCATCACCGGCGCCCACGCATCGACCAGGTCGGAGAAGGTCTGCTTGAGCAGCAGCTGGATCACGCGCATCTCGGTGGGCGTGAATTCGCGGCCTTCGATGCGCGTGTGGTACTTGCCCGAACCGCCGAAGAAGTTGTCCACCACGGTGAACACCAGGCGCGGTTCGAACATCACCAGCGCGGTGCCGCGCAGCGGCTTCATCTTCACCAGGTTGAGGTTGGTGGGCACCTGCAGCGAGTGCATGTACTCGCCGAAGCGGATCAGGTCGATGCCGCGCACCGACAGGTCGGCCGAGCGGCGCAGCAGGTTGAACAGGCCGATGCGCCAGGTGCGGGCGAAGCGCTCGTTGATCATCTCCAGCGTCGGCAGCTTGCCGCGGACGATGCGGTCCTGGCTGGCGAAATCGTAATTGCGCGCCTCGCCCGGGGCCGGCGGCGGTTCGGTCTCGACCGCGCCGCTGTCCACGCCGTGGAGAAGGGCGTCGATTTCGTCCTGTGAAAGCAGGTCGGTCATCATCGAAGTCGCGCTCCGTCGTGGATTACTGCGTGACCAGGCTGGTGAAGAACACGGCCTCGACCTTGGCCGGGGCGCGTTCGGACTTCAGCACGCCGCGCACTTCGGCCAGGGCCTGTTCCTGGAGGCGCTCCTTGGCCGAGCGCTGCGCGAGCTGCGCGGCGGTCTGCTGGCCGAACAGGAGCAGCAGGCGGTTGCGGATGGCGGGCGTGTGCAGTTCCAGCGCGGCGCCGGTGGCTTCATCGCGCGTCATGACCTGCACGTCGGCCTGGAGGTAGCGCACCGAGCTGGTGTCGGCCAGGTTCACCACGAACGCCGGTTCCAGCGCGTAGTAGCGCGCCGGCTGCGTGGCGGCCGCTTCGGGCTTCTCGACGGCGTGCGCATCGCCGTTGCGGCCCTGCAGGAACCAGAACGCACCGGCGCCGGCCATGCCGATCACCAGAAGGGCGATCAGGATCCACAACGCGAGGTTGTTGCTCTTGGGCGCGGGCGGAGCGACTTGGGCGGCGGGCTTGGACATGCGGTGGAACTCGGCAATGGGGACTGCCGTGTCCGTGCAAGTGGTGTGCCGGCTGCGTGTCGGTGATCAGGCCCGCTCTTTAGCCCCTCTCCCGCCTGCGGGAGAGGGGTTGGGGTGAGGGTCGGTGTGGCGATGGCGTTGCAGGTCGCGCGCTTGAGCCCCTCTCCCTCCGGGAGAGGGGTTGGGGTGAGGGTCGGCGGAGTGATTACGGCGCAGATCGCGCGCTTGAGCCCCTCTCCCACCGGGAGAGGGGTTGGGGTGAGGGGCGGCGGGTGAGGGCGGTGCAGGTCGCGCGCTTAAGCCCCTCTCCCTCCGGGAGAGGGGTTGGGGTGAGGGTCTGCGGAGCCATTACGGCGCAGGTCGTATGTTTTCTGCTTCCCTGCTTCGAAGAAGCAAAGAACCTAGCCTTGCACCGCATCGCCGTACGAGCGGTGAGGCTTCGTTACCCCTCACCCCAACCCCTCTCCCGGTGGGAGAGGGGCTTAGGCTCCCTCCCCTGCGAATGCAGGGGAGGGTTGGGGAGGGGTGAAGTGCAACCCGCGGCGTCGGGCTTTTGACGGAAGCCCGGCGTCAGACTCCCGACAGCCCCCTCAACCCGACAGCCCACCCTCACGCATATTCATCCAGCAACCCCCGCGACACTCGCGCAGCCGGCCCGCGCGTCCAGCCCGCGTCATTGGCCGCATCCCCGCGCTCATTCCCGCCACCGGACATCGAAGCCGTCCCATTGGACCCCGGCTGCTGCTGCGCCTGACGCTGCCCCACATCGGCCTGCCCCAGCTGCAATCCCTGCTGACCCAGCATGTCCCGCAAACGCGGCAGGCTCGATTCCAGCGCGTGGCGCACGTCCGCCTGGGCGCTGTGGAATTCCGCATTCACGCGGTTGCCGTCCACCTGCAGGCGCACGTCGATCGCGCCAAGGTGGTCGGGCGTCACGCGGATCTCGGCATGGCCGACCTTCTGGTCCGCCATCCACGCGATGCGCGAGGAGAAGCCGTCGTCGAAACCGTCGTCCAGCGCGAGCGGCGCGTTCATCGTCGCCGCAGCCGCGGCCGTGCGCATGACCGTATGCACCGGCGTCGTCGAAGCGGTAGGCAGCGTGGCCGGCGTCGTATCGCCGATGGCCGTCGTGTCCAGGGCCGCATCGCCCGCGTCGGCCTTCGTGTCGCTGGAAGCCGCCGCGCCCATTGCCATCGCGAACGCCGCCGTGGCATCGCCATCGGTCGGCGCAACCGCAGCGGGCGGGGCGCCCGGCAACGTGGGAAGCACGGGCGCGGTCGCATTGCCGGCGCGCGGATCGGTCGCCGTCGCCACGGCGTCGCCGCGCACCAGGCCCGGCGGCAGCGCTTCGGTGGTCGGCGCGGCCGTGGCGGCGGCAGGCGCGGCGTTCGCGCCGGCCAGGCCGTTCAGCAGCGCCAGCATCTGTTCGGGAAGGGCGGGCGTGGCGGCGTCGTTCGTGGTCGTGGTCGACGCGGTCGTCGATGTTTCGCCCGACGTCGCGCCGGTTTCGTCGGCCGTCGAAGCCGTTGCCGTATCCGCGTCATCGCCGCACGCGTCTGCTTCGCGCGGCGCATCGTCCTTCGCGTCCGCACGCGAGGTTTCGCGCGCCGGGTCCTTCGTCTTCGTGTCGGAGGATTTCGTTTCGTCCGAAGCGCGCGACGGCTCCGACGCGCGCGGCGCATCGTTCGCCTTCGCCGCGGCGCCGGTCGTTTCGGCCATGCGCGTCGTGTTCGACGCAGCACCGCGCGAACCCTGCGCCCGCAGCATCCGGTCGAATCCGCCCGACGCGTTCGCATCGTCCTGCGCATTGGAGGCGCGCGGCGAACCGGATGTCGTACCGCGCGACGAAGCCGCGCGCTGCCCGCCGAAGAGGGCGTCGAACGCCTGCATCATTCCGCTCCGTCGCTGCCGCCCGCCCGCACGCGACGACCGCCGAGGTCGTCGAGCTCACGTTGCACGCGCTGCTCGGCCACGCGCGATTCCTGCGCGCGGTAGCTGTCGGCCAGCTTCTCCAGCACCTTGTTGTCGCGGCTGGCGAGCATCAGGCGCGTGCGTTCCACGTCGCGGTTCTGCCGGCTGTTGTCGACGATGCGCGTCTGCTGGTCCACGGCCGTTTCGAGCTTCGCGCGGAAAGCGATGCGGTTGGCGAGCAGCGCCGGGGCGATGGTCGATTCGCTGGGCGCGATCGCGTATTCCTCGGCGTAGCGACGCAGCGCGTCCAGGCGCTGTTCCTGTTCGGCCAGCTGGCGGTCGCGCTCGGCGACATCGCGCGCGGCGGCGTCCTGGCGCTGCTGCATCAGGTTGAGCAGGGGGTCGAGGCGTTGGGAGCGGGTCATCAAGCGTTCTCCGTCGTCGCTCTGGCGACAGTGGGTTCACGGACATCGTCGAGCAGGCGGGCGAGGGCGTCGCGACTTGCGGCGACATCCGACGCCTCGCTCACGTCCTGCCCAAGGAAATTCAGGATCGCCGGCCAGCGCGCCAGCGCCTCGTCGACGACCGGATCGTTGCCGCGCTGGTAGGCGCCGATCGCGATGAGATCGCGCTGCGCGTTGTAGGCCGACATCAGGCGCTTGAGCTTGCGGATGCGCTCGCGCCACGGCGCGTCGGTGATGTCCTGCATCACGCGGCTGACCGAGACTTCCACGTCGATGGCCGGGTACTGGCCGGCATCGGCGATGCGGCGGGTCAGGACGATGTGGCCGTCGAGGATCGCGCGCGCGGCATCGGCGATGGGTTCCTGCTGGTCGTCGCCTTCGGTGAGCACGGTGTAGAACGCGGTGATCGACCCGCGCCCGTCGGCGCCGTTGCCCGCGCGTTCGACCAGCGCCGGAAGCTTCGCGAACACGCTGGGCGGATAACCGCGCGTGGTCGGCGGCTCGCCCACGGACAGGCCGATCTCGCGCTGTGCATGCGCGTAACGCGTGAGCGAATCCATCAGCAGCAGTACGTGCAGGCCCTGGTCGCGATACCACTCGGCGATGGCGGTGGCGCGCAACGCGCCGTGCAGTCGCGCCAGCGGCGGGCGATCGGCGGGTGCGGCGACGACGACGGCGCGGCGCAGGCCTTCCTCGCCCAGCGTGGCTTCGACGAAGTCGCGCACTTCTCGGCCTCGTTCGCCGATGAGTCCGACGACGATGACATCGGCCGCGGTGAAGCGGGTCATCATGCCCAACAGCGTGGATTTGCCGACGCCCGAGCCCGCGAACAGGCCCACGCGCTGGCCGCGGCCGATGGGCAGCAGCGCGTTGATCGCGCGCACGCCGACGTCGAGCGAACGCGTGATGGGTTCGCGCATGAGCGGATTGACGGATTTGCCGGCCAGGCCGACCCAGCTTTCGGCGCGGATCGGACCACGGCCGTCCAGCGGCACGCCGTCGCTGTCGATCACGCGGCCTAGCAGGCCTTCGCCGACGGCGACTTCACCGCGTTGCCGCGACGGCACGACGCGCGCATTCGGAAGCAGGCCTTCCAGGTGCGCGCTGGGCATGAGGAACGTGCGGTCGCCGGAGAAGCCGACGACTTCGGCGTCGACCCACACGCCGCCCTGCGTTTCCACGCGGCAGCGCGAACCCAGCGGTGCGCTGCAGCCGGAGGCTTCCAGCGTGAGGCCGACCGCGCGACGCAGCACGCCTTCGCGCGCCAGTCCCAGCGATACCGGCTGCGGCGCAGCGACGCCCAGCCTCGCGGCGAGGCGGAGATTGCGGGCGTCCTGCCAGTGGGAGGCGGGGGTGGTCATGCCTGTGCCGTGCAAGGCCTGTGCCGGTATTCCGTAGCCCGGGTAAGCGAAGCGCACCCGGGAGCTGTCACGCCCGACCCGGGTGCGCTTCGCCTACCCGGGCTACAGAGGCAGGACTTCGATTGCGGTTTCACTTCACCGCCCCATGCGCCGCCACCGTGCTTTCCAGCGCGGCCTGCAACCGCGCCGCGAGCGTCCCGTCGATGCGCACGCTTTCGCTGTGCACGCGCAGTTCGCCGCGCGCCAGCGTGCTGTCGTTGGTCAGGCGCACGCCGTCCAGGCCGGCCAGGTGCGGATACAGCACGCCCATGTCGTCCGGATGCAGGCGCAGTTCGACGCCGCGCTGGCTGGTGCCGACGGCGTCGAGCGCCTCGCGTACCAGATCGGCGAGCAGCGACGGATCGGCCGTATACGCAGGACCGATCAGCGAACCCGCCACACGCACGGCCAGCTCGGCCAGCGCTTCGGACACCTCATCGTCCAGTCGCGCGAGCGGACGCGTGAAGCCGTCCAGGATTCCTTCGATCTGCGCGACGAGGCGGCGCACTTCCGCCTGGCCCGTCGCGAAACCTTCCGCGTGACCGCGCGCCAGGCCGTCGGCGTAGCCCTGGTCGTGCGCGGCCTGTTCGATCGCCTGCAGGTCTTCCACGCTCGGCGGCGGCGGAAGTTCGATGACCGGTTCCGGTTCGACAGGCTCCAGTCCCGGCGCGGTCCAGCGCACGGCGCCGGCCATTTCGGTGTTCCATACCGACGTGAGGCTCATACGAACGCCTCGGCCTTGGCGGCGAGCTGGATCGTGCCGGCGTCGGCCATCTTGCGCACCAGCGCGAGGATTTCCTTCTGCGCCGATTCGACTTCGGCCAGTCGCACCGGACCGCGCGCTTCCATGTCCTCGAGGAGGATTTCGGCCGCGCGCTGCGACATGTTGGAGGTGATCTTCTCGCGCACCTTCGCCTCGGCGCCGCGCAGCGCGACGGAGAGCTTGTCGTTGGGCACTTCGCGCAGGATCGCCTGCATCGCGCGGTCGTCGACTTCGGCGAGGTTGTCGAAGACGAACATCAGATCGCGGATGCGCACGCCCAGCTCGCCGTCGATCTCGCCGATCGCGCCGAGGATCTGCTCGTCCTGGCCCGAATCCATGAAGTTGAGGATGTTCGCCGCGACCTTCACGCCGCCGACGGAGGACGACTTCAGGTTCTGCGCGCCGGCGAACTGGCGCGCCATCACGTCGTTGAGTTCGTTCAGCGCGTTGGGCGGAATGCCGTCGAGCGTGGCGATGCGCAGCAGCACGTCCGAGCGCACGCGGTCGGGCAGGCACTTGAGCGCTTCGGCCGCCTGGTCGCTTTCCAGGTGCGCCATGACGATCGCGATGATCTGCGGGTGTTCGTTGCGCACCAGGTCGGCGATCGCGCGCGGCTCCATCCACTTCAGCGTGTCCAGGCCGGACGTATTCCGGCCCAGCAGGATGCGGTCGATCAGGCCGCTCGCGCGTTCCTCGCCCAGCGCCTGCACGAGCACGGCACGCACGTATTCATCGGCGCCCGAACCCAATCCGCTGGGCTGGGCGAGCGTGTCGACGAACTGGTCGATCACCTTGCCCACCGATTCGCGCGAGACGCCGCTGACGGACGTCATCGCGACGCCGAGCTTCTGCACTTCCTTGGCGCTCATGTGCTTGAGCACCTCGGCGGCCTGCGCCTCGCCCAGCGAAAGCAGCACCACCGCGGCGCGCTGCACGCCACTCAGTCCCGTCATGTCAGGCATCCGATTCCACCCAGTCGCGTACCACCTGTGCCACGCGCTTGGAGTCGTTGCTGACCGCGGCGCGCGCCACTTCAAGTTTGTCGTCGAACGTCATCGTGCCCGGCGGCAGCGCCTGCACCGGCGCGTCGGGCGTGGACGCGGAGAGCGCGACGGGGATTTCCTCGTCTTCCAGCGGGATGACGGTCGCTTCGTTGGCGAGCTTTTTCTTCTTCTGCTCGGGCTTGGCGCCCATCAGCTGGCGGAACATCGGGCGCAGCACGAACAGGATCAGCGCCAGCACGGCCAGGCCGCCGACCACGATGCGCAGGAATTCCATCGCGCGCGGGTGCTCCCACAGCGGCGTCTTTTCTTCCTCGTTCTCCGCGGCGATGTCGCGTGCGAACGGCGCGTTGACCACCGACACCGCGTCGCCGCGCTGCGGGTCGAAGCCGACCGCCTGCTGCACCAGCGATTCGATGCGCTTGAGTTCCGGATCGGTGAGCGCGCGCAGCGCCGGCTTTCCGTCCTTGCCGGCGGCGGCCGGCACGTTGTCCACCAGCACTGCGGCGGTGATCCGGCGCACGCGGCCCGGACCCTGGCGCGTGTGCGTCAGCGTGCGGTCGATTTCGTAATTGCGCACCGAACTGCGCGAGGACGGGCCATTGGACTCGGCCTGCTGCTGCGCCTGAGGCTGCGCGGCGGCGGTGGCGTTGTTCGCATTGGCCGGCGGCGCGGCGGCGGGCGTGTTGCTCACGCTGCCGGGCACGCCCTGCGGTGCGTTGCCGCCACCGGCGCTGGATTCGGACAACTGCTCGCTGCGGATCATCGGCTGCTGCGGGCCGTACACCTCGCGCGCCTCTTCGGTCTGCGCGAAGTCCATGTCCACGCTGACCTGCGCGCTGACGCGGCCGCTGCCGGTCATCGGTTCGAGCAGTTCCTGGATGCGCTGGACGTAGGTCGCTTCCAGGCGATGCTGCTGGTCGAACTGCTTGGCGCTGATCGCCGCGTCGCTGTCGGGATCCACGTTCGACAGCATGCGGCCGTACTGGTCGACCACGGTGACGCGTTCCGGCGGCAGGCCGGGAATGCTGGAGGCGACCAGGTGCACGATGGCGTCGACCTGGCCCTGTTCGAGCGCCGCGCCGCTGTGCAGCTGCAGGACGACCGACGCGCTGGCCGGTTCCTTCTGGCGCGTGAACGCGCTGGGCTTGGGCATCGCCAGGTGCACGCGCGCCTCGCGCACCGGGCGCAGGTTGCTGATGGTGCGGGCGAGTTCGGATTCCAGCGCGTGCTGGTAGCGCGCGTTCTCGATGAACTGGCTGGTGCCGAAACCCTGGTCGCCCTTGATGGCGTCGAAGCCCGAATCGCTCCGCGCCGGAAGGCCCGCCGCGGCGAGCGCGAGCTTCGCGTTGCCAAGCTGGTCCTGCGGAACGGCGAGCGCACCGGAGGTCGGATCGATGCGGAACGGAATCTGCGCGGTGCCGAGCAGCTCGGACGCTTCGCTGGTCGACTTGGGATCCAGGCCCGCGAACACCGGCACGTAGTCGGGCTTCTGCGTCCAGAAGAACATCCACAGCCCCAGCGCGATGACCGCCGCGACCAGCGCGAACAGACCGAGCTGGCGCACCACCGGGATGTCCTGCAGCCCGCGCAGTTCGCGCAGTTTGGTCTGGTTGGGGAGGGTGATGACGGCCATTTTCTTTACGGGATTCGGGAGTCGGGATTTGGGATTCGTAAGAGCGGGCCGGGGGGAAGTTCGCGATGGGTTCCTTCGAATCCCGAATCCCGAATTTCGAATCCCGGCTTCATCACACCGGCATGTTCATGACGTCCTGATACGCCTGCACCAGCCGGTTGCGTACTTCGACCGTGGCGCGGAAGGCGACCTGCGACTGCTGCATCGCGACCATGACCCGGGCGAGGTCGGCGCGCGGATCGCCCAGTTCGAACGCCTGCTGCAGCGCTCCCGAGGTGTTCTGCGCGCGGCTGACGCTGTCGATGGCGTTGTTGAGCGTCTGCTGGAATCCCGGCGCACCGGCCGCACCCGCCGCTCCGTTCGCCGCACCGGGGGCGAGCGCCGACGGAGCAATGGCATTGCCCGGCGCGGCGTCAGGCCCGCGCATGCGCATCTCGTGCGCGCGGATCTGGGACAGGATGGAAGAGATGGCGTCGGTCATGGCTCGTGACGTGGCACGGAGGTCGTCCTGCGAGGTACAGGCAAGCGGCGTGCCACGGATTCATGAACGGGTTTCCGGCGCGTGGAGCGGGGAGGGACGACGTGATTTCGACGTGTGTCGGGGGCGGCCGAAGGGCAACGTAGGATGGGTTTCGCGACGCGAAACCCATCGTTCGGGCGCAGAGGCGATGCGGTGCGGTGGTTTCGCCCACGTAGGATGGGTTTCGCCGAGCGAAACTCATCGTCCGACGCAACAGCGACGGGTTTCGCCATGCGAAACCCATCCTGCGGAAGCGGTGGAGAAAGAGAGCGCTACCACCCGCGCCCCAATAACACGCGCCTCAGAACTCCGAAGCCAGCTCCATCGTGTCGCGCTCGATGCCGTACTTGCGCAGCTTCTCCACCAGCGTGGTGCGGCGCAGGCCGAGCAGCGGGGCGGCGTGGGCGACGACACCGCCGGTCTGCGCCAGCGCGGCGCGGATCAGGTCCAGCTCGATGTTCGCGATGTGGCCGCGCAGGTCGATGCCCTGCGGCGGCAGCGTCGTGGTCGGCGACAGCGTCGAGGGATCCGGCGCTTCGGCTTCGCGCATCAACGCCATCACCGGCGCCGGTTCTTCGGGCTGGATCGCATCGATCGACGCCAGCGTTTGCGCCGGCAGCGTGCAGCGGTAACGCGCCGGCAGATCGTCCGCGCGCACCAGGCCGTTGGGATGCAGCACCGACAGACGTTCCAGCAGGTTGCTCAGCTCGCGCACATTACCCGGCCACGCGTACTGCTGGAGCATCGCCACCGCATCGCCGGCCAGGTTCACGCGGCCGCGGCCGCTGTCGGAGAGCTGGCGCGAGATCGCGCTGATCAGGTCCGGCAGGTCCGCCGCGCGCTCGCGCAGCGACGGCATTTCGATGGGGAACACGTTGAGGCGGTAGAACAGGTCCTCGCGGAACTTGCCTTCGGCGATGTGCGATTCCAGGTTGCGGTGCGTCGCGGCGATGACGCGCACGTCGCACTTCATCGTCGCGCCGCCGCCGACGCGCTCGAAGCAGCGTTCCTGCAGCACGCGCAGCAGCTTGACCTGCATCGCCATCGGCATGTCGCCGATCTCGTCCAGCAGCAGCGTGCCGCCTTCGGCCATTTCGAAACGGCCCTTGCGCTGCGTGAGCGCGCCGGTGAAGGCGCCCTTTTCGTGGCCGAACAGTTCGCTTTCCAGAAGATCCGGCGGGATCGCGCCGCAGTTGATCGCGACGAAGGGTTTCTCGCGACGCTTGGAACGGGCATGGATCGCGCGCGCGGCGACTTCCTTGCCGGTGCCGGATTCGCCGAGGATCAGCACGGTCGTGTCGAAGTTCGCGACCTGGTCGATCATGCGGTTCAGGCGCAGCACGGCGGCGCTGCGGCCGGTCGGACCGACCTGCGGAATCTCGCGGCGCGCGTCGTCGTCCAGGCGCTTGAGGCTGGCGCGGCGCAGGACGTCCTGCAGCTGCGTGCGGCGGATCGGGTAATCCAGCTGCCACACCGAGTCGGGATGGATCTGCACGCGCCACGCGGCGTTGTCGCCGTGGCCGGGCAGTTCCAGCACCGGCGGATGCATCGGATGCGAACCCAGCCATGCGGCGAAGCGCTCCCACGCGGCCGTGTCGCCGCTGGTGTCGCCGGCGATGACGGCGACCCAGTCGGTGGCGCGCGCGCGGTCGAGGTTGATCTCGCTCGCATCGCTTGCGATGCGCGGGGTGAAGTCCATGAACTCCAGCAACGTGGCGACGCGTTCGGCGCGCGCCATCTCGGTGTCGATCAGGAGGATGCGCGACTCGCTCATGGGGATTCTTCCGTGGCCAGGCGCTCCAGCAGCGGGAGCACGTCCTGGATGTAGGCCAGCTTGCTGACGAAGGCATCGGCGCCGGCGCGCAGGGCGTGCTCGCGGTGCTCGGTGTCGTCGAAATGGCTGGCGATGACGATGAAGGGCAGGGGTTCGTCCTGCGCCTTGATCAGGCGTGCGGCCTGCAGGCCGCCCATTTCCGGCATCGCCATGTCCATCAGCACCACGTCCGGACGCAGCGTCTCGCACTGGGTGATGGCTTCGATGCCGTTGCCGGCGGTGCCGACGACATTCGCCCACGGCTGCTTGCGCAGGTGGCGGATCGCCGCGCTGATGAAGCCCGGATGGTCGTCGACGATGAGGATTCGCAGTTCACGCATGATGGGTTCAGCCTGCCTTCGCCAGGACGGCCGGGGTACGGCGGCGCTGGCGCGCCGGCGCGATGGCCAGCTGGTCACGGTACTTGGCGACGGTGCGGCGCGCCACGCGCACGCCCTGGCGGGCGAGCAGGCCGGCGATGGTGTCGTCGGCGAGCGGGGCGTGCGAGGGTTCGTCGTCGATCAGGCGCTTGACCATCGCCTTGACCGCGCTGCCGGAGACCTCCGCGCCGTCCAGGCGTACCGCGAACAGGCGCTTGAGTTCGATCGTGCCGCGCGGGGTCTGCAGGTACTTGCCGCTGGTGATGCGCGAGACGGTGGATTCGTGCATGCCGATGGCGTCGGCGACTTCGCGCAGCGTCAGCGGTGCGATGGCTTCCTCGCCGCGTTCCAGGAACGCGCGCTGGCGTTCGACCAGCACCTGCGTGGTGCGCAGCAGCGTGTCGTTGCGCATCGTCACGCCGCGCACCAGCCAGCGCGCTTCGTCGATCAGGCCGCGCAGCGCGGACACGTCGCCCGGCGCGTCGGACAGGGCGCGTTCGCAATGCGGCGAGATGCGCAGGCGCGGCGCGGTGCGGCCGTTGAGCGCGACGTGCCAGCGGCCATCGGCGCGCCAGGCGACGACGTCGGGCACCACGATGTCGCGTTCGTTGACGGCGGCATCGGCGATGGGATGCGCGCGCAGCGTGAGGATCAGCGCGACGGCTTCGCGGACGTCGTCCGCATCGGCCTTCAGGACCTTGGCGAGCGCGGCTTCGTCGTGCATCGCGAGCAGGTCGATGTGGTCCTTGAGGATGCGCGATGCCAGCGTGCGTGCAGCCGACTCGGGCAGCAGCGAGAGCTGCGCGGAAAGACATTCGGCGGCATCGACCGCGGCCACGCCCGCCCATTCGCCGTGGAGCAGGCGCTGGCGGACGATTTCCAGTTCCGTGGCATCGACATTGCACGTGCTGGCACCGAGCAGGTGCAGTTCGTCGAGCGCGGCTTCGAGGTAGCCGCGGTCGTCGCACTGGTCCAGCCACCACGCGGCCAGTTCGACGTCGCGCGGCTTCCACTGCAGCGACAGCGACTGCAGCAGGCGCACGCGCGGATCGCTCGATTCCCCATCGGCGATGCGCGAGGCGGCGTCGTCGTCGAACTCGCCGCCGGCGCTGCCGCCGGAGACGAACGACGGCTCGGGCAGCTCGTCCCATGCTGCGGTTTCCAGCTGCGCATCGGCCAGGGAATCGACCCCCTCGTCCTCGGCCTCGTCCTGTTCGAGCAGCGGGTTGCGCTCCAGCGCCTGGCGGAGCTCGAGTTCGAGCTGCGGCGCGGTGAGCTGCAACAGGCGGATCGACTGCAGCAGTTGCGGCGTCAGGTTGACGCCGAGTCCGAGCTTCGGACTGATGGTTGCCTTCACGTTTGTGTCCCCATCCGCCGGAGCCGGCGGCACGGAAGTCATCGTGATGTGAAGGTGACGGCAAACGAATCGGGGCTTTCCCGGACATGCGCCGGGGAATACCTGTAGGTGTGTAAGGGCGGCCCTTACATTGCGACGTCTTTCCGGCTGTGCCTGTTCGGGCGCGTCAGGCAGTGACGCGAAAGGGCACGGAGATGGTCGTCACTGTTGGGGTTTGTGACGATGATTTGGCGCTTGCGTCGCGTCGGGTTCGTGGCGTCGCGAGGACGCTGCAATGTGTGGGCCAAAAGCGGGGGCCGGAAGCCCGACGTGATGCTTGAGCCCCTCTCCCACCGGGAGAGGGGTTGGGGTGAGGGGTAACGAAGTGGCAAGCACAAACCAGCAGTGCGGTGATGCACTGCTGGTTTGGATGTTGATGCTCCGTTGCCCCTCATCCATGCGCAAAAACGATGGGTTTCGCGCAGCGAAACCCATCCTACGTTTGCGTCGGGACTCAGCCGGCCGGCCGGTCGTGCAACCGCATCGCCATGCGCAGCAGTTCGATCGCGTTGCGGCAGCCGAGCGTGGCCATGATGCGGGCGCGGTGGGTTTCCACCGTCTTGACGCTGATGCCCAGGTCCGCGGCGATCTGCTTGCTGGTGCGGCCGGCGCCGAGCGCGGCCAGAATCTCGCGCTGCCGCGGCGGCAGGGCGTCGACGCCCTCCTCGCTGCGCGGACGCGCGAACAGCTGCGGGGCCGAAACCTGCGGGCTGAGGTAGGTGCGGCCGGCGGCGGCGGCGCGAAGGGCGATCTCGAGTTCCGCCGGCGCGGCTTCCTTGACCACGAAGCCGCTGGCGCCACGCGCCAGGGCTTCACGCACGTGGGTGGGGTCATCGTGCATCGACATCACCACCACGCGGCATTCGGGCTGGTCGCGGCGCAATTCGACCAGTGCCTCGAAACCGCTGCGGCCGGGCATGGAGAGGTCGAGCAGGACGATGTCCGGCCGGTGCTGGCGCGAGCCGACGACGGCCTGATCCGCATTGGCGGCTTCGGCCACGACTTCGATGTCGGCGAACGACTCCAGCAGGCGCCGAAGCCCCGCCCGGACCAATGTGTGGTCGTCGCAGATCAGTACACGCAACAGCCCCGAGCCCAACTCCGTTCCCCAAAAGCGTCAACTCTCCGTCGGGCCACCTTAGCCGAGGTGACGCGGAGGGACCATTCGTTCACGCCGGGAATGTGACGGGGGCGACAAATGTTTCACCGTGCCCAGCGTACCGGACGCTGCGGTATGGGCTGTTTTGAAGGGACCGTCGCATTCACTTTGGGCGTTTTGCCGAAAGGCGGCGACGCGTTTTGTTCCACGCGCGGCGGCGTTAGCCCCTTTCCCTCCCGCGACCGCAGGGAGTGCAGAGCTGAGAGGGTTGGGGTAAGGGGCGGGGCATGCGATCACGTACGCATTCGCGATGCCTGCTCTTGTAGCCCGGGTAAGCGGAGCGCACCCGGGGACCGCCGCGCTTAAGCCCCGGGTGCGCTTCGCTTACCCGGGGTCCGACGCCGACGATCGAAATGGGTTCCAGCTTTCGCTGGAATGACGGTGACGTTGGGGCGCGTGTTGGAGTACCCACGCGCCGCGGGTCTGGGTCCCGGCCTTCGCCGGGATGACGGCTCTTGTGTAGCCCGGGTAAGCGGAGCGCACCCGGGAGCTGTCACGCCGAACCCGGGTGCGCTGCGCTTACCCGGGCTACAAAGGGCTACTGGCGGCTCACCGCAACCGCCGGCTCTCCGCCACTTGCCTGCGATGCAGGCGGAACAGGTGCCGTTCCAGCGCGTCGGCCAGCGGCGGGGACAGCGGTTCGAAGGCGAGCCAGGCGCGGGCGCCTTCGACGGCGATCGCGTGCGCCGGCAGCTCGATGCAGTCGGGCAGCCAGTCGGCCGGCTGCACGCGCAGCACGCCGCGTGCGCCGGGGCGGATCGCCAGCGCGTCGCCGAGCATGTCGACGCGCGCGCCGCGCGTGGACCAGCGCAGCACGGTCGGCGGCGGAAGGTCGCCGCGCTCGGCCATCATCGTGCCGAGCAGGCCCAGCACCAGGTCGAGCTTGGCTTCCACCCGCTGCAACGCGGAGGAAGGTTCGTTGTGCTCGTCGCCGTCCTCGCTGCGTGCGTTCTCGCTCAGCGCCAGCGACGACAGCAGCATTTCGGCGCGGGCCGCCGCGACATGCGCGACGCCGGGATCGCAGGGGCCGGGCAGGAACGCCGCCGGGCGCCGGTCCTGGTGGACCAGCACGTCGCCGAACAGTTCCGCTTCGGCCGCCTGCCATGTCATCGGGCGAAGCTCCGGTACGCCAGCGCGCCGCGACGCTCGCGGCCCATGCGGGCGAGGATCGCCGCGGTTTCGTCGCGCATCACCACCAGGTCGCCCAGCAGCGCCTGCTGCTGCGCCAGCAGTTCGCGCCACGGCTGTGCCGATGCCTGCGAGAAATCGACCGATTCCAGCGCTTCGCGAAGCACGCGGTCGTGGTCGGCCAGAAGCGCGATCGCCACTTCCCACTGCTGCGCATGCATCGCGGCACGCACCTGCGCTTCGGGCAGGGTGGGGACGTCGGCGCTCGGGGAATTCATGGTCACGGCGCCTTGGGCGCGATGGCCAGCCACGCCGACTCGATGTCGCCGAGCAGGCCGTCCACTTCGGTCAGCGCGTCGGCATCGTTGTCGCTGTTGGCGATCAGCAGCCGCTGCTGTGCGTAGTCGTACAGCGACTGCAGGCCCTGGGCGATCTCGCCGCCGGCATCCAGGTTCAACGCGCCGGAGAGGCCGGTGATCAGGCCGCTCGCGTCGCTGATCGCCTTGGCCTTGCGCGGGATGTCGCCGCGTTCCAGGCACGCGCCGGCCAGGCGGATGCGATCGCGCGCGCCCGACAGCATGAGTGCGACGAGGCGATGCGGATCGGCTTCCAGCACGGCGGCGCTGACGCCGGTGCTGCGGTACTGGTTGGCGTAGTTGCGGTGTGCGCCGAGCATGGCGGTGATCTCCGGTGTTACGTCTAGCTCAGTTGCTGCGAAAGGAAGCCACTGGAGCTCTGCAACTGCGTCACCAGCTGCTCCATCGCGGTGAACTGCGCGGTGTAGCGGGTCTGCAGCGATTCCATGCGGCGATCGAGGTCTTCGTACTGCTTGTCGTAGGTCTTCATGCGCGCATTGAGGCTGTCGGTGCGCGAGTCCAGCAGGCCATCGGTTTCGAGCACGCTGTCGAGCATGCCTTCCAGGTCGGCGCCGTAACCTTCATCGCCGGAGAACAGGCGCGACAGCGCGGTCGGGTCCTCGCCCAGCGCCTTGGTGAGCGTGCTGCTGTTGAGCGTGAGCGTGCCGTCGGTGGCGATCGACAGGCCCAGCGCCTTGAACGCGACGACGTTCTCGCTGGCCATGTTGCGCAACGAACTCTGCAGGCCGCGCACCATCGAATCGCCGGTCAGCGCGGAGGCCGTCTTGGTCTCGGCGTTGTAGGCGGTGAGCGACTTGGTCAGGCTGATCGATGCGTTGTACGCCGTCACGAACGACTGCAGCGTGGCCTTGACCGCGGTGTTGTCGGTGGCGACCTTCAGGCTGAAGGTTTCGCCGGGCTTGGCCTCGGTGAGGTTGAGCGTCACGCCCGGCAGCAGGTCGGTGAGGCTGTTGCTGCTGGAGGTGCGGGTGAGGCCGTCGATCTTCACCACCGCGTCCTTGGCCGCGACGGTTTCGGTCATCGCGGTGGACACGCCCGGGTCGTAATCCAGCGCCGACAATCCGCCGTCGCCGCCGCTGCTGGTGACGCGCAGCTTGCCTTCCAGGCCCGAATCGACCGCGGTCAGCACCAGGTGCTGGCCGCCGTCGGCGTTCACCAGGCTGGCCTGCACGCCCTTGCCCGCGGCGGCGGTGTTGATCGCCGAGCGGATGTCCGACAGCGTGTTGCGGCCTTCGACGATGTCGACTTCGATCTTCGTGTCGCCGGCTTCGATGACGAGCTTGCCGGTGCCGATCTTCGCGTCGGCCGCCTTCGCCGGCGAGGTGAGCCGGTGCGCGGTGGCGAGCGATTCGACCTCGATCTTGTAGTCGCCCACGGCCGCGGTGGTGTCCACCGTTGCGGTGAAGCCGGCCTTGTCCTGGACGGTGGACGTGCGCGCGTCGGTGCCGCCGTCCTTGCGCAGCTTCTCCAGCGAGGTCTGCAGGTTCGAGAAGACGCTCTTGAGCGATCCCATCGCGGACAGCTGCGTCTTGGCCGCGTTCTCGCCACGGGCGATGCGGCTTTCGATCGGCGAGCGTTCGGCGGCGACCAGCTGGGACACCAGCGAGGGAATGTCGATGCCCGAACCGAGCGTTGAAATGGCCATGACCGCTTACCTTCCGCGCGGGCCGTGGACCGCGATGCGCGGCGTGGGGCGGGGCGAGAGATGTGCGGTCATGGCAACTCCTTTCGGAAAAAAACCGGTGGGATGCGTTCGCGCGCATCCCACCGGGGTGCCATCGGGACGCGGATCTCGCGTCCCGCCTGGCGGTGGATCAGCCCAGCAGGCTGAGGACGTTCTGCGGTACGGCGTTGGCCTGGGCGAGCATCGCGGTGCCGGCCTGGCTCAGGATCTGCGTGCGGGTCAGCTCCGCGGTTTCCTTCGCGTAGTCGGCGTCGCGGATACGGCTGCGCGAGGCGCTCAGGTTCTCGCTCGTCGCCTGCAGGTTGGCGATGGTCGAGGTGAAGCGGTTCTGCACGGCACCCATGTCGGCGCGGGCCGAGTTCACGCTGGTCAGCGCCTTGTCGACGATTTCCATCGCCTGCTGCGCACCGGTGAAGCTGGAGATGTTCAGGTCCTTGATGTACTTCGTGCTGCCCGCGGCGGCGGTACCGGCGGCGATGCCGGCCTCGGCCATCGTGACGCCCGTGCCGCCCGTCAGCGTGCCGGCGGTGAAGGTCAGGTCCTTGCCGGCGGTGAGCGAGGTCAGCGTCAGCTTGTTGGTCGAGTCCAGCGAGGCGTAGACGCCGGTCTGGTCCATCTTGTCGTTGATGGCGGCCGCCAGCTTCTTGGAAACGTCCGCACCCGTGTCGCCGATGCCTACCTTGACGTCATCGACGGTCACGCCGTTGATGGCCATGCCGGCGTAGGAACCGGTCGCGGTGGCGGTACCGGCGGCGACAGCGGCGGTCGAGGTCGTCGCGGCGGCGAACTGGGCCTTGCCCAGCGCGTTGGCGTTGGCGTCGACGATGCTGTTGACGGCGATGGTCTGGCCCGAGTTGGCGCCGACCTGGAACAGCGCGCCGGCGAAGGAGCCGTCGAGCAGCTTGGTGCCGTTGAAGTTGGTCTGGTTGGCGACGCGGTCGATTTCCGAGACCAGCTGCGTGACTTCGGCGTTCAGCGCGTCACGGTCGGACTGCGAGTTGGTGGCGTTGGCCGACTGCACCGACAGCTCGCGGACGCGCTGCAGGTTGTTGCCGATTTCGACCATCGCGCCTTCGGCCGACTGGGCCAGCGAGATGCCGTCGTTCGCGTTGCGCACGGCGACGTCGAGGCCGCGGATCTGCGTGCTGAAGCGCTC
>Ga0209025_1002630_pt1 | contig 18415 bp, 14 predicted proteins | sample AraplaMF_Col_mLB_FD_184256 | JGI IMG/M metagenome (GOLD analysis project Ga0209025, IMG submission 184256) | Arabidopsis root microbial communities from the University of North Carolina, USA - plate scrape MF_Col_mLB (SPAdes) (version 2) | ecosystem: Host-associated > Plants > Roots > Endosphere... | reverse complement strand
CAATTTAATAAAAATTTAAACTTTACCCCACTTTTTATTTTAATAGTTTTTTCTATTCTATACGTAAGTTACGTTAAGGAGGAACTAGAAATGAAAAAGTGGGTATTTATTTCTTTTTTTATAGCATTCACAGTATGTGTAGGCGTTTATATATCACCGTTATTTCAAAAGGAAATCGATGTTAAAATTGTCGGGAAAGATGAGCTAGTAAAGGCGGCAAACACCGAGGGGAAAGAGATTACGAAGGAACAAATTTATAAGGGCGATTTATTATTAGTTAACAGGGATTATCCAGTAAAAAAAGATAGTATTAGGTCTGATATTATAAATGTAAATCATAATAGTGAATTAGTAAGAGGTTATGTAATATTTGATAGAAATCTTCGTTTATCAAAGGATGTTGTGAAAAAGTTTTTGAACGTTGTCGATGCGGCTGGAAAAGAAAGTGTTAACCATTTTTTGATTAGTAGTGGTTATAGAGATTTCCAAGAGCAAAAACAGCTATATGAAAAAATGGGATCTGATTATGCACTTCCAGCAGGATACAGTGAACATAATTTAGGATTATCACTGGACATTGGGTCTACTCAAAAGAAAATGGAGAAAGCGCCTGAAGGAAAATGGATTGAAGAGAACGTATGGAAGCATGGCTTTGTATTACGTTATCCGAAAAATAAAAGTAACATTACTGGAATTCAATATGAGCCATGGCATATCCGTTATGTCGGCCTACCTCATAGCGCAATTATGCAAAAAAAGAATTTTACACTAGAGGAATATTTAGAGTTTTTAAAAGAGGAAAAAGAGGTTTCAACTGAAGTAGAAGGTAAGAAATATACTGTTTCTTATTATAAAGTTTCTGAGAATACGAAAGTGAACGTTCCAGCAAACAAGCAGTATGAAATTTCCGGGAACAATATGGATGGGGTTATTGTGACGGTTCAGGAATAGAGAAAAAGGCTGTGCCATTTGGGACAGCCTTTTCTTATATAAGAAAGGAAGTGACGTTTTTTGTCGGTAAATCGATATTCTTTGTCGAATCGTTAATATATTATAAGTTATGATAGATATAATTGAAAAATCGTTGATATATTGTAAGTTATGATAGATATATTCAAAAAATCGTTGATATAATTTCCTATACTATTAGCATTTTGGAGGAGCATCTTTTTATGTATTTTTAAACATTATAACGTTATATTTACTTTTCATTTTTTTCATGTTACTCTAAATATGTGAAAGAGATAAAAAATGAAACTTTAATGTAAGCGTATTCTTATGGCTTCTTATAGAAAAGGGTGGAAATACAATGACAGAACGATTCGTACTACGTAATGTGAAACGTGTGAACGGGGAAGAGATTGACATTGTAATTGAAAATAATAAAATCGCACAGGTGACAAAAGCTGGTGCTGGTGAAGGTGGAAAGGTTCTTGATTACTCAGGTACTTACGTATCGAGTGGCTGGATTGATTTACACGTTCATGCTTTTCCAGAGTTTGATCCGTATGGCGATGAGGTGGATGAAATTGGCGTTAAGCAAGGGGTAACGACAATTGTTGATGCGGGTAGCTGCGGAGCTGATCGTATTGCAGATTTAGTACAAAGTAGAGAGCAGGCGAAAACGAATTTATTTGCCTTTTTAAATATTTCTCGCATCGGTTTGAAACGAATTGATGAATTATCCAATATGGAATGGATAGATAGAGAGAAAGTAATAGAAGCAGTAGAAAAGTATAAAGATGTAATCGTTGGGTTAAAGGCGAGAATGAGTAAAAGTGTCGTTTGTGATAGTGGAATTGAACCGCTTCATGTTGCACGCTCTTTATCTCGTGAAACATCATTACCGATTATGGTACATATCGGTTCAGCGCCTCCTCGCATTGAGGAAGTTGTACCTCTTTTAGAAAAAGATGATGTCATTACACATTACTTAAACGGGAAAGAAAATAATTTATTTGATGAAGAAGGCAAACCGCTACCTGTATTACTAGATGCAGTGAATCGCGGTGTTCATTTAGATGTTGGTCACGGTAATGCTAGTTTTTCTTTTAAAGTAGCAGAAGCGGCGAAGCGTCACGGTATTGCCTTTAATACAATTAGTACAGACATTTACCGGAAGAATCGTATACACGGTCCAGTGTATAGTATGGCTCACGTTCTTTCGAAATTCCTTTACTTAGGTTATCCGCTAGAAGAAGTAATTGATGCGGTTACGAAAAATGCGGCAGAGTGGCTGAAAAAACCAGAGCTTGGCCGTATTCAAGAAGGCGATATTGCAAACTTAACTTTATTTACGGTGAAAGATGAACCGATTACGTTAATTGATTCAGAAGGGGATCAGCGTGTTGCTGAAAGAAGAATTGATACGAAAGGGGTTGTAATCAATGGGTCATTCATTGAATGCTAAGTACGGATTAAAAAGAGTGATTAATGCGAGCGGTAGAATGAGTATTTTAGGTGTATCTGCTCCTACAGATACAGTTATGGATGCGATGAAACATGGTGGACAAAATTATGTGGAAATTGCTGATTTAGTAGATAAAGCGGGAGACCATATTGCGAGAATTCTAGATTCAGAGGCAGCAGTTGTTGTAAATTCAGCATCAAGCGGAATTGCGCTTTCTATCGCTGGTATCGTTACAGAAGGAAACCGTCGTAAAAGTGAACGACTTCATCAAGAGGTCATCGTGAAAAACGAAGTGATTATGTTAAAAGGTCATAACGTTCAATACGGTGCTCCTGTTGAAACGATGATTTATTTAGGCGGAGGTAAACTTGTAGAAGTTGGCTATGCAAATGAAGGAAAAGCAGAACATATTGAAGATGCGATTGGTGAAAATACAGCAGCGATTCTATATGTGAAATCCCATCATGCCGTACAAAAAAATATGATTTCTGTTGAAGAAGCATGGGAAGTCGCGCAGCGAAATAACGTACCACTTATCGTCGATGCGGCAGCTGAAGAAGATATTCAAAAGTATGTGAAGTATTCAGATCTTGCCATTTATAGCGGTTCAAAGGCAATTGAAGGACCTACTTCTGGTATTGTCGGCGGGAAACGAAAATATATTGAGTGGCTGAAAGTGCAATTACATTGCATCGGAAGAAGTATGAAAGTTGGGAAAGAAACAACTTTCGGTTTACTTCAAGCGCTTGATGAGTATGGAGTAAAAGAAGATAAGAGTGAACAAGAAAAAGAGTTATTACAAGTACTTATGCCGCTGAAAGAATTAAACGGTGTAAATGTAACGATCGTTCAAGATGAGGCAGGAAGAGCAATCTTTAGAGCACGTATTCATATTAACGAGAACGAGTTAAATAAATCAGCAAAAGACGTCGTAAATGCATTACGCGAAGGGGAAATTGCTATTTACACGCGTGATTACGGAGTAAGACAAGGATTCTTTGATATTGATCCACGTCCACTTCAAGGTGATGATATATATGTGATTGAAGAAAAAATGAGAGAAATTGTAGGGGGAAACTAAAATGACAAACATTCAAAAACGTTTTTATAAAGGCCGCGTAGCATTAAATGTATTAGCGAACAATATCGAAAATGCGAAAGACATTTTTGAAGCAGCAGAAGGTTATGTAGTTGTTGGAGTGTTATCAAAAGACTATCCAACAGTAGAAGAAGCAGTTACAGCGATGAAAGCATATGGAAAAGAAATTGATGACGCTGTATCAATCGGACTAGGAGCAGGAGATAATCGCCAAGCGGCAGTTGTAGCTGAAATTGCGAAGCATTACCCTGGTAGCCATATTAACCAAGTGTTTCCTTCAGTTGGAGCGACACGTGCAAATCTAGGCGGAAAAGATAGCTGGATTAATAGTTTAGTATCACCAACAGGAAAAGTAGGGTACGTAAATATTTCTACTGGTCCAATTAGTGCAGCTGGGGAAGAAAAAGCAATCGTCCCAATTAAAACAGCAATCGCACTTGTACGTGATATGGGCGGGAATTCCTTGAAATACTTCCCGATGAAAGGGCTAGATCATGAAGAAGAATATCGCGCTGTTGCGAAAGCATGTGCGGAAGAAGGATTTGCATTAGAGCCAACGGGCGGAATTGATAAAGAAAACTTTGAAACAATTGTGCGTATTGCGCTAGAGGCAAACGTAGAGCAAGTTATCCCGCACGTGTACTCTTCTATTATTGATAAAGAAACTGGTAATACGAAAACAGAAGATGTTCGTGAGTTATTAGCGGTAGTGAAGAAGCTAGTTGATCAATATGCGTAAGAAAATTGCAGCATTCGGCGAAGTAATGATGCGCCTGCAAGTACCAGGATATGAACTATTGTCGCAAGCAAATACGTTAAATTACTCATTTTCTGGTACAGGTGTGAATGTTGCAGCGGCGCTTTCTCATCTAGGACATGAAGGTTTTCTTATTTCAACTTTACCGGAAAACTCTGTTGGGGATGCTGCGATATCACATATTCAAAAGTTAGGCATTCGGGTGCCGTTTATTTCAAGAGGCGGTAAATATGTCGGCATGTACTTTTTAGAAAACGGATTTGGTGCACGTGCAAGCCGCGTTACATATTCAAATCGATTAGAGAGTAGCTTCAATACGGCATGTGAAGAGATGTACCAATTTGAAAAAATCGCCAAGGAAATTGATATCGTTCATTTTTGCGGGATTACACTTGCGATGAATGATACTGTACGCCATCATATGAAATCTTTAGCGAAAGCAGTTAAAGAAAACGGAGGCACTGTCGTTTTTGATTGTAATTATCGTCCATCGCTTTGGGGAGAAGACGGATATGAGCAAGCGAAACCGCATTATGAAGAAATGCTAGCTCTTGCTGATATCGTTATGATGAACGAAAAAGATGCAATGTTCGTTCTTGGAATGAAAACAGAAGAGACGGAGCGAGAAGCACAACTTGTTGATCTTATTCCAAAAGTGGCTGAGACATATCATATCGCTACAATCGCTGGTACACATCGCTCTATTAATAGCGATAATACACACTCGCTTCGCGGGTTTATATGTAAAGATGGTGCGTTCACTTTTGCAAAAACACTTACGTTTTCTGTATATGATAGAATAGGTGCTGGAGATGCTTATACGAGCGGGATTATTCATGGCGAGATAGAAGAGTTTGCACCAGAGAAAGCTGTTTCATTTGCGTCAGCAGCTGGAATGCTTGCACATACAATCGTCGGTGATACGCCAATGTCATCAGAGAAGGATATACTTCGGGCAATGACGGCATCAGTAGGTGATGTAGAAAGGTAGTGGGTGTAACGGTGAACGTAACGAGAAAAAAAGGACCATTATATTTACAAATAAAAAATATTATTCGTGATCGAATATTGCATGGTGTATATGCGATTCATACGAATATTCCTTCCGAACCGCAGTTAGAAGAAGAGTTCAAGGTGAGTAAAATTACAGTGCGTAACGCCATTAAAGAACTCGCTCAAGAAGGATATTTGGAAAAGAAGAGTGGTAAAGGAACGAAAGTTATTCGCAATACTTCTGCGACAAAACTGTCAAAGGGTAAGAAATTTACAGAAGTGTTAGTGGAAGAAGGATATAAAGTACAAAAGAAATTGCTAAAAGCAGAAGTCGTTCATAATGAAGAAGGAACAGTGCCTTTTCGATTATTCGGTAAGGAGAGTTTTCGTATTGAACGTTTATATACGTTAAATGATGCGCCGTACATTCATTATACGCACTATTTCTCAGCACGAATGGCAAGTACAGATTTATCGGACTTTGACTTACAATCGCTTTACGATTTAGTTGAAGACCGTGGTATACATTTAGAAAACTTCAGAGATGAATTCGCTGTTGGATTTGCGCCTAGTTTTGTTGCAGAAGCGTTAGGTGAAAAAGAGGGGACAGCGTTATTAAAACGTATGCGCTATTCTTACGATGAAGTTGGCGAAGTAATTGAATATAGCGAAGGCTACTACAATACAGAAATGCAGCATTATGTAGTGAATTATGACGTATAAAAAGAGGGTATTCGCCCTCTTTTTTTATAAAGTGAAACTTTAATTGGATTCATCCCGCACCAATCAGGTGTTACTGTCCACAAATACGGGGTAAAAGTAAGGGGAATGAGAGATGGATATATACTTATTAATCGTCACGTTACTTGCGATTGCAATTGTTATTTTAGGGGTATCATGGTGGAAATGGCATGCATTTATTAGTTTAACAGTTGCTAGTTTATTTTTAGCCGTTATGTCTGGACTGAATTTAACGAAAATAGTGACTGCCTATGAAACTGGTGTTGGTAGTGTACTAGGGCATTTAGTTGGTATTTTGGCTCTCGGAACAATTTTAGGAAAAATGATGTCCGATTCAGGGGCCGGCATGCAAGTAGCAGATTTCTTTATTCGATTTTTCGGTGTGAAGAAACTACCTTGGGCTATGTTATTTGCAGGATTTGTTATAGGGATTCCGGTATTTTTTGAAGTGGGGATTGTCATTTTATTACCACTTGTTATTTCGATTCGAAAAACGACGAAGCAAAATATATTATTAATTGCATTACCTGTTATTGCGGGATTATCTATTGTTCACGGGCTAGTGCCACCACATCCAGGAGCGATGACAGCAATCGGCATTTATAACGCGAACTTAGGAAAGGTGCTTTTATATTCCTTAATTATTGCGTTACCAACAGCCATTATCGCAGGACCGATATTTGCAAAGTGGGTACATAAGAGGGTTATACCTGAAAATGAACCAGAGCTTGTTCGGGTTAAGACTGTATCAACTGATTTACCGAGTCGTAAAGTTTCATTCTTTATTATTTTATTACCAGTTGTATTGATGATTTTATCAGTAGTTGCACCGTATATTTCATTACCAGAAAAGATGACTGAATTTTTTGTCTTTGTAGGGAGTCCAGTAATTGCTTTACTTATTTCATGTTTCGCAGCATTTTATTTACTTGGAATAAGACAAGGTATTAATAAAAAGGTGATTAAAAAATTAACAGATGAAAGTTTACTACCTGTCGGTTCCATTATTTTAATTATTGGTGCAGGCGGCGGATTTAAACAAATATTAATTGAAAGCGGCGTTGGAACAGCAATTGCACAAATGGCAGAGCATATATCGTTATCACCAATCGTCTTAGCTTTCATGGTAGCTGGATTAATTCGAATTGCAACAGGATCAGCGACAGTAGCATTGACGACGGCAGCTGGAATTGTTTCACCGGTTATTCAGCACATGTCTGGAGTGAATTTAGAGTTGCTCGTTATTGCAACGGGTGCAGGATCATTAATGTTTTCTCATGTAAATGATGCAGGATTCTGGCTTGTAAAAGAGTATTTAGGTTTGACAGTAAAAGAAACGTTTAAAACGTGGACGGTGTTGGAGACATTGTTATCATTTATTGCATTCGGCTTTGCGCTTTTACTTAATATGTTTGCTTAAAAGAAGGGGGTGCCTATTTAAAGGTATCCTCTTTTTGTGTTGGGGCTCTTTTCATGAAACAAGCCCGTTTTTAGGAAGGCCAAGCTTCCGATTTGCCCTGAAAACATAATATAAATGGAATCCCCTCATTTAGAGCAAGACGATCTTGTTATGAATGATACTAAAGGAGGAATAGAGTAATGAGCGAAAAGTGTGAACACAGACATGATGATTGTAACCGCAGACACCATGGTTGCGGCGGCGGTTTTGCGCTTCTAATCGTATTGTTTATTTTATTAATCATCATCGGTGCTAGCTGCTTCGGCGGTGGCGGTTCTTGTGGTTATGGTGGTTACGGCGGTTATGCTGGCGGCTATGGTGGATATTGCTGCTAATTATTTAAAAACTATTGAAAATAGCCTTGTGCATATTGCACAAGGCTATTTTATTCATACTTTAATATGCTGTGATAATTTATTAATGTACAGAGAACGGATTAAGAAGAAGAAAATAATCTCGATAATCCCGAAAAAGGTGAGTACAATCAATAACTCTTTTAGTAAAGAAAAAGCGAACATGCTTTGTAAAAACTTAACCGCAAATAACGTGTGAACACCAGCAACGATGTAAGGAACGAAAAATAAAATTCCTAATTGAATCGTTGCAGAACGAAACATTTCTGATTCTGTTAAGCCAAGTTTTGTAATCGTAATGTACTTTTGTTTTTCATTCGTTAAGTCGTTATACATACGGAAGTATAAAACACTAGCCGCACCGATAAAGAAAATAAAGCCAAGAAATGCCCAAATAAAGAATTGAGCAACTGCATTTTCTTTATTATGGAGTAACTCATCAGTAGCTGTATAAATATTAAAAGGGACGGGAGCAGCATGCTTATCGTCTTTATGTGCCTCATAATATTTTTCGGTGTCATTACTCATACTTTTTAATATATTTTTAGTTGGAACAATTGCATTTTCCCAATTCTCCACGAAATAGTTATAAACCGTAATTGTTTCAATATGAGGAACCATAGTATCGATTGCATAATCTTGCATAATAACTAAATTTGGTAATGCAAATGGTGGTGCTATTCCTTTTTTAATAAATCCCTTTATATAAAACTCCTTTTTATTTGATTCAAGTGTAATTGTATTTTGTTTTACAAATGGATTTGATACAAGGTTTAATAGTTCTGGTGAATAGCGAGAAATAATATAAACTTCTTTTGCATCAAGGGTGATTATAGGTCTCCTTAACTGCTTAGCAATTTCGTTATAATCACTCATTTTCATAATTGCAATCTCTTCTTTTGAAGCATCATCTTTTAAAAGCGTAAATTTGTATTTTTTATATTGAAAATGAGCACTGGAAAGTTCGGATTCAATAGTATTAATGTGCTTTCGTTCAAGGGAATGGTCCCCTTCTAATTTGTATGTGAAGGGAATTGGATATCGTTCTAGTATCGAAGCTTTTGTATTATTATTCGCAGCAAATAGTCCGATAATAATCGTAAATGCAAGTGCAGATAGCATGGAAACGATAAAGAGTACATTAATATTACTACGGGTACGGGCAACTAAGTCTGAAATCCATAACATATTTATTTGTTTCAAATAAAACTTTCTGCGTTTCTTTAAAATATAGATAAAAAGAAGAAATGTTTGTGAAAAGAATAAATATGTCCCGACTACTACGAGCGGTAAAATAGATAACATAATAAAGAAGACAGATCCATTTTGTACATTATTTTCAGTTACGTAGCCTTGCGGGTAACCGGCAATATAATAGCATAGCCCTAAACAAATTAAAGCGAATAAAGAGATGAGTATAGACGGCCTTTTTTCGGCTGTCACTTTCTTGTTCCCTTTAATAAGATGGACTGTTTTACGAGTACGAATAAACATCGGTGTAAACGTAGAAACGATTAAAAATAAAATGATAAATGTTACGGTTGTAACGATTATCGCTTCTGTTGGCCAATATAAATAGAGACCTTTTGAACTTGTTAATTTCGAAGTAACTAATAAGAAAAAGTTAGAAAATACAAGGCCACCTTGTATCCCGATAAAGATAGATAATATCCCGATTATCATGTTTTCAGTAAATAACAGTCTTTTTAATTGTCTCTGTGAGATACCGAGAATCGTGAGTATCCCGAATTGCTGCTTCCGTACATTTAAAAATGTTCCAATTGAGTATAAGAGAAAGAAGAACGAGAACATAACGATAACAAGCTGTGCTGTACTAGCTAAGTTCGTTAGAGGGTCACGTTCTTGAAAGCTTTGTACACTTTGTAAGCGCGGATGATACGCGTATACAGTAAATGAAAAGAAAACCATTATAGAAAACGCGCTACTTACAAAATAAGCGAAATATGCTTTAGAATTACGTGAGACATTCTTAAATGCAAATTGCCAAAACGTCATCCACGTCTTCCTCCTAATAATGCTAAAACATCTAAAATTTCTTGATAAAATTTCTCGCGATATAGTCCGCGGTGTAATTCATTGTAAAGCCCACCATCTTTAATGAAAATAACGCGGTTACAATAACTTGCTGCAAACGGATCGTGAGTAACCATTAAAATTGTGGCATCCTCTTCTTTATTTAATTTCGTAAATAATTCCATTACATCAATTGCTGCTTTCGAATCTAAGTTTCCTGTCGGTTCATCGGCAAGTAGAAGTGATGGATGATGAATAACAGCACGCGCTACTGCGGTACGCTGTGCTTGTCCTCCAGAAACTTCAAAAATACGTTTGTCCAAAATATGATCAATTCCAAGCTTTTTTGAAATGTTCTCAAGTTTTTCGTCCATTTCTTTTAATGGAACATTATCTAAAGTTAAAGGTAGTACGATATTTTCACCGATTGTCAGTGTATCCAGTAGGTTAAAGTTTTGGAAAACAAACCCTAACTCTTGGCGGCGGAAAATAGCTAACTTCTCTCTACGAAATGTGTGCGGTTTTTTTCCGTTAATAACGACATCACCAGAAGTAGGGGAATCAATTGTAGAGATAACGTTTAAAAATGTAGATTTACCGCTCCCAGACGGCCCCATAATCGCAACGAATTCGCCTTTATCTACATGTAAATTTATATTTTTTAAAGCGGTATGAGGGACTTTTCCTTCATATACTTTTGAGACGTTTTTTATGTGTAAAACTTCTTCCATAGTAATCACCTTTCTATTTTTAAAACTTAATATGTTGTGATAATTTTTGCATATAAAAGGAACGAATTAAAAGGAAAAAGATAATTTCAACCGTTCCAAAGATTACAAGTACAACTGTAATTTCAGCGAATAATGATAGATTTAATATCTCTTGCAACATTTTTGTCGCAAACATTGTATGGATCGATGCCATAATGTAAGGAACAAAGAAAAGAATCGCAAGTTGAATTGTAGCGGATTGCTTCATTTCGACTTCTGTTAAACCGATTTTTGTAATCGTTATATACTTTTCTTGCTCATTTGTTAAATCTGTATACATCCGGAAGTAAAGAACACTGCCAGCTCCGATAAAGAAAATAACACCTAGGAAAGTACCAATTAAGAAAAACGAAGCAACATTTAATTTTGTTTTGTATAGAGAGTCGCTTGCTTCACTTGCATGAAACGGTGGATGTTCTGCCTGAATAGCTGCATTGTCATTATCAATTTTTGTTATAAATGCTGAACCGATATTATGTGCCTTTTCCCAATCTGGAACTTTGAAGCTATATACACTCATCTGTTTTGAAGTGGTTGATAAAGCTTCTACATTTTCATCAGATAATACGAGAAGTTGTGATATTAAGTTATTCGGGAAAGGGCTATAACTTTTATATTCTTTCACTTGTAGCTGTAAAGAGTTTTGAGTAAGTGTCAGAGTATTTCTCTTTTCTTGATCAAAAACTGTTCCGATGAATTGATCATCTATGTCTTTAATAAGGATATAAGACTCATTATTACTTACGGTGAGCGTTTCCCAATTTAATGCTTTAGCAAGTATATTATAGTCACTTTGTTTAATTGCATAATAGAGCTGTGCATTATCTTCTGCCGAAGACACTTCATATATATTCGTTTTAAATTTCTTATAAGTAAACTGCTCTTCGTTAAATTTTTGTTCTAACCAATTTAAATGTTCATCAGCTAACGTATTTTCAGTATGTGATAAATAAGTAAACGGGAAAGGGTTTTTCCTTATTTCATCAAACTTTGTGAATTTCCCAAATCCATATAAGAATGTAATCATTGTGAAAGCGAGTGTCGATAACATCGTCACGATAAAGAGCATGTTAATATTTGTCCGAATCCGAGTTGCTAAATCAGAAACCCAAAGCATATTAATACGTTTCATATAAAATTTTCTTCTCGTCTTTAATATGCGAATGAGTAAGAAGCTAATTTGTGAGAAGAAAAAATATGTCCCAGCTGCAGCAAGTGATGGGATGACAAATATACAGGAGGCAGCGTACAAAAGCCCAGCGATATCTCCTAGTGACATAAAATATAGTGGGTTTGCTGCTAAAACATATCCAGATATTAAACACATCGCACCAAAGAGAGAGATGAGTACAGATGCTTTTCTTTCTTTTTGTTTTGTTCCTTCTTTTAAAAGACGTACAGCTTTTCTCGTACGGATTAGCATCGGTGTAAAAGATGATACGAGAATGAAGAGTCCAAGAAAGATAATTATAGTTAAAACGATAGCACCTGTAGGCCACCAATATAAATATAAACCAGGCACATGCGTAATTTTGGCGGTAACTAATAAAAAGAACTGTGAAAAGACAAGGCCAAATTGAATGCCGAAAAATATGGATAGGCCACCAATTAGCATGTTTTCTAGAAATACGAGCCTCTTTAATTGCTTTGGAGATATGCCAAGTACTGTTAAAATTCCGAACTGTTTTTTTCGTACTTTTAAGAAAGTACCGATTGAATATAGTAAAAAGAAAAATGAAAAGAATACAATGACAACTTCTGAGATTGTCATTAATATGTTCAGAGCAGCATTCACGCCTGTCATATGCAATTTAGGATGAAATAAATAAACTGCAAACGAGAAGAAAATTGCAATGGAAAACGCACTGCTTACAAAATAGGCGAAATAAGCTCTGGCGTTCCGCGTCACGTTTTTAAATGCAAACTGCCAAAATGTCATGCGCCTAGACCTCCTAATAGAGTTAATGTGAAAGGAGTATGGGGGATTTTTCCGCATACTCTTTTCATAAAGCTCACCTTTTTCTTATTTAAAACTTAATATGTTGCGATAATTTTTGCATATAAAGTGAACGAATTAATAGGAAAAAGATAATCTCAACCGTTCCAAAAATCACAAGTACAACCGTAATTTCAGCGAACAATGATAAGTTAATAATATCTTGCAACATCTTTGTCGCAAACATCGTATGAATAGAAGCCATAATGTATGGAACGAAAAATAAGATTCCAAGTTGAATGGTCGCTGAACGCTTCATTTCTGATTCTGTTAAGCCAATCTTCGTAATCGTTGCATATTTTTCTTGCTCGTTTGTTAAATCTGTATACATACGGAAGTACAGTACACTACCAGCTCCAATAAAGAAAATAATCCCAAGGAATGTACCAATGAGGAAGTAGGAAGCACTTCCGGATTTGATTCTGTATAAAGAGTTGCCTGATTCAAAAATACGAACGAGAGATCCTTCGTGCTTGATACTCGCGCGGTCTTTATCTGCTCGTTTTACAAACTCATCAGCAATAGCATATGTATTCTCCCAGTTTTCTACGTTGTAATTATAGACTGTCACATGTTTAGTGTTAGTTGGCAAATTGTTAACGACAGAATCAGATAATACTAATGTTTCATAAGCAAAAGTAGACGGGAGGGTATTATCTATTTTGATCCCTTTTATTTGTAGCTTATAATTTGTATTAGCGAGTGTAATATGTGTTCTATTGTAATTTGGATCGAGTGAAGTAAATAGTGGGACATATGCTGCTCCAGATAATACATATGTTTCATTCTCATTTATAAATAGCTTTTGTAATTGTAATGACGTAGCGAGCTTATTATAGTCACTTTGCTTTATGGCATATGTGTCATAATAAATTTCTGTATTATTTTTCGCTTCTACAGGCGTAGCGTATAAATCTACTTTAATTTTGTCGTAAGAGAATTGCCCATCTTCTAATTGTTTTTCTAACCAATTTAAGTGCTGGGAAGTAAATGGATTCTCATCAAATGAGAAATATGAAAATGCGAATGGTGAATTTCGTTCAACATCAAGTTTCATAAATTTCCCGAACCCATATAAAAATGTAATCATCGTAAAAGCAATTGTAGATAGCATTGCCACAACGAAAAGCATATTAATATTTGATCGAATGCGGCTAGCTAAATCAGAAATCCAGAGCATATTAATACGCTTCATATAAAAATTCCGTCTCTTTTTCAACAGGTGAATGAGCAAGAAACTAATTTGCGAAAAGAAGAAATATGTTCCGATTGAAACGAGTGCCGGAATGACGAAAATACTTGAAAGCATATAAACCATTGCTATTTGTGGGCTTATTGATACGAAATATATTGGTTTGCTCGCTAAAGCGTAGCCACCTATTAAACATATAGCACCAAATAGAGAAATGAGTATGGATGGCTTTCGTTCTTTTTGTTTTCCACCATTTGCTTTTAAGAGATGTACTGATTTTTTCGTTCGAATGAGCATCGGTGTAAATGTAGACACAACGATAAAAAGGCCAAGAAAAACAATTGTTGTTAAAATGAAAGCATTCGTAGGGGGATATAAATATATCCCTGGTAGGTGTGTGATTTTCGCTGTAACTAATAAGAAAAACTGTGAAAATACAAAACCAAACTGCATGCCGAAAAAGATAGATAAAATACCGATTAACATATTTTCCATAAAAACGAGACGGTGTAATTGTTTTCTTGATATTCCTAAAACGGTCAAAACACCGAATTGTTTTTTACGTACTTTTAAAAACGATCCGATTGAATATAGTAAAAAGAAAAAAGAGAACAAGACAATGACAACTTCTGAAAATATCATTAACCCTGAAACTTCAGAGATCATATTGGAGTTTTGTAATTTCGGATGAAATAAATAAACAGCAAACGAAAAGAAAACAGCAATGGAAAAGGAACTGCTTACGAAATAAGCGAAATAAGCTCTGGAATTACGTGTTACATTTTTAAAGGCAAACTGCCAAAATGTCATAATATGTACCTCCCGCTAGAAGGCAAATATGTAGTTTTATTGCAAAAAATGTATGAGAGTAAGTTCTCATACATTTTGCTAGCATATGTTCCGATCATGCTTCAGTCACCTTCTCCGTATGCTCTTCTTGATTATTTGCAGCGTTGTGGAAGATGATTTTAATCGTCGTTCCTTTACCAACTTCAGAGTCTAGTTTCACGGAATGACCTAAATAATCACAAATTTTACTTACAATATAAAGTCCCATACCAGTAGATTCCCCGAATGTACGACCATTTTTTCCAGTGTAAAATGGTTCAAACACTCTTCGAACATCTTCTTGCGGAATACCGACACCTTCGTCACGAACTTCCAAAATAATATCTTTTCCATTTCGGTAAGCTGATAAGAAAACTTTCTTTCCGCGTTCACCAGAATAGCGAACGGCATTTGTCATTAACTGATAAATGATGAACTTTAGCCATTTCGCATCAGAAGCAACTTTTAAATCTGAATGAACTTCTAAAACTGGGAAGACTCCATTTCGAATGAATAGTTCTTTTAATCCGTTAATATTTTTTGTTACAGTATCTTTTAATGAAATCGTCTCAACATGGAAGTCCTCATGGAAGTTATTTAATCTTGCCATGTATAAAGCCATATCGAGCCCTTGATTTAATCGCTCTAGCTCTTTTTTGAATTTCGGGATTAAATGTTCATCTTCCATTTCAAGCACCATAAGCTGCATAACAGAAACAGGCGTTTTCATTTGATGTACCCAATGGTTAATAAATAATTGGTGTTCTTGCTGTTTTACTTCGAATGTTTGTAAGTCTTTTTGGAATAGGCGATATTGCGTACGAACGAGCTCGTTTACACTGTGGGGCATAGGAGCAGTCGCTCTTTCAATAAATGCATCTTCCATTTTCTCTGGTGGTTCACTTAATCTGTGATACATTCTACGGTTACGAACGTAACGATAAGCGAGGAAACAGATGAATAAGTATAAGCTTAAAACGATGAAGTAAAACTTATTATTTTGAAATCCGTCTACTGCATCATAAAGAACGAAAATGATTCCGAAGTTTAATACATATAGTAGGAAAAATGCAAAATGATCACGTAAAAATAGCTTCATGCTTATTCACTCCAAGTTGCGTTAAAACGATACCCAAGTCCACGTACTGTTTCAATAGCATTTTCAATACCAAGCTCATTGAACTTTTTACGAAGACGCGTAATGTTTACGTTTAATGTATTTTCCTCAACGAAGCTTTCATCATCCCAAAGTGCAGCTAGTAAATCTTCACGGCTCGCTGTACGAGGGAATTTAGATAATAACATTTCTGCTAAAATTGCCTCTTTCTTCGTTAAAAGAACTTGCTCAGCGCCGAAATGAATTTCTGGGCGTTCTGGGAATAGTTTTAAACCTTCTACTTCAACGATACGTTCAGAAATGTTTGGTGCATAATCACCGTAAATACGGCGTAATTGACCTTTAATTTTCGCCATTACAACGTCATAGTGGAACGGTTTTGTAATATAATCATCCGCACCGCTTTCAATCGCCATAATTTGTTCCATTTCACCAGCACGAGCCGAAATGAAAATAATTGGGCAAGTAGATTCATGACGAATTTGACGGCACCAGTAGAATCCATCGAATTTCGGTAAGTTTACATCAAGTAAAACAAGATGTGGTTTCACTGCATTAAACGATTCCATAATATCATCGAAGTTCTCTGCAACAACAGCTTCATAGCCATATTTTTGAATGTGAGATTGTAGTAATGATGAAATATTTGGATCGTCTTCAACGATTAAAATTTTATACATATGTATATTCCTCCTAAAAAAACAATTGTAGCTATAGTGTATCATGTGTTTCAAGTCTTTTCATTATGTTGAAATGGAAGCTAATAAACAGTATAGGTCAAAAGTGTGAAAAGTAAAAAGGGCTATGGATACAATTGACAATTATTGGTTTTTAATTTAATATTTAGATAAATATCTAAATGTCTAATTAGTGAAAGGAAGAAAGACATTGAATCAAGCATTTAAAGCATTAGCAGACCCAACAAGGCGAAAAATTTTAGACTTATTAAAAGAAGGTGATCTAACTGCTGGTGAGATTGCTGAACAGTTCAATATGACAAAGCCAAGTATTTCACACCACTTAAATGCACTTAAAAATGCTGAACTTATTCAAGATGAAAAAAAAGGGCAATTCGTTGTGTATTCGTTGAACACAACTGTATTTCAAGATTTATTGACCTGGGTGTTTACGTTTACGAATAAGGGGGAAGAGAGGAAATGAAAAAACATCTTTTTGCAATTATATTAATTCTTATAACTTGTATCGCATGGGCGTTTGCTTGGCCACATTTACCGGATACAATCGCGACACATTGGAGTGGTGGTAAGGTAGATGGTTATTCTTCTAAACTTTACGGAATGATTTCTATGGTTGGAATTATGATTGCGTTATATGTATTTCTAAATGTGATACCAAAGATTGATCCAAGGAAAGCAAATTACGAGAAATTTTCTAAAGCTTTTATGATGATGAATAACGGGATACTCCTGTTACTATTTGTAGGAAATATAGATATTATTACAAGTGGACTAGGATATAATTTATTCATTAACCGAGTCCCAGAATTATTAGTTGGCGTTTTATTTTTAGTGATGGGTAATTATTTACCGCAGTGTAAGCCTAACTTTTTCGTTGGGATGCGTAATCCTTGGACGTTAAGTAATGAAGAAGTATGGCGGAAAACACATCGATTTAGTGGAAAAGTATTTGTAGCTCTAGGACTCGTTATGATTATAAGCGTTTTCGCTCCAGCTGATTGGAGATCTTATATGATGCTAGGGATTATAGTAGTTGCTGTCTTCATAACAAATTTATATTCTTACGTTTTATATAAAAAAGAAATGCAATTGTGAGCAATAAGGGATTGAACTGTACTAGTTAAATTTTATATTTATAGTTTCTATGTGTTAAGAGATTTTAATACTCAGTGGGGATAACGAAAAAGCTCGCTGAGTAAATTTTTTGCTTTTAGGTCTGAAAATTCAGTTAAAAAGATAGTTTGGGGGAAATCACATGTTAGAAATTATAAATTTTAGCAAGACATACAAAGGTGGCAAAAAAGCAGTAGATCAGTTAAATATTACTGTTCAAGCAGGAGATATCTTTGGATTTATTGGGCATAACGGTGCGGGGAAAAGTACAACAATTAAGTCGTTAGTTGGAGTTATAGATTTTGAAGAGGGTGAAATTTTTGTTGATGGATATTCAGTAAAAAAGGATCCGATTGCATGCAAGAGAGTAATGGCGTATATTCCCGATAATCCAGATTTATATGAGCAATTAACAGGAATTCAATATTTAAATTTTGTTGCGGATGTGTTTAAGGTGTCTGCAAAAGATCGGGAAAAGGAGATACAAAAGTACGGAGATGCTTTTGAGATTACACCGTACCTAGGTGATTTAATATCTTCTTATTCACATGGTATGAAACAAAAAGTGGCGATTATATCAGCGGTTTTGCATAAACCGAAATTATTAGTTTTAGATGAACCTTTCGTTGGTCTTGATCCAAAGGCTGCTGTAGTATTGAAAGGTATTATGAAGGAGCTTTGTGAAAAGGGAAGTGCGATTTTCTTTTCTACGCACGTTTTAGATGTGGCGGAGAAGTTATGTAATAAAATAGCGATGATTAATAGAGGGAAATTAGCACTTTCAGGGGAAGTGAATTCTTTAATAAAGGAAGGCTCATTGGAAGAGCTCTTTATGAAGGAGCTTGCTAATGAATA
>Ga0209025_1002629_pt1 | contig 18416 bp, 21 predicted proteins | sample AraplaMF_Col_mLB_FD_184256 | JGI IMG/M metagenome (GOLD analysis project Ga0209025, IMG submission 184256) | Arabidopsis root microbial communities from the University of North Carolina, USA - plate scrape MF_Col_mLB (SPAdes) (version 2) | ecosystem: Host-associated > Plants > Roots > Endosphere... | reverse complement strand
GTACAAACTGTTTTTGTTTTCTTGGTACGTTTACTACGCATAGCAGCTTCGACTTCGGAAACAGCAAAGATACCGCTATACCCAGGTTCAACTTCCTTAATTAAGTTAATCATCGGATCTAATGTTTCTTGTTTAAGCCCAGTCATAAAACCAGCTTCACCAAGCATTGATTTTTCCATTAAGGCATTACATGGACAAACGGTAACACATTGCCCGCAGCCGACACATGAAGAATCGTTAATGGCAACGCCTTCATCCCATACTACTTTTGGTCTTTCAGCTTCCCAGTCAAGAGATAATGTTTCATTAACTTGTAAGTTTTGACAAACCTCTACACATTGTCCACATGCGATACATTGGTTTGGATCATATCGATAAAACGGGTGAGACATGTCTACTTCGTGTGGTTCAACTTTTGGTTGATAAGGATATTTTTGATGTTCAATTTCCATTAATTCTGCTGTGTTGTGTAATGTACAATTTCCGTTGTTATTATCACAAACTGTACAGTACAGCAAATGATTTTCAAGTAAACGATCCATCGCTTCTGTTTGTGCAGCTTTCGCTTTATCAGAAGTAAGTTGGATATCCATGCCGTTTACTGCTTTTGTTGAACAAGAGCGAACTAATTGTCCATTCACTTCTACGATACATGTATCACAAGTTTCGATAGGATCAACAGATGGTACATGACAAATTTGTGGATGTGCGATGCCATTTTGATTAATGGTATCAAGTATTGTAGCTCCCTCTGCTACATCATACGGTTGGCCATTAATTTTAATTGTAGTCAAGGTATTTTCCTCCTTTTGCTCTTTGAGACTTATATGACAACAAGTTAATATTTAGGATAAATCGGGAAAAGAATTACGAGTTTTTTTATTTTGATTGTCTTGTTATTTAAAAAATTGTCTTGTTATAATGTCAATTCCCAATTTGTCCAACTTCTACACCAACGTAGATGAAGAAACATTTATTACGAGTTGTCGATGTTGATATTGCTCAAAAATAAAAAAATCCACCATGAAAAGGCACGTTAAAACATGCTATTTATTCATGGTGGATAAAATTCTTAACAGGCCTTGCTAAAAATTCAATCAACTTTTATTTTTTATTCAATATAACTATAGAATTTAAATATTAAAACCACCATGCCTATAGTTCAAACTTATTTGTATGAAACTATGACATAGGAATCAAAATACTTTTATTCCATATGTAATACCAATTATTATAGCCTTTTCAGCTAAAATGGACAATAATAATAATAAAAATTATTGATTGAGAATAATTATCATTGGATATTTTCTCTTTAATTTTTATTTAAGTTGCTATATTATTAACAAACTGTAAGGGTGACCCCTATGAACATAGGATAAAAAGATTAATTACGTTGGGAGAATCGTTAAAATGTCAAAAAAAGTGCATGAGTTCAACGACATTATTCGAAAACTACGCAAAGATATATTTGGAAAAGGACCAGAGCGTATTCATACTGTTTTCGTAGAGAATATGGCTGTCTCAACTTTATATGGTAATATCACACCGACAGAAAAATTTATTGCAAGTACGCCTGAAGGGTTAAAAATGGTTCATGCTGCACGTACAAGAATGATTCAAGATTTGTATACTAAATCACCACCGGAAGGCATGGAAGAACTGATGGGCACTAAGTTACTCCATTTATTTTCAGATATTAAAATTGAAGAAGATTTTGCTATTTCTGTCTTTGTTTTTGAAGATAATATTAGTGAATAAAGGGGATGCCATATGGAACGCGCAGTAGCAAGAGAGATAATACGTGTTGAAGGTAATCAAATCAAGGAAATAGAAGATACTGTTGTCACAGAATACGCTGTCACAGTGAAGATTAATGAGCAAGAATTTGTGACAATGGTTTGCACACCAGAGTATGTAGAAGATATGGTTATTGGATATTTGGCTTCTGAACGAATTATACGCAATTACGAAGATATTGAAAAAATTTGGCACCAAGAAAAAGAAGGTTTTGTGCATGTTAAAACAAAGCGTGTGAATCCTTACTTTCAACAAATTCAAAATAAACGTTACATTACTTCTTGTTGTGGCATGAGCCGCCAAGGTTTTGTTTTTGCTAATGATGCACTAGTAGCTAAAAAGATGGAAGGCATTCATGTGCGTATTACAACAGATGATTGTTTTCGTTTAATGCGCGATATGCAAGATTTGGCTGAAACATTCAAACAGACCGGTGGTGTTCATAACGCAGCGCTATGTGATGCGAATGGTGTTTTATTAAGCAGAATGGATATTGGGCGCCATAATGCGTTAGATAAAATTTATGGCTATTGCTTAAAAAACAAAATTAGCATTCAGGACAAAATTATCGTATTTAGCGGAAGGATTTCATCTGAAATTTTACTTAAAGTATCGAAAATTGGCTGTGAAATTGTTCTGTCTAAATCAGCGCCAACCGAATTAGCGTTGCAATTGGCAGAGCAACTTGGTATTACGACGGTAGGTTTTATTCGCCAAAATACACTAAATATTTATACACACAAAGAACGTATTCACTTACCTACCAATTAAATGAAAGGAAGAGATTAAAATTACTAATCTACAAGACCAACTACACAGACCATTAAGAGATTTAAGGATATCAGTAACAGACCGTTGTAATTTTCGTTGTCAATATTGCATGCCTGCAGAAGTATTTGGTCCAGATTATGCTTTTTTACCGTCCGATAAAATATTGAGCTTTGAAGAAATCGAACGATTAGTAAAGATTTTCGTTTCATTAGGGGTGAAAAAAGTACGCATTACTGGTGGTGAGCCTTTATTACGTCGTGATCTACCGACATTAATTGAACGTATAAATCGCATAGATGGAGTAGAAGATATTGCTTTAACGACTAATGGCACTTTGTTGAAAAAATATGCCAATGAATTAGCGAGAGCAGGTTTATCACGAGTAGCTATTAGTCTAGATTCTCTAAATGAGGACCGATTTTTCGAGATGAATGGCCATCGAGGAAAAGTGAAAACGGTATTAGAAGGTATAGAAAAAGCGGCTGAAGCGGGTTTACAAGTGAAAATCAATATGGTCGTTCAAAAAGGGAAAAATGAGCAAGATATCGTTTCGATGGCAGAATATTTTAAAGAGAAACAGCATATTCTTCGCTTTATTGAATATATGGATGTCGGTAATTCGAATGGTTGGCAGCTGGATGAAGTTGTGTCGAAGAAAGAAATCATTGACCAGGTCCACCAATTTTCCCCTTTGCATCCTGTTGATCCTAATTATAAAGGGGAAGTGGCTACACGTTATCAATATGAGGATGCTCGAGGCGAAATTGGCGTGATATCATCTGTAACAGATTCTTTCTGCTCCACTTGTTCGCGTGCCCGTATTTCGGCAGAAGGAACATTATATACGTGTTTATTTGCAACAGAGGGAACGAATCTACGAGATTTGTTAAGGTCTGGGGAAGATGATGAAACTATCACCCAACACATTTCGAATGTTTGGGAAAATAGAACAGATCGCTATTCCGATGAACGAAATGAACAAACGATGGAAAAAAGGAAATACTCAAAAATCGAAATGTCACACATCGGTGGGTAGACGAAATTAGAGTGTATCAGTTGATGCTGGCTTGTTAGTATAAGTGACTATGTTAGGAACAGAAAAAATCGGCAAAATAATGCCGTTTTTTCTGTTTATTTATGCACAAAGTCGCCACTTTTTCCGCCCGTTTTTTGAACGAGGTATGTTTCTTTAATCACCATAGATTTGTCGACGGCTTTACACATATCATAAAAAGTTAGTGCAGCAATGGATACAGCAGTTAGTGCTTCCATTTCGACACCTGTTTTGCCACTACATTTTACTGTAGCTTGAATGTGTAATTCGTAACCAACTTCTGCTTTTGTATATTCAAACTGAAGATCTGTTCCTTGTAACATAATCGGATGGCACATTGGGATAATGTCAGAAGTTTTTTTAGCACCTATAATCCCAGCAATTTGTGCCACTTGCGTAGGGTCGCCTTTTTTAATGCCTCCCTGTTGGATAGCTTGATAGACTTCATCGGATAACGTGATTGTACTACGAGCAATCGCTGTACGGTTTGTGATTGTTTTATCTGAAATGTCGACCATTTTGGGACGACCTTCTTCATTCCAGTGTGTAAAATTACTCATTATTAGACTTCCTTTCAGATGTTTGTAGCCAATCTTGTTGGGAATTGATATTGATAAATGTGGAGCTGTCTTCTTCAAATGGAACATAACATACTTGAAGTTGCTCTAACAAGACTTTCATACTTCTCTTGTTTTGTTGGACTAACTGCTGTGCTTTAGGTAAAGCGCTGCGTCGATATAAAGCAGCAAGCGGTTGTAATCTTGAAACTTGTTTAGGAACAATCGCATCATAACGATCATCGATAAATGTTAGCATAGTTTGGACAAATTCTGCATTAATAAAAGGCATGTCACTTGCTATTACGAAAAACCACTCTACTTCTGGAAAATTTGTCATTATGTTATGCAAGGCAAACAGAGGTCCTTGATGAGGCTGTTTTTCAATGATCCATTGAACATTTTCTTCTACAAACTTTGATTGCAAGCTAGCATTTGTAGCAATAATTAAAGGCTGTAGTTGATTTTTTTGTAAGGCTATGAGACTGTGCTTATATAAAGGTAGACCAGCAAATAATTCAAACATTTTCGGCTGACCATACCGTGAAGATTGACCGCCAGCTAAGACAACACCAGCTATTTTCATATGCGATTCAACTCACCGACAAAATGTTGCGCAGTAGGAAGAATCAGTTTTGTCATGGCGAGTGTCACGGCATTAGTGGAACCTGGTAGCACATAGATAGCCGTTTTATTGCGACTACCCGCTGTTGCACGACTAAACATGGCTCTTGGGCCGATTTCTTCATAGCTTAGTGTTCGAAATAATTCACCAAAGCCCATCATTTCTTTTTCGAAAAGAGGGAGAATCGTGTCGTAAGTTTGGTCTCTCGGTGTAAATCCTGTTCCTCCTGTTACGATAATGGTATTAATGGCAGGATCATCGCACCATTTTTGTACGTGGTTAGAGATTTCAAGCGGTTCATCTTTTGACATTTGATAGTCTACTAATTCAAATGACGCTTCTTGCAGTAATGATTGAATGCGCTGACCACCACGATCATCCACCTTCGTGCGTGTGTCGCTCACAGTTAAAATGGCAGCTCGTATAGGAAGTTGACTATGTGTAGGATGCAAGGTAAAGGACCTCCTTTTATAGAGTAGATATTTGTTTTTGCTGAAAAACATTGCTTTTATTATAAAGCTATAAATTAAAAGGTCAAACTAAAATTCATAGAAAGAAAGGCAAAAGCGTTTATGCATAATAGATATTCTAGACAACAATTATTCAGCCCAATCGGAGAAAACGGGCAGCTACTATTAAAACAAAAGCATGTCCTGATGATAGGAGTTGGTGCTTTAGGCAGTGCTAGCGCAGAGGCTCTTGTAAGGGCAGGCGTTGGAAAATTGACGATTATTGATCGTGATTATGTAGAGTGGAGTAATTTACAAAGACAACAACTATATACCGAACAAGATGCGCAAGAAAAAGTCCCTAAAGTAATCGCTGCAAAAAAACGACTACAAAGCATTAACTCAGAGGTAGAAATTAAGGAATATATTCTTGATGCGTGTTCAGAGCAAATAATCCCACTGCTTGCAGATGTTGATATTATGCTGGATGCAACGGATAACTTTGATATTCGCTTTATGATGAACGATCTTGCACAAAAATATCAAATTCCTTGGGTTTATGGTTCTTGTGTTGGCAGTTATGGCGCTACTTATACGATTGTGCCAGGTAAAACACCTTGTTTACATTGTTTGCTAGCAGCGATGCCTAATACAGGGATGACATGCGATACAGTAGGAATTATAAGTCCGACTGTTCAAATTGTAGCAGCTTATCAAGTAGCTGAGGTATTAAAGTATTTAGTAGGCGACGAAAAAGCATTACGAAAAAGTTATTTAACTTTTGATGTTTGGCAAAATCAACACTATGAAATAAACGTAGAAAAAATTCGCAATGATAATTGCCCATCCTGTGGCAAAAGTCCGAGCTATCCGTATTTATCATATAAAAATCAAACAAAGTTAAATGTATTATGTGGTCGGGATGCTATTCAAATACGTCCAGCAAAACCGATTTACTATAATTTTGATCAACTCGCTGCTCAACTTAGTCCCTATGGTGATATTCAACAAAATCCTTATCTACTATCTTGCCAAGCAGAAGATTATCGACTAGTGATTTTCCAAGATGGACGAGTTGTAATTCACGGTGTACAAGATATACAAAAAGCTAAAACCATTTATTATCGTTTATTCGGATAAAGGAGTGTTCTAAAATGTTAGAAAAAAGAAAACCAATTGCTGTTGGGGAAGCTGTTCAACGTGTAATGGAGTTTGCATTCCAAGAAAAAATAGAGGTCGTTTCACTACAGCAAGCACATGGGCGTTTTTTAGCAGAAGATGTTGCTGCAGACCAAGATGTACCGGCTTTTGATCGTTCACCTTATGATGGTTATGCTATTCGCTCGGTCGATAGTCAAGAGGCATCTTCAGATAATCCAGTAATCTTTAAAGTAGTGGGGGAAATTGGCGCGGGCTATGTTTTTGAGGAAGAAATCGGTGATCGAGAAGCGGTGCGCATTATGACAGGAGCTCCTATCCCAAACGGATGTGATGCTGTCGTTATGCTAGAATTAACGCATACATTTGAAGAAGACAATCAACGGTATATGTCGATTAAACGTTCTTTTGAAGCAGGAACAAATATTTCCTATAAGGGAGAGGACGTTCAAAAAGGCGCAATCCTTATTGAAAAAGGACAATACATCAATCCAGGTGTTGTTGCATTACTTGCTACTTTTGGTTATGGTCAAGTACCTGTTTTTCGTAAACCAATCGTTGGCGTTATAGCAACAGGAAGTGAATTACTAGAACCGAGTGATTCTTTACAACCAGGGAAAATTCGTAATAGCAATGCATATATGATAATGGCTCAAATTGAACGTGCTGGGGCAACCGTCAAATATTTTGGTAAATTTAGCGATGATCTAAATTTATGTATTCAAGCTGTTGAAAAAGCACTTCAGGAAGTAGACATCTTGATTACAACAGGAGGAGTATCAGTAGGTGATTACGATTACTTACCTGCCATTTATGAAGCCATTGATGCACAAGTACTATTTAATAAAGTAGCAATGCGACCAGGTAGTGTAACAACTGTTGCGGCTCGAAATGGTCAATTATTATTTGGACTTTCTGGTAATCCATCTGCTTGCTATGTTGGTTTTGAATTATTTACACGGCCTATTATCCGAACTGCATTTGGTAATAAGCAACCACATCTACGGAGAGAGAAGGCTATTTTAAATGCGGACTTTAAAAAACCGAATCCGTTTACCCGTTTTGTGCGTGGGAATGCTTCTTACGAAAACGGTCAATTAGTTGCAGTTCCTTCTGGGTTCGATAAATCTAGTGCCGTTTCTTCCTTAGCAGAAGCTAATTCTTTTATTGTATTGCCTGGTGGATCACGTGGATACGAAAAAGGAATGCAAGTAGTTGTCCTATTGTTAGAAGATTTGCAAGGAAGTGAGTGGCCATGGGGCATCATCGAAAAATCTTACAAATCGTAGGCTATCAAAATAGTGGAAAGACAACGTTAATGGAACAACTCATTACACAAGCCACTACAGAAGGTTTTCGTGTAGGATCAATCAAGCATCATGGACATGGTGGTATCCCTATGATAGAAAGTTCAAAAGATAGTGTCCGTCATGAGAAAGCTGGCGCAAGTGTGACAGCAGTTGAGGGAGAAGGTACTTTGCGCATGAGCATTCACCAAAGTAACTGGCAGCTTGCTGATATACTAGCTATTTATGAAACATTTAATATGGATATCATTTTCATTGAAGGTTATAAAAATGAACACTATCATAAGGTTGTTCTTTTGCGACAGGCGGAAGATCAATCTTTGCTACAAAAAGTAACCAATATCATCTGTGTTCTTTATTGGCCAACATATCCACTAAATAAACCGTTAGATTATCCCACTTTTTCAATTCAAGAAAAAGCACAATATATAGAATTTCTAATGCAGGAAATGAGGAATAAATCATGACTACGTCTTTGTTTGAAATCATTGATAAACCAATTGATGTTGAAGAGGTTAGACAAAAAGTAACAGATCGAAATGCTGGTGCAATCACTGTTTTCATCGGAACAGTACGTGAAATGACGAAAGGCAAGAAAACACTACATTTGGAATATCAAGCTTATCCATCTATGGCTATAAAAATGTTTGAACAAATATCTAAAGAAATACAAGAGCGATGGCCAGAAGCGAAAGTAGCCATTACACATCGTGTTGGTCATTTAGAAATTTCGGATATTGCCGTAGTAATTGCGGTTTCATCACCGCATCGTAAAATAGCCTATGAAGCTAATGAATATGCTATTGACCGTATTAAACAAATTGTGCCTATTTGGAAAAAAGAGTATTGGGAAGATGGGACTGAATGGATTGGTGATCAATTAGAAAATGTCCCTTATCCTAAAGGAAATCCATCAATCAGTGAGGAGGAATCTTGTGATTAACATATTACTATTTGCTCACTTACAAGAAATAATCGGTGAGTCAAAATTATGTGTAGACCTGTCAGATCTTACAGTGGGCCAAATTAAAGAATGGATGGAAACGCAATATACACAAGTTAATATACAACATGTCATGACTGCTGTAAATGAGGAATTTGCAACAGATGCAACGGTTGTAAAAAAAGGGGATACAATCGCCTTTATTCCACCTATTAGTGGAGGGTAAAAAGAAAAGATGTAGTTGGTACAGTTTAGTTTGAACCGACTACATCTTTTACTTTATTTATTCTGTAAACGCCCTATTGATGATGACTAATAATCAGTAGGATAAGAAACTCCCAATGGTTCATTTTGCCTTCAAGAGATGTACGCTCAGAAGCATAATGAAGGAAATACCTATCATACAAATCACCCATGACCAAGCGAGTGACATGTTTCCTGAACCAATCGCCATGTAAATAGCAAGTGGCGTAGTTTGCGTTTTGCCTGGAAGGTTTCCGGCAAACATTAAGGTTGCACCAAATTCACCTAAAGCTCGTGTAAAACTTAAAATTCCACCTGAGACAATTGATTTTAATGCAAGAGGGATAGAAATAAAGAAAAAGACTTGCCATTTGTTAGCACCATCAACACGTGCAGCGTTCTCGATGTCCACATCAACAGATTCAAAGCCAGTTTTTGCTGATTGATACATTAAAGGAAATGCAACAACAGTAGAGGCAATGACTGCCGCCCACCATGTGAACATAACGGGTTGATTAAAAAGCCATGTAATCAAGTTACCTAGCACACTGTTTTTGCCAAAAATAATAATTAGAAGAAATCCTACTACAGTAGGAGGTAATACTAATGGTAAAAGTAACACTGTTTCTAGAAATAATTTTCCTTTGAAATTGCGATTTGCCATCCATCTACCAAATAGAATGCCTGCTACTAATACAATTATTCCTGACACAAGCGCTATCTCAATAGAAAGCTTAAGAGGTGACCAGAAATCAGTACTCATCTATTAATGAGTTCCTTGAAAGCCGTATTTTTTAAATACTTTCATCGCTTGATCACTTTGTAAATAGTGATAAAAATCTTCCGCTTCTTTCGCATGCTTACTATCTTTGATAACACCTACAGGATAAATAATAGGCGTATGTGTATCTTCTTTGGCTGTAGCAACGACATTGACTTTTTCTGATACAAGGGCATCTGTTTTATAAACCAAACCTGCATCAACATTTTCAGATTCTGTGTAAGTAAGAACTTGTCGTACGTCTTTTGTATAGACTACTTTTGATTCTACATTTTCCCAAAGGCTCATGTTTTTCAATGTTTCTATACCGTACTTACCAGCAGGAACCGTTTCAGGTGTACCAACGGCAATCTTACCAACTTTCGTTAAGTCTTCAAATGATTGAATATGTTTTTCGTTTTTCTTAGGAACGATTAACACTAATTCGTTAGCTAAAAGATCCGTTCCTTGTTTTTTGTCGATTAAATCTTTCTGAACTAGCTCATCAAACTTATCCTCTGCTGCTGAAAAGAAAAGATCAACAGGAGCACCTTCTAAAATTTGTTGCTGTAAAGCACCAGAGCCACCAAAGTTAAATGTGATTTTAATATTATCGTGTTCATTTTCATAGTTTTTTTGAAGTTCTTCTAATGAATCTTGTAAACTAGCGGCTGCGGAAATTGTTAATTCAACAGGTTCGTTTGTTTTGTTGTTACTCTCTTGACTACCACAACCTGCTAAAATGCCGATCAGTAGTAACAATGAAGCTATTAAACTATAATACTTTTTCACTTTGATTATACTCCTTTTATAACTCGTTATAACAAGACATAACTAATTATAATTAGTTATGTCTAAAAAAGAAATACCTAATCGATAGAAACGTTCAAGATGTAAAAAATATAGTTCATCACCAAAAGTTGTAGCGGAGTTTTGTTAAACGTATACTATGTAAATAAGTTGATTGGAGTGGAGGCTGGACAACTCCTTGGGGATTAGCAATAGAGGAACGAAGGCTAAAACCATCACGTCCTGTGATAACGCCTTCGTGACCAGCATCGGGTTGGCCCAAGCGGCTCATCGGACGCCCCCAGGAAGCTTTGCTCTGTGCGAAAGCGAAGCGGCAGCGATAAAAGCGCCCAGTCGGAACGGAAATCAACCACACGTTTTGGTGATGGTCCAAAAATATTATAATTAAGTTACTATAGTATCAATAGAAGCAGAAGGGGAGATTTTTTACATGTCACAGGAACATTCCTATACGATAGAAGAGGTGGCTCAATTATTAAAGGTTTCAAAATTAACGATCTACGATTTAGTGAAAAAGGGAGATTTACCTATTTTTCGTGTAGGTCGACAAATGCGTGTGGATAGAAACGATTTACAGTTATATATACAAAAAAGCAAGACAGGAGCAACTCCTGCTGCATCTACTGCCTCGACTACTCCTTCGACAAAAAATAAAAAAATTATTATTAGCGGACAAGATTTAGCCTTAGATTTATTAGGGAAATATATAGAGAAAAAACAATCAAATAAAGTATTGCGCTCACATGAAGGTAGCTTTAATGGTGTCATGGCACTATATAATGGGGAATGTGATATTGCTAGTTTACATTTGTACGATGGTGATACAGGGGAATATAATACTCCTTACTTGAAAAAGATTTTTGTAAGTCACTCTTATATTCTTCTCAATCTGATTTCACGCCGAGCAGGCTTTTATGTTCAGAAAGGAAATCCATTGCAAATTCAATCAATTGAAGATTTTAAGGCTAAATCACTAAAATTGATGAACCGTGAAAAAGGTTCAGGAGCTCGTGCTTTCCTAGATGAACAATTACGCATTCATCATATCTCTCCGTCCACAATTGAAGGGTATAACGAAGAAGAAATGGGCCATATAGATGTGGCTTCAGCTGTCGCAAATGGGAATGCAGACGTTGGAATAGGCATTGAGAAAATATCAAAACTCGTGGAGATCGACTTTATACCACTTATTACAGAACGTTATGATATTGTACTATTAAAAACACCTGAAAACCAACTGCTGGTTGAATCGGTAAAAGAGATTTTAAATTCACCAGATTTCCAATCAGAAGTAGTCGCACTAGGAGATTATGACGTCACTCAAATGGGAAAAATTATATATGAAACACTATAACTTCTTTCAGCAATTATTTTTTGTAGCGACAGGTACAGAAGTCTTCAACGCTATAGTGAATAAAACTTATTTTAGTAACAAAGTGGGTAAGTGAGAGAAAAAATTTTTAGGAAATTTGCTTTTGCACTAGACAAATACGATTTTTTCTTATATGATGAGTATAATAAAATCGTTTTCAAGAGAACAATAAATTCACATATTACAAAGAGTAATCGTGTTTTGTTTGATGCTTTTTGTAATATGTGAATTTTTTTCTTTTGAAGAAAATGATTTTGTTTAAATACAATTAATGGAGGTCATGCAAAATGGCACAAGGTACAGTAAAATGGTTTAACTCAGAAAAAGGTTTTGGATTCATCGAAGTAGAAGGCGGAAATGACGTTTTCGCTCACTTCTCAGCTATCCAAGGTGATGGTTTCAAAACACTTGAAGAAGGTCAAAAAGTTGAATTCTCAGTAGAAGATGGCCAACGTGGACCACAAGCTACAAACATCGTAAAACTTTAATTTTAATGATGTAACCATAAAAAAGGCATCCTTTCATTAGGATGCCTCTTTTTTATGCTGAAAAAGAAGCGTTGTAATGGAAAAATGGATTGACAACATTATTATGCATAATTTTGTTTTACATAACTGAACTGCAGCTCCAATTTTAGACATTAACAATTGCAACTGAAGTTTTTATTAGTGATTTTAGTTGTAAACTGGAATAATGAAAGAGACAATTATTATGTTTTTCATGATTTGAATGTAGGAGGGCGTTATGGAAATTTGGGATGTTTACGATAAGAATAAAAACAAAACAAATAAGCGTCATGTGCGTGGAGAAAAGTTAGCAGATGGTGATTATCATGTAGTTGTACATGTATGGATAAAGAATAATAAGGGTGAAATTCTCTTAACGAAAAGACATCCAGATAAAACTTATCCTAATTTGTGGGAATGTCCGGGTGGCTCTATTTTAGCAGGGGAAAGTAGTCTTGATGGTGCTATAAGAGAAGTAAAAGAAGAAATCGGAATTAATTTATTTAAGTTTAATGGAAAAATGATAAAGAGTGAACGTAGAGATGCGTACAATGATTTTTATGATGTATGGCTATTTGACCAAAGTTTTGAAATTACGGAGACAGTGCTACAAGAAGATGAAGTGAGCGATATTAAATGGGTAACCAAATTTGAGCTTGCAAATATGTATGATTCTAAAAAAATAGTACCAACGCTTGATTATTTTAGATTTGTCTTTTAATAAGGCCGTTTTCGAAAAGATTGTTGTTATTCAACTAACGGTGCAGGTTAGTTGAATAAGAAAATCAAATTCATAAGGTTTTTGTCCATAAACTTCTATTATTATGTATTCTTTCTTACTATCGGTTCAATAAGATAAGAAAGAAAGAAAAGTAAGCTTTAATTGAGTGAGTTCTAACCATACAGTATTGAGATATACAAATAAAAAAGCAGTACTACCGCTATAAAAGCGTTAGCCCTGCCATATTCAATTGAAAAGCATTTTGTTAATTAGAACGTACTTGCTACTTTAACAGCCTTTTCAAGCCCTGAGGCAATAATTTCTTCTGTTTTATCTGGGAATTGATTGTGACCTTCAATCACTACTCTCTCTATATCTTTTACACCGAAGAAGCTCATCATATTTGCTACATATTTAACAGCCATTTCTAGTTCAGCTTTTGGTCCTTCAGAATATACTCCGCCACTAGCGTTTAATATTGCAATTTTCTTATCTCTAATAAGACCTACTGGGCCTTCTGGCGTATATTTAAATGTTTTGCCCGCTCGGTTTAAATAATCAATATATGTGTGTAGTACAGCTGGAATTGTTAAGTTCCATAATGGGAAACCAAACACGACTTTATCAACAGCAAGGAACTGGTCTAAATATTTATCAGCAACAGCTACTGCTTTTGCTTCTTCTGCTGTTAATTCTAGTCCTCTACCAACCTTAAATGTTCCGTTTATCATATTTACGCCTACATATGGCAATTCTTCATTGTATAAGTCAAGCTCCACCACCGTATCATTTGGGTGTGATTCTTTAAAGCTTGCTAAAAATGCCTCATATAATTTCACACTCACCGCTTGGCTTGCGGGGCGATTGTTTGCTTTTACAAATAAAACTGTTGTCATTCTTTTTTCCTCCTGTTGCTAACTCTTATATTGTGGTATTTTGATTTCTTATTGTCTTTACAACATCTTTTTAAAACTATATTCCATATCTCCACCTAGAGCTTCAGGTGTATCACCAGTCTCTCTGAAGTCATGTGTATGAATTTTATCAAACGGACCAAAATTTACCTGCTTATAAATTTCATAACAAGGGAATCCGTCATGTTTTCCGTAAATATCGCCAGTACCATCTTTTTTAACATGTACAGTTAATAGATAATCAGCGGGAGGTGCATATACATTTAATGGATTGCTAGCACTAGCACTCATATTAAATGTGACGTCATCGCCATCCTCTCCCCATACAATCTCCGTGCACAAAATATGTTCCGTACTAGCTTTTCCTGATCTTTTATTAACGGAGCCATCTGGAGTTGTGATTCTTTCTGTTGTTATGCCAGTATTCGCATATGTGAAAATTTCTTTTTTATAAAAATCTACAACTACCTCTTGTTCAACTCTGGAACGCATAGCGTTGACAGCATATGGTGTAAATTCACGTGAGTCACCTTCGTATTGAATTACGTCCCCTGTTTGAGTATCTGTCTTGGGCTCAGTCCAAGACATTGGAATAAATGCACTTGCTCTAAATTTAACGATAGTATTCATGAGATACACCTCTATAATTTTCAATTTTTATTTTGGATAATCATATTGATCCATTTAGCAAAACAGATTGCAATTTTTTTCGTATAAATAATGCTTTTCTTTTAATATTTTCAGCTTGTAAACTTCTACTTATTATATATATATCTAAATTGTCGTTTTAAAACTATATTCCATTTCTCCAGCTAGTGCTGTTGGAGTGTCACCAGTTTTTCTAAAATCATGTGTATATATTACTTCAAATGGACCAAAATCTGTTTGTTTATAAAATTCATAGCAGGGGAACCCATCATGTGTACCTTTAATTTGTGTAACACCATTTATGTTAACATTTAGAGTTAACAAATAATCAGCCGCAGGTGCTGCTGCATTTAAAGGATTACTTGCACTTGCCTTCATTTCAAAAGAAACTTCATCAGTGTCCCATACAATATTGGTACAACCAATATTTTCTGTACTTGTTTTTCCTTTATTAAAATCAACAGATCCATCTGGATTTGTAACTTTTACAGTTACGATACAAGCATCTGCACATGTGAAAATTTCCCTTTTATAAAAATCAATAACCACTTCTTGCTCTAATCTTGACCGCATTGTGTTTACAGCATATGGTGTAAAATCACGTGCATCACCAGTATATTCAAAAAGCTTTCCTGTAGTAGGATCTTTAATAGGTTTCAACCAAGCATATGGTGCAAAAACGCAACCCCTAATTTTAACGATGTTAACCATGAGAAACCTCCATATTTATTTCATTTGTTTCGATGAATTTTACATCTATTATAATCGAAATATAGTCAACTTGATTGACTACTTTGCTCATAGTACAATGAAATTATCATATAGTCAACTAAGTTGACTATATAAAACGGAGGTATATATGAATAATAAAGTAAATAATGAGCTGGATCTTACATCACTTTTGTCTTTATCTTTTAGTACATCAATTAATGAACTACATGACAGATTGAGTGAATTGGGATTCGAGGATATTAAACCTGTACATGGTTTTATGTTTAAATACATCACTCCCAATGGAGCAACAGGAATAGAACTAGCCGAATATTTAGGAATTACGAAGCAAGCTGTGAGTAATATGGTAGATTATCTTGAAAAAAGTGGTTATGTAATGCGCAAAGCTCATCCTACTGATAAGAGAGGGAAGATCATTGTCTTGACCGAACGTGGATGGTTAGTAGTAAAAGCAAAAGAGAAGATAATATCTGAGATTGAGGCACGTTGGATTGAATACATTGGCACTGAACGAATGCAAATGCTAAAAGAGGATTTATCAACATTTATTGATAAAGAAAACGAAGGCAAATTATCAGTGAGATTAAGACCTGTCTGGTGAAATGGAGTTTATAAGGTGGGTTTTCAAGCGAATTTAAATTCCTAAGAACATATTCGGGAAAACATAAAAGAAAACCATTGTGGGTGTGAGTTCAACAATCCTCAAGGCATTGTTGTTTAGGAAATGTTACGAAAATCAAAGAAATATCTTAAATTCCTTATTCCACTAGCGGGTTGCTATACTTGAAGATTATAGATTTGCATTGTACAGCTCAAAGTTTTCCGGGCATCAAGTGATTTTTACCCCAGCTAGTTGTGCCTAATCGCCACATTGTCTGCACATGTTGCTTTGTGAGATATGATTTGGAAAATCTTGTTTTGCTGAAATGTTTTCACCCATGAAGTATATGTTGATAATGCCAGCCCTGATCCGAATGAATCGTTGCACGATTAGTACCTTGGTCCTGAAATAATTGGCAGTACTTGATGTAGCGATTCTAATACGAAATCCCATGTTGGGCGCTGGGAGTTATAGTGGACTGAATTATTTTTATTCACGTGTATTTTTCCATTTACTTTTTTTGTTTCTTAATTAGAAGTTTTGTCGAAAAAATCCTGCTATTTAATAAAAGTAGTATGATTTATTTAATTAGAATAAAGTATATGTTTTAAGACCTTAAAAGATAGAAAATGAGATTCTAATAATATGTTTAATAGAAAAGTTAAATGATGAAGCGAAATTTTTCTAATTGGAAAAGTAATGTAAAAAATTATATGTAAGAGCAAAAATAAACAGTAAGTGAGGTAGTCTATGGGCTTTTTCAGAAAGAAAAGTAATTCTAAAATGCATTCCAATTCTATTTCAACTAGCCAAATGATGAAGACAAATTCAGTAAACAAATTAAAAACAAATCTTCAAGAAAATTTACAAAGAATAAAAGATTCCCTTGGCAAAAGCTCGGATATTATCATTCGAGAAATTCGAGTGGGAAAAGAAGAAACTATTAAAGCTGGTATTATCTATACGGATGGATTAACTGATACAACCGCATTACAAAATTTCATTTTAGAAACACTCATGCTAGATGTCGAAGGTACCGAATTACAGAAAAAGCTATCTCCTGAACAAAATCTGATTAGCATATTAAAAGATTTTGCCATGACAGTAGGAGAAATTAAAGAACTAACTAATTTTGAAGAGCTTCTTACTGGACTATTATCGGGGGATACGATTATTTTAATCGATGGATATGACCAAGGTTTAATCGTTTCCAATAGGCATTGGGTTGAGCGTGGAGTAACGGAAGCAACAGCCCAGGTGATAGTAAGAGGACCCCGCGAAGGATTCTCCGAAAATTTGCGTGTAAATACCGCATTAGTTCGTAGAAGACTGAAAGATCCAAATCTCTGGATGGAATCAAAAATTATTGGAAAACGTACGAAAACGAATGTTGCCATGATGTATATCAAAGGAATTGCAAATGACAAAATAGTGAAAGAAGTCCGTTTGCGTTTAGATAGAATAGATATTGACGGGATTCTTGAAAGTGGAAATATCGAGGAATTAATACGGGATGAACCATATTCACCTTTTCCAACCATACTCAATACGGAACGTTCGGATGTAGTAGCTGCAGAATTATTGGAAGGAAAAATAGCTATTTTTGTAGATGGAACACCATTTGTCCTAATTGTTCCAGCGATATTTATTCAATTTTTCCAATCTTCAGAAGATTATTATCAAAGTGCAGATATTGCAAGTCTTATTCGGATTCTTCGTTATTTTGCATTTGCGATTGCAATGCTTGCACCTGCATTATTTATTGCAGTCACAACTTTTAATCATGTAATGCTACCTCCTTCACTTCTTATCAGTCTGGCAGCACAACGAGAAGGTGCTCCATTTCCGGCATTTGTTGAAGCAATTATAATGGAAGTCACCTTTGAAATCTTGCGTGAAGCAGGCTTAAGAATGCCACGAAGTATTGGTTCAGCCATGTCTATTGTAGGGGCATTTGTAATTGGAACAGCAGCGGTTGAAGCAGGCATAATCTCTGCTGCGATGGTAATCGTGGTTTCAATAACCGCCATTGCAAGTTTCGTTTCTCCAACCTACAACTTAGCTATCTCTGGAAGGATTCTACGCTTTGGGTTTATGGCAATAGCTGCTTCTTTTGGTTTATTAGGAATAACGATAGGCTTAATCGCTCTACTTCTGCATTTATGCAGTTTGCGTTCTTTTGGAGTGCCTTATATGTCTTCATTAGCTCCTTTTAATCTTTCTGACCAAAAGGATGCGTTTATTCGCTTGCCTATTTGGAAGATGTTTACTCGACCTCGTCTAATCAATCAACAAAATATCGTTAGGCAACAAGATTCAGCCTCTGCAAAACCAGAAACACCAAAAAATAAGTAGTCTGAAGGGGGATAAACGATGAAAAAGTGCATGTTTGTTCTCCTGATTCTTAGCTCCATTCTTGCGGGGTGTTGGGACAAGAGGGAATTAAAT
>Ga0209025_1002627_pt1 | contig 18426 bp, 15 predicted proteins | sample AraplaMF_Col_mLB_FD_184256 | JGI IMG/M metagenome (GOLD analysis project Ga0209025, IMG submission 184256) | Arabidopsis root microbial communities from the University of North Carolina, USA - plate scrape MF_Col_mLB (SPAdes) (version 2) | ecosystem: Host-associated > Plants > Roots > Endosphere... | reverse complement strand
AATTTACCATTTGAATTTGTACTTTCTTTTGGAACAAAACTCTCTACTTTATCACCATTTACTGCTAAAACCTCTTGATTATTATACTTTAGATTTCCTATACCAGTATCAATGTCAATAGCTTTCTTTACTTGATCAGCTGAATTACTTTTAGGTGTTTCAGCGAAGGAAATAGAAGAATAAGTAAAAGTGCATAAGCCAATTGATAAACACGCTAGTAATTTGATTCCTTTTGTGCTTTTTGTATTTTTTGTAATTTTCAAAAAACTCAACCCCTTCCTTTTTTCGTATTAAGGATAAATTATTTATCAATAATTGCTAAATAGTGAACTTACATAAATGCTTTTAAAAGTTCTTGAACGAATGGAAGTACTCCACCTAAAAATTTTAAAATTGCCATTGCGATTGTCATAGTATTTCCTCCTCTTTTTTTGCTACGATGTGATTTATCTTTATGCTCTTATTATAGTAAGCGCCTATGTTTTTATCAATACATCTTCATATGCAATGTTGCATATGAGGATGTAGCAGGTTCTTTTTGCAATATTAATCATATAATTGAAAAAGACTTACTATCAAACAATAACAAAGATAATAATATGAAGGAACTTTGGAGTCAGTCCTCACAGCTTTTAAGCTGCGGGGCTGACTCCTTTTCCTCTTGTATAATTTTTTCATAAATATTTATACATTACATTAACATATTTTTGAAAATAACTTTGGACGTAAATAGCTAAATTCGCCGGGCCCACATACCATATGACGGGAAAGCTTCTTGCAACTTCGCAAACGTTTCATCACACCACGCTTTGGAGTTGAAATCACCAATAATGATACGCTGATTTCCATCATCAAGAGATTGCGTCCATATCCCGTAGTCTGGAAAAATAACTTTGATTGTCTGATATACATCTTCCATCCATTCAACTGAATTGAAGTCTCCTACAAAGATGCGATAAAGTTCCTGAACATTTGTGAACCATTCGAGCGGCTTATCTCCGTTTAAAACATTTAAATCTACTTTTCCAATTCCATCAATCCATCCACCTGTTTCACCATCTGCATATTGCCATAAATCGCATTCATATTTAGGTTTTCTGCCTCCATATCGTGGAATCCATAAGAAATCAGCTTGTACATTTTGTAACCCATAAGATCCATACATATGATGTGCTACATATAAGCCAACTTTCCAACCAACATCTTTGCAAGTAGTAATAAATGTTTGTGCTGCTTCTGCTAGATTCGTAGCTCCGCAGCTTGCTAGCGTGTCCTCTTCAACATCTAACACAAGAAATTTCGCATTTGGGTTTACACGTGCCAGAAAATCTTCGGCCTCCACAATTGCATCTGTAATGCTTACATAACAACCGTAAGCATAAGCCGCATGAGGAACTCCATATGCTTCTAAATTTTGGACGTGTTCATTGTATAGTTGGTCTATCTTCCTTGAGCCATATTGAACGCGACAGATTGCCAAATCTAGTTGCGGCGCCGCTATATCCCAATCGATATTATCATTGTATTTTGATAGATCTACGATATGTTTTGGCATGCTTCCATTTCCCCCTTTCTCGTTTTCATTATATAAGTAATTGTTCTTCTCGTATATTTGGCAATGAATTTCTTAAAATCATTCAGATTTAATGGCTATTAAGTGCAAAGTAAATAAAATAAGAAAAAACGTTGCAATCAATTGATGCAACGTTTTTTCTTATTTTATCATTGTTATTTATGTCAATTTACAAATTAATGGATGTGATGTTTCTCCAACATATAATTGGGATTCAGCCGAGACACATGCATTGGTGGGGCATAGTCTGGATTTTATCTCCATATGATGAAACATGAACCCAATAGTCGTTTCCATTTTACTTTATGACATAAGTAAGTGCAGTTATTATTGATGATTTACGTACGTATCAAACCATAAATGAATATATCCAGCTGTAATACGCTGTGCTTCTATTAAACGTTTTCCTGTTACCGGTGTTACTGCCGCACGCCATTTATCAGCAGAGTCTTGTGATACAGCTGCTTTTAGGAACCAATTTTTCGTACTACCATTAACAATTGATGGATAATCAGCTTTTGCTGCAGCTGCTGAAGCATGAACCCACTCTTCTGGATTTGCACTTTTCCAGTTCCAATAACCATTTCCATCCGTTACTCTATAATTATCCTTCACTGTATCGACGAAGTTTTCATATTTTGAGTGGAAGCCAAATGGATGCGAAATGTTAGTAAAGTTTGCAGCATGCATTGGTTGGTTAACATCCCCTAAATAATGAAGTGATAATCCTAAATAATAGAATGCATTTTGCATATCTTTATTTTGATAAGCTTCACCAGCTAGTTTAAAATATTTCGCTCCTGTTTGTTTTGCTTGTTTAGCAAATGGAATATACGTCTTTCCTGAATCAGGATCATAAAAGTGTGAAGCGAATGTGGAATTATCATAGTATGGGTTTTTATAATCCGCATTGTAAATACCTTTCTCTAGATCAGTACGCCACTCATTTAATAGAGCTGTCTCATTTTTCTTCACAACAGTTTCATTTTGGGACATAATATCAATGGCTCTGTTTACAATCCATAAATGAGAACTTACTCCTTCACTATGTATCGATTCTGCTGACCATTTTTGAGCGATAGGTGGCTCAACTTGCCCGTCATCTTCATGTGCGAACGCCACACTTTGAATAGGAGCTGTTAAAGCAATTACAGAAGCTATAGCTAAAATTTTTCTTTTCATACTACATTCCTCCATTTAATATATAGTTTCACTGCAAAGGTACTAATTCGTAGCCAGCAACACTTTTAGGAGCAGAAATTGCCCACATTTTCTGATGATCTGAGCCTAAATATTGTGCGATCTGTACTTGGAAAGTTGATGTAACCCCATAATAAGAGTTCTTTGGATCTGCACTATACCAATCACAAGGTCTACCAAATTTATCCCTAAGAATCTCGGTAGTGCCTGTTGCTAAGTCTATTTCCTTCGAATTTCTTTTCTGAACGATTAGCTTGCTTTTTGATTGGTCGCTAAAATAAATCCATCCAGCATCCTTGGCATTTATATATTTTTTTGTTCCTCCGGCATCAGCGTTTGGCCCACCAATCCACATTGACATTGTAACTGGCGTATTATGTCTTACATATCCATCACTGTTTAATCCATCTGGAGTTTCAAAATTTATAGGTGTACCATAGTACTGATTACCTTTTGTATCTTTATGCATTTCTGCTGATCCATAATAAGATGCTTGTCTATACTGAATTGCATAATGCCAACCAGCGTACTTCTCATAAGATAATCCAAATTTGTTCTGACCTACAGCTGCTATACGTTCTGAAGGATGAACCCCCACCACGTCCCAATACTTATTTACTAACATATAGTCTTTATTTGTGGTAACTGGATCACCATAAATATCAAGTATACGATCTTCCTCATCTGCAAAAGCAGCATTTGTCGGAAAAACAGTAACTATCAAACTAAATATTAATGCTAAGAGTGTAAGTATTGGGAGTTTTCTTTTCATAAACATGTCTTAATTCCTCCTTATTTTCACAATTGATCCTACCATCGGCAAACGTAATTTTAACATCTAATGTTGAGTTTGTAGATACATTAATTAATATATGCAAAATTGCATATATTAATTAATCTTCTATTAGAAGTACCGCCAGATCATTCGTCCCAGACTTTCTCTTATCCGCTATATCGCTACTTTTCAAACCGTGGGGTCTCACCCCCACACGACGAGCCAACACTCCAAACAAAAAACAATGGAAAACCAAAGGACAAAATCAAAACAAAAAATACAATGAAAAAAGATTCCTGTGTTTTAGTTGAATAAGAACAAATAAAAAAGGCAAAACAGCTACTCTTCTAACATCTGAAAAGTATGCTCATTTTGCTTCACCCATATAAATGCAAATAACGCTGCAATTACACATAAAACCGCTAATTGTGATTTTGAAAGAAAGTTGTACTGTTTAAAACAAAGTTTAATTGCATAGAAAAATAATGTTTTCTAAGAGGAAATCATTTACTTTGTAAGCGCTTTCTATTATAATGATAATGGGTTGGATGGCAAGTGTGGCTATCAAGGTATCTAGCGTAGGTGGGGCTGATACTATAGGTGAAGTGAAATTTCTGTTTTGACAAGTTAGTTATCAATATTGATTATATCAAATATACAAAAAAAGAAGTCTTTTAGATCATTTAAAGGGATTCTTTTCTTTATTTAAATTATAAAATTTATTAAGTACATTATCTTCCTCTTTATGTTACTTTGAAAAAAGGATTGATTAAATACAGAGTTATAAATGAATAATTTAAAAATAAAGAAGAAGTCTCCATGTCAAAGGGATTAGAATTAAATGAAGAATACAGATAGTCCAAGTGATTTTTGTGTTCTTCTTTATTCCTATAATACTCTTGAAAATAAAGTTAAAAACCCAAGCTCCCAACATTGTAACTAAAATCTCAAAAATAGCAATTATCCATTCCAGTACAGTATGTTCTACATCTGGAGAAGCACCAGCTAAACCAAGAACAACTATAACTGGAAATGAGGGTATATAAACAAGTAAATAAGAAAAAAAGTAAAAAATATATTTTACCAATAATTTTCCTTCCATCAATTCATTCCCATCTATCTAAATATTTATATCCACATTATACCAAAACTTTTTTAAACTCACATCTTCAGCAAATCATTAAAATTCTATTTTCTTCTCAAAAAGAATGCTCTTAGGGGGATCGTTCCATACCTATCAAGCTAACATTTGAGAAACCTCCCATAACGAAAAATTCACCTTTTCACAGTTATTTATGAGAATTCGGCTCATTTTTTTGTTTTGGGAAACAATTAATTTCTTAAGTTAATGGACATGGACGGTACCCCTATTAACATTTAAAGCTTTTTAATTCCAGAATATTAAACGACTTATTTCGTTTTTATTCAAAAATCTTTTCAAAACAAAACCACACCATCTCTAAACTTTTAGAAACAGTGTGGTTTTCATTTTTATGCCAGCGCAGATGCCTGATCTTGTTGATCGACTGGTACAACTGCATCTGTTAATGCTGCGTCTAATTCAGCTGTATACTTCCGCTTCTCTTCTCCGCTCCAGTTTAAGGCCTCTGCCATGTAGTTGATCACAGCGTCTTTCCATTGATATACCCAGTGAATGTTGAAGAATACTGCTCCTGTGCGGCGTACAAAGAAGTCGACTGGTTTTGTTGTCATTTCGAACTCCATTGCGTATACGAGTGGAAGAATGACGTCAAGCGGCATGTTATGACGCTCTGCATCTCCTTTATACTCTTTCGCTAATTCGAAGAGTACATCGACGTTTGAACCGTAGAATTTTGCGAACTGCTCTGCTTGTTCTACTGTTAAACCGTATTTTTTCCCTTCTTGTGCTTTTTTCGCAATAAATGTTGGGAAGTTTTTCGAACCGCCAACATGACCGCCAGAGATTGGCATATGTTTCGTTGTACTTTTTGGATATGAACCTTGACCTTCTTTTTGCATTAACGATGTGACATAATCTAGGACCATCTCTGCCATTTTGCGGTATCCTGTTAATTTTCCGCCAGCAATTGTAATTAGACCAGATTCAGAAGTCCAAATTTCATCTTTACGAGAAATTTCAGATGCGCTCTTTCCTTCTTCATAAATTAATGGACGAACGCCGGCCCAGCTTGATTCAATGTCCTTCTCTGTAATTTTTACGCTCGGGAACATGTAGTTAATCGCGTTAATAATGTATGTGCGATCTTCTGTTGTCATTTTTGGTACTGCTGCATCTTTATCATAGAATGTATCTGTTGTGCCTACGTATGTTTTACCTCCGCGCGGAATCGCAAATACCATCCGTCCGTCTGGCGTATCAAAGTAAATTGCTTGCCCTAGTGGGAAACGCTTTTGATCGATGACAAGGTGCACACCTTTTGATAACTGCAAGACTTTTCCTTTTTTCGAATTATCTTTTTCACGAAGTGTATCGACCCAAGGGCCTGACGCGTTGACGATCTTTTTACCGTACACTTCATATACGTTTCCGTCTAATAAGTCGACTACACGAACGCCGCATACTTTTCCATCTTTATATAAGAAGCCGTCTACTTTCGCATAGTTGACTGCTTTTGCACCATGTTTGATCGCTTCTTTCATGACTTCAATTGTTAAACGCGCGTCATCTGTACGATATTCTACGTAGTAACCGCCGCCTTTTAACCCTTCTTGTTTCACAAGCGGCTCTCTCTTCATCGTTTCTTCGCGGCTAAACATTTTTCTGCGCTCGCTTTTCTTAACGCCTGCTAAAAAGTCGTATACGCGAAGTCCAATTGATGTACTAAATGCACCGAACGTACCGCCTGTATGGAACGGTAGCAGCATCCACTCTGGCGTTGTTACGTGAGGACCGTTTTCATATACAATGGCACGTTCCTTCCCAACTTCAGCTACCATTTTCACTTCAAACTGTTTTAAATAACGTAAACCGCCGTGAACAAGCTTTGTAGAACGACTTGATGTACCTGCTGCAAAGTCTTGCATTTCAAACACAACTGTTGATAATCCGCGTTTTGCTCCGTCTAGCGCAATACCCGCTCCTGTGATCCCACCGCCAATGACAACCACATCTACTTCTTGTTTATTTACTTCATTTAAAACATTTTGACGCCCGTTACTTGAGAATTTCATAGTAATTCCTCCCTTTCATTACGAAAAAAAGAGACCACAAACATCACCATAGAATTGCTTCTATAGCGTGCTGTGGTCTCTCCAAATCTCCTACCGAAATATTAACTTATCAACATTATAACACTGTTTATACTTATTTAAAAGCTTTCGTTGCTTCAATTGCCTTTTTCCAGCCAGCATATAGCTCTTCACTTGTACCCGCTTCCATTGCTGGTGCAAAGCTCTTATCCATATTCCACTGCGCTGCGATTTCTTCTTGATCTTTCCAATAACCAACCGCAAGACCAGCTAAATATGCCGCTCCTAAAGCTGTTGTTTCGTTCACTTCTGGACGCTCTACTGGCACACCTAAAATGTCACCTTGGAACTGCATTAAGAAGTTATTTTTCACTGCGCCGCCATCTACGCGTAATGTTTTTAACTCGATGCCGGAATCTGCTTCCATCGCACATAATACATCTTTTGTTTGATATGCTAACGATTCAAGCGTTGCACGAACAAAATGCTCTTTCGTCGTACCGCGTGTTAAACCGAATACCGCGCCGCGTACTTCACTATCCCAATATGGTGTTCCAAGTCCAACAAATGCCGGTACAACATAGACGCCGTCAGTTGACTCAACGCGCGCTGCATACGCTTCACTATCACTTGCATCTTGGAACATACGCAGTCCATCACGAAGCCACTGAATCGCAGATCCCGCTACGAAAATACTACCTTCTAATGCGTATTCTACTTTTCCATTTAAGCCCCATGCGATTGTTGTTAATAAACCATGCTCAGATGCAACTGCTTTTTCACCTGTATTCATTAACATAAAGCAGCCTGTTCCGTATGTATTTTTCGCCATACCTTCACCGAAGCAAGCTTGGCCGAATAATGCCGCTTGTTGGTCACCTGCAACCCCTGCAATCGGTACGTTTTGACCGAAGAAATGATAATCAACTGTATGACCATATACTTCAGAAGATGGACGTACTTCTGGAAGCATGCTTGCTGGTACTGTTAACATTTCAAGAAGCTCTTCGTCCCATTTTAACTCATGAATGTTATACATTAATGTACGAGATGCATTCGAATAATCTGTTACATGAACGTTGCCGCCAGATAATTTCCATACAAGCCACGTATCAATTGTTCCGAATAATAACTCGCCGCGCTCTGCTTTCTCTCTTGCGCCTTCTACGTTATCTAAAATCCATTTTACTTTCGTTCCAGAGAAATATGCGTCAATTAAAAGACCTGTTTTTTCGCGAACCATATCGCCATAGCCTTTTTCTTTTAACTCGTCACAAATTTCCGCTGTTTGACGAGATTGCCATACGATTGCATTGTATACAGGTTTGCCTGTTTCTTTGTCCCATACAACTGTCGTTTCACGTTGGTTTGTAATCCCGATACTTGCGATTTGTTCAGGTTTTACTTCTGCTTCACTTAAACAAGTTGCAATAACCGCTAAAATCGATCCCCAAATTTCTTGCGGGTTATGCTCAACCCAGCCTGGCTTTGGAAAATGCTGTGTAAACTCTTTTTGCGCAACATGTACAATTTTACCTTCTTTATTAAAAAGAATCGCACGTGAACTCGTTGTTCCTTGGTCTAATGAAAGAATAAATTTTTCCATGTTTATTTCCCCCTTATGCTACTTTTCTACTATTTGTATTTTTTCCGCTCTGTTTGCTTGTCATATAAGAGATTGCTAGAACAATTACCGTTGCAATCGCTACATAAATAAGTGCTGAGTTTTGCTTTCCTTCAAATACAACTTGATGGAATAATCCCGCTAATGATCCGCCTAAAATCGGTCCTACTACTGGAATCCATGCATATTTCCAGTTCGATCCGCCTTTTCCTGGAATCGGAAGAAGGAAATGTGCAATACGAGGTCCTAAATCACGTGCTGGATTAATTGCGTAACCAGTTGTCCCTCCTAATGATAAACCAATACTTACGATTAAGAAACCTACAATGAACGGATTTAAACCGTCTGCAAACTTATTTGCTCCAATTGCTAAAATACCAAATACTAGAATAAAAGTCCCAATCATTTCACTTAAAAGGTTTGCAAATGTGTTTGGAATTGCTGGTCCTGTTGCAAATACACCTAATTTTGTCCCTGCATCTTCTGTCTCTTTCCAATGTGGTAAGTAATGTAAGTATACAATACATGCCCCAATCATTGCCCCAATCATTTGTGCTGCAATATAGCCTGGTACGTCGCTCCAAGGAAATGCTCCTTTAAACGCAAGTCCAATTGTTACCGCTGGATTTAAATGCGCTCCGCTAATCGATCCAACTGCATAAGCAGCTACCGAAACCGCTAAGCCCCATCCCATCGTAATGACGATCCATCCTGAATTTTGTGCAAATGATTTCTTCAAACTAACACCAGCACAAACGCCGCCGCCAAGAATGATTAGTAATGCTGTCCCTATTAACTCCCCTAAAAATGGTGACATATAACCCCTCCATAATCAAATTAAAACGCTTTCAGTGAAAGAGACAAATTGAATGTCCATTCATTTCCAAATGAAAAAAACCCACAAATGCACGCTTCTATAGAATCATAGAAGCAATGAAATGTGGATCTCTACTTTTCTCCGTCACGTTTATTAACTTATTTATAATGTTAAACTCATTTGAAAGCGTTGTCAATTGGTTTTTTCATATTTTTGTCACTTTTCATGAAAATGTTTCCATAATTCTTTCTTCGACGTTGTAATCGCCGTTGCACCAGCTGCCAGAGCCCTTTCCACATCATCCACAGTGCGAATAAATCCGCCTGCTAAAATAGATAATCCAGTCCGCTCCTTCACTTCCGCAATTACGCCTGTTAAAGCACCTGGAAGCACCTCAATATAATCGGGCTGTGTCTTTTCTAAAAGAGCACAACTCTTTTCCATTGCACTAGAATCAATTAAGAAAACGCGTTGAATCGCCACAACGCCTTTTTGCTTCGCTTTTATAATCACACTAGACCTCGTAGATAACACCCCGTACGGACGAAACTCTTGGCATACATATTCCGTCGCATACGCATCACTTTGCAAACCATGAATTAAATCCACATGCAAAAAGACCTTTTTACAATACTGCTTCGCTAATGCCACAACACTTTTCAACTGACCGACATGAATATCAAGAATAACGATATATTCATAGGAGCTATGTAATAGCTTCTCTAAATCTTTAATTTGCCGAACCGCTGGTAATATTTTTTGTTCATGAAATTCCATTCGAAAGTCCCCTTTTTTATATCTTTCTACTTCTTATAGTACACAAATTAAGGAAAAAGAAAAGATGGGACCTTCATTCCAAATGGGTTCCATGATTCATGCGTCGAATAACGTTGAAGAATCTTTAAATCGTGTCGAAGCGCCGATATATTGCGAAAGGCGCCGATATCGGTGGACACAAAAAACGGGACTGATCATCAGTCCCGTACAATGACTTACATATTAGCGCCTTCCGTTGAAACTTGCCACTCTACGCCGAATTTGTCTTTGACTTGGCCATATAATGGGCTCCAGAACGTTTCTTGAAGCGGCATCACGACTTGACCACCATCTTGTAACTTTTCAAACACTTCTTTTGATTTGTCTGCATTTTGTATGTGAATAGCGATAGTCACTTGCGATCCAATTTGGTATGGCTGACCTGGAAATGTATCAGAGATCATTAGATTCGTATCACCCACTTTTAAATGAGCATGTAACACAAGGTCTTTCGCCTCAGCGGGAACTTTGAATTCCGGGTTTTCAGGCATGTCTCCAAACGTTTGAAGACTTACAACTTTTGCATCCAATGCATGTTCATAAAACTTAATAGCCTCTTGCCCATTACCATTTGTCACTACATACGGATTAATACCTAAAATCATCACAAGCACCTCTTTCTAAAATGTTTAACATATGTAAATAAGAAATAGAACATACGTTTCTATTATTTTATCATATATGACCTGTTTATGGAATCATTTGTGCTATGAAAAAAATCGACATCTTTTATGTGAATCCACTCGAATTTCCTGCTAAGCAAATTCCAAATCATAGCACCATCTTCATTTTTGTAGACGCCTGCTTGCTGGTCATTTCATAAGATACTAACTAATGACAGATAAACTACCAATCATCCCTGCAATTGTACATCTTCCGTAACCATTATACTGGGAAGCTTCATATTGTTGTTGTGTTTGGTTAACAGAATTTGTGTTGATATCCCCGAGCTAACCATAACGATTGCTATCATAGAATAATTTCAAACTCATATAACCCACTCTTTCATGAGGTCAACAATACAGTTAAATCCATTTCTCTTAGTATATAAAAATGGTGATTGACAATAAGACTCTAGCTATGATAAAAATATTAATCTATTGATTAGCGTAAGAAAGTTAGCATTGTTCTTCCGGGAAATGTATTAGAATATAATTTCCATGTTTTATCCATGTAACTCCATCTAATAAATACATATATTAAGTCTGTTAGATTCACAGTTATGATAGAGGATAGAGAAATTAACACTATCGCACAATTGCAAACAGCTTATAGAAGAAAAGAGGTTTATTCACATATGATTCGTTACGACAATCAAGAAAGTTTAAAACAAATCTTTACGTTAAAGGGAACAATTATAAAAAACATCTTTAAACAGATCATTGTTTATACATGTATTTCTATTTGTATTGTTCTTATTAACTACTACTTTGGAATACATATAAATTCGACTCCGTGGGTTATTGTAGGGGGAGCTTTAGGTTTATTATTAGTATTTCGAACAAATACTGCATATGATCGATATTGGGAAGGAAGAAAACTATTTGGAGGAGTCGGTAATTCGACTAGAAATTTAGCAGTAAGCTTTTTATGTTACTGGGATTCTAAAGGAAATACTATGGATAAAGAGAAATTAAAGTTTCTACATTTATTAATTGCTTTTCCAAAACTAGCTAAACAACATTTGAGAGATGAAAAAAATCTATCCGAAATAAAAGATCTATTAGAACTATGTTCGGATAAAGATAAGGAAATGTTGGTGAGATCCAACTATTTACCTCTCACCATAATTTTCATGTTAAAAGCTGTCATAACAAAGGGATTGAAATCCGGGCAACTTCCTCCAAATACCTTAATGAATATGGAAGATGAATTGGATAATCTGTTAAATTCTATAGGCGGCTGTGATCGCATTAAAGCAACACCTATTCCCTTTGCATATTATGCACATATTAAAAGTTTACTTATCATTTTTTGCGGGACTTTATCAATTGGGCTTGTTGATAGTATGGGATGGTTTACGATTATGGCAACTATGTTTATTAGTTTTGCATTTTTAGGAATTGAAGCAATAGGAGTTGAAATTGAAGATCCATTTGGTCAAGATTCAAATGACCTTCCATTAGAAGAAATTTGTATGGGAATAGAAAAACACTTACTAAACTTATATGATCAAAGCGACTTACTGGAATCACCAGTTTCAAATTTTGATAAAAGAGCCATATAATTTTTAATTTATTACAAATAATCAATTCTGGTTTTATAAAAGAAGAATCTAGCCTAGGTTCTTCTTTTATGAAACATCGTTATTGTAAAAGTAATGAGCTTATTGTAGAGGTCTACTCAAATGTAAAATACCAGTATATCGCTATTTCGTCACTCAGCTGATTGATACCTTTGTAGACATATTTGTCAAAGCCACCAATAAAGAAACCATAGCGTTCATAAAACTTACATGCACCCACATTGTTATTTTGTGTCTCTAACATCATACCAGCCATTCGGTTATCTTGAGCCCAATTTTTGACCTTATCCATAAGTAGGCGGCCGATACCATGTCGCCGATATTTTTGGGCTACTTTGATGTCTTCAATGTAAGCAAACTCATTCCAGTTTCGCCTTACTATGACCAAGCCAACAATATCATTTCCTTCAATTGCCAAGAATAGCGCCTGATCTGGATGATCAATGTATTCTTGTAAGCAAAGTAGATCATCTGGATCATCTGAATACTGTTTTTCATAGGGACGGACTTTCTTCACCGTATACTGGATGGAATGCTCCGTTGCCGTTAACAAAAGAATCGATTCTACTGTGAATCGATCATTGATGATGACAGAATAATCCAGGTCTTCTTCTGTGAATTTTTTAATCGTTACGCCCATTTTCTCATTCTCCTCATTATCTGATTTCAAATACCGTTCATCAACAATGTTCAACAGGGACATGGATTTGATTTCATTTAACAATTTGGCCCGTATGTTAAACATAAGAACCCTACATACCTACACAATACTTTTGATCAAACTTTTTTACAAATTATTGTTCATTTTTTTACATTTGGAGACAGTGCATTTTCTCTAGTTGATAGGCATGTATGGTATCCCCTCACCTTAACGTACAAAATCCGCGAAATGATAGTATCCATACTTCCTTCTTGAAGTATGGCATTCTTTAGCTTACACATGAAACTGTTCTAAAGGAGAAAATCCCTGAAATATAAATATGATGAAAAGGAGATGAGTATATGAAACTAAATCACTTAAATTTATGTGTAAATGATTTAGCGGCAGCGAGAAATTTCTTTGAAACATTTTTTGATTTTCAATTTTTAGAAGCGAAAGGAAAAGCTCTTGTAGTAATGAGTGATAATGATGGATTCATTCTCGTATTAAGTGATCCAAAAGCGTTTAAAGATGGTAAAGATGCGCAATATCCAGAGGCGTTTCATATTGGTTTCTTAGTAGAAGAACCTAATGAGGTTGATCAAGTATATAACCGCTTAATCGATGGAGGTATTGAAATAGATAAAGAACCTTATATGATGAGAGGGAGTAGTTATGGCTTCTACTTTACAGTATTTAATGGGTTGATGATTGAGGTTTCTTGTCTTGACTATAAAGACGGGAAAAGAATCTCAAGACCTAATGTTACTAAAGATTCAAAACGTTAATGAACTACCAGATATTTCGTTTGAATTACACTTTAAATATTTGGTCTTAATCATTTCAAAACCCCACAACAAAAAGGATGGTAACCATTCGGCTACGCATCCTCTTTTCATACTATTAAAGCAAAACGGAATCCTTATCCTTATCTTGATGGCGTCGTTCCCGTTCTTCAGCGAGGCGTTTCATATAGACTTCGCCTTCTTTTTCAATAAACTCATTATCAATTTCTTGTTCTTGTTTCGACGTAAATAAGACCATATAACCGCTCACAACAATTCCAACAATAATGAGATAAATCCACCATGGTAAATTTTCCATTAAAGTTCCTTCCTTTCATCAGACAAGCTTGGTTAGTTTTACTGTATGAAAGGAAGGAAGGTTTTATGACTCTTTTATTTTACTTAACGATGAATCCAAACTGCTCCTGCAGACTTATCATCAGCTTGACCTACTACTTCAAATTTCAGGCCAAGGTTTGGAAGTTTGCGTCCTGCATCTGGAATTAACTTGTTTATATATACTTTAGAGTCATCGAATTTAGCCACACCTGGTAACCCTTTATAATCAAATACGCCGCGTGACGGTGAATTTACTTTCCACGCCGGTGTTTGATCAAATGAGAACGCAGCATCTGCAATTTGATAACGCGTGCTACTTTTCACAGATGGCTGACCATTTAATGATCCTACAATCGCTTCTGGATGAGAATCTACTACTCCAAGGAATCCTTCGCCTGGATGTACACCAACCCAGTTATCTGTAAAGCTTTGGTCTGCATACCATACAACAAGTCCTGTATTGTAAACTGGACCGCGTCCATATTGCAGTGCTTCATCAGAACCAGCGTAGTTTCTCCACTCTAAATAGTAGTTATTTTTCTTATATTCCAATCCATTAGAAGCCGTAAAGCCTTTTAACGTAAAGCTTGGTTGTCCCTCTGCATCATCAGAGAACACAACTTTACCATCTACTGTTAAAGTCGCATTATCAAGCGCAAATCCTCTGTATGCTACAGCAATATCTGTTAAATAGTCAAATTGTAGTTTTACTTTTTTACCTTTGAATTGACTTAAATCATAAGATTTATCAATCCATTTATCGTTCGTTGTGTCCACACCATTCTTGATGTCTTTGTCACCCATTCTATCAATCTTTGTTTTCGTTCCATCTTCTGCAATCGCATATACATCTAGGAAATCATACTTTGCTTCTAATTCATAGAATGCTTTGTAATCAAATTTCGCATTCGTTGCATTTGTTAAATCAAATAATGGTGTCTCTAATGTTGTATGGATGTCATTTCCTTTTGTACTATAATAAAATTTCTTTCCAAAACCAGGTTCAATATTTTTCAATTCTTTATCAGGTAAATTCACACGAATAATTCCTGGGCGATTTGACTTCGTAACACTTTGATCTAAATACGTTGCCGATCCAACACCACGAAGTTTATCGTAGTCTACCTGAACAATATTCGCCCAATTACCCTTCATATTCTTTTGGAAGAATTCTTTATTTTGCGGAGAGAAACTTGTCGGTTCTGTTCCAGCAACTCTTCCAGCCCAGCTACCGCCGCTCATAATAGACCAAGCTTCAATCGGCTCACCTTGTCCAGAATACTTTGTATCGTACTCATCCGGTAAACCTAAATCATGACCAAATTCATGCGCAAATACACCAACTGCACCGTCTTCAGGCTCGATTGTGTAATCATACGCAGCCATCTTTCCGCCCCAGTTTGGAACAGATGATTTCGTTCCATCGATTGCATAAGGCTTTGCCCCAAGTTTTGAACGATGAGACCAAATTGCATCATCTTTCAATTTTCCACCGCCAGCTTCTTGTCCAACACCAGCGTGAACAACCATTAAATGATCGATAATTCCATCTGGCTCATTTTTATTACCGTCATTGTTGTAATCGTATTGATCAAATTGGTCATAATCAGCTAAATTAATTCCTTTTTCTACAGCTGCTTTTAACGCATCTTTTACTAAATCACGTGGTCCTAGAGGTCCTTTATTATCGTGGCCAGTACCAGCATCAGCGCCGTAATCTGCCGCTTTCCCTGGAACAGTCAGCCATTCTGTTACAGTACCGTCAACTGTATAGCTGCCCCCTGATTGCTCTTCATAATATTGCTTAAATGTTTTAATGTTCGTGCCATTGAATAATGTAAATGGCTCATCACCAAATAACATATTTTGATAATGATCACGATTAAAATCATTCGCATACATATATCCTGGATCTTGATCGACATTATTATGTTTAAAATCACTATATTCTACAAGTAGCACAAGAACTTTATCTTTGCGAACTGCCCCATTATATTCAGCCTGCTTCGCTGGAGATGTCGGAACTTTCCCATTCAATTTTCCAGCAGTAAATCCAGATGCTTCTCCATTTGCTGGACCATTCTCTACTTGCTGCGCTTTTTCTTTCATCTTTTCATCTTTTACTTTTTTCATAAAGTCAGTAGCTTCTTGTGTAAGGCTGTCTTCTGGCGTTGTTTCCTTTCCAGGATTTTCGCCTTTCTTCTTCTCTATATATTTCTCTACAGCCTTTGCCGTTTCTGCTTGTGATGCAGAAGGATCAATAACCCCGCGCTCCTTCAACGCATTTGCCAAGCGATCCTCGGGTATTAAATGCTCATCTATGAAACTAGATGACGCTGTTGGTGATTCTGCATAAGCAGCATGACCACCGAAAGCAAACATAGAACTTAGCATAGCCCCAGTTGCCAACACTGAAAAAGTTTTTAATTTTCTGTTCTTTTTCAACGTAGTCCCTCCCCTATTATGTATAAGTTATCGACTCTTCCCTTTTTGTCGATATTTATATATTATTATCGATTGGTGTAATTTTCAATATTTTTGTAATATATCGAAAATTAAATGCAGTTTATTTTATTACAATAATTTTTCTGGAGTGAAATCTTTTTAGTTATGATGACGTCCCTCAAAAATAAACCGAAAGATATATCGGCGCTTCGACACAATTTAAAGATTACTCGACGATATTCGTCACATAAATAACACTAAATCATACCAAAAAATAAAAGAAGCTAACCAAAAGTCTACTTTTGGTTAGCTTCTCCTTTTTAATTATGAAACGTCGGTTTATAAAACGAACGATTATCAAGCGCAAAGACACGCTCAGTATATTCACCTGGTTTTGTGCGACCTAGTGCACGGTCCATCATATTCATCTTCGCATCTAAATTATCAATGTAATGAAGGATTTCTGCTTCTTTTACAAGAGGCGGTTTCGGACTGCCCCATTCTGCTTTACCGTGATGTGATAAGACGATGTGCTGAAGAATTAAGATTTCTTCTGCTTCAATTTGCAGTTCGTCTGCCGCTTTTCCAATTTCGTTTACCATGATAGAAATGTGACCTAGTAGGTTTCCTTCTAACGTATACGTTGTAGAAATTGGGCCTGATAATTCAATGACTTTACCGAGGTCGTGTAAAATTACGCCTGCATACAATAAGTCTTTATCAAGAGACGGATATAGCGCTGCAATTGCTTTTGCTAAGTCAAGCATCGATACAACGTGATATGCCAGCCCTGAGACAAACTCATGGTGATTTTTTGTTGCGGCTGGGTAATCTAAAAATTCCCCTTGATACTTATTTAGTAAATGTCTTGTAATGCGCTGAATATTTGGGTTACGCATTTCAAATATGTATTGTGTAATTTTCTCGACCATATCTTCTTTTTTCAGCGGTGCTTTTTCCACAAAATCAGAGATATCAGTTACTTCATTTGAATTTGCCACACGAATTTGCTTAACGCGAAGTTGAATGCGGCCTTTATAATTTTGAATATCTCCTGCTACTTTCACAATTGTTTCTGCTACATATTGCTGCTCTACTTCAGGTGACACATCCCATAGCTTCGCTTCAATATCTCCGCTTTGATCTTGCAAGATGACTGTTAAAAATGGTTTCCCATTACTTGCAATCCCTTTTGTTGCCGATTTTATCATTAAAAATAACTCGACTTGCTCACCAACTTCGTACTGTGCAATTTTCTTTTTCATATACTTTCCTCCACCGTCATCGATATAGTTAGTATAGCATATATATATCCATTTTGATTTTTCAACATCCAAGTTATTATTATGTAACACAAAAGTAACCTACACTCGTTTTCTCACTTTGTTTTAACATCGCCCGTGGCAGAAATAGACCCTAACCGCTCCAAGCATGGCCAGACGCTCTCGACCATCTAAAAAAAGTGGGTTTTCAATTTGTGTTTATTTATATATTCAAAGTAACCTGCTACTTTCTTTCTCACTTTGTTTTAACATCGCCCGTGGCAGAAATAGGCCCTAACCGCTCCAAGCATGGCCAGACGCTCTCGACCATCTAAAAAAAGAGAGGGCTTTATGTCGTCTTCTCAATTTACTGCGTTAATCGCTGAATCTCATCTTCTACAAAGAAAGCTAAAAGGTGCTTATGACAAGTAAAGAAAATCACTTGTCGTTCCTTCGCTAATTCCTTCATCAGATGCACAGTTCGCTCCGTTCGCAGCACGTCAAAGTGTACGAAGCTATCATCAATAATAAACGGATACTGCCCTTCAAACGTATGCGCGAGCGCAAACCGCAGCGATAAATAGAGCTGCTCCGCTGTCGCTTGGCTTAATTCATGGCTATAAAAACGCAGTCCATCTTGTCGTTCTACTATAAACGGCTCTTCTGCATCTGGCGAAAAGACTTTTACATAATTTCCACTTGTTAAATATATA
>Ga0209025_1002625_pt1 | contig 18444 bp, 20 predicted proteins | sample AraplaMF_Col_mLB_FD_184256 | JGI IMG/M metagenome (GOLD analysis project Ga0209025, IMG submission 184256) | Arabidopsis root microbial communities from the University of North Carolina, USA - plate scrape MF_Col_mLB (SPAdes) (version 2) | ecosystem: Host-associated > Plants > Roots > Endosphere... | reverse complement strand
TATCATCAGGATCAATCCCAAACATAGTAAATCCTATCATTTTTTCATCAAGATAAATACCTTTTGCATAGAAATTATCTAAAAATTGAACTTCTGCGATCGAATAGAGGTTGGATGCAATAAATGTTTGTTGTTCTTCTTTAACAGACAGTCTAATTGCTTCTTTCCAATTACTTTTGTCAATAGGTTTTAAATATAACTTCTTCAATTTTATACTCTCCTTCTAATATTGAAGAGGAACACGTAGTTTATAGGCTAGTGAAACGTTATCCTCTTGTTTTTTTGCCCAATCATATAAGAATATTTACTCATCGACAACGCCTCCTTAAAGGTACAATTAAAAACACGTTATTATATTCAATATAATTATATTCTTTCTCTATAAATTCTTTTCCTGTTGAACAAATCCTATTTCTTTAGCCAATTAATTCAATGTATATGATAACACATGCCTATAGAATTTCTTTGCATACAATTCTATTTCACTTTGAATAGAGAATGATGTTTTTTCTTTTTAGGGAAGAATATGATTCTTAACTTGATAGCTTCGCCATCAACCTATTATTCTAGGGCCTTCTTTTCTATTTACTTATATTTTCATTGTTACCGAAATTTGCTCCATTAGAGGTTTGTTTATATCCCAGGTTGCCTCTTGTGAAAATAAGAATAAGCAAAGCAATAAACCCCAATCCTATCACTACAAATATATCTGTATTCTTTAAAACAGCGTTGGTGGAATGAGTTTGTGCCAAGCTAAACGTATTTACACTCGCATGAACCAGCATGACAATAAATAAGTTACCGTGATTACAGTTATAGACCCAAGTGAGAATGATTGAGATCGGCAAACACAGTAAAATAAAAATTGGCAAGTGAATATATAGGAGAGAAAGGTCAGAACCCGGCCCACCTCTTTGTGCACCCGTTAAGAAATGTGGAAGATGCCAAAAAGCCCACAAAACACTAAGTAGTAATGTAGCTTTTAACGGTCCAAATTTTGATTGTAATCTAGGCAGAGCGAAACCACGCCATCCAATTTCCTCCGGTAAAGGTCCACCGAGAAAGAAAATTGCTACAAAAGAGATGAGATAGGTTATAAAAAATTCAGAATTAAGGTCACGGAAAGTAGGTATTTCTCCATTTACTATCACCATACCTAAAAACATTGCAGCGGGAATAACGATAAGAGTAAACAAGAACCACTTCAAACCGACTTTAGTGGATAGAATGCTTTTTCTAACTTTTTTCCATGCCTCTTTGCCTTCCAGAGTTCGAAACATGATATACGCTGCTAACATAGGGCCTACAAATGCATTGGCAAAAAAGAAGATATCAAATGCCTTTGTTTTAGGAAAAACACCCCATTGAGATAAGATGAATGGAATTAATACAACCCAAGAGAATAAATATGCCATCACAAAAAATGAAGTTAACGGATAGGATTCCAAATACCCTCTCAGACCTGTCGATGAGTTTTTTGATTTTGTTAAATGTTTCAACACAATCACCTCTCCATTTATAAAATACCGTATATGTGCTAATTCTACATATTTTCATACAGAACCTTTTTGACGGAATAGAGTTAAGTTTTTGTAAGAAAGGAGCGATATATTACCAAAGAAATGTAGAAATTTCTATAACAGTTTCCTTCATTTCCGTGTCTACCTTCAATGCATCTGGGGGAGTATCCCATGCCTATCAAATTAGGTAAGAACATAGACAAAATGAACTTCGTCTATTAGAACTAAAATATTCTTAATGTAGAGGTACACTCTTACAAATGTGGTTATTAGTGCTTCACTAACATGATTCGTTGAATCCTAAAAATATAGAAGCATACTAGATTATGATGTTTTCTGTAACAAATATAGTTAAAAGTTTTTAGGTTTAGAGAGAGTTATAGAGGGTATACATACATTATAAAGATTTGATTGGAGATAAATTTTATGGCGAATTAGTCTATAAAACTTTCATTCTTACTTTAAATAAAAAGGGGGAGTATATATGAGTAAAAAGTTAATGAATAAGAGGATTCTATTTATTTTGTAAACGAGGGGCGTGTGAAAAATGAAAAATATGAAACGTAAGCTAGGAACCTTTGCGCTTACAATGACTGGGATTGGTTCGATTTTAGGGTCTGGCTGGTTATTTGGTGCATGGAAGGCTGCAAAAATATCAGGGGGAGCCGCTATCCTTTCTTGGATTTTAGGAATGATTGTAATATTATTTATTGCTTTACCATATAGCGAGTTAGGAGCCATGATTCCAGAGGCTGGCGGAATGGTGAAATATACCCAATACTCACATGGAGATTTCGTAGGATTTATTGCTGCATGGGCTAATTGGATCGCCATCGTCTCAGTTATTCCGGTTGAAGCTATAGCCTCAATACAATATATGAGCTCATGGCCTTGGGAGTGGGCAAGTTGGGCCAAAGATTTAGTGGATAATGGTATGCTGACTTCAAAAGGTCTTGCAGCTGCTTCTTTACTTATAATCATATATTTCTTTTTAAATTATTGGACGGTTAGTCTATTTGCAAAAGTAAATTCCTTAATTACTATATTTAAAATTCTAATTCCTGGTCTTACAATTGGTGCATTGCTATTTGTTGGATTTCATGGAGAGAACTTTACTAGTCATCAGGACTTTCATGTATCTAATTGGTCAAATGTATTAACTGCTATGGCAACATCTGGTGTTATTTTTGCATTCAATGGTTTTCAAAGCCCAATTAATATGGCTGGTGAAGCAAAGAACCCAGGGAAATCTATTCCTCGGGCAGTTGTAGGATCCATTTTAATTGCAACTGTAATATATGTATTATTACAAATTGCTTTTATCGGCGCTGTAAATCCTAATATAATAATTAATGGATGGTCGAATTTAAATTTCAATTCACCATTTGCTGATTTAGCGATAGCACTAAATATTAATTGGTTAGTTATTATATTATATTTAGATGCTTTTGTATCTCCTTCTGGTACAGGTACTACTTATATGGCAACCACATCACGCATGCTTTACGGAATGGAGAAGAATGGTTATTTCCCTAAAGTTTTTGGGAAATTACATCCTATATATGGTGTGCCTAGATTTGCCATGATGTTTAATTTAATGATTTGTTTTGTTTTTTTATTTTTATTTAAAGGATGGGGTGTTTTAGCTGAAGTTATTTCAGTAGCTACATTAATTTCATATGTTACTGGACCTATAACAGTAATGACTCTGAGAAAAACTGCACCTAATTTTCATCGTCCTTTCTATATAAAAGGATTGAACATTATCGCACCATTAGGGTTCATTTTTGCATCATTAACATTATATTGGGCAAGATGGCCATTAACAGGAGAAGTAATGTTTATTATACTTATGGGCTTACCTATATATTTTTATTATCAATTAAAAAGAAAATGGGTTGGATTTAAGAAGAATTTTTTAGCTGGATTATGGATTGTGGGGTATTTATTATTTATGATTTGTATATCATATATTGGAAGTGAAAGATTTGGTGGGTTAAATATTATAACTTATGGATGGGATATGGTACTTATTTCAATTGTTTCATTTCTATTTTATAGATGGGCTATAAATAGCGGATTTAAAACAAAAGATCTAAAAGTAGCTCAGAAAATTAATGAGGGAATTAGTTAAATAATATACATAAATTAGAAAAATGGATTTGTTACAGAATGCAATAATCAAAAAATGAGTGGTACATGCCTATTTATTCGAGGGGAGTAAAGGAATCAGAAGATATGCATGTGCTTTATTACCTGTAAAACATAATTATATATGCAAAAATGGGAAGCTTTGGTTTTTATCGATTTGAAATTTGTTTTTAGCGTTTTGGAGATAACAGTTGTAATAAGTCATTATAAAATTGAAAAAACGAAGTTTGGTTGTTACAAACTTCGTTTTCGTTCATATCTTTCTATTCTTTTAAAAATTCTCCCATTATCTCCATTACGTCCTCTGAATCACTTACTTTATCTTTTGAAAAACGCCATTGTTCTTTTCCGTATCTCTCCATCTCAACCTTTATTACTTTTTCTTTATCTGAAACTTTTGCTTCTGGCAAAATAGATATGAAGTAACTAAACGATTGGCTAAATAATTTGGACTGTTCGATTCCTGGAGTTTCTTTTAGCAATCTTTCATTTTCCTTATTTAATTTTGGTTGCAATTCACTTAATAATAATGGTTTCACTTTTAATTCTACTTCAACTTTATCTTCCTCAGGAGAAGAACCTACTGATTTTACTTTAAATGTAACTTTTTCCTGAAGTACAGATTTCAACTTTTTGTAATAACTTTCAAATTCCTGATCACTAATTCCATTATGCGTACTGGACATTGCGTCTTTTTTAAATTCTTGTTGTATATTTTGAGTAAATTGTTTTCCGTCTTCACCGGATAATGTATTAATTTTGTCTATATCTTTATCATAATAAACAGCATTTATATAGGCTTTTAGAACTTCAGCTGGTTTGTTTAAGTCTTTTGTATTCTTTTCTATTTCTTGCGTATCAATTTTGAAAGAAACTTTTTCTGTTTCCTCGTCTCTTTTTTTTGTTTCTTCATTGGAATAAACGAGCTCATATGATGAGGCTTTATTCACTTCATAGTAGAGAATCCCCGATGTTTTTTTACCAGGTTCTAATTCTATTAAACGTAATTTATCTGAATCAGCCTTATCATATTTCTTCATTTTTTCATCACCTTGATATAGTGTAAAGAGATAAGGTGATATCTCTAACATTTTATCCCCTTTATTTTTCAAACTCACTTTGAATTTCAATACTTTATCTTTATTTATTCCTCCCATTGACCCATTTAATGGTAATACGTATTCAGCATTTTCAACTTCAATTTCCACATTCTTTGAAGACGAAGATGCCTTTCCATTTTTTACAGTTGTGGAAGTTTGTGAAGAACTACAACCAGTCACAATAGTTAATGTAAATATAAACAAAAAACAAAACATAAAAATATTTCTAAGTTTCACTTAAAAACCCTCCATCCCCTTATTTAAAAATATTTACTATTTTACCATGAAATTCTATGTATATGTCTATTGAGCGACAAAATAGCAAAACTTAGAGATAGAAGAACAAGAGATCCTCCAAGCCATGCTGGTGACATTGTACACTTGTTACCTTCGATTGCAGCACAGAGTGAAATTGTTAAAACTTTACTTTATGTCTGATGTGTTCGAATCAGTTTGAATTAAATAATTTTGCTGAAGTAGTGCAAGTCACCAACTCAATGTATCCCAACTTATCATAAAGGGAATAAAAAGATAAAAAGGACAATCCTGTATATAGAAGAAGTTAGTTGATAAATCTGATTTAAAAATTAATGAGGAAACACTAAAAGACATGTATAAAAAGAAAGAAGTAATTGAAAAAAGTTCACCAAAATAGGGATTTATTAAGCAGTATCAATCATTATTTCATAATAAAAAATACCAAATAAGATGATATTGTTTTCCAATGAGATAAAATGTATAATGAGAGTGTAGAGATAAACCATTTGTTAAAGGTTTTAACTCACTAACTATGAGCATAATAATAAAAGACGAGATGCTGGTAACATCCCGTCTAATTTGTAACTGCTGCCGTTAGGTGGTAGATTGCAAAGTTTAATTATTTTTTCGTTGAACCACCTTTCTTGCGTTTGGCAGACGTCTGGGTGGTTCTTTTACTTTTATTATTACGTTTTGCTACTAACTTGTTAGCACAAGCAGTTGCAAAAGTTGTTATGAACACTGTTACGAATAGTTTCGTAGCGTCCTGTAATAATTGTTGTAAAAATTCCATATCGGTTACACCTCCTTTCCCTCCAAATTAAGAGAAAGAAAGGCTGCAACCTCCCACCACACGCCTTCAGTTACTTACTATATTATACCATAATTAGAATACGTTATAGTTTATATTTTATTTTAAAACTTATTATTACAAAGAGTCTTAAAGATAAATATCTTTAAGACTTTTTATGAAATTTAACCTTTATATTAATTAACTCCTATAAATGCCCGCGAATAATTTACTAATTTACAAAAAACTCATAATAAACACACATTAACTCCACTCAAAATACATATTAAAATCATATAATTAATTCAAGACATATAAAACAAATTTATCATTATATAGTTATATTACAAATAAAAAATGCTATTAGAAAGTGAGGCTATATTATGAATAGAATTCTAGATACTAATATTGATACCCAAATTCCAGAAGATGATATCGAACTATTAAAGGCAATGGCACACCCATTACGCCTACAAATCATTAATGAATTAACTAATAAGAAAACGTTAAATGTAACTCAACTAACAGAGATATTGAATATTCCACAATCTACAACATCTCAACATTTATCTAAACTAAAAAGGAACGTTCTACGTGCTGAAAGAAAAGGGCTAGAGGTATACTACTCTATAAACAATTCGAAAGCAGATAAAATTGTAGGAATACTCAATGTTTCGAATATGAATTAAGACATAAATATAACCAAATAAGAAGCCGTTATAAAAATTACATCCACGATATTTTTATAACGGCTTCTTATTTTATCATTTGGTCAATAATGGTCAAATTGTTTTTTTGATAGAGATAACTGATTCCTAATATATAAACATTAATACTATGTATTTTTTCATATATGTTGTAAGAATGTTTGCTCGTTGTTTAAATTACATTAGAAAATATTTACTATTTTTACAACAGGGGCATTGCATGAAATCCAAGGCTGACATAATCCTTACCATATTTGAAGATAAATTAACTGAAATATATAAGACGAACAAAGTCAGACAATCACAAGTTCAAATGGCTTTAGATATAGCGGAATTTCTAGATACAAATAAAAAAATGATGATTATCCAAGCACCCGTAGGAACAGGAAAATCGTTAGCTGCGTTAGTACCGACCTTAGTAGATTAGAAATACAATTGGTTGCAAGGTATACAATCTGGGCCTTCATTAGTGCGATTATTAGCGTAGCTTCCAGCTTGATCGGTCCATTTATGATTGGGATTACGATCGATCATATGGTCGGCAAGGGTGCTGTTGAGTTCGCGGATATCTTCAGACTATTTATACAGCTTAGTCTGGTGTATCTCATCGGAGGCTTGTTCGGTTGGTTGTTGACATATCTTAAGAATCGGCTTGCTAATCAAACAGTAAACGATTTGCGCAGTGAAATGTTCGACAGGCTGAATGTACTGCCACTGAAATATCATGATAATCATCCGCAAGAGGACAGCATCAGCCGATTCGTAAACGATATGGATGCCATATCGGACGGGTTGCTGCAGGGATTCGCCACATTATTAACCGGTGTTGTTACAATCATTGGGGGGATCGCTCTCATGTTGTATACGAATCCGCTCATGACCATGGTTGTACTGTTATCTGCACCAGTGACTTTCTTCGTAGCACGGTTCATCACGATGTGCTCCCAGCAGCTATTTCGTGTTCAGGTACGTATATTGGGTGGGCTGAATGGCTATGTCGAGGAGATGATCGGCGGGCAGAAGGTTGTTCAGGCCTTCCGTTATGAAGATCACTCTTTTACGGAGTTTACAGAGCAAAATGATGAATTGTATCACACAGGGGTAAAACCACATCGCTATCAAGCTAAAAAATACATTATTCCCCAAAACAAAAAATATATATTTTTATAACGTACTACAACTTCTGTTTGGCTACTAAAGTATCTAAAAAAACAAGGTCAACACCAGCTCTGAAACTAGGTTTAACCAATAAACGATTTACTTTAGTAGACGATATGTAACTTTAAGTTATAGCTATATTATAAGTAGGGTTAAAAATATTATGTGAAATTAAAAGTAAACTAAATAAAAACTTTATTTCGTATAAATAAGGAAACCAAAAAGAGCACTAGGTACAAGTGCTCTTTCAGATAGGAGGAAACTCCGTGAATAGGGCCTAGGTTAGAAGTATGTGGTGTAAAAGCAATAAGAACAAAATTTATTAACTAAGTAAAAAACAAAATATTTATATCTGTTAATATCTAAAGATAAAAATTCATAATCGAATATACATATCAAAATAATTCCGAATAATCCGATTGATTATTCGGAATTATTTTGATATGTATATTATAGTATTTACCTTTTATTACCTATTGTGTTAATATATTAATATACAGTTTATTAAATATATTTCAAAGGGGTGGAAAAATGATTAAATTCAAGAAATTTTCTACATTATTACTTGTAAGCGCTTTACTGACATTACCTACAAGTGCAAGTGCAGCAAATCTGTATGGTGTTGTGAGTAATAAATGGGATGGAATTGGCACTATCCAGGAAGCTGTAGGTATCGATGGGGATACTATTTTTGTTGGAAATTCTACTGATTTAGCTGTATTAAGCACTGAATCTGGTGGATCAATGGTTTCACATGAAAAGAACAAACCTTCTTTTCCTACAAAAGGCATTGTAAAAACATCTGATGGTAACTTTTTTATTGCGGGTACATCAGGAAAATGGAAAGTTGTAGATTCATCTGCAGGTTTAGTTGAACAAGGGCAACTATCGGACAAACGTAATCCAAGATTTGTTAAGAAACTATTGGATGGAAGGCTTTTATTAGTTTACGATAAAGGTTATTATGCTATCCTTGATGGTGACTCTTATGGCGTAACACGAACAGGAAAATGGCCAAATGATTGGAATATTAACGATTCAATTCAGTTATGTGGACACCTGATCTTGATGGTAGGTGATAAAGGGAAATATCAAGTCATGTCACTAACAAATGGAAACGTCATCAAATTTGGGGATTGGGGATCAACAAAACATGATATTACGTCAATTGACAGACTTTCTGATGGTACTATAATAGCTGTTGGAGAGGGTGCAAAATTCGCCCTTTTTAATAAAGAAGGGGAAAAGATTGAGAGTTCAGAACTGACTGATCAAGAAAGTAAAAATTATAAATGGAATAAAGTGGTGGCCCTCAAGGATAAACATGCAATAGTAATTAGTTCCACTGGTCAGATGCTTTTGGTTCAGATTGATGGAAATAATAAAATTTCTGTTAAAGCAAAAACAAAATTAAATAATTATACTTCTAACGGCACTGTAGTAAAAATTAAAGATAATCAAGTATTCGTTACCCTTGCTAGTGGGCGATATATGGTTTATCAAGCAGATTTATAAAAATTCGAATTCAATAGTAAAACCTTTGAAATGCAACAACCTTATTATTTATATAATCAAATTATAATATAAAAATAACCAAGGGGATTACTTTGGAAAAAATATACTTATTTGTTGGTTTTTTGATGGGGTTTATAGTCTTTAATTTGGATAGTATTATAGTTGAAGCTGCTGAGCTAAATGTAGAGAAAATAAAACATTTAGAATCTTTAGGTTTCACTGAAGAAGAAATTTCGGACATGCCTGAAATGGAAATAATGAAAAACTTAGAAATTGATGGTCAAGTTGTAGCTCTTATGGAAAATAGAATGAAAGTAGCACGAAAATTTAGTTAAATCCCTGGACAAAATTTTCGTAATGCTTCAACTAATTTAACTGAATTTGAAACAAAACTAAATAGTAAATAACTAAAAAAGAGAGCCATGCTCTCTTTTTTAGTTATCAGTAAAACCTTATTAAATGATGAGTTTTTAGGTAGCTGTCATTTATTTTTAGGAAAGCTGTTTGGAGGGGAATATACTGCAGTATTGAAAGTTTAGAAGTTGTCTATTGATGAAGTAAAGTGATTTTTTGTTGTTTTTTAAATGGGCGACGATTAATGTGAAATCGCCGCCCATTCTGTTCTCATATAGAACTTTCATGAAATAAATTTAGCAAACCATGCTATATAATATGCACCTGGAACTAATATAATCTGAGCAACTAATGTACCTAAAAATCTCGAAATTAATATCATGAATGTGAAATTCTTTAGTTCCCAATAATTATGATTGTCTTGCACAACTTTATCAGTTAAAAAAGACAATTTAGGATCAATAAGCAGTGTTAATAGAATCGTAGCTACTCCAGTAATAATATTGGATGAAGACATCGCTGCTTTATCATAATCAGGAATTAGTAGGGTTGCATACAATGCAGACATAACACCTACTGTAAATACGGCAGAAACAATTGTATTAATAACAAATAATTTAATTGGTATATTTCTAAAATTTACCCCTTCTAGATTATTTTTATTTATTAAAACAAAATAGTTTTTCATTCTTTTCAAATTAGTACTATTTATTAATTTGAACATGTTTAAAAACGAACCATCTTTTGATAATGGTATTAGCGCTTTAGAAAAAACTTTCATAAAAAATGGTACTAATAATCCTCCGAGTAGTACTCCCATCGTAGAACCTAATAACAAAAATCTAAATTGTTTAATTAGTAATTCTAATCCACCATTTTTTGCTGCACTATCAACCAAAGAAGCAGTAAATGGTTGTTGAAACATATTAGAAAATCGGGCAATTAAAGACATAATATTATATATAGCAAAAGCCGATGCAACTAAAGCTAATTTAGCCCCAACAAGTCGAACTCCATATCCTAAAACTTCAATTGAAGTCATAAGCATTAAAAATAAAAAAATACAAATTACTTTAAAAGTAATAAACTCCATAACCATACCCCTTAAGTTTCTATAAATACATAACTTAATAATTATATTACTAGCATTCAATATTTTCACTATAACATAAATCGATTTCTATTTTTTAATCACATACTATACTCCTTTAATTTGAATGGTAGCAGTACTTTTAATAGAACTGCCACCTTGTTTTAACAAAACCTTTTTTTGTAAATAATATATTTGTTAAAACATTAATTAAGGGGGACTATTATGCCAATTTTGGGATGTTTCTGATTCTGAGGCCGTCATTGGCCCATAGAAGGGTAGTCCCTGCATTATCATTTTTACAGAATAGGTTTGGCTCGAAGCTGGCTTTCTGACACGTCTCACGGATTCAGCTGTTTGAATCGGCGATAAATGACCAAAAGGCATTCGTGCAGCTCTTCGATACAATTTCCATCCCGGCCGCTGCTCCAAACCAGATCCGGGGTCATCACCGCCTCGCAAATTTGAAAAGGTATTATAAGATTAAAATCCTGTACATTATTTCTTTAATTTTTTTTGAAAACTTGATGTTTTCATATACAAGCATTTTTCTAGGCTAAGGTTAATTACATTTATATTCTCCTATGAACTTTCAACAATAATCTCTAGTACTTTTTTATTCTCTTTTGCTTACAATTAAGGTGTTAATCTTGGTATATCTCATTTTTTAAGTGGAAAATAAATATTAATGTACTAATTATAATTTTATTGAAATCCATTGTTTAAATTTTTGTAAATGTATCTTCCATTTCTCATGCTTTACTTGCTCTATTTTATTTAGTAGAAGAGAAGATTCGTGAAATGCATCATTGCCTTTTAGTGTGCTTTGTAAACCTGATAGCAAGGCATTAATAGATAAAATAACAATGGTAAAGAAAATAACAGGCCCCATCGCTAACCAAGGATAATTTATTAGCTTTTGACTTGTGTCATTAATTAATAAAAGGCTGCCTCCAACATTTAAGGAAATTGTTTCAAATAATGCTAAATGCATCATTAATATCATTATTTGCAGTATTTGTTGTTGGAACCAAATAAATAATTTAGGAAGTAAATAGGGCTTAATATGAACTTTATATATGTGATAAGTATGTCCACCAAGTAGCTTGGATGTTAAAACGTATTCACGATGTAGAAGTAATCTAACTTCATTACTAATGAGTTGTGTTAAATTTGGTATGCCAATAAGAGTAAGAACTACAATTGTATAACATATCCATTTAGTTTCATGGATATTATCCATACTTGAAATTGTAGGACTAAGTAGTAAAATTGCTAACAATACAGTAGGTGTAAATTGGAAAATATCAAACACCCAATTAATATATTTGGTCCAAGTATAAAAATAAGCATGTAATACTCCAAATAAAAGTGAAAAAGTAAGTCGAAAAATACAGATGATTAAAGCAAAAAAAATTGGTGTTTTTGCAAAAATAAGAACTTGTTGTAAAACATCAACTCCATATTCCCCAGTACCTAATGGGTGTGTTAAAGAGGGGGAAGTTGGTTTAGATTGAATATTAAAATCTTTAGAAGTAAATTCAATGAAATACTCAAAAACATAGCTAGCGATAATAATGCTGAATAGAATTAAAAATCCTATTAAGAATTGTTTGTTTTTATATAATCTTCTTATCATATAAATGCCTTCTTTCTACTATAATCAATTTTATGATTTCAAATAAAAAATATAACGGAATCATCAAAAGCAGAATACCAATGGAGATAATTTCAGGATTTTGATGGCTAATTAAAAATCTAAATAATCCAAAAGAATTAAATAAAAATTCAAGAATAATCGAATTGGAAATTATTAATAACATGATAGATTTTGCATTATAAAAAATTGAAATTAAAGCATTACGCAAAACATGGTGTTTTAGTATATAAAAATGTTTCAATCCTTTAGCAATTGCTAGATCTATATAACTATTTGACATTTCATTTTTATAGTTAAGTAAATTTATCTTAAATAGATAAATCGTTGGCAAAATTGAAAGAGTTGCAATAGGTAAAAAGTATGTTTTATTAGTTATTGTAGAAAAGGGGATAGTAATAAGCCAATTTGTATTTTTATATATTGAAATAATGATTAATTGTACAGATATTATTAAAAATAAGTCAGGTATAGCTTCTATGGTGCTCAAACTTTTTGAAATTATAGATTGGATTCTTTTTGGTAAATAGAATGTTAAATTCGCTAAAACTATTGATAAAAATACAGCAATAAAAAAAGCTGAAATTATAATAGTTAAGGTATAAAAATATGACTCTAGTAAATTGGATAGTAATAAACGTTTAATCCCGTAAATTTCATATGTTAAATGAAATGGATCTAGTAGGGAATGAATCACTTTTTTTATATAATCAATATACCCTAACCAATTTAATTCTAATATAATTAAGTCCCCTTTATTTTGAGATGTAGTCAAAAACAATTTTGGTAGACAGCAAAGAAAAACAATTCCTAAAGCAATTAAAATAATTTGTAGAAAAATTAATATTATCTTTTTTGTAAAGTACATAAAATATATCTCCTTAAAATGGTTTTATTTACATTGTTTTCAACTACTGCTATCAAATTTCCTTTTTAATTATAAAAATATTGATTTAATTTTCGTTTTTTATAAAACGCTATCAATTCTATATTCTGAACATTTGAATATTCTTAAAATTTTTTATATTGGTGTTGACATCTGAAAAATAGTAATTTATTGTAATTACTGTAATAAAAAAACTTTAAGTGAGGGATACAGATGAACAAATTTATACGTGAACTAAAAACAGAAGAACTAACAGAGCATGTTGGAGGGATTGATCCTAAAAATGAAACAGTAATCCATGATGGCGGAGGAGTAGGACCTAATTGTAAGGTGTTATTTGTAGCATGTCGAGCCAAGGATTGGGGATCATGTCAATTATGGTATGATTTTTGTAGATATTAATTTATATATTTAGCAAGTTAACAAAGGAGGAATACAAGTGAACAAATTTATACGTGAACTAAAAACAGAAGAGCTAACAAAGCATGTTGGAGGAATTGATCCTAAAAATGAAACAGTAATCCATGATGGTGGAGGAGCAGGACCCAATTGTAAGATGTTATTACTAGGATGTCAAATGAAGTATATATCTCAATGTAATTTATGGACTCAGTTTTGTAGAAGTTAATTTATGTATTTAGCAAATTAACAAAGGAGGAATACAAGTGAACAAATTTATACGTGAACTAAAAACAGAAGAACTAACAGAGCATGTTGGAGGAATTGATCCTAAAAATGAAACAGTAATCCATGATGGTGGAGGAGCAGGACCCGATTGTAGAAGATTAGCTCATTCATGTCTTTGGAAACATTGGAAATCATGTAACCTATTTGATCAGTTTTGCTAACATTCTTAAAAACAAATATTTACAGGAGGAATACAGATGAACAAACTTATGCGTGAATTAAAAACAGAAGAATTAACAAAACATGTTGGAGGAATTAATCCTACAAATGAAACAGTAATCCATGATGGTGGAGGAGCAGGACCGAATTGTAAAAACTTGCTCAATCAATGTATATTAAAGAATGCTAAGGCATGTGGCATATTTGACCAATTTTGCTATACAGAGTGGAAATAAGACATATTGATGAATAAATGTAGTTTCATTGTATAAATTATCTTAATCTCAAAAAGTATAAAAATCAGTATAATAATATATTTGAAAAATAGAATTTATATTCTTTTTATACCAGTTTAAATCCTTATTATAGTATTTTGTAACAGATTCCAAAATCTATTTAAGTAAGCAATATTTTGGAATCTGTTACAATAAAATGTGGGAATTTTAAAATTAAAAATCCTAATATTAAGTAAAGGTGATATTAAAATGAAATACATACATACAAAACAACAAGAAGAATACGATTGTGGAATTGCTTGTGTAGCATCTATTTTTAAATATTATCATTTGCATCATGGTATTAATTATCTTAGGGATCAAGTTACTTATAAAAATGGATATGATTTAAAAGATTTGATATCGTTATTCAGTCAAGTTAATCATTTTTCTTGTAAAGCTGTTGAGATAAATAAAGATGATATTGGAGAAGCACTAAAGCACATTGAAGGACCTTGTATAGCTTTAATAAATAAAGAGATCAATGAATCTTATGAAGGTCACTATATAATTATTTATAAACGGAAGAAAAATAAATTGGTAATAAGTGACCCGGGTAACGATAAAATATCTACAATTACTATTGATGAATTTAAAAAACATACTACAGGCATATTTCTTCTAATTGAATCTAAAAATAGTAATTCTGATAAAAAAACAAGTTATCATCAGAAATTTTTTAGAGAATTGATAAAAAATAATAAATTAAGTATCTCATTTGTCTTATGTCTATCCATCTTATTTGTTTTATTTTCAATTAGTAACTCATTCTTCTTTAAACTCGTAATAGATGAGATTATTCCTTACAATTATGATTACCTATTGTTAGAATTTACTTTGATTTTTTTAGGAATCAATTTTTTAAGTAACGCATTTGATTATTTAAGAACGTACATAATTAACAAGGCTGCAATAAAATTAGACCAATCTATATCAAAAGAATTTTTCAGGAAAATATTAAAATTACCTATTAATTTTTTTGAAAATAGGGATGATGGTGACATTATATCAAGATTTAATGATATTTATTATATTAGAAATTTAGTAAATGTAGCTTTTGTTTCAGTAATATTAAATACTGTAATTTTTTTAGGAATAGGATTTGTCCTTTATAGCATCAATGTTTTACTTTTTTTCACTGTTCTTATTTTGACGTTGATTTTAATAGCAATTACTTTTATGTATTATGATATTATCCAAAAAAGAAATAAAGATTCTATGAGTAAAAATGCTGATACACAATCGTTTTTAATACAATTTATAAAAAATATGACTAATATTTATTCTTTAAACAAGAAAGAATATTTTTCCTCTGCATTTAACAAAATATTCAATAGGGAACTTAATGCGGCGTTAAAAGAAGCAGTTACAATAACAAATAATAATGGACTAAAAAAACTTGTTCAGACTTCATTTTCTATCATATTATTATATGTTGGTGCTAAACAGATTATGGCGGATACTATATCATTAGGAGATTTGCTTTTTATAAACTCGTTAACTATGTTTATGCTAAGCTCTTTAACAGGATTAATTGAATTGCAAGGAGAAATTCAAAAATCGCTTGTCGCTAAGGATAGATTGACTGATTTAATGAATTATCCAGTAGTTCAAAATAAGCCTCAGACAGACATTACAAGGATTAAAGACATATCTATAGACAATTTAAACTTTAATATTAATGATCACTGTATTATTAAAAATGTTAATATGAATATTTCTAATAACGAAAAAGTTATTTTAATCGGTGAAAGTGGTTCAGGAAAAACTACGTTTTCTAAATTATTAAACAAACTCTATCAGACTAACCCATCACAAATATATATTAATGGTGTTGATATTAATGAAATTAATGACAATAGTTTAAGAAAGGAACTTATTTATTTAAATGAAAATCCATTTCTCTTCAAACATACAATTAAAGAAAATATATGTATGGGAGAATATTTTACTGAAGATGAAATTATTAAGGCTTGTCAAATTGCACATATTTATGATGTAATCACTTCACTTCCTAAAGGTTTTAATTTTGTAATAAATGATAGTAATTCCAATTTGTCTACGGGACAAAAACAGCGATTATGCCTTGCTAGAGCAATTCTTCACAAACCAAGTGTTTTAATTTTAGATGAATCGCTTAGTAATGTAGATCCTGATAATTTCAGGAAAATTTATGATGCTTTATTAGATTTAAATTTGATAATAATTTTTATTACACATAATCCTGAGTATATAACAAAATATGATAAGAAATTTATTTTTAGAGAAAAATCTATCTTCGAAATGCAAAGAGAATTTGAGAAACAATTAAATTAGAGGTGAATAAAATGTCAAAAAAAATCTTGTTTTCCAGTTTAGTTATTCTAATAAGTATAGGTTCTCTCTTTTTTATTTTCACTTCAAAAGACTTAGATAAACCTAACTATACTAATATCGATATGAAGGAATATAAAGGTAAAATAAACTCAAAAGATAATTTTTATATTTACGTTTACAAAACTAGCTGTACAGCATGCCAAACTACTAAGCCATCCTTAAATGAAGTGATTAAAGAAGATAAGAAAAAGGTATTTGCTATAAATATGGAGTCAGAAGAAAATATGGATATTGAATTTTTAAAAAAAAATAAAATTCAAAAAACACCTACTCTACTAAAATATAAAAATGGGGAAGAAATGAACCGGGTAGAAGGGATCCAATCTAAATCTGAATTAAAGTCATTTTTGGCAGAATAAAATTAATTTGATTTTTTAAAGGAGTAAATGTATGATATATTTTTCTTTTCTTGTTTCAATAGTAGCTACGATAGGGAGTTTATATTTTAGTGAAGTAAAGGGTTATGTTCCCTGTAGTCTATGTTGGTATCAAAGAATTTTTATGTACCCAATTCCTTTGTTAATTTTTATTTCAATACTAATTAATGATAAAAATATAAAATATTATCTTCGTTTTTTTTCATTGATAGGTATAATTATTTCTTCTTACCATAATTTCATTCAATTTACTCAACAGAAAAGTAGCTTTTGTGGTATTACAAGTAGTTGTTTAACAATCTATGATAAATGGGCAGGTTTTATAACAATTCCGCTCATGTCTTTAATAGCATTCATAATAATATTTGCTTTATCATTTTTTATAAACGAGAAGGTTCTATTACAAAATTCGAAAGAATCATAAACTGATTGATAAATGAGAAACAACGTTTGGGATGTAACTACTGGTTAAGTTGAAAAATTCAAGAAAATATAAAGTGGTTTTATAGATTTGGGATAGACGTTAGGCAATCGCTATTAATTGCTCAAAACATTCGATAAATGTATTACAAATAGTATTTCTCATTAAGTAGAATTAATAGACAAGTAAAAGGTAAATATAAAATGTTTTAAATATTAATTAAGATAGAAATTTAAATTGTGTACTTTTTACATAATAAGATTAGATTTAAACTGAAATATATATGATATTTAAATCTAGAGTAGGAAAAGAATAAAAGTTCAGCAATCATATATCGCTGAACTTTTATTCTTTATTCTTTCCAATTCTTCCTAAACTATCTTTAATGGTTGTTTCTCCAAGTTGAGTGTATAACAAAGCTGTATCTTGACTCGTATGCCCAAGTTGCTGCATCACTTGTAAGGAGTCTTTTTCTTCCATGTATAATTTATTTGCCAATGTGTGCCTTAATTTATGAGGGGACATTTTTTTACCATAGGCTTTAGTATATTTTTCTACTATATCTTGGATAGCCCTAACAGAAAGAGGCTGTGCAGTATGTTTATACTTTGATAAGAATACATTTTGTAATTCTTTCCCTGGAGCATATTTGTTAGCTCTAATCTCCATATAATTTTCAAGATCATTTAATGCAATTGGGGTAATCCAAACGGAATCTTCTTTGTTTCCTTTTCGGATTACATCAATTAGTCTTTCCTTTAAATTTATATCTTCCATGCGGAGATCGGCCAATTCACTTACACGAATACCACTACCAAGAAAGAGGGAGAGGATAGCTACATCACGCTCCTTATCTCTTAAGAAATAGAATAATTGATGTTTTGTTAAAGATTTTTCATGTTCGTACTTAACATAATTCAGAAATTCTTGATCATCATCATTATGGAATATTTTAGATCTCAT
>Ga0209025_1002624_pt1 | contig 18444 bp, 25 predicted proteins | sample AraplaMF_Col_mLB_FD_184256 | JGI IMG/M metagenome (GOLD analysis project Ga0209025, IMG submission 184256) | Arabidopsis root microbial communities from the University of North Carolina, USA - plate scrape MF_Col_mLB (SPAdes) (version 2) | ecosystem: Host-associated > Plants > Roots > Endosphere... | reverse complement strand
TATTTTTAAGTCTCACTTCATTTTCTACATTACATGTATCAGCAAATACTAATACAGCATTTAATTATAATTCGAAAGTGCCATTACCAAAAGCTCACCAAGAGTATTTATATAATCTGTGTAAACAACGTGGGTTATCATATCAATCGGCACTTGCAATCATTAAAATAGAAAGTAATTTTCATGCAAACGCTCGAAATATGGAAAGCTACGGTTACTTCCAAATTGCAAAAGTAAACCATAAAAGTCTGGCCAAAACTCTACACACTGCAAACAAACCAACAGATCCTTACATTAATATCAAATGGGGTACATATATGCTCTCTTCTTTACAAAAGAAGTATAAAGCAAAAGGATATCGTGGCGTAAAATTAACAGAAGCCATTTTAAGTGCTTACAATAAAGGTGTTGGTGGTTATGAACGAACAGGAAAAGCTACTTCATATATCGCTAAGTATAATAAAGCGTTAAAAGTCGTAAATTCTTGGTTCTAAGATCATAACTCAAAAGTTAAGTTCATTAATAATAGACAAGGTGCAATTCAGATAAATTGTAGCTTGTCTATTATTATTTAGATAAGTAAATACAAAACTTCAAACTTCTATTGAATACTAAAATTAGTTAACTTAGCATTTTCCCGGCGTATCAATAATATAGACTTAAGCATCAACATATTTGTAACCAGTAGTTTTGTTTTGTCTTTTTCCACCGAATTTCAAATAAATCTTACTGAACTAAACTGCCAAATAATTAAACAGGAGTTGAACATAATCGACTCCTGACTTTGTTCAACTAACGCGCCAGTTAGTTGCATAAGATTTTCATATTTTCATTATTAGAGTTTCATTAAATATTTTAGTTATCTCTGCATAACCAACAATATGAGATGCTTCTTGTATTGATATTCTTTTTCCTACCCATAAGCATTCTGGGTATGCCTCTGGATTTATAAATGTAATTGTCCCTAAGACTGTCTCACCTAACTCGACCTTTTCTCTATCATAGTATTGATGAATCCCGGTGGTTAAATAATCATCTTTTACCAAATGTGCTGGGCGATAACCAGAAAAAACAGATGTTGTTCTTCCACCTTCTTTTGTGGTTAGAAAAGTTATTTTTGCTTCTTTATCAGCCGTACTAGGTCCCTCAATTATTTACTACTATTTTAACATGTCTTATTACACTAAACTCCCATTAACCGCAATAAAAAGTGCCACAATAGTGGCTCAGGATCTTATTTAACTACCAAACCATTGTATGTCCACTGTCAGCAAAAAGCATTGCAGCCTCTGGGCCTTCATAAGCTTCATCTTTTAGCGAAATTTCCAGAACATCATCATCTTCAAATGTAATTTTAATAAAATTCCCTTCTTCTACAATTGCTGTTACCACAATCTTATTTATTAAATTACATAATGAATCTCTCCAACCGGGAGTTTGAACATTATAATGATTATTTCCAACAGTGGTTGAAGGATTTGTAAAAGCACTTAAAATAACATTTTCTTTTTTACATTCGAAAACAAATTGAATGTAATCTCGTATAAAAACAACTGAACCAATAACTGATTTTTCTAATGAGTTTATAGTCATTTTCTCCATTTAACCACCTCAATGATCTTCAACTAGCGCGCTCGTTAGTTGCTTAGCTAACATAACTTAATAACCACCCCAGAAGTAATAATCATACTTTTTAAAATCCATTTGATGTTTAATTTTAGATTTAAAGAAGGTTTTTTGGTGTTCTAAGATTTTAAAATCACCGATTACAGGATGTTCATTAGAGAGTTTAAAAAGCTTTCTATATTCATTCAAAGAAATATCGTTTAATTCCTCTTCATCTATTACTATCTGATCAATTCAATTCTCATCATTTATCAATTTTTTAGATCGTTCATTGAAATGACTTAAATCTTTTGCATTATAAAGAGTTATAGTTAGTTCTCGGATATATTCCAAATCATTAATGTGAAAGTGTTCATTTTTGTCTTTATTTTTTATTAAATTTTCTAGAGCACCTATTATTTCTATTGCTTCATCAAATGTTAAATACAATATTATATTTTTTAAAGATTTATCATTATCATTATCTAATATCCTCATAATTTAACTCTCCTCTTTGACTCAAATCTATATATTTATATTCCGTATCTGAGCGCATATCACCTTTAGTCCTACTCATTTAATCCGCCAACTAGTGCATTAAAAAAGGGACTACGATAGTAGTCCCGCGTTGTTCAACTTATGCTTGTGTTTGTTGAACAAGCATTATTTAGTTGTTTGACTTACCTGACTATCTTGCGGTGTCTGATTTGGTGTAATTGTATACTCCCAAACTTCACCATTTTCTCCCTTATAGAAATAGGAATACATAAACGTTTTACCATCCCGAAAGTAAACAAACAATTGCGACATGACGTTGTCATTTTTAATATCTTTAAAAGCGACCGTTTTTAAGCTACGATCATATGTGAATCCATTTTTTGTTTCATCATACATCCATATGTCTACTCCACTATCTGAACCTGTTTGATCGCACTGACCAAATTGTATTGTTACTTCTGGTTGCGTTTGTCCAATTTTCGCATGTGTTTTAACATATTCTTTATTGAGCGATGGAATACCTGGAATGCCTAAGACTTTTCCTATTACGTTTTTTTGAGGTAATGGTCCCACCGTAAAACTATCCCATGCTCGCCAACTATTATCAGCTAATACAAACACTTCATTTTCTTTGACTATGATCGGTTTTAAAGTTCGCTTAAAATAGTTTTTCCAATCTTTTTCCCCGATAACCTTGTTACCATTTGCTTTCATTTTCTCTTTATAGGTATTAAAATCTGAAATTCCGTTGTTCATTGCTTTGGAATAAAAAGCATCTAATCGTTTGTCGTCAATATACAATTGACCTTTTTGGATTTCAATTTTCTCTCCTGGTAATCCAACCACTCGAGCAACATTTTTATGCCCTGTTTTTGGAGTATCATAATACACAACTTCACCACGTTTGAAATTGTTGGCAGTATAATAAGATGGATCAATTACTAAATTACCAGCATACTCGTGATTTCCTAAATACATGCTATCATATAAATGCTCAACGACTGTAAATCCAGTAGGGTCAACAACTGGAACTATTACTTTTGTTGTTTCATCTTTTATTTTTTCAATTGAGTTAGTCTTCGCATTTTGGCAACCTATTAGACTTAAAATTAATCCTATGAAAATCAGCCTTTTCATGACATCCCTCCTTTAATAAAATTATTCTATTACTTGGTAATAATTACCTTTAATTAATGGAATTACCACATTTTTGTTCAACTAAATTGCCATTAGTTGAATAAGGATCGGCGAACAGCGAGTCCAGAACTTAGAAGTTTTGGACTTTTACGCACGGATACACTTCCATTTATCTTGCCAGTTAATTCATTAAAAAAAGCTGCAATTAAGCAGCTCGTGCTATTCAACTAACGCGCTCGTTAGTTGTATAAGAATGTCATTTTATTAATCAAAAACATTATTGAATTCAGTATTTTTATGAGAATAATGTTTCTTATTGTCAAACCATACATTTTTGATATTCATACAGGGACTTATGTCACCATCTTTTACATTAGTTTCATAAAATGCAAAGTTTTTTAAATTAGATAACTCATTAATAAAATTTATACTTTCAATCTCCCCACACTTAAAAAGATTTAACTCATAAAGGTAGTTTAATCTTTTAATCTTAGAAAAGTCTTCAATATTTTTGCAACTTTCAATTTCCAACTTTTCTAAAGAAGTGACACTTTCAATTTCATTAATTTGAGTTAAGGTTCGCAAATAATTTAATTGTAAACTCTTTAGTTGATTGAGATTTGCAATTCCATTTAATGAATCTATTTTTGATTGAGTGATACTTAAAAACCTTAAATTTTTCAATTTAGCAATTTCATCAATATCACGAGATTTTGGAGCGTAACTCCAAATATTTAGTTCATTTAAGTTATCAACTTCACCTAATCCTTCAATTTTTTTATACCATGTAATATATAGTGTTTTTAAATTTTTTAACTCACCAATATTTATTGGAGCTTTAGTGTCATGTAAAGCAAGGATCTCCAACTTTAAATTTTTAATTGCAGAAATGTCATTAATAAAATGATTTGCAAAAGATAAATATTTTATATTATTACATTCATTAAGGAAGTTTAAATCACTATATTGATCTATATCATCATCAATTTTTACATATGAGATATTTTCTTCATTAATGAACCTAATACATTCATCCAAGTTATTCTGGTTTAATTTTACTACTCTATTACCATTCAATATAGTAACTCTAATTTTATTAGTTTTCATTTACTTCTCCCATTAAATTTACAGGTAATTTACTCATTAATCAGTATTATATCTTAAATTCTTATTTAACTATACTGCCCGTTTGTTCAATAAAAAAAGCCGCATCTGCGACTCATGAAATTGTTCAACTAAAGCATGCGTTAGTTGCATAAGGCTTTATTGAGTTGTTTGACTTACCTGTCTATCTTGCGGTGTCTGATTTGGTGTAATTTCATACTCCCAAACCTCACCATATTCTCCCTTATAGAAATAGGAATACATAATCGTTTTGTTCTCCCGAAAGTAAACAAACAATTGCGAAATGACGTTGTCATTTTTAATATCATTAAAAGCGACCGTTTTTAAACTACGATCATATGTGAATCCATTTTTTGTTTCATCATACATCCATATATCTACTCCACTATCTGAACCTGTTTGATCATACTGACCAAATTGTACTGTTACTTCTGGTTGAGTTTGTCCAATTATCGCATGTGTTTTTATATATTCTTTATTTAACGATGAAATACCTGAAATGCCTAACACTTTTCCAATCACGTTTTTCTGAGGTAATGGCCCCACTACAAAACTATCCCACGCTCGCCAACTATTATCGGCTAATACGAACACTTCATTTGCTTTCACAATGATTGGTTTTAAATTGCGATTGAAATAAGTCTTCATACCTTTTTCATCATAAACCGTGTTACCACTTTCTTTCATCTTCTTTTTATAGGTAGTGAAATCTGAAATTCCGTTGTTCATTGCTTTTGCATAAAATGCATCTAATCGTTTGTCATCAATATACAATTGACCTTTTTTGATTTCAATTTTCTCTCTTGGTAATCCAACTACTCGAGCAACATTTTTGTGACCGGTTTTTGGAGTATCATAATAAACAACTTCTCCACGTTTGAAATTGTTGGCAGTGTAATAAGATGAATCAATTACTAAATTACCAGCATACTCGCGGTTTCCTAAATACATGCTGTCATATAAATGCTCAACAACTGTAAATCCGGCAGGGTCAACGACTGGAACTATTGCTTTTGCTGTTTCATCTGTTATTGTTTCAATCGAGTTAGTCTTCTCATTTTGGCAACCCATTAGACTTAAAATTAATCCTATGAAAATCAGCCTTTTCATGACATCCCTCCTGTAATAAAACTATTCTGTCATTTGGTAATAATTACCTTTAATTAATTTAGCTCTATATGGATTTACCATATTCCACTAATCTGCCATTTAGTGCGATAAAAAGATCAAATAATACATGCATTAGTTAAATTAGAGATTCAGTTTTAAAACCAAAAAACACTTCAGAAAAATAGAAGTGTTTTCTTATCTAATTAATTTATATATATGAGCATTAATAATTCCTTGCGACTACGCCTAAGGATATTGCTCTTATATGTTTTTCCTCTTTTAATCTTAATAATTCTTCTTTATTTCCTGTGACAACTACACCAAGGATGAGACCTTCTTTCTTATTTTGTTTAGCACTTTTAAGAAGTCGATCTACAATGTAATCATAATTCCCCTTACTTTTTAATTCATTAAGGGTTGAGATATATGTTTCTTCATTCTGAACTACAACATCTCCTTTCCCCTGAAGTATTTTATTTTTAAAACCATACACAAATGATGATGTATCTCCGGATTCATGCAGACCTTTCAATTGCTCTCTATCATTATGATTATAGTCATTCACCCAATACCATGTTATTGTATTTTTTAATTTAAAAAACTCTTGTACTTCACTAACCGAATAAGGTTTATCAAACGATATTGCAACCTCCATTACTGCGTCATTAGGTACATTTTCAATCAGTTTTAAATCGTTTTGAATATTGGTATATTCAAACCACGGATGATAAAACAACATCGATCTTTGTCCGTTTGTAGGGTTATAGTATCGATACTCATTTTCTGTTTCTCCTACCCTCACACTATCGTTTATTCCAGAAGGATTGTTATGTCCTAGTGCATTAAACGTTTTTTGTTCTGTTCCCCACGGAACTACTTTGTCTTCAATTAATTTATATTTATTGAAAGTGTATCTTCCTGATAATATCCCGTATTCCTTGTTCACCGCACCTATTTCCACGTTCGGTTGCGTTATTTCATATAATAGTTTGTTGTCTTCAATGGCCTTTTGCGAAGCCCAATTTAGTATCGGTGAATTGCTAATTATAAATATAAAACCAAAAATAATTAAGGAGATGGCTGAAATGACTATATTTCGTATTACACTTTTTCTTTTGGCTTTCTTAACAATACCTTCAATTTCATCCGTTTTAAATTGTTCATAAGACATTTATTGTTCCCTCCTGAAAAGTTCAGTTAATTTCTTTCTTGCACGATATAAGTAGGTTTTAACATTACTTTCTTTCAAATTGAGATGCTCTGAAATCTCTTTATATGAATATTCATCTTCATATTTCATTTTTATCAATGTTCGTTCAAGTGGCTTTAATTTGTATAAGACTTGTTCATATTCTTCTTTTGTTTCTTGTTTAATAAATATATTTTCAGGTTGATCTTCTTCAATAAGATAATGATCATCAAATTCCATAACCGGATAACGGTTATTTTTTCTATACAAATCGTAATATTGGTTAATGGAAACCTTGAAAACCCAAGATCTAAATGATTTTGAATCAATACCATCGATATTTAGAAATCCACGATATAAAGATTCTTGAACAATTTCTTTGGCATCCTGTGGATTAGCCCCCATGGAGCAAAGTTTTTGGAAAATCTCATTAGATAATTTAGTTAATTCTTCATTTGAGGGCTTGGCCATTTCTTCAACTCCTTCAATATTTATAACGAACTAAATAAGAATTTGTATACAAAAAATCAAATTTATTATTTAAATAACTAAAAAAAAAAAAGCCTTACTTCCTAATCAAGCAAGGCTTTACTAACTATATCGGCGGTTTGGTTATGGTTTAGAACTCATTAAAACCTTGTTCCTTATTCAACTATATTGCCAATTAGCACATTAAAAAATAGACTGCCGTAGCAGCCTATCGTTGTTCAGCTATCGCGCCAGTTAGTTGAATAAGAAACATATATATTTTTCGATACTTATACATTGTAAAATTGATTAACATTTTCAATCAAATTATCTAAGATTTGAATCCTTGTTCTAAGTATTTGTTTAGTTTTCAAGTCATGTAATAAGGAAATGAACTCCTCTTTTGAAGGAATGCTAAATTCAACATGTTTAGAAGGTTCAGACATTTTATTCATTAACGCTCCTTCTAAAGCATGAATTAAAGTGACTTGATGTCTTTCTTCTAACTCTGACCATCTTTTTATATCATTCCAAGTAGGATTGGATTCGATATACAATTTGCTCCATCCTTCTGTAACAGGGAATCTCACATGATTTTCCATCCAAACAATAACTTGATGCGATTTATTAGAGGATAGATGAGAAAGTGCATCATAACCATTTATTTTCCCATTCGATTGATCTTCTAAATAATTGAATACTAATTTTAATCCACTATCGTCAAGACACTTAATACTAAGATATGATCGCAATCTAGAATCTAAAAGCTCATGATTAACTTCCCATAAATTTGCAACCCAAGACTTTACGTATATTCCCAACGCTTCCCCAATAATCTCGCAAACCATCTTCTTATCAATAAACTCTTCATATTTATGTAGGAAATTAAGTAATTTATCAAACAAATCATTTTTATTAAATGATAAAAAGGAATTTAAAGCATCTTTATCTAGTTTCTTTCGATAGATAGTATAAGAGATTAGCTCGGTCATATTATTTTTAACATCATCTAAGGTTGTTTCAGAGAATGTTTCAAACCACTCCTTCCACCTTAGTGCCTTTGAACTTGATGTGTCTAAACCATTTTCATTTAAAAAATACTCTATCTGCCATTTTTCACTACCCACACAACCTAATTCCGTGATCTTTTCCAGATAATCTATAAAAGAATCTGCAATATAAGTAACTGTATCTTCTTCGTGGTCCCAGTATATCACCGGCTTTTCTTCACCTTCAACTAACATATCAAAAGCATAAATGTCACCATTTCCAGCATGTGAAAATTCTAGTTTCCCTCTAAGGTTCTTACCATAATCTTCTCCATCTTCTTGCAAATCTTCAGCTAATTCGTCTAAATTCTGAAGTTCAGAAAAATCCCAATTAATTTCTCCAGAAAAAATTTCACTAAATTCAGCAGGAATCATTGTGTCTTCCGAAAATGAATAGTAAAACGAAAGTGATTTTGTATGATTTTTAATAATAGATTTATATGATGGAGGCAATTTGTATCCTAATTCTTTTTCTTTTTCTTGAATTTCTTGTATAGTCGCTTTTTCTCCTATCTCAATTGGCTGTACTTTGCCATTGTTTCTTTCTAACTTGTTCAGTATATGATCCCATTTTTTTAATAGATTTTCGTATTCGTTCATATAAGTCAACACCTTATTTTTATTGTTCGAAATTATCTTTTACTATAATAAGTTAAGAACTGCTTGAGGAGATCAAAAATTCTACTATCGCGCTCGTTAGTTGCAAAAAAAAAGTATTTCTTTATACAGAAATACCTCCGTTTATCATTCCACTGATAAATTCTTCAAGCGAAGATGCGATCACTGTACGTGTATCATCTTCATGATTCCATACATATATTTCTTCATTTTGAATACAACCATTTATTAACTGATAACCAAATAAATCTCCATTACCTGCATCAGAAAAAAACAAAAAATTATCTAATGGAATCATATTATCTCTAAAATCATGAATAGTCCTAAAAAACAAATTTTCTTTTACGATTTGTTCCGTTGACCAAATCAAATAAATCCCATATTCACCAAATACACCATTTGTTTCACTATATAATTCTTCTAACTTTTTGGGTAATTCAACGTTTAATTCTTTTTTTATTGATGCTAATTCTGCATTTGTAGCAGGTGTTTTAAATTGATACTCCTTAGATATATCAGATATATAATTTTTCCACATGAAAGTAAAACCCACCTTTAACTTACTTATTCATGATTATATTCACCACATCTTTGCTGTTCTCCTGCTATAACTAACCTACTTAAATTCAAGATAAAAATAACTACCAACGGTAACCCTTTTTGTTCGACTAACGCGCTCGTTAGTTCTATAAGATATTTAAACATTAATTACTTATTTCTTAACATATGAAGCAATCCGATACTAAATATTAACGCACCAATTAGCATATATGAATGAATAAAGCCGTTTAACAAATGAATAAAATCGCTACTTAGTTTGTTATTATAGTAGAACATGTTTACTGTTATGTACCCTAAAGGTGTGCTCATTAATACAAATAATATACCTAATAAAAAGAACTTCATTTGATTTCCCACAATAATCCCCCTTTTTATCTAATGTCAATTTACTTTTTTAAATTTTATTCAACTGATGTCATTGGTATATTCTGTAAACTTTTTCATTATTCCTCTAAACCACATTTAAGCATAATAAAAGGACTGCTTAGCAGTCCTTCATATACAACTATCGCACTCGTTAGTTGAATAACAGTTTCCTAATATTTATCTAAACGATCTACTTCACTTACCTCGAAGTTTCTTTCAACTCAACTATTTTTCTTCAAAATTGTCAATAAGATGATTTTGAAGGAACTGAATATACAAAGGTGCTTTTCATCTTCCAGTTAAAACAATGGTTATTTTTCTAGATTAATTGCAACCGGACTAAAATCTACTTCGTTAGTATTATTTTGTAGAACAAATGGCTTCACTAATATTTTACTGTATGTTTCATTCAATACTTGAGGAATGACAATACGTCTTTCAACTGTTACGGTTGAGTTCTTTTCCTTCTTTTGAATCACACCATCGCTTAGCATTGGAATATCTTTTCCGTTTTCATCCGATACCTCTAAAGCATGAACTTGAAGATTTCGATTAATGGGGTAGGAAACTTGATAGTTAATCGCTGTAGAAGCTTTTCCATTCATGATAGAGGTAACATTTATTGAGACGTTTTCCTTTTCATTTTTACCCTTTACATTTTTTACTAAAAACTTCGTTGCATGAATTTGTTGAATTGGTACATTAAAATCCCATTGCCCCTCTTTTTCACCAATTTTTATAAATGACAATGGAATATCCATGTCCTTTGATAATTCTTTAGAGAAATTATAGAATTGTATATTGCCTGAAAACCCATTTTTTGTTTTGCTAATTTCGGTAATTTCAATACTGTCATTAATTAACGGATTCCCTTCAAACAACTTGTACTTAGCGTAATATCGCTCGTCACTGCTCTTTAGAACACTACCATTTATGTTAAAATTGAAACCAATGACATTTCCGTCATAATATGCACCGTTAATTTTTACGTCAATTCCTCGATCAGTAGCTGTTTGATTTAATTTTGTGACTAGATTTTGTTTTTCTAAGTTTCGACCGATCATTTTATTAAACGAATTATAAAAGTCACCAATAAATGGCGTATCGGCTAAAGCATGAGAAAATGATGGGACAACAAAACTTGACGTAAGTAACAAACTAGCTGCTATTACAAGACTTGTTACTATTTTTCCTTTTTTACGACTTGGTAGAATTTGAGCTGATTTAGCTCGATTGACACCGATTTTAATTGCTTGTAATACATCTGCATCTGGAATATCGATTTTATCTACACGTTCACGAAATGTATGTTTGTCCATTTGTAAAACCCCCTTCTATTAATTTTTTTAAATGTTTTCGTCCACGACTTAGATAAGTTTTAACCGTATTTTCTGGAATCTCCATTGTTTTCGCAATGTGTTTAATTGAAAGATCGTGATAGTAAAATAAAATAATGGCTGTTTGATAGTTTTCTTGAAGTTGATCAACGGCCTCTTTTACTTCTATGTAATTCGTATTTTCCTTTACGAGCAACGTAACTTCATCAATCGACTCATGTATCTGTCTTTTTTTGAGTACTGCGTTCGCACAATTGATTAATATCCTTGTCAGCCAGGTCAGGAAATAAGCTTCATTTTTCAACTTACCTATCGATCCGAAACTTTGATAAGCCGTTTCTTGGACAACGTCCAAGGCATCTTCCCGATTGCCCACATATATATATGCAGTACGATATAATTGTTCACTATACTTCGCCAATAATTGTTCAAAGGCATTTGCATCGCCTTCTTTAGCCAATTTTACTAATTGAATATCATCCATTTTCAACCCTCCTCTATTATTAGAGTCCAAAACGCCGTAAAAAGTTTCAAATAACTCTTATTTTTTCGAGACCATTGGACGAGTCTTAGATTTCAATAATTTTTAAGATATCATTTAAAACGGAGTTTTTTCTTCGCACCTGATATTTTCCTTTACTGTTATATTATCAGTTTCTTATTAAACTAACTGCTAACTAGTACAATAAAAAAAAGCTGCAGTAGCAGCTTTTTTCGATTTTGATCTAACGCGCTCGTTAGTTGAATAAGGATTTGTATTAGATATTAATTAGTAAAGTTCCATCTGAGTGAACTGTTACTAATGGTTTATCAGGATCGCTTTCTACAGTAAGAATACTTTCTTTTCCAAGTACATTTGATATTTTTTTCATAAAATCGAAAACTATATTAGCTTCAGACTCACTATTAACTTCTTTTGGATCAATATCGAACTCAATTTCATTTTCTGAAAAGAAATAGCAATTTATCAAAACACCTTTAATATTAATAACCATCATAATACTGTGATTCTCTTTTTCTTTAAATAATTTATTAACAGTTGTTTCTTTATACTCCGATACTAGTCCATCCTTATATAAAACAATATTCCAGTGAGAACTATGGATGAATTCATATAATTTCTGCCACTCGTCTAAACCTACGTTAAACACATAAATATCTCTTAGACTTCCATCTACAAAAAATACTTGATCCATAACTCCGTTGTTTATGTTTCTATCCATATGTCTATTCTCCATAAAAGTATATTTTAATAACCTAACCCAACTAACGTGCTCGTTAGTTGAACAATACTTGAAGTAAACTTATGTTTATGTAATTAATCACCAACTGCTATTATTAATAAATTTTGTTCTAAGGCTTCTAAGCATAATTTTTTAAATTCCATAATAAACTCTCTTATTCTTATTTCCATACTGTCATTTTCATTTTGGTACACAATCAAAATACCTTCACATATATTTACTAATTCTTTAATTTCTTTTTCTGAAAAAAGCTTATCAGCGTACTGGTCTAAATCAATTAGTAAACTGAATCTTTTACCATTCCTTTCCTTATAAACTAAATACCCTTGTATATTTTCATCAAATTTCACATGTTTACTTGTTATAACATCTATAGATCTTTTGCTTTTAGTAATAAAAAAATCAATACCTACCATTTTACGTTCTCCTTTGTAAGTGGTATATGTAACCTTAATTTAACTATAGCATAGGTTTTTCCTGTAGTAGCCATAAAAAAAGAAGTTACCTAATTGCTGGTGACTTCTCTTTTTTGTGATTGTTTTGAATGATTAGAAGTATCCCTTATTCAACTAACGCGCTCGTTAGTTATAAAATGATTTACCAATCTACTAATTAATTATCGCTTTATGTTTAATAAATCATAACTTTGTATTGCTAAATAGATAAATAATATTGATGAGATAAAGTAAAAAATAGAAATCTTATTCTTTTTTAAAAGTATATGTTCTATTCCCATCAAGAACCAAAATCCCGCTAAAATAATTTGTCCAAGACCAATATAAAAATAATTTACGCTTTTATCTTTTAATCCATAATAGGCAATAATTAAATAAACTGTAAAAAATATAATTTGTATAATTACAAAAGCCTTGATTCTATCTCTAAATATACGCTCACTAAGTTTGCTTGAAAATTGGCTCATATATTAATTCTCCTGAATTATTATTATTGTGAAAAGTACACCTCTTGTTCAACTGCCAGATAGTTACAAAAATTAAAGAGTCGTTTTCGCAACTCATGATATACAACTTCCACATTCGTTAGTTACATAAGAATTAACTAAAAATAACTCTAGTATAATCACTATATTTGTCAGATCTTTTAATTAGAAAAATTCCATCTGTAACTGTTCTTTTTCGTTTTCCTTTTTCTTCTTTGGTGCTTTTTTCGGCTGTTCAATCGTCGTTTTAATCGCTTCTACCTGTATTCCCCTTTTGATTTTCTTTATTTCTAACGAATGCTCTTCTTTACAGTTAATACAAGTATAAACTGTATTGGGTATTCGTGATTTAGCAAGTTCAAAACGCTCTTCTTTTGTCATACCCGCTTCTTTTGAACATTTACCGCATAATTTCTCCATATTGGTCTCACCTTCATTTTCTTCAATTATAAGTTTGTTTATAAAATTATAGCATTCTTATTTAACTAAATTGCCATTTAATCCAATAAAAAAGCTGCATATTAGCAGCTCTTCTTGTTCAACTAACGCGCCAGTTAGTTGAATAAGATTTATGATTTCATCCCCCAATTAGTAATCGCAAAAAGTATTTCTTTTGGGTTTGGATCGTGCTCCAAATATCCACCGTAACTAGATACAAGAATACCGTAACTGTAATCTTGACTAACAATCCATATGTCCTCATTGTTTATAAATTGCCATAGAATATCAAAGTTATTTATTACCCATTTACCGTCAATAAGAAATATAGGACTATCTTCAATACCGAAAAATAAGTATACCAATTGCTCTTCAATATCTATTCCTTGCACATACTGAACTACTTCTCTTTCCCAACTAAATTCATTTCTAAAATTACTGTAATTTAAAATGAAATCTCCTTTATGTAAATCATAGTTCCACTTTGCATGAACCTTATCTAGAATTTTATCTAATTCTGGTGAAGTGATTATTTCGCATTTTTCTATAACGGCTGCCAAATCTTTAGGTAGAATATTCATTAATTCATTTCTCTTATATTTTTGTTTTGTAACTTTAATTTTTTGCTGCAAAAGTATTTTTCGTTCGCTCATAAACTCACCACATTATATGTTTTCTCTAATAATACCATTGAATAAATTGCCAGTTAATACAACAAAAGGACCGATTAACAGTCCTTTATGATCTCCAACTAACGCGCCAGTTAGTTGAATAACAAATAGTAATTTCTTTTTTAAAACTTTTGCTTTTTTTGAGTTATATAAAATTTAGGAGGTACCTTATTAGGTACTTCCCTTGGTTTATGCCGGTATTATTTTTTTCTAAACTTTAATAATGGACTTGTATCGCTTAAATCAACGAAGAAAGGAAATATGAATAAAATCGGAAACGCATACGATGCAAAATGAAATGTGTTATCAGACATATATTGTGTTCGTAAACAATACGGACAATCTTTTCCATTTCCATTTCTTTGCATAAAAAGAGACCACTCATCTTTTGCACTCCACTTTGTTTTACAATACGTACAACGTGCCATAAAACCCTCCTATCTAATATCTTTATTATATATATAAGTTCTATTTATAAAATCATTTCCCTACAAATTCCACTATACTGCCAAATACTAAAAAGGAGTCGATCATTATTGACTCCTGAATTGTTCAACTAACGCACTCGTTAGTTCAATAAGAAATAGGTTCTTTAAATCAAAGAACCTCTAAGAATAAATGTCTTATGAAGATCCACCATCTCCTGGTGGAAATGTATTGGATTTTGTACGTTCTAATTCCTGTAATTGATGATCAGTAAGTTCATGCGTTGAGTTTCTTGGTCTCATTAATCCAATAATGACAAATATGGCTATAATACCTACAATTACCCATATCATTTTTAATCACATCCTTTGGATAATAATTTCTCATTGTTGTTTATAGTGAGATCTCTTTATAATTTTATTCCATTTAATTCCAATAAGTCCTTTTCTTTATTAAACTAAACTGCCAGAAAGTAATAAAGGAGCTGATCATTTAGCTCCCGTTGTTGTTTAACTAACGCGCCAGTTAGTTGAATAAGAAATAATTAATAATATGGATAATAGCACCGTAATGAAAAAGCAAAGTTTAGTCTGGTAGTTCATTATTAAATTCATTTTCTTTATGGTTGTAGTGCTTCTTATTTGTAAACGAAACGTATTCCAATCCAAAACACGGAGAAACATCTCCATTTAAAACATTTGTACCATAAAACAAAAAGTTTTTTATTTTTTCCATATTTTTTATAAAATTGATTGAAGGAATGTCCCCACAATTTATTAAATGAAGGATTTCTACTTCTTTCAAACATGATAAAAAATCATTTACTTGAACTTTTTTACAATTTTCAATTTCAAGAGTCTTTAGGCCATTTGAAAGGGAACATATTTGTGTAACATCTTCTAATTTACTTAAATAATACAGTCCTAAATTCCTTAATTTTTTATACTTTTCACAACCATCTAGTGAAGTGATATTACATTGAATTAGATCTAAATTCAACAAATTTTTAGAATTTGGTAATTCTTCTAAATTTTTTCTAACAGGTTTATAATCCCTTACTATTAAGGTCTCTAAGTTTAATTGTGTATTCAAATTTTTGATTTGCTTATTTAAACTAATATGCAGATAATTTAAGTCATTGATTAAACCAAAGTCTACATTACCTACAGGATCAAAAATAGTTAATTTTTTTAATCTTTTCAATTCATATAATCCATCATAATTATTTATTGGACTAATAATTGCGATTTCTTCAATATTTGGGCAATACTTCAAAAAATCTATATCTTTATTTCTGAATTCCATTGTACTAATCGATAGAGCTTTTATCTCATTATTTTTAATATATTCTATACATTCTTTAATCCTTTCACTTTCAACCACTAAACAACCAGCATTGTTTATCTCAAAAGGTTTATTCATTTTTTACCAACTTCCTATTTAAACTCACCAAATTTCCTACTTGGACTATGTAGTTTCTTATTTAACTATACTACCCTTTATTGCAATGAAAAATAGACTACCTAAGTAGTCTATCGTTGTTTAACTACCGCGCCAGTTAGTTATATAAGATTATTTCATTGACCTTGCAATTTCTAACATTTTTTCTTCCGATAACCTCATACTATCTATTTTTATATGCGTACCACCTTGGTTCCAAAAAAGTAAACCACCAGTAATGAGTTCACCATGATTATTATCCAATTGACCACTATTTCCCCATTCTACGAAGTATCCTTTGGTTCCATTAATGTCGACTTGCTTAGCGTTAGGTCCTAAATGTTCTTCTTGTATTCGTAATTCTTTTCTTTGTTCAATACCAATTAAAAGCTTTGTATCGTTGCTATCCATATAATGTAATCTAAAATAGGTGAACTTATCTTTTTCTCCCCAGGGGTATGTTTTAATTTCTAATGTCCAATCCTCTGGAACTTTTTTGGGAGCAAAAACCTTAAAATCTACTTTATTCTTTATAGCTGGTACAGTAATGCTATTGTGATTATACTTTATTTCTTTAGCCATAATTTTTGTTGGACAACTGCTTAAAAGTATTAAAATTAGAACAATAAATAAACGGATAGACGGTACCATTTTGCACCTCGATTCTAAATAATTTTAAAAGTAGTATCTCCGAACTGTCACTACTTATTAAACTAAACTGCCATTTACTTGAATAAGAAAAAGCTACCGAAGCAGCTTAAAAGTTGTTCAACTATTGCGCCAGTTAGCCACCCATGCAGCGCAAGCGCTGCACCACAGCGAATGAAAATTAATTGGAATTGTCTATACTGATACTGACCTTATCCAGTCAACTGTAATCACTAGACTTTTTAGTTTTAAGCTCTCCTCTTTTTTTTAACGATTGAGCAGGGTTTTCTTAAGTATTGTCATTTTGTTATATCAGAACTAACTAATTTTCATGGTAGTTGAATAAGAATTCTTTTGACTGTCTAATTGGACAGTTAATTACTCATATCTACTTCCTGCGTAAATTATTTTTGCAAATTCGCTCCATTTAGCATCTTCCGATAATTTATCAGTATCAATTGCCCATCTTTGCATCGCATCCAAAAATGAAACAATATTAGAACTTTCCCATTCTAGCTGGTTATCAATATTATCTTGTTTCATTATTGCTAAAAACTGAATCAAATCTTTTTTAGACTTAACTTTATTCTCAATATCATTAAATTTCATTTTCTTTACCTCGCATCATTGATGACAATATTAACTTCCTTATACAACTAAAACCCTCGTTAGTTCAACAAGGGATTTAAATTGGGAGATAGAGTCTTAAGCCATTTGCTAATTCAGTACTCTTTCTTTCTACTTGTAATTTCCTGTCTAAGTCACTCGGTATAAGGAAGGGAGTTTTTGCCGTTTCTACCTCGAATGCAGTGACTTCACTTTGGTTTATATCAGCTAAAACTTCCCATCCAATAGTGCCCAAGTTAAATGGTTCAAGTATATATAACTTTTCAGCAATACTTAGTAGAAATTCATCAAAGGACATTTGCCAATCATTGAACCTATAACTAATAGAAAACTCCGTCCCATAGTTAATAGGATATATCCTATCTAACATTCCAATTGGGATACTTAATGAAATCCAATCCGATTCCCCTTTAATCCTTAATATAATAATTACTGCACCAATAATAGTATTATCGGGTAAATTTATAGTTGTATATAAACGATATGAGCTTTCTTCATCGATTGAATTTGGTACTACTGTTGCATTTTCTTTATAGTCCAACTCACTTTCATACAATTCATTGACTTCATCAAATCCACAAAGAATTTCCATAGTATTTAACAAACGCTTTGTATCACCATAAGGGTGGAGTTCGATTGCCAATTCGTAGTACCCACCAGCCCAACTATCTTTATCTTGATATGTAGATATTTCCAACAATAAACCCCTCTCCTAAACCGCATTATTTCTTTTATTTTACCATTTGTGCTTAAGCCACTAAACTGTCATTTAAGTTAACAAAAAAAACTGCCTAAGCAGCCGTTCCGTTGTTGAACTAACGCGCCAGTTAGCCACCCATGCAGCGCAAGCGCTGCACCACAGCGAATGAAAATTAATTGGAATTGTCTATACTGATACTGACCTTATCCAGTCAACTGTAATCACTAGACTTTTTAGTTTTAAGCTC
>Ga0209025_1002618_pt1 | contig 18479 bp, 17 predicted proteins | sample AraplaMF_Col_mLB_FD_184256 | JGI IMG/M metagenome (GOLD analysis project Ga0209025, IMG submission 184256) | Arabidopsis root microbial communities from the University of North Carolina, USA - plate scrape MF_Col_mLB (SPAdes) (version 2) | ecosystem: Host-associated > Plants > Roots > Endosphere... | reverse complement strand
CATTCGATCAATGTGATGTACGCGAGGAAGGCACAAGCCAGGGCATGAGGCTTGCTATGGCATCCCAACACAGGAGCCAAACCATGAACCGCAACGACATCACCGAAAAAATCATTACCGTCAAAGTCAGCAAAGGCATCACCTGGGAATCCGTCGCCAAAAAAGTCGGCCTCAGCAAGGAATGGACAACCGCCGGCTGCCTGGGCCAGATGACTTTTGACGCCAAGCAGGCGAAAGTGGTTGGCAAGATATTCGGCCTCACGGCCGAAGAGCAAAAATGGCTGCAGGTCGTGCCCTACAAGGGCTCGCTGCCCACGCCCGTTCCCACCGACCCGCTGATCTACCGCTGGTATGAAATCGTGAGCGTCTACGGCACGACGATCAAGGAGCTGATCCACGAAGAATTCGGCGACGGCATCATGAGCGCCATTGACTTCAGCATGGACATCGTGCGCGAGCCTGATCCCAAGGGGGATAGGGTCAATGTGGTGTTGTCGGGGAAGTTTTTGCCGTACAAGACGTATTAACTATCGCTGCGGGGAGGCCGGATCGTTATCGCTACGAGCCACCTCCTGCCAATGGCCCCGGAGGAGGCGATTTGCATCTAAAAAGAACTCCCCTCGCCTTTCAGGTGTGGTGAATCGGACCACAAACTTCCCATCCTGTGATTTCCACTGCGCTTGTGTGGTGCCTCCCCATCCAATCTGCGGGTAGGGACCGCCAGCAGATCGCTGGCATAGCGCGCGAAGGCAGTGGAGGACGGCAGCATCATCCGTCCGAAGAGTGGCGCTATACCGGTATTTTGCGTGCGCTGACGACATAGCATCTCCGTGAAAGCTAACGTTAAGAATCGACAATCTTACGAAAGCGCGATCAGTTAAAAAAGCCTGTGAGCCTACTCGCCCCTTCTCCATGAGGCATTAGAGCTTGGTGGGATCGCCAAGCGACTTGTTAAGCCGCACCGCCTCTTTGGCGAGACGGCGCGACAAGGCGGCATTGACCTTATCACCCTCGCGAAATTCCCTGGTCGCCATTTCATACTTGCCGCCGGGTTTTAGCAGCGGGTCCATCTCGCGAAGGCGCTGCCCTCGCCAGAAGCCGAACAGCACGCGGCTTTCTTCAGCGCGGATGAGCAGCACGGGGCCATTCGATAGGTAGACCAGGTGACCCCACTTGATGGCTTCATCCAAAGCAGCACTACCCAGCACAGCCGCTCGCAACTGCTCTACCGTGGCACGCCGCCAGCCGGAGATGGCGGCGACGTAAGCGTCAGGGCTTGAGGCGGGGACGGTCTTCTTCATCATGGCGAGCCGGGGAGCCGTGTAGATGGATCACGCGCATCTTGCGTCTATCCCTTAAACAAGCGGGCCAGGCGTTACGGTAAGGGCGAGAAGTATTCGCGAAACTCCCACTTGCTCGTGAGTACGTAAATTCGGCCGCCCTCGCAGAACCATTGCTGATGCAGCTCGGCTCCCAATGTACGGGTTCGCAAAATGACCCAGTCCGTTCCGCGCCCCATGACGTCGAACCTCTCGAAGGGGATATCCGTGCGAGTCTGCTCTCCTTCAAGGTATCCACCCCCATAGCCAGGACCAAAGACCAGAACCAGGCTCCCGAAAAATTTGTTCTCGAAAATTGCCCTCACCTTCTCAGTGACCTCGGGATGCTTTCGCATGTCTTCAAGCGTCAGCGCTTCGTCGGACTTCCACCGTCCAACAAAGCATTCCGGAATGTCAGCCGAGACAGCACTGAGGGGCATCGAAATCAGGGCGGTGATGGCCAAGAGGTTTTTCATGACGCCTGAGGTTGAAGATAGCCGGCTACCAACACAAGCCACGAAGCGGCAATTTGATGCTGGGCATATGCGTGGGCTGACATGTTAGAAATTTGCACGCACCATAACCGACAGACTCAGAGCAACAAGAAATGCTGCCGACGCAAGAAACGTTGTCAATGCCCAGCCATTCTTGACTTTAGCAAGAGGCTGCTCAGGAAGATTTGCCAACGACAGCAGGACGCTGGTCACAGGATTGGCTGGAGGCTCTGTCTTCGTATCAAGCCTGACGATGATCGCGAGGATGGCTGCACAAATGGCGACAGCTGCGGACAACGGCGCGAGCCATGGCAGCGGCAGAAGGTAAGCGGCGGCAATACCTGCAACGAGAGAAATAGCAATAGAGACATAAAGGCGGATCATCTGCTGATCCCTAGCATTGGACATGAGAGCCGATCCAGCTTGCTTGGGTGAGCCTTCTCGGCGGAAGAGTTTTTAGACGCTTGCTGCATAGTGCGTGGAGTTCTTTGGATAGAAGAAGTCGCGCTTTGCTTTAGATGTGATATGCCAGACGTAGATTTGATATTGAGTAGCCTTGCAGTCGGGAGGAAACGGATCAGTTCTGCGAGCAATAATCCTGTGCGGAAAAGCTGTCGACTGATATTTCTCAAACAGTTTTTTCATCATTGCTATCCGATATGTTGCAGATGGCGAGAGATTGACCTGAAATTTCTCGTTTGTATGAGCGTGAAGAACCGGATGGTGAGGAGACTTGGGGCCGGTGAACTCTTTCTGCTTGAAGTACGCATCAAGAGCCCGCTTCGTGCCGCCTAGGACGAAGAAGCATTCGGCGCCTTCGGCGTGAGCAATCAGTTCGAGGCGAATCAAGTCCCACATGATGCTGCGAACACTTGGCTTCGTTTGACCGATCCACTTCGACTCCACGGCGATTTTTACTTTTGGATGTGGATCAAGAACTACAAAGTCAACCGAAGGCTTGGAACCACGACCAGCAGCGAGAGGCGCCAGGACTGGGTGACGGTGTTCAGCAATCACGCGTGTGCGCGAATGTGCCGAAAGAATTTGGCCAATGGGTTCGGTGAGATACCTTTCGCTGAATAGGCTACTGTTGTGACAGGCGTACTGATACTGAAGCCAGGATCCAACACCTTCAGCAAGCTTTCGTGCAAGTTCCATAAGCACCTCACTTTGATATATCTCGCAAGACTACCAAGCCGGATCGCATCGATACGCGCCTAGTCACGTCGGAAGGGTTAAAGAGCAGTCAGCGAGAGGAGTTCGCTGAAAGCCAGCTAGAAACAATTCATTTGCGGTCAGACACGACACCATACTTCTGCGCTAGCGAGTTAAAGACAAATTGCGCGTCGTACACAAGGCCATTGATTTCAGGCTTGCCGTTGAAGCACATGATCGTATTGGTAGTGCTCGGTGTCGTTATGAGAAACGATTGGCCGCCGGTGGTCGTGGTTTTGGCGCGACTGTAAGCAGTGTTGCCGTAGACACTGGTGGTTCCGGTGGTCGTTGACTGTATCGGCGTTGTATATGTTCCAACATCGGCACGCGACCTACCGTCAATAATTACAAAGTGCGAGAACCCGTGCTTGAGTGTCAAATCGGCGCTGCGCAACAGCGCCATCTCTTCCGCTCGATCAGCGTTCGTATATCCATTGCCCTTGAACGACACGCGAAAGACATTTTTGTCCAGCTGTGTCTCTGTGAATCCACCAGAGAGGCCTTGCGGTTGGTAAGCTGTGGCGCAAGCGGTCAATAACAAGACTACAGATACAGTGATAAGAGCACGCATTTCCAATCTCCGTAAACAACTGATGTTCGGCAGATGGGCGCTTCTATCTCGCCGTGTTCCTGCATACCCCACCGTGCATGCCTGGAAATTCTAGGCTCTCATGGAGTTCAGCCCATCCTCCAATCGGAGGATTACGTCGCTTTTTTTGCCCCGTAAGGTGTCAGCTTGGTCATCCCTACCCAGATATCGTTAGACCTCGGTAGGATCACCAAGCGCTTGGTTAAGCCGCACCACCTCTTTGGCAAGGCGGTGCGACAAGGCGGCATTGACCTTGCCCCCTCGCGAGACTCTCTGGTCGCCATTTCATACTTCCCGCCGGGTTTTAGCAGTGGGCCCATCTCGCGAAGGCGCTGCCCTCGCCAGAAATCGAACAGCGCGCGGGTTTCCTCGGCGCGGATCAGCGACACGGGCCCGTTCGACATCTAGACCAAATGGCCCCACTTGATGACTTCGTCCAACGCTGCGCTTTCCAGGGTGGCAGCCCGCAATTGATCGACGTCGCGCGCTGCCAGCCGGACAGGCCAAAGACATACGTATCAGGACTTGGGGCTGGCGCGGTTTTTGTCATCATAGAAAAAGCCGTTACCGTAAATTGATGTCGTCTACTGCTCGCCTATGAGCGCTCATCTTCAAGCAGCTTGGATACGCCCACCAGATACGCCATTGAATTCTTCCGAACTAAATTACGGCGCTCTACGTAGTAGTCCACGACCGCCGGCACCGCCGGTACAAGCGCCCCGGCGAAAGCGGCAATGGCAGTAGGAACACTGAGGCCGACAAGGTAAGCAAGAGAGATTGTTGGCATTTCCCACTTAGTGACCGTCTTCACTAGGTCGCCAAACAGTTTGTCCCGCGTACTCGCCATCTCGAGACGCAGTTCGAGCATCCGTGGACGGACGTCGGTCACAATGAGTTTCGCGACTTCTGCATTGAGCCTGTCCGACGGCACCTCCAACAGTCGTTGAGCAAGGCGTTCTACCTCAACAGACCATGCTGCGTACGCGTCCTTAGCGGAGGTACGGTATTCGAAGAGATCGTGCATCTTCAGGCGAGTGACAGCTTCGTCGGGCAGAACCGATTTGGCGATCGCCAAGCCCAGAATAGAGGCTAGAGGCGCCGGTTGGCACACGTACTTGAGCTCGGAAGACCGCAATGAAATGAGATCACAGAAATAACTGTCATCGGTCACTGGAGTGAACTGCGACGCCTCGGCGACTAGCAAAGCATTTGTTACTTGGATAGATGCCTCAATGAGTAACGTGCCAAGCGTCTGGCGACGACCGAAAGGAGTATCCGGAACATACAAAAGCCTTGGTTCGGTCGGGCTTCCGTACTCCCCGTCGTACAAACTTTGATCTTTTAGTAGTTCGTCCAAGACTTGCCGGCCGGTGCCCCAGCCATAGTTGCCTTCTAGCTGAATCAAGCGACGCTGAAAGGTAACGTCAGACCTCAATCCATCAAGCACGACTCTAATGAAATGGGGGTTCCTGAGATCTGCCTCGATGTAGTGAAGATACAAGTCTCTAGATTGACCCGCTGGAGGCTCATACACCGAGAATTTGACGGGAGAATCCGCAGTTCGAAATCGGCGAAACTCAGATTCTTGTCCGATAGTTCCGAAGTTGCCAATACTGACCGAGGGGCGGTCCATGAAGGCGACTTCGTCCGCTAATAGCACAAGTCTCTGGAGAGTCTCGAAGCTACAGATTGTTCCGCCGGAGTAGAGAACGCGCACGATGATCCTTTGTGACGCCTAACTTTGATATATCCCGCAACGCTGCTAGATAGCATGGCCCTAGGTTTCTGAAATCCGTCTTAAAAAACAACAGCCTACATCAACCTGCTGAAAAACACACAGGTATATTGAATTCGACAAAGCCGTCGATGACCTCGGCACTTCATACACCGCCCGCTCCGATGTAAAGGCAAAATGCCACACATGAACTCCCTAAGTGGCATCCGTATTCTCGACCTCTCCCGCGTGCTCGCGGGCCCCTGGTGCACCCAGACTTTGGCCGACCTCGGGGCCGACGTGATCAAGATTGAACGGCCCGGCACGGGCGACGATACGCGGACCTGGGGGCCGCCCTTCTTGAAGGATGCCGAGGGCGCGGACACCGAAGCGGCTTATTACCTGGGCACCAACCGCAACAAACGCTCGGTCACCTGCGACATTGCCCAGCCCGCGGGCCAGGCGCTGGTGCGTGAGCTGGCCGCGCATTGCGACGTGTTTGTCGAGAACTTCAAGGTGGGCGACATGGCGCGTTACGGCCTGGATTACGCCTCGCTCAAGGCCATCAACCCGCGCCTCGTGTACTGCTCGGTCACCGGGTTTGGGCAGAACGGGCCTTATGCCGAGCGCGCGGGGTATGACTACGCGATCCAGGGCATGGGTGGGCTGATGAGCGTGACGGGTGAGCGCGACGACCTGGGCGGTGGGCCGCAAAAAGTGGGCGTGGCGGTGGCCGATTTGATGACGGGCATGTATGCGACGGTGGCCATCCTGGCCGCGCTGCGCCATGCCGAAAAAACCGGCGAGGGCCAGCAGGTGGACATGGCGCTGCTGGACACGCAGGTCGCCATGCTGGCCAACCTGGGCGCCAACTATTTGGTGAGCGGCAAGGCGCCGGGCCGGGCCGGCAATGCGCACCAGAACATCGTGCCCTACCAGGTGTTTGAGGTGGCCCCCGCCGCTGACGGCAGCAAGGACCATTTGATCCTGGCCGTGGGCAATGACTCGCAGTATGCGAAGTTCTGCGCGGTGGCCAATATTCCCGAGCTCGCGAGCAACCCGCTGTTTGCCACCAACCGCAACCGGGTACAGAATCGGGCCAAGCTGGTGCCGATTTTGGAAGCCGTGATGAAGACGCGCAGCAAGGCCGACTGGCTGGCGGCGCTGGAGGCGGCCAAAGTGCCTTGCGGCGCGATCAACAACCTGGCCGAGGTGTTTGCCGACCCGCAGATTGCGGCGCGCGGCATGGTGACCGAATGGCAGCATCCGGTGAAGCAGGACCTGAAGCTGGTCTCCAGCCCTATACGCCTGAGCGCGACGCCGGTGCGCATCGATTTGCCACCGCCGCTGCTGGGCCAGCACACCGAGGAAGTGCTGCGCGAGCTGCTGAACTATTCCGACGCGAAGCTGTCGGAGTTAAAGGGCGGCAAGACGATTTGAGGCGGCAAACCCCAAGCAGGAGGTGATGCGATGAAACACAATTTTGTTCTGGTGCATGGCGCATGGCATGGCGGCTGGTGCTGGCGGCGTGTGGCGCAGGTCTTGCAGCTGGACCACCACAAGGCCTTTGCGGTGACGCTGACGGGCCTGGGCGAGCGGGCGCACCTGCTGTCGCCCGCGATCAACCTCGACACCCACATCAACGACGTGATCAACCTGATTGAGGCCGAGGAGCTGCACGAGGTGACGCTGGCGGTGCATTCCTACGCCGGGATGATAGGCACGGCGGTGGCGGACCGCATGGGCGGGCGCCTCAAGCACCTGGTGTATGTGGATGCGGTGCTGCCGCAGCCGGGCGAAAGCTGGAGCAGCACGCACGATGCCGCCACGCAGCAAAAGCGCATGGTGGCGGCGCAGGCCTCGCCCTGCTTCAGCTTTCCGCCGCCCGACCCCGAGGTCTACGGCCTGGCGGGCGCCGACCATGACTGGGTGCAGCGCCGGCAAACGCCGCACCCGGGCAACACCTACCAGGCGCCGCTGGATTTTGATGTGCAGCGCGTGGCGGCAGTGCCGCGCACGTTTGTGAGCTGTACTACGCCGGCGCTGGCGACCATCACGCCCAGCCGGCTGCGCGCGCGCGACCCGCAATTCTGGGGCGGCGCCTGGCTGCCGAATTCACGGGTTCTGGAGCTGGCCACCGGCCACGACCCCATGGTCACCGAGCCCGCGGCGCTGGCGCGCATCCTGCTGGAGTGCGCCGAATGAAGACGGTAGGCCGCCGCGGCTTCACGGCCGCGCTGGCGGGCAGCCTGGCCTGGCCGCTGCAGGCCCAGGCCAAGGACAGCGCCCTGCCCGTGCCGGCTTCGCTGCCCGAGGCGGCCGGGCTGGCCGCGGCGCGCAGCGAGCCGCTGGTGCTGCTGGTCACCCTGCCCGGCTGCCCGTATTGCGAGCTGGTGCGGCGCAACTACCTGCTGCCCGCACGCCAGGAAAGCGGCCTTCAGGGCTGGCAGCTCAACGTGACCGACAGCCGCACGCCGCTGGCGGGTTTTGACGGCAAGCCCACGACGGCGGCCGCCTGGACCAAGGCCGCCAAGGCGACGTTTACGCCCACGGTGCTGTTTCTGGGCCCGCAGGGGCAGGCGCTGGCCGAGCCGCTGGTGGGTGCGGCGATCCCGGATTTTTACGGCGCCTACCTGGATGAGCGCCTGGTGCTGGCGCGCCGGGCCGTGGTGGCCCTGCGTTAGAGCCCCGCCATGACGGACGCCGAGTCGCTACAGGCCGCCATCCACGAGGAAGTGGCACTGCGGGCTTACGACCCGCACTGGCCCGCGATGTTTGAGGCTGAGCGGAAGCGGCTGCTGGCGCTGTTTCCCGATGACTTCATCGCGATTGAACACATGGGCAGCACGGCCGTGCCGGGGCTGGCGGCCAAGCCGGTGATCGACATCCTGGGCGGCGTGGCTTCGATGGCGGCGGCCAGGGCGCTGGTGGCGCCGCTGTGCGCGCAGGGTTATACGGCCTCGGCGGAATTCAATGCAACGCTGACGGACCGCCAGTGGCTGATGCGCTGGGCCGACGGGCACCGCACCCACCACCTGCACCTGGTGGTGCACGGCAGCCCGGTGTGGGCGCAGCGCCTGCAATTTCGGGATGCGCTGCGCGCCGATGCCGCGCTGGCCTGGCACTATGCGGCGCTCAAGGCCGAGCTGGCGGCCAAATACCCGGCCGACCGCGAGGCCTATACCGAAGCCAAGGCGGCCTTTGTGCGCTCGGTCTGCGAAGGCTGAGGCCCCCGGCCCTGGCTACTATTAAGCCGCCAAATCACCCCGCTGGACCTGTACTAATGCCCCCTCGGCACTTGGCAAACAGGGCTGAGGTGGTAAATTCAAGGCGTTCAAGCAGGAGAGCGCTGCCGCAAGGCAGCCACCGAAGGCGCAAACTTCCATAATCGCTCAGGTCCCGTACTGCCCGGAAACACACAGCCGTCTGGAGAGACGCCGCATGCAAGGTGCGGCGCACCGAAGGAGCAAAGCCCCAGCGTGAGCCGCGGCTGAATCTCTCAGGTAACAAGGACAGTGGAAGCGGCCGCAAGCACCTGATGGCTTGGCGGTTGCCATGATTCTTCTTTCGGATTCAAGCACCCCCAAGCCATGGCGCTTGCGCAACTGCCATTTCTGCTTGAGAAGGAATCACCATGAAAGTCATGGTTTTGGGTGCGGGTGTCACGGGGGTCACGACGGCCTGGTATCTGGCGCAGCGCGGACACGAGGTCACGGTCATCGAACGGCGCGGCGCGGCCGCGATGGAAACCAGTTTTGCCAACGGCGGGCAGATTTCCGTCAGCCATGCGGAGCCCTGGGCCAACCCGGGCGCGCCGCTCAAGGTGCTGCAGTGGCTGGCGCGCGAGGACGCGCCGCTGTTGTTCCGGCTGCGCGCCGATGTGAACCAGTGGCTGTGGGGCCTGGAGTTTTTGCGCAACTGCACGCCGGCGCGCACCGCGCAAAACATACGGCAGATCGTGAACCTGGGCATGTACAGCCGCGGCGCGCTGCAAAAACTGAGGGCCGAACTGGGCCTGCGCTACGACGCGAAGACCCAGGGCATTCTGCACTTCTACACCAGCCAGGCCGAATACGACGCCGCGCAGGAACCTGCGCGCATCATGCGCGAGCACGGCTGCGAGCTCGACATGAAAACCGCCGACGAATGTGTGGCGATTGAACCCGCGCTGGCGCAGTGCCGCGCCAGCATCGTGGGCGGCAGCATGACGCCCAGCGACGAGTCGGGCGACGCCCAGGCCTTTACCATCGCGCTGGCCGCGCGCTGCGAGCAGGCGGGCGTGAAGTTTCTCTACAACACGAACATCCTTGACGTACTGGCCGCCGGCGGGCAGCTGGAGGGCGTGCTGGTCGCCGGGGGCAGTGGCGAAGCGGGCGGGCGCGTCGAGGTGCTGAAAGCCGACGCTTACGTGATGTGCCTGGGTGCCTTCAGCGCACCCTGGGCCAAAAAGCTGGGGCAAAGCCTGCGCATCTACCCGGCCAAGGGTTATTCGGTGACACTGCCGGTGATCAATGAAGCGGCCTCTTACCAGGTGAGCCTGACGGACGACGAGTACAAGCTGGTGTTCTCGCGCCTGGGCAATCGCTTACGCATTGCGGGCACGGCGGAACTCAATGGCTACAACACCGAGTTGAACCTGGTGCGCTGCCAGGCCATCGTCCGCCGCGTGAAGCAGCTCTTCCCCGAGATGACGGACGGCGAAGGCGCGCAGTTCTGGACCGGCCTGCGCCCGGCCACGCCCAGCAACGTGCCTTACATCGGCAAAAGCAAAACGTCCAATCTGTTCCTCAACACGGGCCACGGCACGCTGGGCTGGACGCATGCCTGCGGCTCGGGCGCGGCGATTGCCGACATCGTGAGCGGGCGCGTGCCGGAAGTCGATTTTGCGTTTACCGGCATGCCGGCCCCAGGCCGCAGCCTGCTATTGCCGGGCATGGTGAAAGCCTGAAGGCGGGCGCCTGTGCAGCATGGGGGCGGACACGGTAATATCGCCCTCCGTTCACCCGCCCCATGCCGCCATGACATCAGCCACGAACATGCCGCCCGACGGCCTTCCCATCTACCGTCTGCTTACCGGCCCCGATGACGCAAGTTTTTGCCACCGGGTCAGTGAAGCGCTCGCGCTCGGTTACACGCTTTACGGCTCGCCGGCCGCGACCTTTAACGGCGAGCGTGTGATCGTGGCGCAGGCGCTGCTCTGGCCTTCGGCACACAGGAGCGCTCAATGAGCGCTCCCGCAGCGCTGAACCCTGCGACCCTGCAGGCGATGGCGGATTTCCCGCGCCAGCTGGAGCTGTTTTACGCGGCCATTCCTGAAAGCCACCGCAACTGGACACCTTCGTCCTGGGACGGCATCCCCAGCGAGACCTTCTCGGCGCTGGGCCAGGTCTGCCATGTGCGGGATATCGAGATCGACGGCTACCACGTGCGCATACAGCGCACGCTGGCCGAGGACAAGCCGCTGCTGGCATCGCTGGACGGCTATGAACTGGAGCGCGAACGCGCTTATGCGGCGGCCGATGCGCGGGAAGCCCTGGCGGCCTTTCGCGCAGCGCGCGCCAAAACCATGGAGCTTCTCGCGGGCCTCACGCCGGAGGCGCTGGAACGCACGGCGGAGTTCGAAGGCTATGGCGCGCTGACCTTGCGCAGCCTGGTGCACTACCTGTGCAGCCACGACCAGCAGCACCTGGCCGGACTGCAGTGGCTGCTCGGCAAAATCGACGCGTCTCGCGCCGCGAGCGCCTTGGACCTGCCGGCTTAAAACCGCCAGCCAAGCCCCACGCCAAACAACATCGGGTCGGCCTTGAAGGTGCCGATCTTGGCGCCGGCCGCGGAGACGTCGGTGCGGATGTAGACCTTCTTCAGGTCGAGGTTCAGGGACAGCTGCTTGCCCAGGGGAATGTCCACGCCGACCTGCAAGGCCGGGCCCCAGCTGCTGCGTTTGATGTCCACGCCCGGCGGCAGGCTGACCGCGCTGAAGCGGGTGTAGTTGATGCCCGCGCCGACATAGGGCTTGAAGGCGCCCGAACCCAGGGGGTCGAAATGGTATTGCGCCGTCAGCGTGGGCGGTAGGTGTTTGAAGCTGCCGATGGCAGTGCCGGCGGCCGACAGTGTGTGTTTTTGCGGAACCGTCAGCACCAGCTCGACCGCGACCTTGGGGGTGACGAAGTAGCTGATGTCGAGCTCGGGCATCCACTTGTTGTTGATGGCCAGCCCGAGTCCGGTGCTGTCTCCGTTGGCGCTGTCCAGGTGGACCGCGCGGGCGCGGACCAGCCAGGGGCTTTCAAGGGTTTGGGCAAAGGCCGTGCTCGACAAAAGCGCGCAGAGGGCAGAGGCGACGATGGTTTGTTTTTTCATGAGTAGGCAAGAGAAGCGGGAACATTCCCGCCACTGATTGAAGCCCCGCGGCCCATCGGGCGGCTTGATCTGGCGCAAGCGCGCGCGCTCCCGCAAACGCCATCGGCGCAAAGCTTGCGGCAGATCAAGCGTGGCGGCGCTTCGGTGCTTGCCGCGCATGACCCCTATGGCTCGCGCCACGGGTGCCGGCCGCGAGTTGTAACGCTTTCTTATCAGAAAAGGCGTTTGGCGCGCTACCTTGGCGCCCTCTCTTTCGACAAAAAAACCACGGATCACCCGGGGTATTCCCGCTTTATGACCCTTTGGCGTTCGTCGACTTGTAAGTGAAAGTTAATTTGGGCGCACACTGAATGCACGGCCCTGCGGCCGTGCTTGCCGTGGGATGCGGTTCATCAATGACTAGGGGCGATCAACATGATGGTTTTATTGCGTAATGTGGCGGTGCTGTCGGGCGCGGCGCTGGCTCTGGGTTCTGCCGTGGCACAAACCGAAACCCCACCCTCGAAAAAAACCAAGGCCGCGGCCGCGCCGGCGGTTGAAAAATTCACCGGCCCACGCGAAAAACTGGTGGTGGCCATGCCCAAGACCTACGGCAAGACCGAGACCATGGCCTTGTGGGGCGACTACTTCAGCCACCTGTCGCGCTGCGCCAATGTGGAGCTGCAAAATGCCCAGGGCGATTCGCTGGAGCGCACCAGCAATGTCGACATCCTGGGCGAGAAAGAGCTGGTCGAGGCCCTTTCGACCGGCAAGGCCCAGATCGGGCAGGTGAACCCGGGGCTGGCCGCGCAAATGGTGACGGCCGGGCAGGCCCCGCCCTTCGCGGTGCCGGGCAACAAGGCCACCGGCCAGCGCAACTCCTACAAACTGATTTTGATCACGCGCATCGACAGCCCCTACAGGGAACCCAAGGACCTGGTCGGCAAGAAGATTGCCCACACCACGCCGACCTCCAACTCGGGCAACCTGGCGCCGCGTGCGCTGTTCCCGGCCCTGGGCCTGACACCGGACAAGGACTACGAGGTGGTGTTCTCCAACGGGCATGAGCGCTCGGTGACGGGCGTGATGCACGGCTTCTTCCCGGCCGCGGCCGTGGCCAGCGACCTGTACCAGCGCATGGTCGTCAAGGGCGACGTCAAGGGATCGAGCATACGCACGATCTGGGAAAGCCCGCCCTTCATGACGGAAACCTGGACCATGAACAAGGACGTGTCGCCCGAGCTGCAGGCCAGGGTCAAGAAGTGCTCGTTCAGCTACAGCTTCTCGCCCACGCTGAAGAAGCAGCTGCCCGGCAACGACACTTTCCTGCCCATCAATTTCGACCGCGACTTCGCGACGGTGATGCAGGTCTTCCGCTCCACGCAAAAGAAGTAGAGCCCCCACGCTCCCTCACTTCGGGCCTGCGGCGGCTCCCTGCCCCTTGTACTGAGAAAGGGTCCGCCCGCCTGTGGCCCGGCAAAGCCGGTTCCGCGGCTCATGCTGGCTTAAGAATTCATGGCTTAACCAGCGCCGGGTCTTCACCAGTGGGGGCCGAGGGTCCGGCTTCGCCGGCCCCAGGCGCCGCCCCCTGGACGGGGGTGAGTGCTTTCACGGCGAGTTTGCCTTTGCCGCTCAGGCGCATGGCCTGCAGTGCCGTGCGCGTGCTGCCCGGCAAATCCAGACCTTGCGTCAGCTTCAATTCCAGCAGCAGCTCCAGCAGGGGCGACAGGTCTTTGCGCGGTGCGCCGGATTGCACCTCTGCCATGGCGCACAGCAATGCGAACACGGCGGCAGGCATGGCGGCGTGGGCCTGGGTAGCGGCTGCCAGGCTCTTTGCCAGGCGCGGGCCTTTGACGAGCGGCGTAGCCCACAGGCGCGCCAATGTCTGGCCCATGGCCGTTAGGTCCAGGCGCCCATCTTGCACGCTGCGCGCCAGCGCGTCGACCGCCAGCGCGCCCTGGCCCGGTTCTTTGCCGGCCAGGCCCACGGCCAGCAGCAGGCATGCCATAGGCGTCATCGGTGTGGTGGGCTGCAGCAGCACATCCAGGTAGGCGCGGTTTTGCCACTGCGCTTCCCACCAATCCACATTGTTGCCAAGGGTACGCGCGCCTTCGGCAAAAAATGGCTCCAGGTTGGAGGGCTGCAGGCTGGCGGCAAAGCCGATGGTGGAGGCATCGGTTTCGGTTTGCCACCGCTCGCCCATCAGGTGTTTTGCACACAGGGCGATACCGTAGTGATGCGGAGCGACCGGCCGCAGCTCGGGCCTGCAGGTGACATGCAGGGTGTGAAACACGGCATAGCCGGCTTCGCTGGGCTCGCTGCTGCTGACATGCCAGTCCAATTGCGCGGCGGCCGAGCCATCGGGGCCCAGGCCGCCAAAGGCTGCCAGCGTGAGCGCATCGTCCATGCGGGGTGAGCGTATGCGGGCAGCGGCCACGAACAAGGCTTGCGCAGCGTCATCATGCGGCACCGCCACCGTGCCCCCCAGCGCATGGCGAAGGGCTTGCACCACCGGCTGGTCCTTGAGCGAGCGGGCCAGTTGCAATGCGTCGCGGGCGGCGTCCGCGTCCACGCTGGCGGGCACCAGGCGCATCAACGCAAACACCTGCTCGGACAAGGGCAAGGCTGCATTCGCTTCCTGGCAGGCCGCGATGCGTGCCACCAGTTGCCGGGGGTCTATGAAGCCGCCGCGGTGCGTGGGCGCGGACAGAGGCGTCAGGCCCAGGCCGGCAGCGGCTTGCGACATCAGGCCGAGTGTGCGCTGGGCAATAAAGTCATGGGTGCTGACCTTGCCTGCCGGGGAGTCCATGGATGCCATGGCGGCGGTTTCGTCGCCCAGCGCGCAAGCCATCAGCTGGGCCAGCGCAAAGCCCAGCGGCTTGCTGTCCCAGTGCAGGCGACTGCCGCGCTTCTTCAAAGCCAGGAACGCCGCCCGGTCTGCCGCGGGTATCGGGGCCAGGCGAACCAGGGCTTCGGCCACGCGCTCCCACTCGTCCACATCGGCGGGATTTTCCAACACGTAGGCCATGCGCTCGACCAGGTCGGCTACCTGGGCCAGGGGTTGCAACGCGCGGCTGGCGTCAAGCGGTGAGAGCCTGGCGGGCGCGGGGGGCAATACTGGGGCGGATGCACCGGCGCCTGCCGGCGGCGTGCTGGCCGCTGCAACGGCTTGCGCAACGCCCACCAGCTTGCCCAGTGCGGCCTGGTTGACGGCCGACACAAACGGCAGGTAGCCACGCGCCACTTCCTGGCCTGCGGCGTCCAGCCCCCAGCTTTGCAGGCAGGCAATGACTTTTTTCTGCACGTCCGGGGCCGTATGGGCCAGCGCATGCGCGGCCATGGCGCTGATGCCGGCGGCGCGCGCGGGCGTGTCCCTGACCACCTGGCCCAACAGCTCCAGTCCCGACAGCACGCGGTCTTTGACGGCGGAGGTCACCACAGGCTGCACGGCCTCGCAGACCTGCGTGTCGTCTATGCGGCCGGCCTTGTACAAGCGTGCGAGGGCATCCATGGCCAGGCCCACGGTGGGCGCAATGCGGCTATGGCACAGCGCCAGGTAACGGGGTGCAAAGGCGGCCATTTCATCCACGGTGGGCGCCAGGCGCTCGTGAAAGCGCGAGAACCAGCCGGACTTGAATTGCGGCCAGTCGCAGGCCAGGGCACCCAGGGTTTTGTCCAGCAACTGGGTCCGGGTATAGACACCGCGTTCGCACAGGGTCAGGAAGGCCTGGGTCCAGGTCAGCGCCGGGTCGTGGCAATACTTTTCAACGGCCGCAAAGCTGCCATCCGATGTGCCCTCGTGGTCAAACAGTTGCAGCAGATGCGGCGCCAGGCCGGGGTCCGCGTCCACATGATTGAGGACGATGTTGGACTCGGCCCGCAAGTCACCAAAAAAGAGCGCTTGCAGATACTCGTCGGTTTGCGGCCGCTCGATCAGCCCAGCGACGATGGCGCGGTGAACATGGCGCCGGTAGTGCCAGTTGTGCTCGCCACGCAGTTGCTTTTCAATGGGCTGGCTCGACAGCGCGGGCTGATAGCGTTGCCTGAAGGCCGCAATGTCTTGCACGCCGATGTGCATCCAGTAGTCTGCCGCCGGATGCCCGGAAGTGCAGAGGAAGCGGGCCAGGTCGACGGCGCGAAACAGCCTGTTGGCCTTGTGCTTGTCCAGGGCCTGGGTCGGGTTCGCGGGGTCGAGCTGCTGCGGCCTGAGCATGCGCCAGCGCGCGTGCACCAGCCGCTCCACGGCGGGCAGGCTGGCGGCGCGTTCGGCGGGGCTCATGGCATCGACCAGGTCCATCACACCGGTGATGTCGCCGGCCAGTATGCAAGCTTCAAGCGGCGAATCGCAGGCGGGCTGTGAATCAGTTTCTGGCATCGGTTTGCGGGAGCTTTGAAGAGTTCAGATTCAGCGCGGCTTGTGCAGCCAGCACGTGTTTGCACGGGCCGCGTTCACCCTGGTGTTTGGCAAACCAGGGGCAGGTGCAGCGCATCAGGCCGTCCAGCTCGCGCACGCGGTAACTCACGTCGGCGCTTTGCACGAGCGCTTCCAGCGGCGCGGTGGACACCAGATGCACCGCCCCCTCGCGCAGGAGCGCGCGGGCATCAGCCAAACGGGGGGACATGTCTTCCAGCAGACTCAGGTCAAAGGGCAACACGCGGTGGAAGTAGGCGCCGTGCGCCAGGTCAAACCCCACCAGGCCCGCCACGCCCAACACCTGCAAGGCCTTGTCCACATCGGGCACCGGCCATTGCAACTGCTCGGCCAGTGCGTCCGGACGCAAGGCATCTTGCCAGTTGAGCTGCGCGCGCACTGCGGAAACGGGACGGCGATCGTCCGCCAGCGCGAGCGCATGCAGCGCCTGGCCCTCCCCCGAGAACCCTCGCCAGACCTCGGCGCTAAGCACCAGCGTCAGCCGCATGTTCCCGAAGTCCAGGCACCAGGCGCTGGCTTGCTGTTGGGCATCGGCGTACAAAGTCAGGGTTTTGGCCTTGGGCAACAGGCTTTCCAGCACGCGCAAGCGGGTGCCGTCGGTAAAACGCACACCGGTGCCATCGCCCTGCGTGGTGGTTCGCAGGCCTTGCGGGCCGGCCATCACCCAGAGCGGTGTCTTGCTGGTGGAGGCCTTAGGCAGGCCGCGCAAGAAACGCAAGGCGGGGATGGCGTCCACTTCAAACACCTTGTGCATGGCGGCCTGGTAAGCCTGCACGGCCACCATGCTGCGCAACCAGCGCAGGGGCAGCTCCACTTTTTTCTCGACCACCGAGGCGCCCGCCGTGCGCAGCGCGAACTCGGTGCTCCCGACCGACAGCGACAGTCCATCGGCATCCCGCACCTTGGCCAGCGCGGCGCGCATGGGGGCATTGAAGTCGATATTGGTCGTTCCCCTGCCGGCGATGTCTCCTGTGTAGGCCTGCGGCTCCATGTCCACCCGTATGTAGGTGCTGCAGCAGGCCGAAAAACCCTCCAGCCGCAACATGCCGCCGCCGGAGGTGACCACGGGGTCGGCCAGCATGATCGCCAGGCTCACGCTGTTGGCCGGCGTGAAAAAGCGTGAACCCACCAGCAGGTGCACGGCGCTGAGCAACTGCGCGGCGAGTTGGGGCTGGTGCAGCACGCCGTCAAAGAAATGCGGGTGGGGGCTGGCGCCGGGGGACGAGGTGGCCAGCCTCATGTGCGCGCCGCCGGAAAATTCCAGTGACGAAGGTTCGGCGTAGCGGTAGGTGTGGGCGAGGTGGGCCATGGACGAAGCGATGATGTCATATCCAGGCGGGGGGCGCGGGACTGGCTTTGCCAGACCGCAGGCGCCGCCCCCTGGAAGGGGGGAAGGCGCTACACGAAGTGAGCGTCCGACGGGGGTGGGCTAAACACTCAACGGCGGATGCACCGTCCCCCACAGGCTTTCGTCCAGCACGCGCTGCAGGGTGCGCAGCAGCTGGTCGTTGGAGGTGTGGGCCTTCACCAGCACGGCCTCCACGCGATCGCTGTCCAGGGCCACCGCGTCGCTCGCGGAGAACACGACCACCGGCGGCGCCGGGTTCAGGTCCTCTATGGTGTCCAGCAATTCCCAGCCCGAGCCGTCTTTGAGCGTGAGGTCCAGCAGCACCAGGTCGTAGTGGTGTTTGCCCAGCTGCTCGCGCGCCTCGCGCAGGCTGGCGGCGAATTCAAAGGTGGCGAAGTCCTGGGCGATGGTGGCGGCGATGCGCTGGATGTCCAGGTCGTCCTCGACATGCAGGATGCGTGGCCGGCCTTCGGCCATGTTGGCGATGGCGCGCTGCAGGCTGAGGATCAGCTTGTTTTCGTCGATGGGCTTTTCCAGCCAGGTCGACACCGCCAGCGGCTGGTTGTTGAATTCGAGCTCGCCGGCTTCGGCGTTGGCCGACACTACGACGATGGGCAGCTCGCGCGTGCGCTCTTCCATGCGCAGCTTGCGGATCAGGCTGATGCCATCCAGGTCCGGCAGGCCCAGGTCGACCGTCATGGCGGCGTAGGGGCGTTTCACCACCTGCTCCATGGCCTGCGCGGCGCGGTAGACCATGTCCGAATCGAACCCTCCCTTGTCGAGCATCAGCTTGATCAGGTGGGCGATGTCGGGGTCGTCCTCGCAAACCAGGATCAAGGGCCTGGGCGGTGAGCCGGCCCTGGTTTTGCCTTCATCGACGCTGGCCTCTTCCACCGGAAGCGCCACCGCTTCGGGTAGCTCGAAATAAAACACCGTTCCCACGCCGGTCTGCGAGGTGAAGCCCACGCTGCCGCCCATGCGCTCCACGATGGCGCGCGAGATGTTCAGGCCCAGGCCGGTGCCGCCTTTTTG
>Ga0209025_1002617_pt1 | contig 18495 bp, 23 predicted proteins | sample AraplaMF_Col_mLB_FD_184256 | JGI IMG/M metagenome (GOLD analysis project Ga0209025, IMG submission 184256) | Arabidopsis root microbial communities from the University of North Carolina, USA - plate scrape MF_Col_mLB (SPAdes) (version 2) | ecosystem: Host-associated > Plants > Roots > Endosphere... | reverse complement strand
CTAATACGTCCATTCAAACGACTATTGAATCTTTTACACAGTTTAATAATTCTAACGAACATATTATTATTCAAAATGTTCGTATTCCAAGAGTTCTAATCGCTACTTGTGTGGGTGCTTCCTTAGCTATTACAGGCGTTCTCATGCAGACATTAACGAAAAATCCTTTAGCTTCTCCAGGAATATTAGGAATTAATGCTGGAGCTGGGTTTGCCGTCGTATTTGCTATGATTTTCTTTCATGTATCAAATTTGCAATCTTTTGCATGGATTGCATTTTTAGGTGCCACGATTGCCGCTCTATCTGTTTACGGTATTAGCTCGGCTGGACGAGACGCTGTAACACCGGTCAAAATAACTTTAGCAGGTGCCGCTATCAGTGCATTATTTGCTTCTTTAACTCAAGGATTACTAGCAACAAACGAAGCAGCACTCGAACAAGTATTGTTTTGGTTAGCTGGGTCCGTACAAGGGAGAAAGCTTGAGATTCTTTTATCTGTACTTCCTTATCTAATAATTGGATGGATTGCTGCTCTACTGATTTCTTCTAAAATGAATATTCTTGCCCTTGGGGACGATGTAGCTAGAGGTCTAGGATTACGACTAGGATTCATGAAGTTAATGGTAGGTCTTATTGTTATTTTATTAGCAGGTGGTTCGGTTGCAATAGCTGGTCCTATAGGGTTTGTAGGAATTGTGGTACCCCATTTTGCGCGAAAGTTTGTTGGAACAGATCATCGTTGGCTCATTCCAATGGCTGCACTATTAGGTGGCATTCTATTATTGTTAGCCGACGTCACAGCACGCTATATCATTATGCCTCAAGAAGTACCAGTAGGAGTAATGACAGCCATGATCGGTACACCATTCTTTATTTACCTTGCGCGAAAAGGTGGAAAAAAATAATGAAAAATTTAAAAACAATACGTTTACTACAAAATAAAGTATCCTTTTTACTTGATATAAAAGCTTCCAAAAAACTTACCTTAATTAGCATTATTGCTTTGGCTGTTTTTCTCTTTAGTGCCTCATTTGGTGATTCATTTATAAATCCAATAAAGGTTTTACAAGTCCTCATTGGCAATGGATCTGACTTTGATCAATTAATTATTGTTGATTTCCGAATGCCTAGAATTTTTATTGCTGCTTTTGCTGGAATGGCATTAGCAGTAGCAGGTGCAATATTACAGGGAATTATCAAAAACCCATTAGCCTCCCCCGATCTTATCGGTATTTCTGCTGGTGGCGGAGCTGCGGTTGTTGGTTTTTTAGCTATGTTTAGTGATTCCAATCATTCCTTAACAGTTAGTATTGAATGGTTACCCCTAGCAGGTTTTATCGGAGCAACCATTGTTGGACTTATTGTTTACATATTTGCTTGGAAAGATGGTGTGACACCTACTCGTCTTGTATTAATTGGTATCGGAGTCTCTGCATTTATGCAAGCCATTACGACGATGTTGATGATTATCGGACCCATCTATCAAGCCAGTGAAGCCAATAAGTGGATTACAGGGAGCGTCAAAAGTGCAGATTGGAGTCAAGTTCAAATTGTAGTTCCATTGATATTAATCCTCCTACTAATAACATTTTTTATTACTCGACAATTAAATGTTCAAGAATTAGGTGATGATACAGCTGCTAGTTTAGGACAATCTGTACAAAAAACTCGTTTATTCTTATTACTATTGAGTTCAAGTCTCGTTGCTAGTGCTATTTCTTTTGCAGGAGCTATCGGTTTTGTCGGCTTAATGGCACCTCATATTGCTAGACGCATTGTAGGGCCTTCATTCGGTGTTCTAATACCGACATCTGCTGCAATTGGCGCTATACTAGTAATGGTAGCAGATATTATCGGACGCACTGCATTTAATCCTTTAGAAGTACCAGCTGGTGTGTTTACAGCTGCCATTGGTGCTCCTTATTTCATCTATTTATTATTTAGAAACCCTAGAAAATAAAGGAGTCAATTTTCATGACTGAAACTTTAGAAACTAAATCACTTACCTTAAATTATGGTGATTCCAATATCATTGAAAATCTAGATTTATCTATTCCGATGAATGAAATTACTGTGCTAATAGGCGCCAATGGTTGTGGAAAATCTACACTTTTACGCTCCATTGCTCGATTATTAAAGCCAAAGCATGGTTCTGTATTATTGGATGGACAAGATATTTTTAAATTATCTACTAAACAAGTAGCAAAAAAACTTTCTATTCTTCCTCAGTCACCAGTAGCACCAGAGGGATTAACAGTACTACAACTTGTTAAACAAGGCCGTTACCCACATCAAAGTTGGCGCAAACAATGGACAGAAAAAGATGAAGAAATAGTGTTAAACTCCTTAAAAGCAACAGGTGTTGACCATTTACAGGATAAACCAGTGGATGAGCTTTCAGGCGGTCAACGTCAACGTGCCTGGATTGCCATGACACTTGCACAGGATACAGATATTATCTTATTAGATGAACCAACTACTTACTTAGATCTAACACATCAAATAGAAATTTTAGATTTATTATTTGAATTAAATCAACAGCAAAAACGAACAATTATTATGGTATTACACGATATTAACTTAGCATGTCGATATGCTGACCACATCATAACTGTTCGAGACCGTGGTGTCTTTCAACAAGGAAGACCTGAAGAAATCATGACGAAGACGTTGGTAAAGCATGTCTTTGATCTAGATTGTAAAATGACGAATGATCCTATTTTTGGCACACCATTATGTATTCCTTTTGGTAAAGGACGAATCATCTCTTAATAATTAAACATTTAAAAACACGTAACCTTGAGTGGTTACGTGTTTTTTTGATAATAGTGCAGATGGTTTTACGATGAAGAGCGTAGTTTGTACTTTTGTGAAGCTAAAACTGGCTTAGAAAAATCTATGGTAATAGAATTTTGCATAATTCATATAGATTAGCCTATTCAAGACAGAGAAAGTCATGAATAGGCTAATTTTTTATAATTACATATTTCCTAAATACTCTACATATAACTCTTGCTCATTAATATCATTATCCAAGGAGACCTTATATGCTTTACCATTAGGTTTTGAACTAACGATTTTATGAATTTCTTGATCGATAAAATGGACAGCTACTCCATCATCAGCAGCTATTCCAGATGAGAGTTTATTTGTTTTAACCAAATTACGATAAGCTGGTCTTCTATTGATTTCTCCATCATAATGAGGGCAATTACTTCCTGGAAGAAACCCTAAACATGCTATCGGCTCTAAATCTCCTCCAAATGAATCTGTTATTCCTTCCTCAAACCAACAAATTGAGCCAGCACTAATGCCTGTTAAAAGGATTCCTTCATTCCAAGCTTTCTTAAAAATGCTATCTAACGACCATTCTTTCCATAATGCTAAAAGGTTTTTAGTATTTCCTCCCCCAACATAAATAATATCCTTTTCCATAATAAAACTTTCTAAATCTCGAGTTGGAGGTGAAAAAAGTGATAAGTGAGACGGAATGCATTGTTGTGAGTTAAAGAAAGAATAAAATCCTGCAATATAATTTTCTGAGTCTCCACTTGCAGTAGGAACAAAGCAAATCTTAGGATTAACTTTGTTAGACTGCTGTAAAATATATGTATCTAATAACGGGTTATGAGGCTCCATAGAAAAGCCCCCTCCTCCTAATGTAATAATTTGTTTCATTTTTTCCCACTTCCATTCTACAGTTTTTCGAATATACTGAATTTAATTATATACAAACCTAGATATTTATTCCATTTTTATAACGAGATATCTATTAAGCCTCGGCATAATCTTTCGCTACATAAAAAAATGCTGAAAGATATTAAAAAATAAAGCCCAGTTCATCATAGGAACTGAGCTTTACTGTTCATTTTACATCCTTCTTATTTAATTTTTGAATCTCCAATAACTCCGAAATCGTTACAAATCGATATCCCTGGTCTTCAAGCTCTGGTAAGATTTTTTTCAATGCCCTTACCGTTTGCTCACGATTTCCACCACCGTCATGAAATAACACGACACTTCCAGGTTTAGCTCCTTTTAAAACAGTATTGATAATTTTCTTTTCTCCAGGACTTTTCCAATCAAATGTATCTAAATGCCATGACCACATGACAACCTTATACCCTTCTTTTGCTATCGCATCAATCATGGAATCCGTGTATTGCCCTTCAACTGGTCTAAATAAAACAGGGACGTATCCAGTAATACCGTAAATTGTCGCATGTGTTTGTTTTATTTCTTTCATCAAATTAGAAACATTCGTTCTAAAAGGATGCGTATATGTGTGAATAGCTAGTTCGTGACCTTCTTCATGTATACGTAAAGCAAGCTCGGGGTTTTTTTCAGCATTTTCACCCACAATAAAAAACGTGGCCTTTGCATTATACTTGTCTAATATATCTAAAATGTCAGGTGTGTACTTTTTATGAGGACCATCATCAAAGGTTAAGGCGATAACTTTTTCATCCGTATTAATATCCCACAAAATTTGCCCCGCTTCTTCGTAATACTTCCTTCCCTTGTCTGCAAAGGATTTTTCATTTACAAAAAATAAAAATAATCCGAAAATGCATAAAGAGATCAGCAGATAATATTTCCTCAAGTTTTCACCTCCTGCAATAATTATTTCTAATCATTATTATTTGTGGTTTAAACTAAAAAATGCTTTAATTTTTGTTCTTTTAATTGTATATAAAACCAATAACAATCCAAAATGAATGATAAAAACACTGCACATCCCAATTCCAAAAATGTTATATTATTAGGAAGGAGTGTGATTATTTTGATAATAAAGGTAAAAGAAGAGGATTTTGTTTCTAATTGCTCCAGTCTAAGTCAAAGGTGTTTTGAACCACTCATTACTATCTATAAGAGAAGAATGTCCGAAGAAACTAATATCGATGTGAAAGAACATTTTTATGAGGAACTTACGGAAGGTCAAAGAGCATTATTTATGTTTTATGTTTATTATAGTCACATTAGTGAATCTCTTATCGAGTTTTATTGGTGGAGTGCCTATTTCATGCCACAGTCTAGAAAATGGGCAGCTCTCAAAACATGTTTTAAGTATTTTCATGATGAACCTTTTCTTTTACTCCTTGAGAAAATTGAACAAGAATTAAAACATTATAATCACCCTACAACATTAGAGAATTTTTCAATCACTCGAGATGAATTAATTCAAAACAAAGAGCTCCATGCATCATTTGAATCGTTATATGTAATATTCGAAAACATTTATCCAGCTACAATGGAAAAAATTAATGATTTTATCGAAAAGAACTTACAAGAATTTATTCTAATAGAAAATTAATGAAGGAGCATTTTTTATGGCAACTATAGAAGACTTTGTAAACCTTGATATTAGAATTGGCACTGTTATCCAAGCTGATGAACTTCCGAAAGCAAGAGTTCCTGCTATTAAAATGAAAATTGATTTTGGAGAAGATATTGGAATCAAGCAATCCTCTGCTCAAATTACTAAACGCTATACAACAGAAGGAATTATTAATAAGCAAGTAGTAGCAATCGTTAATTTCCCTCCCCGTCGTGTAGCAGGCTTTAAATCTGAAGTTTTAGTGATTGGCGGAGTTCCTGTAGAAGGAGATGTAATTTTATTATCACCTGATCAGCCTGTACCAAACGGAACTAAAATTAGTTAAATCTAGGATTTTATGATAGTGATATTAAAAAGATGAAACCTATTTTGCAGGCACAAAACTAACTTAGATTTCTTCTACATCATATTAAATCGAGAGGATCAATGAAAATGAATTTTTATTTAGACTGGTGCTACATCGTTAAAATCTTCAAATAAGAAATTGAAAGGAGTGTGAAAACAAAGAGAAAAAGGAGAGAACATTATGAAAAACAGACAAGCAACAACTAATGACTATGAAACTATTATCAAGCTTTGGGATAGATCCGTTACCAAAACCCATGATTTTTTAAGTTTAAAAGATAAGGAAGATATTAAACAGGAAATTCCTATGTATTTCCCACATCTTGATGTGAGGCTTTGGTTTGTGGAAAATGAGTTGATGGGTTTTTCAGGTACCAATAATCAGCACTTAGAAATGCTATTTTTAGAACCTGGTGAAATTGGAAAAGGTTATGGTAAAAAAATAATACAACAACTTATTAAAGATTTTAATATAAGGTCTGTTGATGTTAATAAAGACAATGAAAACGCAAAGATGTTTTATTTGAAAAATGGTTTTACGATTATCAGTGAAGAACCAACAGATAGTTCAGGTCGCCCATATCCAATATTACATCTAGAAATGAAGTAAGTAAGGATAGGTTTTTTGAGGAAGAGAAAATTACACAAGCTGGATTTGCAAGTACATTGACAAGTCTTGGCGCTACTTCAGCATTAGCAAATGCAAACGTATGGGAAAAGAGTGAAAAAGCGCCCTTTATTGGGCGCTTTTTTTAATGAGGGCAAACAATTCTTTAATAGATTCATCCTCTTGTATTTTGTAATTTTTACCGTCAATCAGTAGGAGCCCATTTTCATTGAAAGAGATATGGTATATATCGTTGTTGTAATAAATAATGAACGTGTATCCTTCCGTATAAGAAAAATCAGAGTGCGACCGTTTCACTGTTAAATCTTCCAGTAAATCTATTAATGTTGGAAATATAGGATTGTCTTTATACACGTTCGTTATGGTTGTCGTTGATTCATTTAATACACCAATTTTAAGGATTTCTTCGCTTAAATTATTTGCATGAAGAAAATCTTTTACAAGGCTTTTTGTTTTGTATTCATTTAAAAAATAGATGGAGACAATTGCTATTAAAATTAAAGCTAGAATAAAAATTATTTTTTTCTTCATTGCAAACAACTCCTTAAAATTGATAAGAATCTCTTTATCGCCTTTATATACTTTGTTCATACCGCATGATTAGACTGAAATCAAGCTTAACTTATCTTTGCTCCCCTAATTTATGCTACTGATATTATCCAAATTATATCATGTACTCTAACCCATTTTTCCAATAAAATGGTATATATACAAAACTTGAAAAGAGGAACGTATATGGAAAATAAAAAAAGCTGTAAATCCTTACTTATTACGATTGGTTGGATAAATGCTTTGTTTGCACTTGTCTTTTTCCAATTGTTTTGTAGTATTATTGCCGTTTGTATGGGCATCGTTTTAAGACGTGATTATCATGCAAAAACGCATGGACTTGTCTTAATTATTGCAGGAATCATATCTGGAATTACTGGTTGGATTCTCAATTATTTATTCGTTTAGCCTAAGAATTATTAAGTGAAAAAAAGCACTAACATGCATTCCGTCAGTGCCTTCTCATATCAAAACAGTGCTTATTTTTTCACTTTTGAAAGTGTCATACCATCACCAATTGGAATAATAATCGACTCTAATTGAGGGTGGTTTGCTACTGCTACATTGAATTTCTTCATTAATTCCGTATAACGTTTTGGTTTGGCATTTGGATCTGCTACACTCCCTGCAGCAAGGACATTGTCAGTAACTATGATAGCATCGGGATTTGCTAACTTCACACAATAATTTAAGTAATTTTCATAATTATCCTTATCAGCATCGATAAAGAAAAAGTCGAATCGCTCATTACTTTGTACCAGTTTTTCAAGGCTTTGCAATGCAGGCCCTGTTATATATGTCACTTGTTCACCAAAACCTGCTTTCGCTAAATTACTATATGCTAACTGGGCGTATTTTTCCTCTAATTCTAGAGAAGTTAATTTCCCGTCACTGCCGAACCCTCTAGCTAGACAAATTCCACTATATCCCCCGAGAGCCCCTACTTCAAGAATGTTTTTAGCTCCTGTCATCGAGACAAGCATAGATAAAAGTTTTCCAGAGGAAGCAGAAACAGAAATGGCGGGCATTCCGTTTTCTTCAATAGATGTAATGACCTCCTCTAAAATAGCGTCTTGCTTATTAAACACAGAATCAATGTAATTATTAATTATTTGCATTTAGGTTATTCCCTTCCTCATCATGATTTAAAGATTTTTCATCATCTTCTTGACTGTCGGATGAAGCCATCATTTCACTTTCATGTATTTCAAATAATTGTATGAATTCATTGATGACCATATCAATGGCTTTTAGTTCACCCACTAATATTGGCTGAATTAATTGAAACTCTGGTTGCTCTAATTGTTGCTTAATCGTTGCACGCTTTAAATTCATCATCTCTAAAAAAGCAATGGCTCTTCCACGTCGGAAGGTTTTAGCTCCACGTTGATGAGAGCCGTCTCTTCCTCTGTGACGTCCCCCACGATGATGGCCCTCTTCTCTAAACTCCTTAGATTTTTCACTTCTCATTTTTCCCCTCCTCACAATGTGTACGTTTGTATACATATATTTACATTTCGATTGTATACAAGTGTATACATTTTGTCAATCGTCCTATTTTAACTAAAGTACTCAATAAATTAGTATTATTTACCATATCTAATTTTTCCGTTAAACTATAAACATCAGCTTGATTAATTTGGGAGTAAAACCGTTTAGAAGCATGTCTTATGTGAGGGGTGGAATATTGAAGAAAAAATCCTGTTTATTTGTGGTATTGTTTAGTTTATTTTTAGTTGGTTGTAATGAAAAAATCACAGGCACTACTTCTGAATCTAAAAAACCTGATGCAGCAGAAGTTTTAAGATTGGACAACCAAGCAGATATTTTTCAATGGGAAGGTAACATTTTAAAGACCAATATAGAATGGGTCGACGAACTTGAACTCAATGAAGATAAATATATTGGTGAGATAAAATTTAATTCTAAAAAAGTTAAGGAATTTAAAAATGGTACAGCTAACCTTCTACCAATTGGTGCAAAGATTTACTCTGTAAAAGAACGTGATGACATTTTCATCGTGAAATATGACAATGTGGTTAAACGATATTTAGTTTCTTCTGAAGGCTGATTTTCAAGAAAGGAGACGAATATGTTCATTCATGATACAGTTACAGATTTCACCGATAATTATCTGCCTACTATTGATTATTTAAAGAATTATTATGAAAAGCATGCGAGCCATTTTGAAGAATACTTTCGATATCATTGCCATAATGTAGATAAAAAAATGAAAATGGCTATTCCAAAACACCAGGAAAAGATTTCAGCGTTAATTGAAATGAAAGATAAAATGCCTAAGCTTATTAGTGATATTGCAAGGGACTATGAACAGATGTACGATATCACATTTACAAAAGATGTACGTCTGATTATAGGTTTATATGGAAGTAATGCTTTTACTTACCGACAAATCATACCAGAGATTGCATTTTGCTTAGAGAAACTTTCCCCTCAAGATCGCCATTTACAAATTATTATTGCTCATGAGTTTGGGCACGCTTTACATCATTTATTATCCGAAAAAAGTGGTGTTGATTGGGCAATGATAGACTGGGAGAGCCCATTTACTTGGCTTTTACAGGAAGGCATTGCAACGTATTTTTCTACAAAGGTGGTAAGTGCGAGGAAAGATGAATACTTTGCATTTGAAGAAGACATAGATTGGATAACATTTGCTACAAATAATAAACAAATAATTATTGAAGCGTTTTTAAGTGATTTAACTTCACTTGATGTTAGAGCAGTGTATCTTGAATGGTTCTCTATTAATGGAGGTAAACAATTTGGTATTAATCGCTTAGCTTATTTTATCGCATACGAATTCATACAAAGCTGCCTCCAAGAACTCTCTGAATTAGATGTTATAACATTATGGCGAAACGTTAACTATCAGAATATTATTTATCAACAATTAGTCGAAATAGCAAAGAAAGATATATGATTCAAAAGAGTTTATATAGTGAATTGAGCCTTTGGGGTCACCTTTCTAATTTTACGGTGACCCTTTTTTTCAATGGGCGAAAAGAAAAAGACGTCATTAGACGCCTTCTTTATACTGTTTTTATAATTAGAACATCTTACAATATCAGAATGCCTCTTTATTGAAAGGAAAATCCGCCAAGATTGGAGCGGGATCTTAAGGTCTTACAACCTTTTATAACTGGCTCTTTTTATCCGCTTCTGATATTTATTTAATTGTTTAAAAATCTAATACGCAATACCTACACGCGATTTCACATATTCTTTGTTCTGAATTTGTTGATAGACAAACTCTGCTGTATCGGCTACAGATATTTCTACCCCACCATCTGGTAAAAAGTCTCGTTCGTTACGATAAATGCCCGTGTATTCACCATCAGGTAAGTATGTAGGACAGACGATTGTCCAATCAGTGTCAGATTTCTTCAAGAAATTATAGACTTTATGGTGTTCCTCTGCCGCAAAGGTTGTTTTTCTTTTTGATTCGCTCGATTGATAACGTAAAATGGCTGGTGTCAGCCTACTTTGTAGAATACCAGCCGTTCCGACAGTTATAATTCTTTTCACATGCTCTTTGTCCATTGCGTCAAGAATTAGCGGCATACTTTCAGTTAAAGTATTTGCACCATCTGTGTTTAATGCACTTATCACAATATCTACATTCGCCATGACATTTTCTATATCTTGTTTTTCTAAGACATTTCCTTGTACGATATGTAAATTTTCATCATTTATTTGTAGCATATTTGGGTTACGAACTAAAGCTGTAACGCTATGTTCATCTTGTAAAGCTAGGGAAACGACGTGGCTACCAACGCGCCCAGTGGCACCTAAAACTAATACTCTCAGAATGATCACCTCTTTTCTTGATTATAGCACACAAATTCTCAGTAACTAATGAACATCAGTAAGTCTGACATTAACCATAAACAACTGAAGATCATTAGTCTCCGCAATACTGTTGACGATACTTTGGATTTCGCTTTCTGTACTCTTCTCAAGTTTATCTAAATTATGTAATTGTATCGTTATTAGTTGATTGCTTGGAGATTCAATTAAGTAACCTATTGTACTATCTGGAAAATAGCCTGCTGCTCGTAACGCTACTATAATTTTTTTTGTAAAATTCGTGTTTTGTAATTTCCCACCAATTTCTTCACTATAATTTGTATCGGGATATTTTTGAATGGGTTTTTCTATAATTGAAGGTTGATTATATTTAATCAAGGCTGCAGTTATTACTATCAAGGAAAATAACATAAAAAGGCCTTTTATTAACCCTCTCATACATTCTCTCCATTCCATATTTTTAATAGAATACTTTTTAATAAATGAAACCAACTTTCCTGGTATGTAACTTATATTTTTTTATAACATAGCTTACCAGGCTAACATTTAAATAGCCTGGCAAACTTTGTGTTAGGTAAGGACAACATTCACCCTAATCGTTTATTCGTTTACGATGACTTTCACAACAGGTTCTAATTTTCCTACATATGCATCCCCAACATAATCAACATCTATTATTATAGCTCGTGGTACAAAACGTTGAAGGCTTTCCAAAAGACGTGCGGTATTACGTCTTTTGACAAGCTGGAAAGGTGGAAGAGTGTCAAATCTTAAACCTAAATCTCTGTAAAAAGGGCAAGATATTACGAAAGTAGATAAAATAAAAGCAACATTTTGTAATATTTCATCAACGCCTGTAGCATTAAAATCAATATTGCTTGTGGCGGTTACTTGATGTGTCATCCTATCAACCTTTCTTCTACGATACATGGAAAGATGTCTGCAATCTTTCTTAATATGAGCTTTTCATCGAAAAAAGAGCACTTTGTTATTTATGCTAAATGCTCAAAAGTTATGAACGAAGCACACATTCACTATTGTATGTATACGATGCAATTTCCCTCTAAACAATTGCACAGCGTCAGGTTCCACATTCATCCCGCTTCTTTGATTAGATTTCACATGCTAATCACTTTTTATCTTATTAGTGCGTAATAAATTACATACAACCAACTTAAACAACCATGTATGATCGCCCATATTATTGAATGATTTACACTCCAAGAAATAGTAATGGCCAATACGGAACCAAAACTAATACCGCTCTTAATAACTGTTTTGTTTTCCATCCTTTTCACCTTCTTTACTTTTCTAAATTCAGAAGTTTGCCTCCTCATCATTATTCCTCCTAATCATGTCATCAAAGTACGTATGACTGTACCATCTATCTTAGGTATGTTGTGTTTGCTTCTTTTATTCCTTATAGATTTATGATTTCACTGCTAATAAAAATCACAATGCACACGCCACTCATGTAGCTCTGGATTAAAAAAGAAATAGAAATTTCCATTATCAACGATATTGAAATATGCCTTCTCGTCTGAGGCAATCTGTAGTACAAACGGAAAATCCTCACCATAATCATGGCCACTTTGGCAAAAAGCAGGATAGCCACCTATTTTATGAATTGCGTAAATTTCCTCTACGATATCATCGAAGTATTCAAAATCCTCCTCGTGCTCTAGCCTCAAAATTTCATCCTCAACATCAGATGGAATCCCTCCTCCATCCCATGTCGGATAATCATTATCAACAAGTTTTGGAATAAGCGGGAAAGCACGAATACGATCATGCTGCCAATTTTGCTGGATTAATCCTTCTATAGATGTATATGCTCTTATTTCAAAAAAACGGCTAAGATCATCTTCTATAAGGTGATCAAATATTTCTTCATTGATAAATAACGTTAGCAGCTCAATATGCTTTAGTGATGCGGGTACAAAAGGAAGGTCCCTTAAAAATAATGTAGCTAGTGGCTGAAACGCTTGTGGCCACTGTTCTGCAGGTAAGGACCAGCCTACATAGCCAATCCAACTTTCATGCAAATCATGTGTAGGTCTAACTCCACCTGTTTTAAAGATGGTTGCTTGTCTCACTAGCTGTGCCTTAATTTCATTAATTTTCATTAACTGAACCCTCACTGCGACAAATACAACCTACGATATGATCATTAACCATCCCTGTTGCCTGCATAAATGAATAACAAATCGTACTACCGACAAACTTAAAGCCGTCTTTTTTTAATTGCTTGCTCATTCGATCACTAATTTCTGTTGTAGCAGGTACATCTGCTATGGACGACCACTCATTGATGATTGGCTGATGATCTACAAAGCCCCAAATATATTCAGAGAATGAACCATGTTTCTCCTGTATACGAAGAAAGGCTTGAGCATTCGTCACAACACTAGCAATTTTTAGCTTATTACGAACGATGCGAGAATCCTGACGAAGCTCCTGTAGCTTGTCTTCTGTATAGAGAATGATTTTCGAAGCATCAAATTGGTCGAAAGCTACCCGATACCCCTCTCTTTTTTGTAAAATTGTCCACCAGCTAAGTCCAGCTTGTGCTCCTTCAAGACAGAGCATCTCAAATAAATGCTGATCATCATAGACAGGGATACCCCATTCCTTATCATGATACTCAACATATAAAGGTTCATTTAGCTTTACCCATTCACATCTTTTCATTTATATTTCCTCCATTTTTATGTATCATTTGATCCCTGTTATACAAAGCCATCCTTTTTGTTTGTTTTCCTGTATAGTAACGGTTTGAAAACCAATACTTTCAAACAACTGCTTGATTTCAGGTTTTGTTTTATAGGCTTTCATATGATAATTAATTTTATAAAGCTCCGAAATTATTATAAATCTCCCATCGTCCTTCAACACTCTAAATACTTCCTCCACATCATTTGCTAAATCTGGCCAAAAATAATGTGTTTGGAACGCTGTAATCTTATCGAAAAACTGATCTGAGTACGGAATGCTCGAAACACTTGCTTGCGTCACGATCACTTTTCCATTTGCTACATCCATTTCATTTGTTTTTATGGAGTCTTTTACAGCTTGCTCAGAAAAGTCTATACCATAGATTTTACCACTCCGATTAATTTTCGATAAGGATTGAAGTGTTTTTCCACCCCCACATCCAATATCTAACACAATATCTCCATCATTTATTACTTCTTGTCTAATTAACCATGTATTCATACCACTATGTGCCTTATTCATAATTCGTAACATCAATGAACCTACGAATCCTCGTGGTTTCTTCGCTTGCTCAATTAATCGTTGTAAAAGCGTCATTATAAACTTCCCCCCGGTCATTATCACTTTCAAAAATTTGCTCCGAACTAAGGATTAAGATGTCTTGAGTGGCTAACTTTATTAAGGCTGCTTCCTTACTTAGATCAGTAGCGCCTGCGACTGCATCTTCTACAACAGTTACAGCAAAATCTCTAGCTAGAGCCCCTTCCACTGTTGCAGTAACACAGCCTTCTATAAAAATACCTGTTACTATTAAATCGTTGATGCCATTATTATTTAAATACGTTATTAAACTGAGATTACTAAATGCATCCGCTTCATTTTTTGAAAAATTTGGACCCTCGAGTATTAAAAGTCGTTCATCCAATTCAGCACCTTTACTGCCTTTTAACGCAGTGAATTTCCGTAAAAAGTTGGTAAATAATTACATTCTCTCAAATTCATTCTTAATATAGAGGATAGGGACATTTGACTTTTCAGCTCTTTTTATCAGGTCATTAATGCAATTTAAAGTTGACTCAATTTGATGCTTTGCCACAGGCATTCGGGCTTGAGTACTAAGGTAATCATTTTGAATATCAAGTACTAATAATGCTTGCTTCAAAATATTAACCTCCCTATGTTTTTATATCTCATATTTTTACGTTCTAAAAAACAAAAAGTTTCAATTTTTACCATTTTAATCAATTATGCCTCGGCATAATTGCGTCCGGAATCGGCTTTGTGCTGGCACAAAGCACTCCTTTCCGATTCCGTGACATCCGCCGGAGGCTTTAACTTTTTCAGTGGATGTGTTTGGACACCCGCTGAAAAATGACTTTAAACCGCATTCATCTCATCACCTATAGAGGTGGCTGACTTCTGTAACTGACATTTGTAGCTGACCCTTTACTTTCGCTATAAAAGACATTTGCTGAAAAAAGTTAAAAAGGGGAATCGATATGATTAAACAAGCCGTCATGGAAGATGCTCAAACAGCAGCATTATTAGCACTACAACTTTGGCCAAATCATACGTTAGAAGAATTTAGTGAGGAGATGGCCCAACTAATCAATGCTGAAAACGCTACGATTTTCCTTGCCTATGAGGATGAAGAAGCAGTCGGTTTTGCTCAATGTCAACTTCGAACAGATTATGTTGAAGGTACCCACTCTAGCCCAGTCGGCTATTTAGAAGGACTCTTTGTAAAAGAACAATATCGACAGAAAGGCTTTGCAAAGCTTCTTATCGAGAGGTGTGAGCATTGGGCTAAACATAAGGGTTGTATAGAATTCGCTAGTGATTGTGAAATGCAAAACCTCGAAAGTTTAGCAGTCCATCTTAAATTAGGTTTCGTAGAGGCTAACCGTATTATTTGTTTTACGAAGGAATTATAAAAATGAGGTTATCCTCTATGGAATAACCTTATTCGTTATAACTCCGATAGCTATGAGTAGTTAATTGCAAAAAGGAAAAAATCACAAGTGCTTTTTATACACTTGTGATTTTTATTTTTTCTTATATAAAGGATCTATTATAGGAATACAAACCTTAAATGTCCTTTTATTTTGGATAGTAAAAGTTATGTAATATTTATTAATTTAAATATGTATTGTTTGAAATACTTCTTTCGCGCTCATCAATTACTAGATGGATAATAAATGCAAGTTGTTGCTCAATTCGTGCATTGTTAAGATGCAAAATGTCCGCAATAGCATTTTTTTGTTTCTCTTCTATTCCCACCTTCTCAAGCATTAACATAATTTCTTCCTTCGAAAGCCCAAACATACTTTTTTTCACCTCCAATTAAACCATTTATTATTTCATAATTATTATTCATTTTTCTCAAAAAATGAACTTATACAATCATTCCATGTCCTATTTTGACTAATTATAGGATATCACAAGGAACCAAATTAATCCAAATCTATTTTATTTAATAAAATTATAACCTCTATAAAAATCAATATTATTATTTAATAATAATATTTAATAAAATACCTGTAACGCTTCCTGTCATTTATTAATTCTATTATAAAAATAACATGTCCTTTTGTCGAATTTTAGCACAACTTAAAAGTCAAAGACGAAGCGCTTGCATTTATATTTGTTTAAGAATTGAATGGATACGAACAACAAACAAAATACTCATTTATTTAATATATATTAATCTTAATTACTTATTCCTCACCGTTATTTCAGTGCTTTTAGCTCACAAAAAAAGTAATTTCAAAATAAATATTGAAACTACTTATCCTAATGCTTTATTCGGTTCCTACACTGTTTTATTGATATTATTCTTAGGGGGATTTATGTTAAATTTTTGTAAATTTTCAACTGGCATTTGTAATTTTCCATCTAATTTCTCGATATTAGTTACTTGATTTAATATAACATTCTTTGTCTTGTCACTAGTATTGACTGGCAAATTAACTATTCTTGACGTTGCATCAGTTTTCCATATTGTCTTGTTAGTATAACCTTCGATGAATAATTGACTCTTCCCCTGTACAATAGCCGGTATTTTTACCGCAGTTAAATCTGTGTACACCATCTCAAGTAAAGATTGATTGGACATCGCTAAAAATGGACGATCTGCTTTATCAATTGTACAATGCTCAATACGCCCCATTGATTTATCAGACCAAACTATTGCATATGGGCCTTCATAACAGCAGTTAAATTCACTATTTGCAACTTCAAAAATAGCATCGATACAAGTAATCGCATTCCCGCTAATATGTTCAAAAGTACAATTATCAGTAAATAGTCGAGCATTATTTATATAAATGTGATGACTTTTGAGCTCTCGAATTGTTGTGTTCTGAAGCGTTATCTTGGAGTGATCATTGCCATAAATACCACCTGACCGCCCAAATTGAATCATGCACTGGTTGAGTTTTAGCGCGCTAGAGTCGATAATAAAGTGAAATTGCGGGTGTTCTTGGAGATCGCACTCTGTCATCGAAACATCGGCTTCGTTGACAATCGTAACTCCTGTTGCTTCTCCTTTATTTATTCTACATGTACGAAACTCCGCTTTACTATTTTCAATTAACAACTGTGATTTCCCATGTCGATGGATCTTACAATCATACAATAACGCCTTAGATTTCTCACCAAGATAAAGCCCATTCCCTACTCCATCAGAAAGAATGGAATCTGTCACCAACAATTCACTTTGATGAACAACCAAGTGCGTATCTTGATGCTGCTTAATTTCACAGCCATCCATTGTTAGTTTTGAACTATCGAAAACTTGCATCCCTACATCTTGCCCTTGGTGAATAAGTGTATTAGTCATTGAAATAGAACTGGAGCCTGCTACAATTTGTGCCTTTTTATGTCCATGAATTTCACAATCTACAAGCTCCATTTTTACATCACGTATTGCATAAATACCATTCTTATGCCCTTCCAACAGCATGCAATTTGTCAATGCGATTTCACTATTTTGCACATTTATTTGAGCTTTAACATGGTGCTGGATCGTTGTATCCACTAGAATAACGCTCGAGCCATTATCAATATTTAAGCCAAAATGATTGATTGGGCTCGCTAAAATATCAACATTTTTCATCATTAAACTACCGAAGCTTACGGTCACTTGTGCCTGCACCATTTGCTGCTCAACGATACAGTTTTCTAACTGTAAATCTCCCTTTACATAAATGCCTTGCCCTTGAGTAAAACGGAGATTTCGCATATTTACAAGTGTCCGATAACGTATAAAAACGGCACCTTTTATGATCACATTCCCCACTCCATAAAGTGTCAGCCTTTTGGAAATTTCGAAGCTTTCTTCATATATCCCATCCCGGATTTCAATAAAATCCCCCGGCTCTGCCTCTTGAATCGCCTGCCCAATGCTTTGGTATCGGTGCATAATACTTCTCTTTACAACAAGTGTCGCCATCTCTACACTCCTATTGTCGGTTTTATTTTATTTATATCCCCATTGAACTTCCTATTATTCAATTTTGTACAAATAATTTACATCCGTTTTTTATTTAGAGTTTTGTATCCCCACGAATCCCCTCCTTCTAAACTACATAAAAAAATAAAACCAGCAATTAAACGATTTTCTCGTCAATTGCTGGTTTACCTGATTATTAATTTTCTGTGTAGCATTTACTGTTTAAATTTGATTCCGCATTTAATTCTAAATTTCCAACAAACTTAATTACAATTTAAATTTCCTAACAAGGTCATTCAAATTCTCTGCCATATCCGCTAAATTGGCTGAACTGTTTTTGATTTCATCCATTGAGCTGGCTGCTTGTTCGATTGTTGCTGAAGTTTGTTGTATGCCTGCAGCAGATTGCTCTGATACAGCGGCAATTTCGTCCACTGATTTATTAATATTTACAGTGTTATGTACTACGTCTTCTAGCTTTGTCGTCATGCTGTCAATGTTTGTTGACATCGAGTAAACAGCCTCTGCAATCAGGCTGAATGTGTCATTTGTAGAGGCAATTTGAGTTGTACCTCTTTCAACCTCTTCATAGCCATTTTCTAGTGAGGATGTCACCATGTTAGAATCTTGTTGAAT
>Ga0209025_1002613_pt1 | contig 18525 bp, 17 predicted proteins | sample AraplaMF_Col_mLB_FD_184256 | JGI IMG/M metagenome (GOLD analysis project Ga0209025, IMG submission 184256) | Arabidopsis root microbial communities from the University of North Carolina, USA - plate scrape MF_Col_mLB (SPAdes) (version 2) | ecosystem: Host-associated > Plants > Roots > Endosphere... | reverse complement strand
GTTTTTGGATTAAATCCTTGAACGAGCTTTAACCTTGAATCCTTCGTAAATTTTGTCATAAAAAAACTGCACCTCCAATTGTTAGACTATGTCTAACAATTGGGGTGCAGTTCATGTATGCACGGCTTATCGCTTTTCAATCGCCACGATAAATGGCGGATTATTTTGTTGGTTAATGAATCCGTAACGAAGCACGTGGGTTTGTGTTTGATCCAGTTCTTCAGCGAATTTCAGTACAGCATCACGTTCTATTTGTCCTTCAGGATGTCCGTGATAAATGACAAGAACGATGATTCCTTCTGGTGCCATGATGTCTAATAATTGTTCGATGGCAGCTATCGTTGAATTTGGTTTTGTAACGATATGTTTGTCACCGCCAGGAAGGTAACCTAAGTTAAAAATGGCTCCAGTCACTTTCCCTCTTGCTTCTTCTGGTAATACGGATAACAAAGTGTCGTGGCTGTCATGAATAAGAACAGTTCGTTCTTCTAGGCCTTTTTCTTTTAGACGAGCAGTCGAGTTTTCAATTGCTTCCTGCTGAATATCAAATCCAAATACTCTCCCGCTCTCTCCAATGATTTCCGCTAGAAAGCAAGTATCATGACCGTTTCCAAGTGTTGCATCTACAGCATAATCGCCTTCTTTAACAGCTGTTTGCAAAAGAGTGCGTGCAAACGGCAAGACACGTTCTAATTTCATACTGGTTTCACCTCGTTTGCATATTTCCCTTGCCAGCTTCCGCGGCGTACAAATTCTGCATCTATGGAATTTAATACCTCCCATTTGTTTAAGCTCCACATTGGACCAATCATTAAGTCAGGTGGACCGTCACCTGTGATACGATGCACAATCATATTTGCTGGAATAATCTCAAGTTGATCGACAACGAGACTTACATAATTCTCGAGAGAAAGAAATTCTAATTGTCCTTTTTCATATTGCTTCACCATTGGCGTTCCTTTTAATAAATGGAGCAAATGAATTTTAATTCCTTGCACATCAAGTTTGGCTACTTCACGCGCCGTTTCCATCATCATGTCGTAGTCTTCAAGTGGGAGACCGTTAATAATATGAGAGCATACTCTAATGCCGTGTTTACGAAGCTTGTTTACACCTTCCACATATGACGGATAGTCATGGGCACGGTTAATAAGATTTGCTGTGCGCTCGTGAACAGTTTGTAGTCCAAGTTCGACCCAAAGATATGTCCGTTTATTTAAATCAGCTAAATATTCCACAACATCGTCAGGTAAGCAGTCAGGGCGAGTAGCAATGGAAAGACCAACAACGTCTTTTTCTGCTAAAAGTGGTTCGAATTTTTCTTTTAACACTTCTAATGGAGCGTGTGTGTTTGTGTATGCTTGGAAATAAGCGATACACTTTCCATCCTTCCATTTTGAATGCATTTTTTCTTTCATTTCATGATACTGCGTTATAACATCATCGCGGCGATCACCAGCAAAGTCACCAGAACCGGCAGCGCTGCAAAATGTGCATCCGCCGTATGCAACTGTGCCATCACGGTTTGGACAATCAAATCCAGCGTCTAATGAAACTTTAAAGATTTTTTCGCCGAACTCTTTTCGTAAGTGATAATTCCACGTATGGTAACGTTTATTGTCATTTGTATATGGAAAAGGGTTTTGAGCCTTCATTACATATCCCTCCTAAAACCTAAAATGAAACAAAATCCATTATAACATACTCATAAGGTCAATATGGAAGGGACACACTAAGGGGGAATTAACGGCAAGGAGGAAAAATGTAATGGCAGAGCGTCAATCACTTGAAGAATATATTACGCAAGCAGAGCAAGCGATCGAATATGCAAAAGAACAATTAGATATTGGAAGTAGACAAGAGCATTACAACACAATGGAGTATTCTGATGCGCAGTTAAAATTGGAACAGGCTTATAACGATTTACAAGTAATGCAGCAACACGCAAATGATGAACAGCGTGAACAGTTAAACCGTGCACGTATGGCGGTTCGTCAATTGCAGCATCAAATGATTATTACACCACACTAATAAGGAGTGAATGAAAGTGGCAAAGCGCTCAGATCAAAACAACCCAGAGCAAAAAACACAAAATGGGCATAACGCAGAATTTTCAAATGAACTTGATCCAGTAGTACAAGCAAAACAGCGGAATCGTAAAAAGGGACAACCGCAAAAATCGAAACAATCAGAGTAAGCCAGGTCGCAGTATGACCTGGTTTTATTTTTTGTAATTTTGAGCACCTACATTATAATTAAGTTTCAAGTAAGAATAGTAACGGAGGAATGAATAATGATTGCACATATCGGTACAGTAGCAGTTTACGTAGAGGATCAACAAAAGGCACTTGAATTTTGGACGGAACAGGCTGGATTTGAAGTATACCGTAATGACCCAATGGGACCAAATGCAAGCTGGATTGAAGTAGGACCAAAAGGAACACGTTCTCACTTAGTTATTTATCCAAAATCAATGATGCCAAATGCAAATGAATTAAAAGCATCGATCGTATTTGTAACAGAAAATATTACAGAAACGTATGAAACAATGAAGAAGAACGGGGTAGAGTTTACGCAAGAGCCGAATGAAATGGCGTGGGGAACGTTTTCTATTTTTAAAGATAATGAAGGAAATGAGTTTGTTTTAAAGGGTTAGTGCTATGAAAAGTTGAGTTTATACAAACTCAACTTTTTTATCATATTTAGCGAGAAGACCCCTACCTCAAGCGCTTAACGGTAGGTGGGGGGAGTTCAATTATATTACAAAAGTGTAAGGTGAATGTAATGTTAAGCAATAGCAGATATCTTCCAAAAGGCGCAAAATAGGAAATGGAAAAACAAGCGTAGGAGGATATATATGAACAAACCAGTTGTAGACGTTAAAAGTGTTCAAAAAGTGTACGGTAAAAAAGGTGAGAGTCAATCACACGCATTAAAAGGTGTATCATTCTCAATTCAAGAAGGTGAATTTGTTGGCATCATGGGGCCATCTGGTTCGGGGAAAACAACGTTACTAAATGTAATTTCAACATTAGATAAAGCAACAGGCGGTGTTGTTGAAATTGCAGGTACGGATATTACAAAGATGAAGCAAGGTGAACTATCTGATTTCCGTTCTCAAAAATTAGGATTTATTTTCCAAGACTTTAATTTATTAGAGAACTTATCAATCTATGAAAACATCGCTTTACCGTTATCACTTCAAGGTGTTCCATCACGTAAAATTGGACCAAAAGTAGAGAAGGTAGCGGAAATGCTAGGAATTTCAGCAATACTTCAAAAGTACCCTTCTGAAGTATCTGGTGGACAAAAACAACGCTCAGCAGCAGCGCGTGCACTTGTGCATGAACCAGCAATCATTTTAGGAGATGAACCAACAGGAGCACTTGATTCTAAAAACGCAACAAGTCTTCTAGATGCGATGACAAATTTAAACGAAGAACAAGGCGTTTCTATTATGATGGTTACTCACGATCCATATAGTGCAAGTTACTGTCAGCGTATTTTATTCATTCAAGATGGAGAGCTATACAAAGAAATTCATCGCGGTGGTACGCGTGAAGCGTTCTATAAAGAAATTTTAGATGTACTTGCAGACTTAGGTACACAAAAAGCATAAGAAAGGAGGTTCAGGCATGTTATTTAAGCTTTCTATGTCAGGACTAAAAAGTAAGCTGAAAGACTATATCGTCTTACTTGTTGGTCTTGTTATGTCTATTTCAATTTTTTATATGTTTCAAACGTTAGCACTGAATAAGGCGTTTCTTGAATCAAATTCTATTATTAGGTCGATTGGATTTGTATTCCAAGCTGGTTCATTCTTACTAGCAATTATCACGTTTTTCTACATTTTATACGCGAACTCTTTCTTACTATCACTTCGTCAAAAAGAGTTCGGTATGTATATGATGCTGGGAGCAAAAAAGCATAAGATTACACTACTTATGTTTATGGAAACAATCATTATTGGAGTAGCATCTCTAGTGATTGGGATTACAGTAGGTGTAGGTCTTGCACAAGGAATTGGGCAGCTACTTATGAAGCAGCTTGAGTTTACTGCAGGTGGTTATCAAGCATTTTATGTCCCATCAATGACTGTTACTTGCATTTTCTTCTTTGCACTATTTGTGTTATCTGCAATTATGAACAGTATTAAGCTATCACGTATTTCAGTCTTACAACTTGTACATGCAGATGCACAAACAGAGCGTGTTGCGGTGAAAGGAAAATTGACGGGTGTAGTAGCATTTTTAGCAATTGTTTTATTAGGCATTGGTTATGCTTCCATGGTTTATATGGAGAAGTTAAGAGAAATGGGAATTATTATTGCGTTAATTACAACAACAGCAGGCACTTATATGTTATTTGGATCTGCCCTACCATTTATTATTAAAAAGCTAAAGAACAATAAGAAGCGTAGTGAAAAGGGGCTTAACGCATTTACATTTGCGCAATTAAACTTCCGTATCAATAGTTTAACAAAGGTACTTGCAACAGTTGCGATGTTAATTGCACTTGGTGCAGGAGCAATTTCTGGCGGTATGGCTTTTAAAAATAATGTTATGAAGACTGTTGATGGTGTTGAAATATATGATTCAGTGGTTCATAACCCAACAGCAAAAGAAAAGAAAATTTTAGATGGTATTCCATTTAAAGAAAAAAGTGAATATCGTTACAAAACAGATGATAAATATGTTTACTACTTAAAAGAAGATTTAGAGAAAAATCGCCCATTGGTACGCGATGGTGTAGGTAAAGAAAGTTTTGATAAATTTAAGAAGGTTTCTGAAGAGCTTCCCGTAGGTGCTATTTCAAGAAATATGAACGAAAAAGATGCGAATACAAAAAAACTTCCAGAAGAATGGGAGGAAGCTTTTAGAACGCTTCAGCCATTTTATTTATTCCCTGATCAAGCAATTAAAATTGTCGATCAAAAAATGTACGATGGTATAAAAGGTAAAGAAGGTATTGTATGTATTGGAAAAACAGATGATTTTGTAGCATATACAAAAGAATGGAAAAAACTTGACGAGTTGCAACTAGATAAATATAAAAATATAAAAGCAGATAATTTACAAACTAAATATGTGATGTATACTGGGTTTCACGGTATGGCAAGTGGAACAGTATTTATGGGCTTCTTCCTCGGAATTGCTTTCTTAGCAATGATGGCAAGTTGTTTAATGTTTAAAATTCTTTCTGGTGCATCAAAAGATATTACACGTTATCAAATGCTTCGTAAAATCGGTGTTCGCCGTGAATTATTAACGAAGTCTATCTATAAAGAGTTATTCTTAGTATTCTTATTCCCAGCGATTGTAGGTATCGCTCACGTATTGGTTGGAATGAACATTTTCGGATTTATTTTACTTGATCCGTATTTCCGTATTTGGCTTCCAATTGTTATTTTCGTAGTCATTTACGCAATTTATTACTTCATTACAGTTCAATTGTATAAAGAAATAGTTCTTTCGAAAGAAGACTAAGATTTAGAAAATACCGAGCAGAGGGTGCTCGGTATTTTTTGATTAAAACGTTTAAGGCGACTGTTTTTTATAAGTATTAAGGAGCTAATTTCAAAAAAACTATTAATAAGAAAAAACAGAAAAACACTTGCAAGGTTACTTAATTATAGTTTAAACTATAATTAAGTAACATGAAGATAAAGAAAGGAGAGATGAACAAGTATTGTTTAGTAAAACATAAATAAGGGATAAAAATTATGAAACAACGTATTACGAAGCCCATCTTTAGAAGATAGGAGGAAACAATTTTGAATACACAAAATGAATCGTTATTTCGTCTAGTTGGTACCATTTTGAAATCAAAAGATGTTATAGTATTTTCTCTTTTATCTCTTGTGTTTTTTGTTATTTCAACCTATTTTTATAACGTTAAATTCCCCAACCATAAATATCCTGAGTTTTTAGGGATATTAAAATCTATTGCCCCAGTTGTGTAGTGCATAAATAACTTTAATGATAACAGGCAACATACATGGAAATCTTCAGATATGATAAGATAAAATGATACAGAATAAGAGAAATGAAAACAGTGAGTATGTATCATATGATGAGGAGAATACATGTATGGAATGTGTAGAAGCATTAAAGGATATTAAGCAAATTCAAGCGATGAAGAAGTATTTAGAGGAACACTCAAAACGTGATTATTTATTATTTGTTTTAGGGATTAATACAGGCCTTAAAATTACTGAATTATTAATTATAAAAGTTGAAGATGTTTTAGATGAAGGTGGAACAATTAAAGATTTTTACTTGCTTCCTGGAAAAGATGAAAAATATAATCAAGATATTTATTTGAATTCAAAAGTAAAAGATGCTCTTTTAGATTATTTTCACTCCTCTCAAGTAGAGAAGGGGCAATATATATTTCAATCCAATAAAACGAAAAATCCGATTACGCGTCAACAAGCGTATCGCATTATTCATCGGGCAGCTGAAGAAATTGGCATTCCTGGAAAGATTGGAACAAACTCTATGCGAAAAACATTTGGTTACCATGCATATAAACGAGGAGTAGCAATTGCACTTCTTCAAAAACACTTTCATCATGCTACTCCATCTGAAACGTTAAAATATCTTGGGATCTCGAAAGAAGAAAAGTTTAAAACAAAAATTGATGTAGATTTATAAAACAAACAGTATTGCAAATTAAACATACCAAGGAGGAAATATAATGAATATTAGAGAAAGTGAGCTTCCGGGTATCGGTTATAAATTTGAAGTAATTACTAAAAATAACGAAAAAATGGTGATTGTTATTCATGATGATGGACGCAGAGAAATGTACCATTTTGATTCTAGTCATGATGAAAGTATTTCAAGTATCTCTCTTCGTGACTCGGAAGCAAGACAAATCGCTGCCATATTAGGGGGGATGGTATATAAACCACAAGCCTTAGAAACAATTGAAATGGTGTTTGAGGGATTAGCAATTGAGTGGTTTAAAGTTGAAAATAGTGCTTCAGCAATCGGTCAAACAATTGGCGATCTCGGAATAAGAAAAAAATACAATGTAACTGTGATTGCAATCATGAAAAAGAATATGAAGAAGTTATTTAATCCAGGACCAGATTCTGTAATTGACGCAGGTGATATGCTAGTTCTATCTGGAGAAAGGCTAGAGATTAAAAGATTTATTAAGGAATTACTTTCAAATGGGGGGGATTGATAGTCGATGAATACTTTGATTTTAGAAGTTGGAACAGCCTTAGTTTTAGTTGCAATTGGTGCAATACTTGCTGGGAGATTTAAATTTTCCATTATTCCCTTCCTTATCATCCTCGGAATGTTAGTGGGGCCTCATGCTCCTGTAATTGGTGTTATCGATTTCAGATTTATAGAAAGTGCAGAAGTTATTTCTTTTCTTGGGAGAATCGGTGTCCTCTTCCTTCTTTTTTACTTGGGTTTAGAGTTTTCCATGAAAAAACTAATTAAATCCGGTCGCTCTATTGTTACTGGTGGAACAATATATATCCTCATTAATTTTACTTTAGGGTTATTATATGGGTATCTTGCTGGTTTTCCTTTATTAGAAATATTAATTATAGCAGGGATTATTACAATTTCTTCTAGTGCTATTGTGGCAAAAGTAATAGTGGATTTAAGAAGAACCGGTAATAATGAAACAGAACTAATTTTAGGGATTATTATGTTTGAAGATATTTTTCTTGCTGTATATCTATCAGTAGTTTCTGGACTGGTTCTCGGAGATCATGCATCATTTTTAGGTGCAATTACTTCTATAGGTATCGCGTTAGGATATATGCTGCTATTCTTTATAGTGGCAAGAAAAGGTACCCCTATTTTAAATAAGTTATTAGATATTAGTTCAAATGAAATATTTATTATCGTAGTATTTGCAGCTTTATTCTTTATAGCTGGTATTTCAGAAACGATTCATGTTGCGGAAGCGATTGGAGCTCTTCTATTAGGACTCGTTTTTTCTGAAACAGAACATAGTGATCGAATTGAACATCTTGTTGTTCCTTTCCGTGATTTCTTTGGAGCTATCTTCTTTTTCAGTTTCGGTTTAAGTATAGATCCGTTTTCACTTGGTGGGGCTGTATGGTTAACACTAGGAGCAGTTCTATTAACAATCTGCGGAAACTTTGTAGCTGGAATGATTGCTGGACGTAAAGCGGGGTTATCCCATAAGGTTTCTGTGAATATTGGATTAACAATTGTATCAAGAGGAGAATTTTCTATTATTTTAGCGAATATCGGAATGGCAGGTGGCTTAATGGCTACAATTAAACCATTTTCAGCTTTATATGTTTTGATATTGGCATCTATAGGACCTTTACTAGCGAAGGAATCCAATAGGATATATGCTGTATTAGATAAAATATTTAAATGGAGTTCTAAAGAGCGGTCAAAATCAGAAATAGGATGAATCACCTGTGGGAAATTAAAATATAAAGATTAGTCATAAATAGTTCTATTGATGTAATTACAAAACAGAATGCAAGTTATAACAGGAAATCATGTGGGATAGAATGTATGTTTTAGAGATCGATTCCAATATAGAAAGGAGCTGCCCCAAAAGACCACTAAAAGCGGTCTTTTGAGGCAGGTCCTTTTTTTATATATACGATTTATGCTTCTGAACAAAGTTTCTTAGAGAACAAGGAATTAAAATGGGTTTCAATACACGGTTATAATAAGAATGAACCATTACAAGAAAATATTTTTTATTTTTTGTCACAAATAGCAAATTTGTGGTTTCTTTATAGTGAAAGTGGCTAATAAGGAGGAAGAAACGAGTGGAGGTGAAAGCTTCATTGTTAAATATATATGAACAAGATTCAGTTTCTAATATACAGTTTCAAGATGTATTTAAACAATATTATGCTCAAGTTGTGAGACAAATTATGCGAATTGTGCGAGAGCAAGCGATTGCTGAAGATTTAGCGCAGGAAGTATTTTTGCAATTATATCATACAGAATGGAAAGAGATTGAAAGTGTATCGGCATGGCTGGCAAAAGCATCTATTTATGCAGCATATAACTATTTGCGATCTGAAAAAAGGCATCAAGCAAGAATTGAAAAAGAAGCAAATTATAAACAATCAATGAGTAGTCCGTCATCGGAAGAGAAATGTATTCAAAAAGAAGAAATTACTCGTGTACAAAGTACATTAAAAGAAATGGATGAGCGTGAACGTACCCTCTTATTAATGAAGTTTTCGGGATTTCAATATAAAGAAATCGCGGAGGCTACTCATATGGAAGTTTCCTCGGTTGGAACATTGCTAGCACGAGCGAAAGCGAAATTTCGGAAGATGTATAGAGGGATGAAGGAGGAGTGACAAATGAAATGCCAAGATATTGGATTTATTCAAGCGTATTTAGATGGAGAATTAAACCGCGATGAAAGAAAGCAATATATTCAACATCTTGACCATTGTAAAGCATGTCAAAAGGCGTTAGAAGAAGTAAGTAAGCTTAATCAATGGGTAGAAGTTGTATTGGATGATGAATTCACAAACGTTAGTGAAGAGATTGATATCGATGTTGAACAAGCTTGGAAAACCTTTGAACAAAATATACAAAATCATAAAACGGAAGAAACAAACAGTGAAGAAAGTAAAAAGAAGGGAAGATGGCATAATATGAAGAAATCATCTAAACGTTGGATTACTGCAGCAGCAGCGGCAGCAGTTGTATGTGTGTCTTTAACAGTTCCAGAAGTACGGGCAGGAGCAAATAACTTGTTATCGATTTTTCGAGTAAAGGATGTGCAGTTCGTTCAACTTACCGATTCGGACTTACGTGAAATTGAAGGATGGATTTCTAATATGGAAGAAGGAGAGAAGTCCATTAAAGGAATTGGTAAAATAGGAATCAAAGATAATGGAAGCAAAAAAGATGCTCATTTTCAGTCGGAACAGCAAGCAAGAGAAGCTGGGTATGCAGTTCCAAAAGTGCCAAATGGATATCGGGTAACGAATGTGGATGTGAATTCGTCATTTATTATGCAATTTGAGCTCGATACAGAAAAAGCTAATAAATTATTGAAACAACTACAAAGCAATACTGAGTTTGAAAGTGCTTTGAATGGTAAGCAGTTTTCAATCACAGTTCCGGAATCAGTACGTACTCAAATAGAAGTTGAGGGCAATCGAACATCAGGCGCTTTTTCCTATAATGTAATTGATGCACCAAAAATTTCTGTTCCAGAAGGTGTAAATGTTACGAAATTACAAAAAACAGTTTTAGAGCTTCCGATTATTCCAGGGAATGTGAAAACACAACTTGCAGGTATTCAAGATTGGACACATACATTGCCGATTCCCTATGTAGCAAAAGGTGCAAAAGTATCGGAGACAAAGGTTCAAGGAGTAAAGGCCGTCTTATATAGCGCTGAATATGAAAATGTACTTATTTGGGAGAAAGATGGGAAAATGCACATGGTCGAGCAACATAAAGAGCAAGAGAAAGAATTGAATGCAAACGATCTTATTAAACTTGCAAATGAATTAAAATAATGATTGAACAAGAGCGGCTCCGCGAAATGGGGCGGCTCTGTTCCTGTATAGAGCGGGGGTAAAACATGACACAAGACTGGATTATTCAAACGAAGAACTTAACAAAACAATATAACGGAAAAGGCGGTATCCACAACATTTCATTAGATGTGCCGCGCGGTACTGTATTCGGATTTATAGGCCCTAACGGTGCAGGGAAAAGTACGTTTGTGCGAACGATGCTTGGATTGATTCATGCGGATTCGGGAACAGCGCAAATGTTAGGACAGCCGATTGGGACAATAGAATCAAAACGGCGTATTGGCTATTTACCTGAGCTGTTTCGCTATCCTGATTGGCTGACCGGATGGCAGTTACTTGAAACACATGCAAAACTATGCGATCTTCCTTCTCGTGAGCGGAAAGCAAAAATGAGTGAGGTTATTGAAAAAGTTGGCTTAAAGGGTAGGGAAAAAGAAAAAATTCGCGGTTATTCAAAAGGAATGCAGCAACGTATCGGACTTGCGTGTGCCCTGCTTTCTGATCCGGAATTGATTTTTTTAGATGAGCCAACATCTGCGCTTGATCCAATCGGGCGGAAAGAAGTGCGTCATTTAATGGAAGAGCTTCGGGACCAAGGGAAGACAGTATTTTTAAACAGCCATCTATTAAATGAAATTGAACATGTATGTGATCACGTGGCGATTATTAATAAGGGAGAGTTAATTGTCCAAGGAGATTGGCGCTCGTTGATGATGATTCAAACGGAAATTGAAGTAACACTTGGTGAAAAGAGCGAATTGTTCTTTAAACAACTGCCTTCGTTTGTTAAAAATGTACGGAAGATAGAAGAACAGCAAAATCGTAAGCGTTGGATTATTACGCTACAACAAGAAGATGACATTCCTAGATTGTTAGAAGCATTTGTAGCACTACATATTCCAGTGTATCAGTTAAATCCGGTTCACCCGCATTTGGAAGATGTGTTTATGTACTGGGTAAATAAGAGAGAGGGGACGCAGCATGTGGACAATCGCCAAGTTATCATTTAAAGAAATTCTGTTAAAGCGTATTTTTACTATTACGTTATGTATGACATTTGTCTTTTTAATATTTTATGGGGTGGCCATTCATTATGCCGTTAGTGAAATTCTTCCAGGAGAATCTAGCGGTATTTCGGCAGCTCAAGACTTTATGGGTAAGAGTTTCTTTTCTACACAGCTTCTTGGAGTGGGGTTGTACTTTTCTTCGTTTATTACGGCGTTGTTAGCTATTTTAAGTAGTGTTGGCAGTATTGCCAATGAAATTGAAAGCCATCAAATTGATACGTGGTTAACGAGGCCAATCTCACGCTTTTCCTTTTTAATGGGAAAATGGATCGGCTTATGCTTGTTACTGATTGCGTACGCAGCCTTTCTATTTATAAGTATCGTGCTTATTCATCAAACAATGGGAGGGAGCGCGTTTCATTTAGATTTCACGGCGACGCAGATTATAAAAGCATTGGCTCTCTTCTTGATCCAGCCCGTTATTTTAATTAGCATCGCGATATTACTAAGCACGCGTATGGCAACATTAAATGCTGGCATTGTGTTAATTATTTTGTACGGAACTGGATTTATTGGCGGATTTGTTGAACAAATCGGTACATTGGCACAAAAAACAGCACTTGTAAACATGGGCATAATCGCAAGCCTTTTATTCCCAATTGATACAATGTATCGTAAAATGACAATCTATTTATTTGATTCAGGAGACAATCCTTTATCAATAGCCTCACAAGGAGTGTTCGGGAGTGTTTCAGCGCCGAGTAATATGATGATTGTTTATGTTGTTTTATATGTGCTAGCAGCTATTTTTATAGCGATTCGTACATTTAAATCACGTGATTTATAAGGGGATGAAATTTCAGTGTATTCTCCCAATGCTGTAAAGCGTGAACGAAAACCCACCTCTTTATGTAGATGTGGGTTTTATATATATCTATTTTAATTTTTTCGACATCTTTGTCTAGCTCTGCCTCCTAGGCCCTCATGTCTAAGAACCTTCCACACGAGAAGGTAAAAAACACCTTCTGCGTGAAAGAACCTTAGCCAACAGGCCTAAACGGTCGGCTCCGCTTTTCTTTATAAGTCACTGCCGTGCAGAATACACCATGATCGCTACTTTTAGACCTTGCATGTCGCAGGAAAAGGTCCTGACGGTTTCTATGCGTGACCAGATGCTCTTGCCTGCCTAAAAAAGAGGGTTTTTATATCGATTTTTTAATTTGTGTTTATATAGTCTACATCTCATTGTCTGAATTTCACCAACTATTAATCAGTTGCCTTCCTATTTAAAAACGACTACAATTTTACTATTATGGATAGAACGAAAAAACAGAATAGGAGGGGAAACTATGCCAAGGAAAGTATGGCTATTAGTAGCTGGGATGATCATTAATGTCACGGGTGCTTCTTTTTTATGGCCTTTTAATACAATTTATTTACACGATCATTTAGGGAAGTCTCTATCTGTGGCCGGAATGGTGTTGATGATTAACTCGTTAACTGGTGTAATCGGTAATTTGCTCGGTGGTGTGTTATTTGATAAATGGGGCGGATATAAATCAATTTTAGTAGGAATTGTTATTACACTTGTGTCGATTTTAGGTCTTGTGTTTTTCCATGGTTGGCCGTTGTATGTTGTTTGGCTAGCGTTAATTGGATTCGGGTCTGGAATGGTCTTTCCATCGATGTACGCAATGGTTGGCACTGTTTGGCCAGAGGGAGGACGAAGAGCATTTAATGCGATGTATGTTGGACAAAATGTTGGAATCGCTGTTGGAACGGCGTGCGGTGGTTTAGTTGCTTCGTATCGTTTTGATTATATTTTCTTAGCGAACTTTATTTTATACTTTATCTTCTTTTTAATTGCCTTTATCGGATTCCGTGGTATGGAGGACAAAAACGAACAAAGTATACAAACAGCGGTCAAAGCGAAAAAAGGTTGGTCACTTACACCAGGATTCAAGGCGCTTCTTATCGTATGTGTAGCATATGCTTTATGTTGGGTTACATACGTACAGTGGCAAGGTGCAATTGCGACGCATATGCAGGGGCTAAATATTAGCCTTCGTCATTATAGTTTATTATGGACGATAAACGGGGCAATGATCGTTTGTGCACAGCCGCTTGTAAGTATGATGATTCGTGCGATGAAGCGTTCTTTAAAACAACAAATTATGATTGGAATCGGTATTTTTGCAGTGTCATTTATCGTACTTAGTCAAGCGCAGCAATTCACGATGTTCCTTGTCGCGATGGTGACATTAACAATTGGTGAATTATTTGTATGGCCAGCTGTTCCAACAATTGCAAATATCCTTGCGCCAAATGATAAGATTGGTTTCTATCAAGGCGTTGTAAATAGTGCGGCGACTGTTGGAAAAATGTTTGGACCTGTTGTCGGCGGAGCGATTGTTGACTTATATAATATGGAAGTATTGTTTATTGCAATCATGGTAATGCTTGTAGTAGCACTTATCGCAACGAGTATGTATGATAAACGAGTAAAAGTAGAAGAAACAGTAGAAGAAAAAATTGCGGTTTAGTTTGACGGAACATGTAACTTGTTTTAGAATATATTTAAATTAACTCATATTGTAATAACAGTGAGAAGGAGTAGTAGTAATAGAAGCTGGTTTAGAGAGTTGACGGTCGGTGCAAGTCAATCCACGTTTCGTTATGAACTCGCCTTTGAGTTGCAGTTGTGAAATGAAGTAGCAATTGCCGTTAATCCACGTTACGGATCTAAGCGAATGTATATATTGATGCTTGTTTAGCGACCTTTACGGGACGTTTTGAACATCTTTTATTACATTAATTTAGGGTGGTACCGCGGGAATCTATAACCTCTCGTCCCTTTCTAGGGATGAGAGGTTTTTTGTATTTTAGGCGGTGAAAATAAATATAACTTGAATGGAGGATATCTCATGAGCTTTAATCATCAAGAAATTGAGAAGAAGTGGCAATCGTATTGGGAAGAGAATAAAACATTCCGTACGCCAGATGAGACAGAAAAACCAAAATTTTATGCACTAGATATGTTCCCATATCCATCAGGTGCAGGCCTACACGTAGGGCATCCAGAAGGATATACAGCAACGGATATTTTATCTCGTATGAAACGTATGCAAGGATATAATGTTCTTCATCCAATGGGATGGGATGCATTCGGTCTTCCAGCAGAGCAATATGCACTTGATACTGGAAACAGTCCAGCAGAATTTACAGAGAAAAACATTAACACGTTCCGAAATCAAATTAAAGCATTAGGTTTCTCTTATGATTGGGACCGTGAAGTAAATACAACAGATCCAAACTACTACAAATGGACACAATGGATTTTCTTACAGCTATTTGAAAAAGGATTAGCTTACGTAGATGAAATTCCTGTAAACTGGTGCCCAGCACTTGGGACAGTACTTGCAAACGAAGAAGTAATCGACGGTAAGAGTGAGCGCGGCGGACATCCTGTTGAGCGTCGTCCGATGAAACAATGGATGTTAAAAATCACTGCTTATGCAGATCGCCTACTTGAAGATCTAGATGAGCTTGATTGGCCAGAAAGCTTAAAAGATATGCAGCGTAACTGGATTGGTCGTTCTGAAGGTGCAGAAGTACACTTCAATATCGATGGTACAGATAAGAAGTTTACAATCTTCACAACGCGTCCTGATACACTATTTGGCGCAACTTACTGCGTACTTGCTCCAGAGCATGCACTTGTTGCAGAAATTACAACTGCAGACCAAAAAGAAGCAGTAGAAACATACATTGATTCTGTAAAAGCGAAAAGTGATTTAGAGCGTACAGAACTTGCGAAGGAAAAAACAGGCGTATTCACTGGTGCTTATGCAATTAACCCAGTAAACGGTGAGAAATTACCAATTTGGATTGCTGACTATGTTCTTGCAACTTACGGAACAGGTGCTGTAATGGCAGTTCCAGCTCACGATGAGCGTGATTATGAATTTGCGAAAAACTTCGATCTTCCTATGAAAGAAGTTGTAAAAGGCGGAGACATCACAAAAGAAGCACATACAGGTGATGGTGCGCACGTAAACTCGGCATTCTTAGATGGTTTAAATAAAGAAGAAGCAATTGCAAAAATGATTGAATGGCTTGAAGTAACAAGTGCAGGAAATCAAAAAGTAACATACCGTCTTCGTGACTGGTTATTCAGCCGTCAACGTTATTGGGGTGAGCCAATTCCAGTTATCCATTGGGAAGATGGCACAATGACAGCTGTGAAAGAAGAAGAATTACCATTAGTTCTTCCAAAAACAGAAAATATTCGCCCATCTGGTACAGGTGAATCACCACTTGCAAACATTGAAGAGTGGGTGAACGTTGTAGATCCTGAAACTGGTAAAAAAGGTCGTCGTGAAACAAATACAATGCCACAATGGGCTGGTAGCTGCTGGTACTACCTACGTTATATTGATCCAAACAACAGCGAAGCACTTGTAGATCCTGAAAAAGTAAAACAATGGCTTCCAGTTGATATTTATATCGGCGGTGCAGAGCATGCTGTACTTCACTTACTATATGCTCGTTTCTGGCATAAAGTATTATATGATATCGGTGTGGTTCCAACGAAAGAGCCATTCCAACAACTATTTAACCAAGGTATGATCTTAGGTGAAAACAACGAGAAAATGAGTAAATCAAAAGGTAACGTTGTAAATCCTGATGATATCGTAGCAAGTCATGGTGCAGATACACTTCGTCTTTACGAAATGTTCATGGGACCATTAGATGCTTCAATCGCTTGGTCTGAAAATGGTCTTGATGGAGCTCGTCGCTTCTTAGATCGCGTATGGCGTCTATTTGTTCAAGATAACGGTGAACTAAGTGAGAAAATTACTTATGCACCAAATAAGGAACTTGAAAAGGCATACCATCAAACGGTGAAGAAAGTAACAGAAGACTATGCAGAGCTTCGCTTTAACACGGCAATCTCTCAAATGATGATGTTCATTAACGATGCATATAAAGCAGAAGTTCTTCCGAAAGAATATGTAGAAGGTTTTGTGAAAATGATTGCACCAGTTGCACCACACGTTGCTGAAGAACTTTGGAGCAAACTTGGGCACAGTGAAACAATCACATATGCAAGCTGGCCAACATTTGATGAGTCAAAACTTGTAGAAGATGAAGTTGAAATCGTTGTTCAAGTTATGGGGAAAGTTCGTGCAAAACTGAAAACGAAAAAAGACGCATCAAAAGAAGAAATGGAACAACTAGCGATTGAGGCAGTTAAAGAACAAATTGAAGGAAAAACAGTTCGTAAAGTAATTGTTGTTCCTGGAAAACTTGTTAATATTGTTGCAAACTAATACGAAAGAGCAGTCCTTTTTGGGATTGCTCTTTTTTTGTGATGAAGGAATTTATTTGTAGACAAACACCTATTCTCTCATGTGAAATATGATAAAAAAGGTAGGCTAAGTTGAGAGGAAGAGGTGAAAGAAATGAGAGGGATGAATAATAACGCATCACACGGCTTTATGCCAGGTGAGACGAATATGTTAAAGGCAGGGGCCATGCAGCGAGGATGCGGCGGAAACCCAACATGGATGGGGGGCGTATCAGCAGGATTCCCTACATCTGTAGTTGGAGCACAAGGAGGAGTTCCAGTAGGAGCACCAACTACATTTCCAGCATTTGTAGGCGGGGCACAAGGAGGAGTTCCAGTAGGAGCACCAACTACATTTCCAGCATTTGTAGGCGGAGCACAAGGAGGAGTTCCTGTGGGAGCACCAACTACATTTCCAACATTTGTAGGCGGGGCACAAACTGGTTTCCCTGCACCAATTGGTTCACAACCAGGATTTGGTGGTACCCCACCTATTCTAGTAGGAGGAGTAGGTACGTCTCCACAAATGATTCATGGTCATCACCCGCATCATGGTCATCACCCGCATCATGGTCATCACCCGCACCATGGTCATCACCAGCATCACGGTCATCACCAGCATCACGGCCACCACCCGCATCACGGTCACCACCCGCAACAAGTACATCATCAGCATCATGGTTACCACCCGCAACAAGTGCATCACCCGCAACATGGTCATCACCCGCAACATGGTCATCACCCGCAACATGGTCATCACCCGCAACAAGTACATCATCAGCAACATGGTCATCACCCGCAACAAGTACATCATCAGCAACAAGTACATCATCAGCAACAGCAACATCCAATATGGTATGGCGGGGCTGGAAGTGCAGGAAGTACTGCAGGACATGCTGGACAAATCGGACATTAATGGGATAAAGAAACATATTAAAAAATTCTCTTGAAAGAAGGGGATTTTTTATTTTGGGAATAGTAAAAGGGAGGGGAGGTGCTTACATATGGGAAAAGGTAGAAGTAATAATGCTGGTAAAAAGCAACCGAATTTCGATGATTCATCTAATTTCGCTAAACAAAGCCAACCGACAGAAAAGAAGAAGAAATAAGAAAAGGAGCTCTCCTTATAAAGAGAGCTCCTTTCTTAGATATATCGTTGCTTCTTTAAATATATCTGCGATTTGATACAACACATCAACCTCTTGACAAAATAAGCTGCAACAATAGAAGCTACCGGGCTATTTATTTTCCTGCTTTTGCTAATGCTTCTTGGCGTTGACGCTCAATTTCAGCACGTAACTGTGGCTCTGGTGCTTGCCAGCCTTCTGGTTTCAAAATTTTTCCGTCGCCTTCACGGAAGCGTGGTTTTCCATCAGGGAATAGTTTTGCCATATTGGCATTGTTTACAATTTCAAAGCCTTTATCAGGACGTACTCCCATTTCTGCAAATGTTCCAAACGCGAAATAAATAAGGTCAATTAATGCATCGTATTGATCTTCTACAGTATTAGCTTCTAAAAACTCTTCTAGCTCTTCTTGCATAAAGCTTGCGCGAATTTTTGCACGCTCTTCAGTTAATTTTGTTGGTACATCTGTAACAGGATGTCCAAATACCTCGTGCATTTTTGCGACAA
>Ga0209025_1002611_pt1 | contig 18542 bp, 13 predicted proteins | sample AraplaMF_Col_mLB_FD_184256 | JGI IMG/M metagenome (GOLD analysis project Ga0209025, IMG submission 184256) | Arabidopsis root microbial communities from the University of North Carolina, USA - plate scrape MF_Col_mLB (SPAdes) (version 2) | ecosystem: Host-associated > Plants > Roots > Endosphere... | reverse complement strand
AAATGACGCAAAACAAACGTAAATATAAAGTAGCTGGTCGCGAAGAAATTACAGCGATGATGCACGAAGCAGAAGAGTGGACGCAAAAGCATAATTACGTACCATATTACCTATATCGTCAAAAGAACATTTTAGGTAACTTAGAGAACGTTGGTTATGCAATGCCGACGCAAGAAAGTATTTACAACATTGTTATTATGGAAGAAGTTCAATCAATTATCGGACTTGGCTGTGGTGCATCAAGTAAGTTTGTTCATCCGAAGACAGGTGCAATTACGCATTTCGCAAATCCGAAAGATCCAAAATCATATAACGATGGCTTCGTAAAATATACAGAAGACAAACTGAAAATTTTAGAAGAGCTATTTGTATAAGAAGAAAGAGGTTGTTCCGATTTGGAATAGCCTCTTTTTTATATTGTTGTGAGTAAGTTACTTTAATTTCATTTACCAATAGACCACACTGTTTGTAAAACTATGTCGATAATAATCAGAAAAATTAGTCAAATCATTAGAGGACAATGTCTACTTATGGACGAAATGATAGATTTATGAAAGAGAAAAGGGGGAAATTGTTGGCATGTACATGACGATAGGGAGAATTTTTGATTTAGCAGTTGTTAAGTATCCGAATAAAGAGGCGTTAGTAGAGCCTGAAAAAAATATTCGCTGGACATATAAACAGTGGGATGAGCAAATAAATAAAACGGCGCAAGCTCTATTGAAAGAAGGGGTAAGAAAGGGAGATACTGTATCTGTTTACTTATATAATTGCCGTGAATTTGTAAACGTTTACTTAGCCTGTGCGAAAATTGGGGCGATCTTTAACCCGGTTAATTTCCGCTTAAAGGCAAAAGAATTATCGTATATCCTCCAAGATGCAGCCTCGAAAGTAGTAGTCTTTGAAAAAGCAGTTGAATCAACTGTTGCTATTATTGAACGAGATTTTCCAAATTCGTCATTTTGGTATGTAGAAGATGATACACCTTCCTATGCTAGTTCTTACCATGAAAAAGTAAATGAAGCACCAGCTGAAAAAGTAGATATTGTAGTCGATGAAATGGATTATTGTTCTATGCTTTATACGAGTGGTACGACTGGTCATCCGAAAGGCGTACTGCATCGCCATCGTGATATGGCTGAGCATAGTATGATTTGTACGTATTTCATAAAATATAATAGAAATAGCGCCGGGCTTGTAGTTGCGCCTTTATATCACTGCGGTGAGTTAAATGCGGGGATTATTCCGCGCATTCAAGTTGGCGGAAAGAATGTTATTTTACATCACTTTGATACGGATAGAGTATTACATACGATTCAAGAAGAGAAGATTACGACGTTTTTTGCAGCACCGACGATGTGGAATATGTTACTGCAAAAAGATTTAACGCAGTACGATTTAACTTCGATGAAGATTGGTGTATATGGTGGGGCAGCGATGGCTCCAGCACTAGTGAAGGAATGTAAAGAACGTCTTTATATTGATCTTGTACAAATTTACGGAATGACAGAAATGGGACCAGTTGTTGCGTTTCTAGTAGAAGAAGATCAAATGACGAAAGCAGGTTCAGCGGGAACACCATGCTTTAGTCATGAAATTCGCATTGTAAAACCAAGCGATGATGCACCAGCAGAGCCAGATGACGTATTGCCTCCTTATGAAGTTGGGGAGATTATTTTGCGCGGCCCAACTATGATGGCTGGTTATCATAACCGAGAAGAAGCAAATGCAAAATCGATGTATAAAGGATGGTATCACTCTGGTGATTTAGGTTACTTCGATAATGATGGCTATTTATTCGTCGCAGATCGTGTGGATGATATGGTAATTAGTGGTGGCGTTAATATTTATCCACGTGAAATTGAAGATTTCCTTCATAGTCATCCTGGTGTATTAGATGTTGCAGTGCTTGGAGAGCCAGATGAATTATGGGGAGAACGTGTTGTGGCTGTCGTTGTAAAGAAGGATGAAACGATTACAGAAGGTGATTTAGAAACATATTGTAAAGAAAGTGATGAATTAGCAGACTATAAACGTCCGCGTCATTATTTATTTGTGGATGAACTTCCTCGTAATGCGAGTGGGAAATTACAAAAATTTGTGCTGAGAGAGTCGTTGAAGGGTGCGAAACAATAGGGAGTAGAGCAGTCGTCTATACAGATAAAGCTATCTTTTTTAATAAGAAAAGATAGCTTTATTTTTTTGAAAACGATTGAAGAAATGGTATATATCTTCTATTTAAATCCTCTTTTATTATTATATAAAATATTTTTTGTAGCATTACACTTTGATTGTAAATGCATGTATACCGCTTTAAATAAAGGTTTAGTAAATTGCTCAGGTGGATTTTATAGATGTTGAAATAATAATTTTAGTGTGAGTGGAATAAAGGTATTGGAGGAGTATATTCGAGGGATAAAGATAGTTAATCATCAGATGACCTTATGAATAAAATGGTCATTTATTTCAAAAAAGTTACTACTATAATAGTAACAAAATAAATAGTGGATGAACAGTCTTGTAATGCACTTTTATAAGGACTAATATTTATTGTTGGCTGCCCAAAAGATAAGAAAGATAGTTTGATGCTGCAAATAATCTTTATTTTAAAGTGTGGTTTAGGGTAGAAGAATGAAGTAATCAAAGATGGAGGGTTTATGAGTACATATTTAAAAAGAATATCTGTAATTTGTTTTATTTTTACTGTTATCATTGGACAAGTTTTTACACCTATCGTAGGTCATGCACAAGAATTAAACACAACTGGATTTGTTGATAGTTTTGCATTTGAAAAGACGAAATTAAATTATGGGGAAAAGACTAGCATACATGTAAACTTTAGTGAAAAGCCTGGAAAGAAGATGAAGTCTGGGGATACATTAACGTTAACACTACCTCCAGAATTAAAGGGCTATAGTGGAACTATCGCATTAAAAGATGAATCAGGACGCGTTTTTGGTACGTGCCAGATTAATACAAATAATGTAGTTTGTACATTTAATGATACAGTGGAACAGCTCCAAAATATTCGAGGGAATTTTAATTTTGCTGTTCAAGGTACGAATGTAGAAGCAGGAAAAACGAAAGATGTACAAACGAATTTAGGAACAAGTTTAGAAAAGCAAACGGTAAGTATTACGCATCCAAAAGGCGAAGGTACAGAACCGGGAATCTTTTTCTATAAGTCTGGTGATATTCAGCCAGACAAAAGTAATGAAGTACGTTGGTTTTTAAATATAAATTTAAAGAAACAACATTTACATGACAACATCATTTTGAAAGATACTTTACAAGAAGGACAAATGCTTAATAAAGATAGTTTTAAGATAACTATTAATAATAGAGAATATTTTTCTCTTGAGCAATTTCAAAAGCGAGGTTATGGATATATTAAGTTTACTAGCGATAACTCATTTGAAGTTGTAGTTTATAGACATATGGGGAGCGCTAATTCCTTTACGGTTTTCTACACGTCAACTATTACTGATAGCGGGAAAAAATTAAAATATTTACAGAATGACTATAAACTTGATTATCAAATTTTATATGAAAAGCCTATTTCTGAATCTAATAATGTAAAGGTTGAAAATATATCGTTTGGCGGCGGAGCTGAGGGGGATTTACCTGCGAAAGGAACGCTGCAAATTGTGAAACATATTGAAGGAAACCAAGGAAAAGTTATTCCAGGTGTTTCTTTTAAATTGTATAAAGAATCAGGTCAGCAAATTGGTGATTCTTATACAACAAATAAAGATGGAGTAGTTGAAGCACCAAACCTTACTCCAGGTAATTATTACGTGCAAGAAATTTTTGCTCCGAATTACGTAGAGTTTGATCCAAAAGCAAAGATTCCTTTTACAATTAAGAAGGATGATGTACAGGGAATAAAACTTATGGTTCCAAATAAGTTAAAAACTACATCAGTTACGGGAACGAAAACGTGGGAAGGCGATAAAGTAAACGATCGCCCAAAAACGATTAAAGTAGATTTACTGCAAAACGGTAAAGTCATTACAACGAAAGAAGTTACGGCAGAAAATGGTTGGAAATATGAGTTTGGAAAGTTACCAGCAGTTGATAGTGAAGGAAAAGCTCATACGTATGAAGTGAAAGAACAACCAGTATCAGGATATCAATCGAAAGTTAACGGATATGATATTACAAATATAAAAATCCACGAAATAACAGAAGTGGAAGAACAAGGTAAAGAAGAATCAATAGAAGAACTGGAAGCTCCAACTAACCCAGAAGCACCAAAAGTAACAGAAGAGCAAAAAGAGTTAGAGAAGCCAGAAGTTACGGAGAAGCCGGAAATTCATGTAACACCAGAAGAAGAACAAACTAAAGAAGAAACAACAGAAGAGATAAAAGAAGAAAAGCCGGAAACACCAAAAGTAACAGAAGAGCAAAAAGAGTTAGAGAAGCCAGAAGTTACGGAGAAGCCGGAAATTCATGTAACACCAGAAGAAGAACAAGTTGAAGAAGAAACAACAGAAGAGATAAAAGAAGAAAAACCGGAAACACCAAAGGTAACAGAAGAGCCGAAAGAGTTAGAGAAGCCAGAAGTTACGGAGAAGCCGGAAATTCATGTAACACCAGAAGAAGAACAAGTTGAAGAAGAAACAACAGAAGAAATAAAAGAAGAAAAGCCGGAAACACCAAAGGTGACAGAAGAGCCGAAAGAGTTAGAGAAGCCAGAAGTTACGGAGAAGCCGGAAATTCATGTAACACCAGAAGAAGAACAAGTTGAAGAAGAAACAACAGAAGAAATAAAAGAAGAAAAACCGGAAACGCCAAAGGTGACAGAAGAGCAAAAAGAGTTAGAGAAGCCAGAAGTTACGGAGAAGCCGGAAATTCATGTAACACCAGAAGAAGAAAAAGTTAAAGAAGAAACAACAGAAGAGATAAAAGAAGAAAAATCGGAAACACCAAAGGTGACAGAAGAGCAAAAAGAGTTAGAGAAGCCAGAAGTTACGGAGAAGCCGGAAATTTTAGTAACACCGAAAGAAGAACAAACTAAAGAAGAAACAACAGAAGAGTTAAAAGAGGAAAACCCAGAAGTATTAAACAAACAAAGTGTACAAGAAAAAGTAGAAGTACAAAACAAGCAAGAGGTACACAGTAAAGAACAAAATAAGTCTGAGGTATCATCAAGTGAAGAAAATAATAAGAAAACAAAACTTCTTCCTCAAACAGGTGGAGTATCAACAGAAGCTACTTCTGTTATGGCAGGTATGTTCTTATTACTTTTCGGAGCGATGTTGTTTAGACGTCAGAAAAACTAATGAACATGAGAGTTTGTTCGGAAACAAAATGTGTGTAAAAAAAGCGGAGACTATAGTCTTCGCTTTTTTATTTTCGTACGTAGTTAAGCTGAATTTTATTGTTTTAATTGATAAGTTTTAAAATCATATGCTTTATATTTTTACGAAATCGGGTGATTAGTGTAATGATAATCATACCGAAGAGAATTTTCCATATGTGTTGTCCAAGTATTTGGAAGATCTCTTCTAAATTTTCACCTAACCAATAACCGCCGATCAAGAAGAATGATACCCAAAATAGAGCCCCTGAATAAATTGTCATCGCAAAACGGCGAAATGGTAAGTTAATAATTCCTGCAAAGTATCCTGTGAAATGACGGACGCCTGGGATGAAAAAGGCGATAAAGATTAGAAAGTAGCCGTATGTATCGAACCATATTTTTGTTATATCAATTTTTTTTTGTGTTAAAAATACATATTTTCCGTACTTCTGAATGAAGGCATGCCTAGTTTATTTCCTAAAAAGTATTGGAATGTCATACCTACACTTGTCCCAATAAAAGATAACATAATTAAAATTGGTAGGCTCAAATCACCTTGGTGTGATAAAAATCCTGCATAGGCTAATGTAGGCTCTCCTGGAAACGGAAGCGCAATATATTCTAAAAGTAAACCGACAAGTACTACATAATATCCATATTGCTGAAATAATTCGTGAATCCATTCCATGTTGTGCGCTCCTTTTAAAGTGAGTTCCCTCTATTTGAATTGACTTGAACGAATAATAGCGGAAGTTTTTTATTTGATCATACTTAATATAGCTCTTTGCTAATTAGCAAAGAGCGCTGAATTGTATATATTACGATTAGTTAAAGTTATAGCGGTACAAAAATACGTTGAAATCTTCTTCTTTTGGTCCAAAATTAACTGCTTTTTCTTGTATGCGCTGGAAGTTTTGTCTGTCATAAAATTCATAGTTGCATTCATTATCTGTATATAAATATAAAGATGTTACATCTTCTTTTTTCATGTATTGGAATAAATGACTTAGTAAAGACTTACCGACTCCAAGACCTCTCGATTCTTCGGATACGATAAATAATTGTATACAGCCTTGAAATTGATCTTCTTTTCCTTGAATGAGTTCTTTATAGGTTTTTTGTACTTGTATAAATGCTTTTAAAAATTCTCTATTCTCTTTATTCGTTATGAATAGCTTTAGCGTATGAAAGGCAAAGCTAACGGTATTATGGAATCTCTTTAAACGGTTTTTATCTTTTTCAGAATCGCCTAAAATGACACCGATCACTTTATTATCTTTTTCAGCTACTTTACTGAAGGAACTTTCTAAAATACAACTGTGTAGATAAAAGTTTAATATTGAGTTTAAAAATTTTTTATCGGCAATGAATTTGTTAAACCCAAATGCTTCACCAATTAAATGTTTTATAGGCTCATAGTCTTCTTTAACAAGATTTCTATATTTTACTGTGTTCATAATTGTATACTCCCTTTATCAATGTAAATGACTTATTATAAATAGTGAGGTCTCCTCTTAGGGGAGAGTCAATGGTTGCATACGAAAAAAATATAAGGGAAGAGATGCAAATGAAAAAATTATTTTCTATTGGAGAAGTTGCAAAAATAAAGGATATTACGATAAAAGCGCTAAGATACTATCATAAGATGGGGATTCTTATTCCAAAACATGTTGATGAATCAACGGGATATAGATATTATTCTATAGATCAATTTATTCACATTGATATTATAAAAAGCTGTAGAGAGTTGAACACCAGCATAGTAGAGCTCCAAGAGATTTTTAAGGAATGTAATACGGATAAATTGCTGCGATTTTTACAAGTGAAAAGAGAAGAAGCGGAAGAGCATATAAAGAAAATGGAAGAGGTAATGGAAACGATTGATGACTTACATACGAAAGTAGTGAGTTCACAGGAAATATTAAAGAATGATGAAATTTCTATTGAATTTTTTGAACAGCGTTATGTAGTTGTTGCGCCTTGTAAAGAAGTAGGGAGTTTACAGGAGTTACTGTATTATTCCGATTTAGAGAAAATCGTGCAAGATTATGAAGAGAAAATGGCAATGGAGATGGGGATTCTCTACAATGTAAATGAAAATTGGAATGTAGAACCGAAGTATGTTTTTAATAAAATACGAGATGATGTACATATGGAAGAGATGCAAAATATAAAAGTATTACCAGGCGGGAAATATATAACGTTAGCGTATAGTAAAGAGAATGAAGAGGAACGTAGAAATACTATGATTAAATATATAAAAGAAACTAATATAGAAGTAGAGAGTTTTATTGAAGTGGAGTTAGTTAGTGATATTTTTAATACGGAGACATACAGTTGTCAAATTCAAATTTTTATAGGGGATAGTGAAAATAAGAAATTTTGATGCCATAAATTTAGGAGTGGGACTATCCAAAAAGCCTAACTCTAAATACATCGACTTAACTGGATTGCCTACTTATTAATAAGAGAGGCCATCCCAAAAAAATGGGATAACCTCATTGGATCGTATTATTTACGTGAAAATCCTTCTTCATCAAGGTATTCCGCAGCTTCTGGATAAGAGTTGAATGTACCGTCTAAGTTTACACCAGCGTACACGTTCCACATATCATCTTCTGAGATAAGAGTAAGGATATGACCGTCTTCGTTATGCCATTCTTCTTCTTTCGCAGGTTCTGCAGGAATTACTATTTCTTCTTGTGAAAGTAATTCAATTGATTGCTCGATTACTGAGCGTAATTCATCTGCTGAAAATTCGCGGATGTTAACCATACCTTTATCATCCGTTTTGTAACCTTTAATACCACTTGCATATACAAAGCCGTTTCCATTTGGATGTAAGTGATAAACAACGTTCTTTTTATCTAAACGACTTTCTTCAAAGTGAAAGTTCACGCGTTTTAATGATACGTTTTTTCTTTCTAATTCAGGGAAAGATTCAATAATCGATAATTTTTCTTCAAAAGTTAGCATAGTGCCTCCAAATATATAATAAAAGATTTAATTTATCTATTATAGCATAGTTATAATGGTTTCCAAAGATGGAGGGTAGCTTGAAATTGAATGCGTTTACGTCACGATACTGTAAAAAGTGGACTAACGAATGTATCTTTTTAGGTGTACAATGGAAAATGGACTTTATCCCGCATTAACAGGCAGTAAAACTCCCACCTCAAATTTCGGTGAATGCGAGGAAGTTAGGTGGGAGATCAACTGCCTGTAAAAGCCCGATTGGCTCAACTAATAATTAGTGGGGAGGAACAAAACTCCACTGATTAAAGTTTCACTTTATACGAAGGTGGTTTTTTTATGTTTCAAAAAATAGCAAAGGAATGTTTAGCAGGTTTTACGGTTGCGATTGTTGCGTTGCCACTGGCCATTGCATTTGGTATTGCTGCAACGGGAACGTCTGAGGGAGCATTAGTCGGATTGTATGGTGCGATTTTTGCAGGTTTATTTGCGGCGTTGTTTGGTGGTACACCGGGTCAGGTTACCGGGCCAACGGGGCCGATTACGGTTATCGCAACAGGAGTTATTGCGACGCACGGATTAGAGGCGAGTTTTATAGCCTTTATGATGGCCGGACTGTTCCAAATTTTATTCGGGGTATGTAAGCTTGGCTCTTACGTGAGGTACATTCCATATCCTGTCGTTTCCGGATTTATGAACGGTATCGCATTAATTATTATTTTAGGTGAAATAAAGCATGTGCAAAATAGTTTTCTACTCGTAGTATTAACGATTATTGTGATGATTGTTTCTGGAAAGTGGATTAAGGCCATTCCATCTAGTTTAGTTGCATTAGTTGGTGTGACAGCTATGCTTCCTTTATTTTCTCCGGCGTTAGAGGGGCTTACAGTGAAGTTACCGGTTATCGGAAACCTGTCATTAAATAAGGTGATTGAAAAGATTGGAACGATTCCAGAAGCAATGCCGACGCTTCATATTCCATCTTTAAGTGGAACAGGCATCGCAGAACTTATTTTACCAGCGCTTAGTATTGCTTTATTAGGATCGATTGACTCGTTGTTAACATCGGTCGTAATGGATAATGTGACGGGTACACGTCATAAAAGTAATAAAGAACTGGTCGGACAAGGTATTGGTAATATGGTGAGCGGATTGTTTGGCGGATTAGCAGGGGCAGGTGCGACTGTACGGTCTATCGTTAATATAAGAAGTGGCGGTAAAACGGCGCTTTCAGCAAGTATGCATAGTATTATATTATTTATTTTCATTATGGGACTTGGATCAGTCGTACAATACATTCCACTTGCTGTATTATCAGGTATTTTAATTTTAACTGGTATTGGCATGTTTGATTGGGAAAGTATGAAGAAAATGCATGTAGCACCAAAAGGTGATGTCATTGTTATGCTCGTAACGATGGTTGTCACAGTGAAGTTTGATTTAATGATCGCTGTTGCGTTCGGTATTATTCTTTCGTTCATTATATACATGGTGAAATGTAAAGAACGTAAAGCTTCTATTGTAAAAGAAAAGGAAGCGACGTATAAAATTAAAGGCCCACTTTCTTTCCTAACAGTGGATCGTGTTTTTTATACTCTACAAGACGTAAAGTCTCCGGTCGTTTTACGTATGAAAGATGTGCGTTATATGGATGTATCAGGAGCTATGGGATTGTTGAACTTTGTTGAGCAGTCGGGTAAAGTAGGTGCGAGTGTGACACTTGAACAATTGCATCCGAGTATTGAACAAATAATCGTGACGATGGCAAGTGATGAGCAAAGGGAACAATTACAATTCTTAAAGGCCAAAATAAGTTAGAGATAAGAACCCTCACGTGATAAAGTGTGAGGGTTTCTGATTATTCGCATATGTATGTATTGAATTTGAATATCTGGATGTTATACGTCTGTTGACAATTGCCACACTTAGCAGTATAGTAACATTTTAGATTAGCAGTATGCTATCGTAATAAGTGTAAGAATTTTAAGATTTCTTTACGCTGAAAAGAAATCGCTTTAAGCTGGAGGGAATATTTGATGTACAAACAGTTACCACATGGAGTAAAAGTCGGGATTACACGTTCAATTGTTGCTTCTTTTGAGAAGTATATGAAGGAAATTGAATGGAACGAAGAAAAGTTTGACATACAACAATTTGTTGAACAGTGGAAACAATATTTATATACAAAATCAACTTGGATTAATAAAGTAGATGACAAGTTGAAAGAACATCCAGATTTCCATCAAGCGTTAGCAGTAAAAGTGAATGAAAAAATTAACGAGCTTATTAATGAAGAGCCGACTGAAGAGCAATTGAAAATTTTAAAAGATCATGAAGTAAACAATATAGATGATTTTTGTAAGTTGAAAGCAGCGTATTATATTGAACGCATTTAATTGAATTACATAATAGTTTACATAGGAAAACACGTCGTATTCATAAAAGAATACGACGTGTTTTTGATTACTCACTTAGCGAGTAATGAAGGTTATTGCGGGATAAACGCTTTCCACTTAGATAAATCGATTGGTTCTTTTGATACTGAATCAGCAGGGAATGTAAAGGTCCAAGGCTTCGTAGAATTGGCCTTAATTTGAAAATCTTTTAATGCAAATGTTTTTTCCGCAACGGTAGATTCAGAGCGATCTGAAATATGCAATGGAAGTTGCTCAAGGGTTATATTTTGATTATAGCCATTACGAATTAAAATAGTTGCGTTCAAATCTCCGTTTTCTTCTACAACTGCGTTTAGCCCTCGGAAGTTAATTTCATCTTCTGCAGGTGGATTTAAGTTAGCAACAATTTCTTGTAATTTCATTATTGCACTTTCAGGTAGCTTTTCTTGCCATATAGGATCTAAATCTAATGAATGTTTTCCTTTTAATTCAAATACTAGTTGCCAGTCTTCAGGTGATAGGGTTGCTTCCGTAATTGAATTTTCTTCAAAGACGAAAGTCCAAGGCATATTTACATTTGATGGGATTTCTTCTAAGTGTGATAAATCAAATGCTTGGCGTGCACATGTTTCTCCATTTTTATTTAATAAAGATAGAGTAAGAGTTTCAAATTGAATTGGATGCTTTACACTACTACGAATGAATGTAGTAATATAATAAGCATTTTCATGTTTTTTACTTTCAATTCCGGCTAGCGAAATTTGATTTTCTTGTAAGGTAGGCAAAGATTTATGTAAAAATTGATAAATATACTTCTGTTCTTGTGAAACCTCATTCCAAGAAGGATGGAAGTATAAGTTAGGTTTTACGTTTTTTGTATTATTGCTGTTTTCTTCGCTTCCTAATAATTGAGAACTCGAAATTACAGAGTCTCTACCTTTTTTTCTTGCCTTCTTTAAAAATGATAGCATGCAATTCACCTCATTATATATTTTGTGGGACAGTTATATATCTTGCTAAATATAAAGCAACCTCTTTTTCAAAATGGCTAAATGTGTGTAAAAAGATTTCAAAACCTTCTTTTTGATAAAGGCGTGCTGGGTCCTCTTGTTGGTATTGTCTTAAGCCAATACCTTCTTTTAAATGCTGCATTGCACTTAAATGGTTTGTCCAACCAGAATCAAGGAAGTGCAAGCTAATTTGACGTAATACTTCTTGTGCATCTTCATTACTTTCTAAGTCGTTAACACGCTCTATATAACTTGTAAGAGTATCTTTTAATAGTTCTTGTAAGTCCTCAGCAGAATGAACGTTATTAGCAGATAATGCTGGAATTTCTTCGGTAGATAAAACTTCTTTTAAATCTTCTACTAGTCTAGTGAAATCCCATTCTTCAGGAAGCATGCCTTCTAATAAATGATCTTTAGCAATAACAGTTAGTGTATTTTTGATCATTGGAATGACAATCTCTATCATATTTACTTCTTCGTTTAAAAGGTTATTACGAAGTTTATAAACTACATTTCGTTGGTCGTTTATGACATCATCTAATTTCAAGTTGTATTCACGCATTGAAAAATGACTACCCTCACAAATTAATTGTGTACGGTTAATTAAATCATAAATTTTAGTGTTTAAAATTAAACCGTTTTCATCAGTTTTAAGTGGTTTTTTTAGCTTCTCTATATCTTCACCTGCGTAGCGTTGCATCATTTCATCTTCTAATGAAAGGAAGAATTGAGAACTTCCAGGGTCACCTTGTCGACCAGCTCGCCCTTTTAATTGATTATCAACGCGGCGAGATTCATGTCTTTCTGTTCCGATTACATGTAAACCGCCAAGCTCATGGACGCCTTTTTCTAATAAAATATCTGTTCCGCGTCCGGCCATGTTTGTAGCAATTGTAATTTTTCCTTTTTTCCCAGCTAATGCAATTAAATCAGCTTCTTGCTCAGCGCTTTTGGCATTTAATAGTTGATAAGTTAAATTAGCTTCATCTAAATAACGTGCAACTGTTTCAGATTGAAGGATGGACATCGTACCAATTAAAATAGGACGTTCTTTTTTATGTATATTTATTACTTCTGCACAGACAGCTTTATATTTAGCGTCGGCTGTTACATATACGACGTCTTTTTTATCTTCACGAAGTATAGGACGATTCGTTGGAATTGAGATAACTTCCATATTGTATACGCGGTTAAATTCTTTTTCCTCTGTTTTTGCTGTACCTGTCATACCAGATAAGGCTGGATACATGCGGAAGAAGTTTTGAATAGTAATAGATGCTTGCGTTTGATTCTCATCTGTAATCGGTAAGCCTTCTTTCGCTTCAAGTGCCTGATGCAATCCGTCACTTAAAGAGCGGCCATCCATAATACGTCCTGTGAAAATATCAACAAGCATAATTTTTTCGTCTTCGACAATATAATCAACGTCTAGTTGGAAAGCTACGTGTGCACGTAATGCTTGAATCATATAATGATATAAAGTTTGGTGCTCTAGATCATATAAGTTATCGATATCAAATAACTCTTCAATTTTTGTAATTCCATCTTCTGTAAAATTACATGCTTTTGTTTCCGCATCATAAGTGTAGTGCAAAGTGTCTTGGAATGATTTCATTACTTTTGCACATAAATGGTGGAAATCGGAACTGCTTGACTTTTTCCCAGCGATAATAAGTGGAGTTTTAGCCTCATCAATTAAAACACTGTCAATCTCATCTATAATTGCAAAGTGATAGGGGCGCTGTACTTGTTGCGCCTTAGATGATGCCATGTTATCACGAAGATAATCGAAACCAAACTCAGTACCAATTCCGTATGTAATATCAGCTTCATAAGCGCGTTTTTTATCGATAGATTCCATTTGTGCCATATTTAATCCAACTGTTAATCCAAGAAATTCATGAACTTGTCCAATCAATTCCTTATCACGCTTTGCTAAATAATCATTTACTGTAATAACGTGAACGCCTTTTTTCTCAAGAGCACGTACGTAAGTAGGTAAAGAAGAAACGAGAGTTTTTCCTTCTCCTGTAGGCATTTCAGCGATGTTTCCTTCTAGTAACACAAGGCCACCGATTAACTGAACGTCGTAGTGACGAAGACCAAGTACTCGTTTTGCCGCCTCTCGAACGACAGCAAATGCTTCTACTTTTATATCGTCAACTGTTTTTCCATTTTGTAACATGTTTCGGAAAGTGACAGTTTTTTGGCGTAATTCATCATCTGATAATGTTTCCATTACAGATTCTAATTGATTAATATCATTCACAAGTTGTTCATAATTTTTAATCTTTCTTTTTTGTGAATCTCCCAACAACTTCTTGACCGAATTCAGCATTCTTGTAACACTCCTCTTACTGACAATAGATACATTATAGTATAGTTATACTAGAAAAAAGTAGAAATGGAAAGTGGTAGGAAGTTTGAGTGAACTCGTTTTTTGAGTAAGAATACTTTCATTTTGCTATAAAAAAGAAAGTATTCAATATATAAGAAATTTGGTATGATAATTTAATGAGATAAAAGCAGTCTCTATATTTAGTAATAATTCGTTTGAGAATATATGTATAAAAGAAAAGAGAAGGAACATGAATAAGAAGTTTGTAAAAGGTGCAGCAATTTTAACAATTACAACTTTTTTGTCGAAATTGCTTGGAAGTTTCTTTCAAATTCCGTTACAAAATATTGCAGGAGATGAAGTGCTTGGTATTTTTCGCCTCGTGTTTCCTGTATATATGATTGCCCTTACCTTATCAGTAGCTGGTGTCCCATTGGCAATTTCAAAATTGATTGCAGAATTGAATGAAAAAAATAAGCATAAAGAAATTGCGAAATTATTTAAATCAGCATCGATTATAGGGATAGCATTTGGAATATTCGGGTGTTTAGTAATCGTGTTATTTTCTACTGAAATTGCAAGTATGCTTGGTGGACAAGAAACGAGGGCGCCCTTACTGGTTACGTCATTAGCGTTACTCGTTGCACCATATATGGCGGTTTATCGTGGGTATTTTCAAGGATTCGGTGATATGAAACCGACGGGGATATCACAAGTCATTGAGCAATTTGTACGAGTATTTTTTATGTTAATCATCGCTTATATATTAGTATATTGGAATAAAAGTAGTGCTATCATTACTAGTGGGGCAATGGTTGGATCTTTTCTTGGGGTAATAAGTTCGCTTATATATTTACGTATGACATACAATAAAAGTTCATATCAATATAAGAGCAACTCGTATTCACTACAAGATTTGAAAAAAGATGGAAAGAAAATATTGCAAGTATCTATTCCGATTGCTATTGGAGCTTTATCCATGCCGCTTTTAAATTTGGTGGATTCGCTAACAGTGCCGCACGTGCTGCAAGGATCGTCGGCCGAAATTCAAGCGCAATTTGGTATATATAGCCGCGGTTCGGCATTTACACAATTAATTGTTGTTTTCGCCAGTGCAATTGTATTTCCATTAATACCATTATTAACGTCTGCACTAGCAAAAAAAGATATGAATTTAGCAAAAGCGACAGTTCAAAATACGAACTCACTTATGCATGTGTTAACAGCGCCATTAACGATATGGTTAATGGCATTAACGGTTCCGTTAAATGTGGGATTGTTTACAGATGCGAAAGGAAGCAGTATGTTAGCTGTTATGATTGGTAGTTCGTATTTCACATCAGTTATGGTATTATCAATAGGAGTTTTACAAGGAATTAACCGCTCTGCCCAAGCTGCGTGGATTGTTATTGGCGCAAGTTTTGTGAAATGTTTCTTAAACATAGTATTAACAAAAAAGTTTGGCATAGATGGTGCGGCGTATAGTACATTGATTATATATGTGTTAATCTGTATCATAAATCATCTGTACATTCGAAAATATCTTTCCTATTCTGTTCATATAGGGAGATTTTTTATTGTAATAGGTGTATCTTGTATTTTAGGATTAGGACTATATGAACTATCTACTATGATAGATGTTACATCTTCAAGAATGATTGCGTTATTATATAGTGGCGTAGCACTTGCTATTGCAATAATTTTGTATGCGGTATGTGCTTTGAGATTAAACTGGATATCAAAAAAACAAATACCATTTTTGAAAAAATAAATATAGAACTACGAAATGTAAGGATTGGAATTCGGACGGGTTTATTGTGATGATGCTTTTTTAGGTAAGGAGTTGGTGCCAGTTATGACATGTGAAACGATTGGTTACCAAATGTTGGAGGAGATTAAGAGTGCGGTTAGTTTTATCAGGATATTATGGTTTTTATAACGTTGGAGACGAAGCTATTCTACAATCGATTATTGAATCGTTACATAAAGAGAATCCGAATATTGAACTCGTTGTGCTGTCAAATGATCCTGACTATACAAGGAAAATGTACGGAGTAGAAGCGGTGGATCGTTGGAGTATCAAATCGGTTTATGATGCAATAAAAAAAAGTGACGGGCTTATTAGTGGCGGAGGGAGCCTCCTCCAAGATAAAACGAGTATAAAAAGTATTTTATACTATACGGGTATTATGGGGTTTGCTCGTATGTTAAAAAAACCGTATTACATTTATTCACAAGGAATAGGTCCGATTACAAAAAGGCATAATCGACTATTAGTGAAATGGCATTTGTCGAAAGCTGCATATATATCAGTTCGCGATGAGGATTCATTTTTATACTTAAAAGAACTTGGCATGAAAAGGGATATTGAACTTGTTCCAGATCCAGTTTTAACATGGAAACAAAAAAAACAATCAGATTGGCTACAAAAACATGCTCTGCATGGGAAAATAATTGCAGTGAGTGTGCGTCACTGGAATGCAAAAGAAGATTATATAAAAAAGTTAGCGATTGCTTTAAAAAAATTAAAGCAAGAAGGGTACCAAATTTTATTCGTCCCGATGCATGGTCCGTTTGATCAAAATGCTTCGCGTGACGTAGTGGATTTAATGGGAGAAGAGACGTATATGCTTCCATATAAAATGGATATTGATGAGAAAATATCTATTTTATCAGAATGTACCCTTTTAATTGGTATGCGTCTTCACGCTCTTATTTTTTCGGCTGTCGCGAAAACACCGATGGTTGGAATTTCATACGATCCAAAAATCGATTCATTTTTAAGACAAGTGAATCAACCGGTTATAGGGAGTGTGGATGGAGACTGGAGTGCAGACGATTTATATAAAATTGCGAAGAAGCAAGTGACGCAGCATGAAGAGATACAGCAATCTCTGCAAAGAAGAGTAGATGAGCTGCAACTGCAAGGAGAACAAGCGGCTAAGAAAATTATTTATCATATAGAAAAAAACACTCTACAGAAAAAGTAGAGTGTTTTTTTTGTTAGTGTATTTCTTTACGTTGGAATCTTTCTTTTATATATTGTGTAATGAGATAGACACCGTAACCTTGTATGATCATAAACGTCGGGATGATAAAGTAGCGATAGCGCGATTGAATTTCAATGAAGAAGTGCACGCCTACGTACCCTAAAATTAATAATGAGAAGAACAGTAACGTTTTATTTCGTTGTTCTTTTATCGTTTTGATAGAAGCTATGCAAGCGAATATACAAATGCTTACATAACATAATTTTTCTAACGTCCACAGTAATCTTGATAATTCGGGTCTTGGATGTCCTTCTAATCCCCAATAAATGGCTGCGTCATAATCTCCCCACATAATTTTAAATTTATCTTTGAATAACAATAATAGTTGTCCTTTATCGGCAGTTCTTTCTTTAATGAGCTGTTTTTCAATTTCGAAACGTTCCTCGCCAATCGGATATTGAAAAACAAGTTTATGGTCAGGGAAAGAAAATCCACCTGTTGTTTCAGGATTGAATCCGACTACAAATTTCCAATAAGGGTCTCGACTAGACAATGGATATTGTGTAACCCCTGTAGCGATTAATGTATAGCTAAAGATGAAATGCACGATATAATAAATGCCAATCATGCCAATTAGCTTTGATATAACCATTTTTTTATTCAGTTTCTTATCACCAATTATATGAGTGATAAGTAAGAAAAGAATGAGAGCTAGTAAAATAACAATACCAATCGGTCTCATAATATCGCCAAATGCAATAAGAATACTAACAAATATCCATGCATATGAATGCGAGATTCCTTTTTTTACGAGAAGATAAAAACCACCGTAGAATAGAAATGTTGCGAGATGCTGATTTGTTAGTACAGAAGTCATCATAATGTTAGGAATGTACGTTGCGAAAATAAGTGCGGCAACTCTACCGCTAAATTCATTAAATAGATGCGTAGCTATGCGATATATAAAGTATGTAATGCCAGTACAGTACAGTATGTTTAATAGTTTAATCGCTAGTACACCTTCACCAAACAATTTGATGACACCAGCTTGGTACATTGTAAAGCCTAATTGATATACCCAAGTAGTAAAATATGCTTTGTCCGCGAATGAGAAATTGTTATTTGCTGCATCAACGGCTCCGTTATACATTTGTTCGAAATCTTGTACGACATTTGTTTGAACTGTTAACACCCATGCAAGACGAAGTGTGAACGCTAGTAGACAAATAAAGATGATAAATTGTGTTTGAGTGAAAAACCGATTCACGATGATAGACATGAATATAATACCGATTAGAACGACTATAAGTGCCACTATAAGGAAATAGGGATGATCGTACTTCGGTTCAGTTATTAAAAATTGCAATGAGTATATAAGAGTCATTGCAAAAAATAACAATGTTAATATTTGCAGTGATTTAAATGCAAATGCATATAATCTAGGCATAATGATCCTCCGTCGTATGTAATATCTTTGTAGTTATTTCTATATAAACAGAAATAACTACGTCATTATATCATAAAGGATTT
>Ga0209025_1002607_pt1 | contig 18582 bp, 23 predicted proteins | sample AraplaMF_Col_mLB_FD_184256 | JGI IMG/M metagenome (GOLD analysis project Ga0209025, IMG submission 184256) | Arabidopsis root microbial communities from the University of North Carolina, USA - plate scrape MF_Col_mLB (SPAdes) (version 2) | ecosystem: Host-associated > Plants > Roots > Endosphere... | reverse complement strand
TTATTACTCAATCGGTTTATCCGATTTTTTTTATCTCCATTATGCCGGTGTGGCGGAATTGGCAGACGCGCACGACTCAAAATCGTGTTCCTTTGGAGTGTCGGTTCGACCCCGACCACCGGTATCATTTAAATCGTTGATTTGACGGGCGTTTCATGCGTAAGCATGGGACGCTTTTTTACGTTTTAGACGTATAATGTGCGTCAAATTAGTCGTTAGCATGTTCGCTAGTAGACCGTTTTCCTTAAATACTAAGGGAGGCGGTCTTTTTCTATGTCTAAGCGTAATAACGAATTAGCAGGACGGGAACTCGATCTCGTGAGTCGTTCGGTATCAATGCAAGTGACAACGTTCGATGAAGCGTTAGCAGTATTTATAAAGGATGCGAAACGACGTGGCTTGCGTGATTTTACGATTACTTACTATCAGCGTGAATTAAATCACTTTCGCACGTTCTTAGTCAGCGTAGGTCATTCGCTATTTATTCACGACGTACAACGGAAGCACCTAGAGGAGTTAGTCGAGGATATGCAAGCACGCGGTCTTCGGACAACAACGATAAACTCTAAACTTCGCGCAATTCGAGCGTTCTTTCATTGGCTACTCGAAAATAAATACTTGGCCGTAAATGACCTGGCGAAATTTCCGTTAGTCCGTGATCGTAAGAATAGCGTTGAAACATTTACCGTTAAACAATTACATGCGCTATTCAATGCGACGGACAAGCGTACATTCACTGGTCAGCGAGACTATACGTTTATGATACTGCTACTCGAAACTGGAATCCGTTTAAATGAGGCGTGCGGTATTTTAGTAGAAGATGTGAAACTATCGGAAGGTCTCGTGTTTATTCGTAATACGAAAAATCATTATCATCGCTATGTACCGATACAAGCGAAAATGAAGGAGCAGCTTCGAAGGTATCTTCAATTAAGAGGGACATGCGAAACAGATGCGTTATTTGTCACATTAGAAGGTACAGGAATGAAACGTAATTCTCTGCAGAAGATAGTCGCTCAATACGGTAATAAAGCAGGCATAAAAGGCGTCAGATGCTCGCCTCATACAATGCGTCATACATTCGCTAAGCTATCCGTTATGAATGGCGCTGGTATATTCGAATTACAAAAGATACTCGGTCATTCAACAATGGAGATGGTAAAAACCTATGTAAATCTATTTTCAACGGAAGTCCACGACAAACATCGTGAGTTTAGTCCGTTAAATAATCTTTAGACAAAAAGAAAAAGCCAAGTGCGCTAACACTCGACCTTAACTGAATATGACTACCGAAAAAAACGATAGCATACACACCAATGTAGAGCTATTGTACCGCCTTCGCAAAAAAATTTCAATGCAAAGGCTTATTTAAGTGCGGTTATTTTTCGGTAGTCCGACGAGGTTGCCCACTAATTCGTCGTTAATCTAACCTGGTCAGTGCCGTCCGTCACATCGCAAACTACGGAATATATCGCAGGTCAAGCCGTTTCCTGTTACGGTTGCGACGAATCGGTGAGCGCCACCATTAAGGGCGCGGCATGGTTTATCGGCTAGTTACGGCTAGGGTAAGCATGTACAAGCGGACAATCAGCGTACAAATACGCTCAATTAAGGACTACCGCACGTCTAGGACGATAATTAGACGAGTACATACGGATAGAAATATCCCAATCTAACAGGAGCATACGAGAAACCTCGGACGTCACCATGACGCTGAAATATGCGGTTGTTACTTATTGTTGCTATTCACGTATTTCTGCGTGTCTAGCGATAATAGGTAACCACTTTGCGCCGATTTCCTGAAGCGAGCAGCCATTCTGCTGAAAATGGGTTGCGGTTGTCAATATCTTTATTAATCTAATATACACATATCATAAAACAAGCTACCAAAATTTGTGCGTGTTATATATCCATGGGTAAATCTCGGCGTTCTTCCTTGAGCTTTTGTGCGTTGTACATACTCTTGAACTAATTGATGTTCTTCTAAGGGTGTATATAAAACTTTATTAGTTAGTGAAGCATTATAGCTAATTGATAATAACCCTAATCGAACTAAGTTATCAAGGTACTGAGAGGCTAATTTGGGATTAGAGCAATTAACTTCATAAGGAATTGTTGAGAAATTATTTAGGGTTGTAAGGAATGACTTACCTTCATTTATATCGCCATCAATTCTTATTATTGGGAAATTCTCTTCACTATCAAAATATTTAAAAATTAGCGCTTCATCGGAAGCGAGTTGTTTGATAATCTCAACAAATGCTGGATGGCTGGAGTCGCTAGTTTCGTTATTCATAGAATTAGCTAAAAGATTTACATACATTTCTCTTAATTCTTCTTTATGTGATGTATACCTCATTGCTTCAATTGAGGGTACAGCAATCGTCGGATCAGGTGTAACGATATTTTCAGGTGGAACTTTTTCTAGCTTCTCTTCAAGTTTAGGTATTAAATACTCTTTAATTTTTTCATACCCCCATACTAAACCAGAAACAGGAGCTAGTGTCATATTAATCAATTTGGCACCGGTTAGTAGGGTTTTACCTAATTCTTTTGCTGCCGGTTGTGCTAGATCTTCATATACAGGAACTGCTTCAACTAAGCCTGTAACAGCTTCAATTGTGTCTTTTACTTTATTTGTTTCACTCATAATTATTCCTCCTTATAATAATTATCTTAATTTTACCATATGACTGGATGTTGGAAAGTTCTTCTCAAACATAACTTCGAAAATTGTATACGGATTATATGGAATTTTTAAAATAACTAGAAAACAAAGTGAAGAAGAGCGCAGCCAATTAGTCTGGTTGCGCTTTTTCTTCGTCTACTTCTACAAAATCGATTATTTCTGTAATATCATCAATCCCCAATGTCTCAGCGATCCTCTCGATATGTCCAAAATTGATATTTCTTCTCTTACCATTATTCAATTCGCTTAGTGCTGCGTGTCTTATATCGCACATTTCCGCTAATTTCCTTAATGATTTAACCTCGTATTTCTCTATTAAGTAATCAATTTTTACAACAACTTGCTTAGCCATTTTAAAATTCCTCCTAAAATATACTTGCGTTACGCATAAGCGTACCATATAATAATAACAGAAGTGGTACTTATAAGCGTACCGAAATTATATTAACAGGAGGTTATATCATGTTTACACAAATGCAAATTTTCGAAGTTGAGCCAGGATATTCATATGTCGTAGAAAGAACTCAGATTATTGACGGTGTGTACTTAGAGGTCTTTAAGCAACCAGGATATGAAGATGACGCAATCTTGTACCTCGGTGATAATGAGATTTTATTCAAGTGGGAGGATGAAGCACGCTCTATCTTTTCTGAATTGGATACCGCAGATCCTATCGAATTACTAGCGATCCTTGCGCAAGCACCAAAAGTATTAGCTTAATCCGGAATATACAGCAGAAAACTACGTATCGGCTACGGACACAGGGGTTTGATACGGTTAATAATACGGAGTTTGCTCCGTATGACGTTAATTTAGAGGTAATTTAACGTTATTCCATTTTGAATAAGCGTGATGACGTTATCAAAGACGTCAAATTTAACGTCATTTGTGACGTATCTCTAATTGATGCGTACAGCAGCGCATTACTCGCCGCGATGATTGATGTAGCTGGCAATGCATCAATGCAAAGTGAAGGCAATTAGGACATTTTAAGTTAATAGTACAGGGAAAATATAGATATGTTTTAAATGGGATGGCTGCACACATTCCAAATTGGCTAGAGGCGATCCGAACGTCTCTAGTTTTTTTTCTATTAAAGAGTGCGTCAAAACGTATTTATATGTATATGAGTCAGTAGGAATAAATTTTTTGAAAAGCTGTCCCAAAAACAGAGATTTGAGTCCCCTATGTATAGTAAGTAAAAGTTTTTTAAGGTGCTTGTCCCAAAACTAAGTTCTTTGGTGTCCAATGTAAAGTAAGAAATTTTTCAGAAAGTGTCCCAAATGGCGTTTGATTTCGGGGTATATAGTGTAGGGAGGAATTTATAAATAGTGATATCAAATTTAGCTTTTTACTCGGTACTTAATAGTAGGAGAATGTTTTTCCTGTAACTTGTTGCAAAACGCGTTGAAAAATCGGGATATATAAAGTAAGAGGAAATAATTTTTTAGAAGCTGTCCCAAAAAGGGTAAGTTTACTGTGAGTATAGAGTAAGGAAAGTTTTATAAAGTTGTCCCATGAAAAGGCGTTTTAGTGTGCGGTATATAGTGGAACGAAATTTTATAAAAAGTGTTAAGAGTTTTTAATTTTACAGACCAGATATAAAGTGAGGGAGAATTACAACCTCTCTCCAGAACTGGAGACAAGTTTAACACATCTCGAGTCTCCAGAAATGAAGAGTCGAGGGGTACACGGAGAAGTAGCAGAAATATTATCGAATGAGTCTGGCATAGATAAAACTAATATTTACTATCTGTTGTCAGTACGTGAAAATCGACCTGACCTTTCCCGAAAATGTGAAAAGTGATATCGATTTTGAATTTTGATCCCCTATATACAGTGTAGGGAAAAGTTTATCAGAAACATGTCCGAAACTGGTATTTCGTTCGGGTATATAAAGTAGAGGCTATATTTTTATTCCGAAAGTGTTAACTGAATCGAATTTTACTCGCGAATATATAGTAGGAGATTCAATGTTTTTCGAAAGAATCATTAATTTTAGCTTTGTTTTTAATTAATTGAACAAATATTGTCCCAGAATACAAGGCTTTTTCGGTAGTTAGGAGTAAGGAAAGATTTTCTAAAAAAGTGTCCCAAAACATTGCTATCTTATCTGCTATGTAAAGTGAGTAATTATTTTTTATGAAAAGTGATATCAAATTCAGCTATTTACTCGGTACTTAATAGTAGGAGAATGTTTTTCTACAATTTGTCACGGAATTGACATAAAGAGGGGTTTCTAGAAGTGTGAAACTCGGGATCTTTATGTATATAAGAATAGTAGGAGGGGAGAAAATTAAAATTTAATTTTCAAAAATTGATATCAAACTAGGATTTTACCGAGCAATATACAATAAGGAGTTCAAAATGTCTGATTATCAAAAATACATTAGGTATTTAGATTTGATTTACACCAAAATGTGTACGGATTTGAAAGAATACCTATATTACTTAAATAAGTGGAAGTATGATACTTTATTTTGAATTTAGTTTTCGTGAAAGAGTGCGACAAAAACGTATTTTTAAGGATATAAGTATGTAAGGAAAAATTTTAAATTTTTTTCTCGAAACGTGATATCAAAATTAAAAACTAGGCTGCTATGTAAAGTAGAGGATATTTTTACGAAAAGTGTTAACGAAATTAAAAATTACTCCACTATGTAAAGTATAGGAAGTATTTTTGAGATTTTGTCCCAAAATAATAGGTTTTACTCAACAATGTATAGTAAGTGAAAATTTTTATTAAATACGCTTAAATAGCGTGATAGCGGAGTTTCAAGGGTTTTTGATCTGGAAGTTACAAAAAGTAAGTGATATCAAATAAAAATTTTACTCGCGAATAAATAGTAGGAGGCAATTCCGTCGATCATCGGCGTTCATATATATAAACTTAAAAACCAATTAAAAAAGGGAGCGATTTTATTATGACAGTATTAACAATGACAGCAAAACAATTAGCGGAAGCGATCAAAGAGTTAGCGGTGTTTAAAACTCCAGTTAGCGTAGAACATGGTGTATTTATCGGTAACTTCAATATTAAGGTGTACGATGTGGACACTACTATGGAAAATCCGAAATTACAATTCGAAATTATCACAATTAATGAAGTTCATAATGGTGACCAATTATTTTTAGCTCAGGTTTACAAATACGAAGGCGGTAGTTATGCGATTATCGACAATGAGCAATCGTCGGTGTTCGATGTAATAGCTAAAGCAGATGCAGCGATGAACAAATTTATGAATCCTGTGCTAGTACCTGAAAAAGTAACGAGCAGTATACTGTACTAATTTAATATATGACCGTCTGAATGGTAGGCTACTATTTTAAAATTGGAGGAATTGTAATGTCTAATAAATTGGAAAACTTTAACGAAAATATTGAGGAAGCAATCCAGACTTATAAAGCAATTAATTCAGAAACGTTAGATGTTGACGAGAAAGTAAAACATATCGAGCGTTATTTCGAATTAGAAGAGCACAGAAAAGAATTTCGAGAGAAGTTATAGATAAACGGAGGTACACGATGAAAACGAAAGCTATTCGATCACTGCGGCTTGCCAATGAGCTTGCCGCTAGTGGTCACCGCATATTACGCACAGAGCCTTGTCAGAAATCACCAGGTTATCAAGTGTTCATTTTCGAAGATTCACCCGCACTACAAGCAATATTAACACAAGCGCGCAGGCGTTAATTATCCGCAGCCAAACTATTAAACAGCTAAAGGAGACGATTTGATGACAGAACAAAAACAAACAGTCAAGGCTCAAACGGCTTTACCTTACAAGTACGAAGCAGGTTGGACAGGCATTCCAAACGCATTATTTGAAATTTACGCATTTCATCCGAAATATACATCCGCATGTACAAACGTGTATCTATTCTTACTACATCGTCATAACGCGAAGTATGGTTACGCATTTCCGACGCAAGATCAGATAGCAGATGCATTATGTATGAGTCGAAGCACCGTGAACACCGTTATTGGTACATTAAAGTTTCTTGGATTAGTTGATGTGGAGCGTCATCCGGACCACGATAATGTTGTGTATTTTATGAAACGTCCGATCGATAATCGGCTGTCGTTTGAAATAAGGTTTCCAGAAGCAAAAGCTAGGCGTTTAAAGCACGAAGCAGCGCGCGAGCAAGATAAACAGAAAAGGCACGATCGACATTCTCAATTTAGAGAAAAACAGGCAGCCGCAAAAGCTGGTTTATTGTAGCAATGTAACTCAGATGTGTAATTTTTGTAATTCGGATGTGTAAAAATTGTACCGTATTAATACTTACTTACTAAGACTTACGTATAAAGACTTAAAACATTTAGCGCTCATTAATGCTTAAAAGAGTGCATTAATAAACGCTATCTATCACTCTCATATATTAGTGATGGTATTTAAAAGAGCATGAACAAAAAATACAACGTGTGGTTAAATTTTTACACCACGTAAATGGAGGCCAGCCAATGACGAAAGCAGTCGCAGCGAACGAAATCATGAAGTTATCTTACATGTATCAAATCACACATGAAGAGGCTAACATACAACATGCTATTTACGATTTGTGGTACAAGTACTATTCCGACACAACATTAACGATTGATGAGCGTATTTTAATGACGGAACAATTTGCCACAGAATACGCTAAATCCTCGGATGTAAAAGTGGATAAGCCATTTTTACGACACCCAGCTACACGTCTTAAAGATTTTAGTCGTAGTTATACCATAGCTGAAATATTGGCGGACTTTATTTTGCAAATAAATCAGGTTGCCGAACGTGATGAAGAATATCCTGTACATGGCGTCGAAAAAGTGTTTCGTGACACAGTGAAAGATCGTTCACGATTTATCGGTATCTATTCGCAAGATGAAGAAGATCAAGACATTTTAGCAGATGGTGAGTATATAAGAAAAAAAGGAATTCCTCGTAGATTAGATACCGTAATGTCAAAGTATGATATGGCGGAATATAGCATAATTGAAAAACAAACAAAAGTAGGAGAGCCTTTATATGAGGTTGAAAGCGAAAAGAAGGCTATTAATAAATTCAAGCGAATTTTAATGAACGAGAAAAAGCACGCGATAGGATATGCACGTCTGTATGCCAATGATGGGTACGATTTTAAAGAGGCATTAAGAAGGATCAGTAAGTTAGATATTACGCGTGTTCGTACATGTATTGAGTGTGGCAATGTATTCTATGCGCATGATCGGCGTCGTTACATTTGTGACTTACAGCATGGCATTGTAAAGGATAGACACAATGGTAAATGGCAACGCTCGGACCATTCCCATTGTGAAGTGGAAAATGCGAAAAAACGTTCTGAAAAACAACGAGAAAGTGCGTAGTTACTGTATTGAAAAGCCATATAGAAGTATAAGGGGCAATAGCCCGATATATTTTTAAGTACCTAGTGTCAAAATTAAACAACTGAATACAAAGGAGGACAAGTGATGAAACCGCACACTATTAAGGCATTGCGATCGTATTATGGTTTGACGCAAGGAGAGTTCGCTTCACGTATAGGATACGCTAGAACGACTATTAGTGAAGTGGAGAATATGCGGAAATATCCGTCTGCGGCTCTATTAGCTGCAATCACTCGACAGTTTGAAATTACAGATGAGTTTATTGCTTTTTTGCGTGATTTAGAAAAAATGAATAAATTTATCCATGATTACACAATAACACATCATTAGTCAAAAATAAAGCGTTTTTGACTGAAGATCAATATAAATTGAAGGGGGTGATTGTTATCACAGCAGAACTTTGGAGACAAACAGAATCATCATTCGCGCTCTATATAGACACAGTACATGAACGGGAAATCCGCAACATTAAACGATCGCGTGGTTGGGATATTACAGCAACATATCAAAAGAACGGCAAGCTAATTGGTTTACAGTGGCGTGTGCCTGTATCAGGTTACAGGGCCGCGAAGAGGATTGAAAAGCGCATCAACAAAAGTGTACATGATAATGCGATAGAGCCTTCATTTTGGTGCGAAGAAAGTGGCTAGGATAAATACTATTAGTTTTAAATTTAAACGTCTTATTTAATAGTGTTTTAAAGGTTTTATGTCAATATACGTATCTATTTTTAAGGGGTGTCGGTTAAAAGCAGGTTACTAATGCAGATTTATTACAGTAATGGTTAGTAATGCTTTTACATCGACATTTAATGCAGTAAAACAAAATTATAAAATTACGGGGGAATATAAAATGACAAAAACAAAAATCGAGTTAATTAATGAATACTTAGAAAAAATCGGTACTTTAAGAGATAAAGCAAAACAACTACAACTTAAAACGATTACAGAAGCACGTACAGATTACAACGAAATCAAATTAAATAGATTACTTAGTGAAGAGGGGAAAGCGATTGAACGTGAGCAAGTACGTCAGTTTTACGCAGAAACTTTTTTAAAAGGTATGCAAGATATTAACGCAGAATATGAGCGTTATACCAAGAATGTAAAACAAATGTCACAAGAAGTAGTGGCTGCACCAAATGTGTATTCGGGTACAGACGCACAAAAAGCTTCATTTGAATCGTCTTTCCGTGATGTACAGACACGAGTAATGCTGCATCCTAATAAAGATGAAGCTGTACAGTTAATCGAGGATTTTGTGCGTAAGCAAGACGATGCATATTTTGCACAACAAGTAGCTCAACAATTTCCTAGTTTAGTATCGTCGTTAGCAAGTACGACAGATGCAACATTAAAACAACGACTAACACTTGCTTATAAGACCGCTCAAAAAAATTCGGTAACTGAGGAAAAATTGGCGGCTCAACAAGCATTAGAGTTGAGCGATCAACCTAGCTTTGTATTAACAGTATCAGATGCGCCATCATTCGCTAATTTAAGGAGCGTATTAGGTCGTCAAGCTGCGCAATCTGCTAATGAGCCTAGCGTACACTTAGAACGAATGGCGTTAGGTATGGAATCGAAAGAGCATTACGAGTACGGCGAATTCGAACAGCCGACTTTTAACGAAGGTCAATAAATGAAAATTAAATCACGCAATTTCAACGTAAGGCATGACGTTTTTTAATCTATGTCGTGCCTTTTTCTACTCATAAAAACGCAAAGGGGATATGGAAAATGAAAAAATTAACACCTCAGCAACGCTTGTTTTTACGAGCAGGCAGCGTAATTAACGACTTTGATCGCAATAACTTTAATGTTAGCGCAGATGTTGCCTCTCGGGCAGAGGAATTAAAACCGCAATTATTGTACATGGTCAGATACGATAAAAGTTTTGGGTATGAGGCTGGATTATTCTTAAACGGTTTAGTATTAGCGACTAAGCGAGCAAAAGGTGAAGAAGTATTAGGAGAGTTCAAGACGGCATGTAAAAACATTAATTTTGCGTTAGAAGCGAGGAGTTAAAGTATGGCAATGAGTCTTACAGCCGTGTTTAAGGTTCGTGATCAAGGGACGTCAAAATTACGGCAATTAACACAAACTATGGAGAAGATGAATAGGACGAGTAAAGCGACGAGCGAAGGTATATCACGTTCTCAATCTGCAGTAAGTCGGCTAAGTAGTTCAGTATCTTCGGCATCAAATCGCATGGGCGGATTTGCTACGCAAGTGAGTAGATTACATGTAAACTCAAACGGATTAAGTGCGTCGCTTAAGGGTATGCAGAGTTCGTTAGTTGGGCTGGCTGGCGCATACGTTGGTGTAAACGGAGTGGCAAAGCTGTTTAACGCGACAATCGGTGAGGCTGCTAAATTTGAACAGAGTAAGGCGGTTATTACAGCTGCTTTTCAGGACGACGGTGCGACTAAGCAATATATGAAGATGGTTGATAAAATCGCCATTGATAGTCCGTTGCTTAACTCGGGGGACATGTTCGCGGGCTCTAAAGGCCTTCTTACTTTAACTAAAGATATGGGGCAACTTGAAAAATCGTGGAAACTTGTTGAGCGTCTTGTTGCCAGTGATCCGACGAAAACAATAGACGACGCTGTTAGGGGCCTTCGTGAACTTGCGTCTGGAGATACAATCAGTCTACGGGATGTATTTAACCTTGATAAAAACATTTTAAACGACGTCAAAGGTGGCTCATTCGAGGAGCAACTCGCAGGAATAGACAAAGCTTTAAACAAAATGAACATAACACAAAAAACCGTTGAGGCAATGGGATCGACTACACTTGGTAGATGGAATAGCCTTAAAGAACGAGTCGGTACGCTTTTCCGCGATGCGGGAGATAAATCAAATACAAAATTAGGCGACTTTTTAAAACGTATTAATGATTCAATCGAAAAGTTAGATGTAAAAAGTATCAGCGACAAATTGGGGAGTTTTTTAGGAAAGGTCACAGATAAAGCAATCGCACTGTATGACGCGTTCATGAAATGGCGAGAGCCTATCACATACGCGGCAGGCGCAATCGCTACGTTTGTAGCTGCGTTAGCTGTAGTAGGTACAATCTCGGCACTCTTGAACCCAATAGCGTTAATTGCAATGGGAATAGCCGCAGCAGCAGTCGGATTCAAGGCTCTATACGACAATAGTGAGACGTTCAGAGGTGTTATAGACGGCATTATTGGCAAGGCAAAAAGACTAGCTACAGCCTTTAATTTCGGCGGTACAAGTGGCTTAATTAACGCTCTATTCCCACCTGGTGTAGCTGAAAAAGTCAACGGAGTCATTAACGTAATTAAATCGAAAATTTCCGGCTTAATGTCGGCATTTAAGCAAGGTGGTTTCGGAGGAGTATTCGATAAAATTTTCGGAGAAGGATCGTTTGATACGCTAAAGACGAAGTTTGAGGAAATCAAAGCGTACATTTCAGAAAAAATAACACAATTTAAGCCTGTGTTTGACCAGCTGGTAGAGGCTTTTTCTATAGCGTGGTCTACAGTGTCTGACATCATTTCGAATGTTTGGACGATTATCGAGCCATATCTGAGCGGTTTGTGGAACATGATACAGATTCTTGGGGATGTTGTGATGATCGTATTTGACAACGTCATTGCTCCAGCAATTTCGTTCTTAGCGCAACTATTCTCGACTTTATGGGCAATCGCAAAGCCTATCTTAGAGCTACTAGGTATAGCGTGGGAAGCATTATCGACAGTTATAAAGTGGGTATGGGATAACGTATTAGCACCACTCGTTGACTTTATCTTAACTGGCGTTAAAAATGCGTTTGATGAATTTTCAGGTGCGTTATCAACCGTACAAGGTTGGTTCGAAACACTCAGCGGATGGATATCGACTGCTTACGGATACGTAAAGGACTTTATCGGCTTCATCGGTAAAGCTAAGATGCCGAGTTGGATTACGAACGGAATTAGCGCAGGCGTAAGCTTCGTTGGTGACCTAATCGGTGCCGGCGATGGTAAAAAGGGCGGTAACGCAAAATCAAACTATCACGGACTAGATTATGTACCGTATGACTCGTATTATACGCGCTTGCACAAAGGCGAACGTGTTATGACTGCGAGAGAGAACAAGGAGTATTCGGAAGGCAACGGCGGCGGTAGTGGTGGAATTAGCATCGCAAAATTAGCTGACCAAGTTATTATACGTGAAGATTCAGATATCGACGCGATCGCATTCAAATTAGCGCGAGCGATAGAGAGAGAAATGGCACAAGTAGGTTAGCACGAGCGGATAATAATAGACGGGCAGGCATCGAAATTACAACGGTGCTTGCCTTTTCTAATAAAACGAAATGAGGAGTGACGAAATGACGACTCTTGATATTGAAAAGTTAAAAGAAAAATCGAAGCAATTACGAGAAGCTAAAGAACGTAAAGATATGGAGAGAGGTTGTTGTATATTATCGAGAAACACTTATGCACCAAAGGTTAGTGATACGTGGGCATTGGAGGTACATCGTAAATACTGGCCAGAGATTAAGCCATTCTTATTAGATTACGCTTCGTTAATTTTAGATGCAAAAGCACTCATAGCTGTTGGCGATTCTGACAAGATCAAAGAATGGGTCGAGGTACTGTCTGTCGCGGAATTGTGCCAGGACCGATATTTACGTCTACAACTCCATCTTGTCGCGAGTGTTTATTTAGCGATAGCCATCGATGGCAAACCTCACCGAGGCTTTAATTACGCCAATCTAGCGCAATTAATCGCAAGTACATGCAGTAATTATCCGCCGAGCGTTCATGATGGCTACAAAGGTGACTACGACGGAGATTTTGAAGGATACTATGCGACAAAACGCGAGGAGGTATTGGAATGGAAACAGACGTATTGCATCGAGAATTAGACGTTCTCCTAGCCGATTGCGAGCAGAGAGAGCCGTTTCCACCAGTTAGCGACAAGTGGGCTTACGAGTGCTACGACAAGCATTTTCCTGAGATTAAACGCTTCTTGGTAGATTACGCAACTTTACTTTTAACGGCTAAAGAGGTCGTAGCAATTGATGAGTCCCAGGAGATACAGCGATGGATTGACGAACTAACGATTGCGGGTGAGTGCTACGAGGACACCTTGCGCTACACATGCTTTTATTTAACCGAGTTCTTACTTAAGCCGTGTATTGACGGCAATTCAACGCAAACATATGCAGAACTGGCGGACAGTATTGCCTATGAACTTTCTCAATACGAATATAGGCCTGCCGATTTATTCCTTGATGAATACGACGGAAACTACACTGAATACTACGAACGAAAACGAATGGAGATGGCGGAATGGCAAGAAAATTAGACGAAATTCTTAAGGAATTAACTACGGATCAAGCGAAGGCTGCGGAGTTGTTGTATGAAAACGACCTATTACCGAAGGGTAAGCGTCGTTCTTACATTCAAATTGCAAATGAAGTTGGCGTATCTGACCGAACATTACGTAAATGGCGTCAGTTGCCGGTGATGTTAGAGTATAAGTCAGCGGTAACAGATACGTATTTAGCGGATAATCGTACACGCGTTATGCAGGCGCTTATTAACGAATGTGAGGCGGGCAATGCCTCGATGATGAAGCTATATATGCAAACGATGGGTATGCTTATTGACCGTGCGGAACTAGAGGTTAAGTCGAAAGATATCGATGAAGCTGCGGTTGCTGCACAGTTGGCTCGTATTAAACAAGGGCTAAATCGTTGACATATCAGCGTTTTAGAGCGGTAAAGTGTTGAATTGGCGGTGGTTGGCTTCGGCTGGCTGCCGTCTTTTTTGCGTTTAGGATTCCGTTTACTTCCGAAATACGAGGAAACATCGGGCAGAAGGCGCTGGTGGACGCGCTACCTTGAAAACAAATCGTTATCTGACAATTTACATATGCGTTACCTTTATCATAACTTAACAGTTTTGACAATGAACCTTCGATGTGATAAGATAGCGCTATAAACGTTATCATAACTTATTATCATAAACGGAGGCGTAAATATGACGAAATATGGGTACGGTCGTGTCTCGACAGTTAGTCAGGATTTAGAAGCGCAGATACAGGCGCTACAGCAAGAAGGTTGTAACGAAGTACTAACTGAGAAGTTTACAGGTACTACAACAGAGCGTCCTGTATTCAACGAATTAATAACGCAATTATGTGAAGGTGACACACTAGTAGTAACTAAGTTGGACCGATTGGCACGTAATACGCGTGAAGGTATTGAGGTTATCGAGAGCTTATTCGCTAAGGGCGTTAAGGTACATGTACTTAATGTAGGGCTACTAGAGAATACGACTATGGGGAGGTTCTTCCTCACTACCTTACTAGCAGTGGCAGAGATGGAACGAAACCTTATCATAGAGCGTACACAAGAAGGAAAGGCAATCGCAAAGCAACGTGAAGATTTCCGAGAAGGTAGGCCGAAGAAGTTCAGTAAGAAACGCTTAGACAGTGCTATGCAACTATTGGAGACGAATAGTTATAAAGAAGTTGAAGCAACTACAGGGATTTCAGTCGCTACATTAGCAAGAGAACGAAGAAAGAGAAAAGCAAACGAATTAATTAACGATTGAGCAAATGAGCCTGATCGTTCTTTTTGTTGCGTTAAAAGTGCGTGACCCCAAAGCCCACGATTCTGACAGGCGCTTTCTGGTGTTCGAGAATTACGGATATCATTTTTAAAACAAGCCGACTTTTTGCGCTGTCAGACGCAATTCTAACGCATCGACATTCGCAAAGTAGGGGAGTTGTACGCGTGGAATCGTCTGAATGACATTTGATAAATGGTTGTTTGCATAAAGTTAATGTTATTATATTGATAAAATATAGCAACGAGGTACAGCGATGAATAATTTATCTACAGTTTCAAACGTATCCATGAACAAGAAAGAAACTATAATTAAACATGTTAAGGTGATAAGAAAACGTTATCCAAACTTTGGTTTATATAGCGGTGTTGATTTAATGATGACTAGTGACGAATTAGGTCAGTACGTATTATTTGCATGTGACGTTAGACGTTTGAAAAGTATTAATATGGCATTAGAGAATTTAGTGTGTAGGCGTTCTAATACGGTGGAATTAAGTAAAATAATCACGGATACTAGTACAGCTATGGCATCTTTAACGCCAAATGAACAGAAATATTTTGACATTCCGTTAGGGTTAAAGTAGACTAGCGATAATAGGAAAACGGTCGTTTACGCATTAATCGATTGAATGTCCGTTCAAATTAACGTTTAGCATGTCGGAGTATCTGACGCACTCTTTTCACGACTCAAAATCGTGTTCCTTTGGAGTGTCGGTTCGACCCCGACCACCGGTATCATATTTAGTAAAGAATCCTTGATTACAAGGGTTCTTTTTTGTTTGTAGAAAACATTTAAGATCCTCTCAAAATGTATTTTTTGAGAGGATTTTTTTATACGAACCATAGATTACTTATACATAGTACAGAATTTTAAATAATATTAGTCTAAAACTATTTTATATCATATGTGTATTTAAAATTTCAAATAAAGCATTTCTCAAAATATGATCGAAAGCCAACAAAGATTGATTTGTATGCTTTTTTAAAGAGTGATATGGTAGAAATCAATAATAACAAGGGGGTGATGAGATGAAAAAGTAATGGCGAGTTTGTTGTGTTCAATTTTATTTGTTGCTGGTCCATTTAGGATTATTAATAAAAGGTAGCATTAAGCTACCCTTAATATATTTCACCACTTTCTAATTTTTTGTTTAAAGCTATATAATCCTTTTTGGAAAAGGTTACTGTTACTCTATCCAATCTATTTCCACCCGGATATAAAAGTATTTGCTGATTAAATTTTATACCTAAAGGTCCAACCGTTTGAATAATAAGATTTAGAATTTTAAAACATTCCAAATCTACTCCTTCTTTCAAATGATTTTTAATATTAATAGTAACCACATCTTCAACTTCAATAAATCTAGGTTTTCGAGGAGAAATATTGTGTGCTTTACAAAGTCTTTTTAGAAAATTTTGATAATAATCTTGTTGTTCCATTTAGACCACCTCTCTGTACATGTTATCATTATAAAGTGAGAAAGAATATAGAAATGGAGGTTATTTTATGAAGAAGTGTTTTTTATCAACAATTTTTATGCTCTTTTCTTTAGTTTTAGTTTCTCCTGCATTTGCAAGTGAGATAGATTCTCTGATTTTAGAAGATCTTATTGAAAAAGGTGAAATCATATATATGGACGATGAAATAACGGTTAGAAGTTTTGGAAATGATCAAGAAGTTTCTGATGCTATTTTTAATCACCCTAATAGTGTTTCAGCAATTAACGAGAATCCTTTTTTGCGTTCATCGATTACTGGTCCTGGAGGACGAGCAAGTATTGTAGATGCTGATTCAGGTCGAGCTGTATTTTGGTCTGTTAAACCTGCTACAGCATGGCCATATAATTTTTCTGGTACTGTAAAATTAAGATACCATTCGGGTTTTGCTAGAGATGCAAGTGTTGGTGGTATGGGAGCTTTAGGTTCAACTGTAAGTGGCATTGTAACAATGAATAAAAATAATGGTGGGGTTGCATACCTTGAAGGTACAGCTTACGCAATCTCTGGTGATAAATACACAATTTTACCAGGAGTACACACTTCATTTAGACCAAACTGATTAAAAAGAGTAGAATGTGCTCAAATCTAAGTCCTCGAAATCAACCCCAATGTATAACTACTCATTTCGATTCGTCTCACAGCTTACTATAAATAGGAAAAACATTTAGTCGAATAAGATAGTCAAACCAGAAGCAACAATCTTTGAAAAAAAGCCTTAATACATGATAAACAAAAGAGCTAGATACCTACAAAGATACCTAGCTCTTACTACTGCTTACTATTTTCAGGTGAAGTATTTTTAGGTGTAACGGCTTTCTCTTCTTCTGGTAGTTCACGGTACTCCTTAGTGAAGCCCTTCTCAAGAATAGTCTTAGGCTCAGTAGTTTTCTTAGAAATATCATTTGAACTGAACACTAATATAATTGCCAACATTACATATATAACAGCAAAAATTGTAGGTATCCAGTTCTCAACACGCGTTAGTGGTCGGTATTTCTTAGAATTCTTTCCTTTTTCTAAAATAACCCACTCAGCTGCATATGGTTTAATAGGTAAATATTCCTCCAATTCATTAACTACTTTATATTTATCTGAGTTAAGTTGTCTATATGATTTCACCATACGCCACCAAGCAAAAAAAAGTGTTAATTCAGCAATGAGAGAAGGAATTAACCAAGTCAATGAAATTTCTAATTTAGAAACTAGTGCTGTTAGTACGGTCACTAGCATCGTATTTACTGTTAGAAAGAATGTGTTAGCAAGCCAGGAAGCTCTGCTCTGTGCGAAAGCAAAGCGTCAGCAACAAAGCGCCCAGTCGGAACGGAAATCAATCACACGTTATGGTGATGAGCCAGTTTTAGTATACTTTTAAAATTTAGGTTGATTATAATACATGAATTCCTACATTTCTTTAAGATAGGGGATGTAAGTTACATTTACAATGCATAGAGAGGGTAAGAACATGAACAGACATTTTTTTATTGCAGTTCCACTTCCTTCAGATATTAAAGCAGCTCTTCATGCGAGATGTGAAAAAATGAAAACGGATTTTCATTTTAAACGATGGGTTCACCGGGAAGATTATCACATCACATTGGCTTTTTTAGGTCATGCGGATGAAGGGCAATTACAGGCTGTAGTGGATGAAACGAAGAAAAATCTTCTGAATGTTTCTCCATTCGAATTAAAAATTCAAGGGTTTAATACTTTTGGAAGAAAAGAATATCCAAGAATTTTATGGGTTGATTTACTCGAATCGCAGCAATTAAATTTTGTAAGAGAAATAGTATACCGAGATTGTATGAAGGCTGGATTTGAATTGGATAAAAAGCCCTTTACACCCCATATAACTGTTGCAAGAAAATGGGATGAAGCATGCGGGAAAATTCCTTTAGAAGCATTACTAGAAGAAAATTTTCAGCTTCCAAAATTTCTAGTTGAAGAAGTGGTTTTGTACGAATCAAAAATAGAGGAAACACCAAAATATCATAAAAAAGCGGTAATTCGTTTAGATGGCCAATAATAATTTTACAATTAGCTCGTAAACCTAAAAAGAAAAAGGTTTATGAGCTTTTTTTGATCAATTATGCCTCGGCATAATTGTAACTGCCGTTTCACTTACGTTACATAAAACATTTGTAGCTGACGCTTCGCTTTCGCTCCATAAAACCATTGCTGAAGGAAGTTAAAAATATCTCATTTTTAATAATTAGTTCATCTTCCGTTCATTTAAGGATTTTATGATAAGGATGTAAAAAGGAATGGAGGAGTTAACTATGAATCTTGCATGGAAAGAAATTAAGAAGAATAAAGTAAGATTTTTAATATTAGGTTCGATTGTTTTTCTAGTTAGTTTTTTAACTTTTATTATTTCTGGTTTGGCGAATGGATTGTCACAAGATAATGCCGCTCTAATCAAGGATTTA
>Ga0209025_1002605_pt1 | contig 18588 bp, 18 predicted proteins | sample AraplaMF_Col_mLB_FD_184256 | JGI IMG/M metagenome (GOLD analysis project Ga0209025, IMG submission 184256) | Arabidopsis root microbial communities from the University of North Carolina, USA - plate scrape MF_Col_mLB (SPAdes) (version 2) | ecosystem: Host-associated > Plants > Roots > Endosphere... | reverse complement strand
TTTTGACAAGTTTTCATAATACGAACTGCGATTTCCCCGCGATTAGCAATTAATATTTTTTGAAACATAGTGATTCCTCCCTTTTATCTACATCCTAAATGTCTAGCAATTACGAGACGTTGAATTTCAGAAGTTCCTTCACCAATTTCTAATAGTTTCGCATCACGAATATGTCGTTCCACTTCATATTCACGCATATAACCGTATCCACCGTGAATTTGTACTGCTTGATTTGCAATACGGCTTGCTGCTTCCGATGCGAAAAGTTTTGCCATAGCCGCTTCTTTACCGAAAGGTTTATCATTATCTTTTAGCCAAGCTGCTTTATGTACTAAATTACGAGCTAGCTCTACTTCAGTCGCCATATCAGCTAATTTAAATTGAATTGCTTGAAAGTTAGAGATTGCTTTCCCGAATTGTTGACGTTCTTTCGCATATTGCAGTGCACGTTCAAATGCAGATTGCGCAATACCAACAGCTAATGCTGCGATCGAAATACGTCCTCCATCAAGTGTATATAAGAATTGTTTAAATCCTTTATTTACATCACCAAGAATATTTTCTTTCGGTACACGTACACCATCAAGTACGATTTCACATGTATTAGAAGCACGAACACCCATCTTATCGTAAGGACTTGAGATTGTTAATCCTTCACTTGTAGTCGGTACAATAAATGCCGAAATGCGTTTTCTACCATTGTCTTCAACACCGTTGACAGCGGTTACAATAATTGTATTTGCATACTCTGCATTTGTAATCCAACATTTTTCACCACTAATAACATACTCGTCTCCATCTAATACCGCTTTCGTTTGTGTACCACCTGCATCAGATCCTGCGTTCGGCTCAGTTAATCCGAAAGCACCTAACGTTTTACCTGATGCCATTGGAACTAAATATTTCTGCTTTTGTTCTTCTGTACCGAAATAATAAATTGGAGAAGCACCTAATGAAATTGTTGCAGCGTAACTTAATCCTGTTCCACCACAAGCACGACCAATTTCTTCAACTGCTAACGCGTACGATACAGTATCGCCACCTGAACCTCCATACTCTTCAGGGAATGGGATGCCTAATAATCCTAGTTCGCCCATTTTTTGAAATGTTTCATATGGAAATTCCGCAGTTTTGTCATAATACACAGCTTTCGGTGCGATTTCCTTTTCAGCAAAGTCACGTACCATTTCTTTAATCATTTGTTTTTCGCGAGTTAGAGTAAATTCCATTCCGCTACACACCCCTTATCGAATATTGAGTTTCGACAGCGTGCGAGTTTCTACTACAAACATTACAAATTAAAAGACAAGAACATTAGTTAGATAATTGTTATAATTCTGTCATAATCTAATTTTAAAACAGATTCTGTACTAATGCACAAAAAAATTCCTACATTGTTCTACAACAACATAGGAGTTTTTTGTCGAAATATGTAATTTATTGTTTAATAATCTCTACCTTTACCCGAATCTGAAATCTCTACTAAAGCTTCAGGGTATGGTTCGAAATATGTTTGTCGTAATAAATACTTTTCATCAAATCGAAGAGCCCATGATTTTAAAATTGCAAGTATACTACTAAGCGGGCTTTTCTTTTCTTTATATTTTTGTATCAGATCTAAAAAATGATCTTTTTCTTGTTTTTTCAATTTTGTTTTAAAATATCCAAAAATATGCTCACATACATTTACATTCGATGTATAGCGGGGTGTGCGCATAAATAATTCATATAAAGTTTTCTCATAATTTTCAAATACCACTTCAATCTTTTCATTTTTGTGATTTGCAATTATTCGTCCCAATTCCTTTTGTTTTACCTGATTATATGCCATAAATAAATATTTATTATCAGACTGAAACGATACAAGATCTTTTATATTTTTATTATGTTTGATCATTTTGTAAGATGCGATTGTAAATAACCTTGTAAAGAAATGTTCTCTAATAATAAAATTCGACAATCTACCTTCTTCTTCAATTGGAAGATGTGAAAAATTTTTTATTACTGCTCCGCCAAATAAGCCTGATCCCTTTCCTTTTGCTGGCGCTTTTTCAAAACCAGAATAAATTTTTACATCACGGGTACCACAACTTGGCGAACGATTCTTTAAAATAAAACCATCCACATCAGGTATCGTTTGTAAAAAGTCATTTGAAAATTGCTCCATTTTTTTAGTTACATCTTCCCGCGTCGACGGCTGCACCAGCTTATTCACACCATGTTCTTCTACAATTCGTATCGTTTCACGAGGAGTGCCCAATCCGATCTCGACTTCTGGACAAACAGGTATAAATGTAACAAATGGCTGCAAATTTCGTATTGTTACATCTGGAATCATCTCTCCATTATAACGACAAGCATCAAATTCTAAACATTTACTTACAACAATTTTAGGTTTAGCAAATTGTCGCATTTCATTACCTCCTTAGTGCTAGTCCATATAATATAAATTGTACTCAGTTTTACATTTTAAGCAAAGTTTGATTCATTTAGTTTTATTAATGTGCGCTCTATAATGATGGTTTAGACATTGTGAAACGAATAATACACACATGCTCTGGAGAAATTAATACATAAGAAAGGAGGGAGCGTTATGAAGAAGAAATTATCATCTATTTTAAGTGTTTTAGCACTATCTATTATGTTTTTAGGTACATCTGCACAAGCTGAATACGATGGAAATAATATGAATAGAGTTAATAACACTGACATTTCAACTCGAGTTAATGACAATAACTTAGACAGAGTTAATAATGATGTGAGAACTCGAAATGTAAATACGACAAATGATTTAAATGATAATCGTGATAAAAATAATAATTGGGCTTGGCTCGGTTTATTAGGACTAGCAGGATTATTAGGTCTTAGAAGAAAAGACAAAGAAACACGTTAATTTAGAACATTTTTAGTAAACAAGTACTTATTTATCAAAAATATATAATGAAAATTAATCGCCTGTTTAAAGGCGATTAATTTTTTGCTAAAAAATGATATAAGTACTTCACACTTCACCATATTTTTACTTATGATTAAAATCGTGGCGTTAATCCGTACAATATAAATTGAATCGTACTTTCAATTTCCGTTTCATCATCCCATTTTTCTTCAGGCAATAATAAAAATCGTGTTAATAATAAACCTAATACAGCTGATAAAGTAAGTCGTAAAACAGAAGATGGGGGCATTTCAATAATTTCTCCTTCTTCTTGAAACTTTGCAATCAACTTTTTAAAATGTGAAAGTAATTCTGTTTCAACTAACTGTTGTATTTCATTTTTCAGTTCCGGCTGAAACGGCACTTCTTGAATTAATATTTTTATCATTGGAAAATGCTTTTTTGCAAATTCAAATCTATTATGAATGACAACTCTTAAAAGTCCTTCATACGATTCATACTCCGATTTAAATATTTCTTTCGCAAAGGCTTGTACAAAAAATGGTGCAGCAAACTTTGTTAATGTCGGCATGACGACTGCTAACAATAAATCTTTTTTCGTTTTATAGTAGCGGAAGATCGTTCCTTCCGCTACACCAGCGCGCTTTGCAATTTCACTTGTTGAAGTTGAAGCATAGCCTTTTTCTCCAAACATATCAACGGCTGCTTCTAAAATACGCATTTGACGTTCATTTCGTTTATCTGTATTTGTTGCAATAACTAATTCTTCAAGCCAATCTTTCTCCATTTATATAACTCCTTTTTTCATCATTATATTTTGCGATGTTTCTTTAATGCAAATACATTTCCTACTGCAAATAATAGTGAAAAAAGAAGTAAAACAGTAAGATCTAATGCAATCTCTGTAATTCCTTGATTTCGAATCATCACTTGTCTCATTGCGTCAGCGCCATATGTGAGCGGAAATAATTTCCCTAACATTTGGAGCCACTTATTCATAGATTCAATTGGAAACAAACCAGAAAAGAAAATTTGTGGCACAATAACAAGCGGTATAAACTGGATCATTTGAAATTCATTATTTGCGTATGCAGATAAAAACGTCCCTAAAGTTAAAGCAGTTAAAGAAAGCATACATGTAATAAGTAGCGTTAGCCATATGGAGCCAGCTACATATAGGTCTAAAATGTAAACTGAAAAACTTACGATAATAATGGATTGTATGAATGCAAAGATTCCAAAGCCAATAATATATCCTACAACTATTTCCCATCTCCTTACCGGCGTCGATAATAACCTTTCTAAAGTACCACTTAAACGTTCTCTTACGAAAGACACCCCTGATAAAATGAATACAAAGAAAAATGTAAAGAAACCGATTAATACGGGACCAAGCCCATCAAACATTGTAAAGTCTTTAGAACCATGTAAATAATTCACTTCAGGTTTCATAATCGATACATCGTTCTTCTCTGTGCCTTTTTGTAATATTTGTAGCACAGCACGATTTTTTGACGAATCACTACCTTCTAATACAATATTCATTTTTCCATTTTCTAAACGAATTACCGCATCTACCTTTTGTTTTTCCAACTCAGACATTGCCTTTTCTTTACTATATTCATAAATTGACGCTTCCTGATTTTTCATCACTTTTACTAACTGAGCGGGCATATCAACAACAGCAATATGCGGTACATAGTCCTTTTGTGTAAACACTAGCGACAATAACCAAAGTAATAACATAGGTGCCCCAAACATCATCGCTAACGAACGTTTATCTCGAAAAAATTGGCGAATAATACGAATGATTACACCGATAACTCTCATGATTCAGCCACCTCTTCCAACAAAAAGACATCTTCAATCCTTCCTGATGATACCCGCTTTTTCAATTCTTCAGGTGTTCCAGTCGCAACCAGCTTTCCTTCTCTAATCAGCCCTAGGCGCTCACAAAACTCAGCTTCATCCATAATGTGTGTCGTTACAATTATCGTTGTTCCTTTCTTTTTCAAATCATAAAATTTTGCCCAGATTGTTTTTCTAAGAAGCGGATCTATCCCCACTGTTGGCTCATCTAAAATTAATATTTCTGGTTCATGAAGGAGCGCTATTGCTAATGATAAACGCTTCTTCATTCCGCCTGAAAAATGCTGCACTTGCTTTTTCATATGTTGTGATAATTGTACAATTTCAAAAATCTCTTCAATTCTTTCCTTTTTATGTTTTCCCTTTAATCCGTACATCGTTGCAATAAAATCTGCATTTTCATATGCTGATAGTTCTTCGTATAATGCATCAGCTTGAGCCATATAACCAATTCTTTTCATTTCATTTAAATTAGGCATGTTCGTGTTGTAAACAAGCACTTCACCTTCCGTTGCCTCATTAATACCCGCAATCAATTTAATAAGAGTCGTTTTCCCTGAACCTGAAGGCCCAACTAAACCAAATATCTCTGCTTTTTCAACTTGTAATGAAAGATTGTGTAAAACTTCTTTTTTTCCAAAACTTTTCGATACAGTCCGTAAAATAATGGAAGGTTGCTGCACGTATTCTTCCCCCTTTTCCAAAATGAGTGAGTACTCACTTTTATTTTACTCTTGCGTAATTATATGTCAAACTTCATTGATTAGTATGGTTTTCCGTCAACAATATTAAACAATGAAACAGAGTCGACATTAGAATATCCTTTCTTAAAGTCGACTCTGTTTCATTTAAATTATATAATTTGCTTTACGTTTTTAAATTCATATATTTCCTAATTCTAGCAACATCTAAAGAATATTCGATAACTAATTGCTGTAACGGTAAAATAACTGTGTCAGGATATAAATGTGCATATTGTAATGTTTCCGCATATTTTTCTAACCTTTTTTCTAAATACTTTATAATTTGATCAGGATGACTTACTAATAAACATTTGCAATAATAATGTATTTGTTCCTCAATCGCCGTATACTCTTCAATTTCATATTCTTTATGCATGTGTACACCCCTTTAAGTTTTTTACATGAATTACTTATCACACATTTCACTCGACTAATTTTTAAGTTTTTTGATTATTTACACTATAACAAACTCCTCGGGTCAAATTTTGTTACTTTATGTAACGTAGAAAATTTTTAACAAAATTGTAATGTTAACTTGGATAAAATGCATATGTCCTATTTTTTCTGTACAAAAAATCGTACAGTTCAATTTAACTGTACGACTACAAGTTCTGGTCTATTGAAAATTCTTTGCGGAATGATACTATTACCTAATCCTCTACTTACTACCATAGACGTATTTTGTTTTTCATTTAAACCGGCTGTATATTTAGGTAAAACACCTTGATTTGGAGCCACTAATTTGCTGATAAATAGTAACTAAATTGTCCACCCTGAGCGTGTCCTGATAAAACTATATCTATTTGCTCATCAGCATAATTCTGAATAAATTTAGGTCTATAGAATAAATTATCTATTTCTCCTATTTTAATGTGGTACTCCTATTTATAGATATACTCCTATGTAATCCATAATTTTCCTTATCGGATAAATTAATAATAATTATTTCCCTACACATTGAGATTACAAGTTGTATAAGGAAGCTCTTCTTTTTTCCATGCAAGAAATCCTCCCTTTAGATTAACCACTTCCTTTATACCAGCTCTTTGTAAAATACTAGCTGCTATAGCGGAACGCAATCCGGTTCGACATTGTAAAACGATTGAGCAATCCTTTGGTATACAATCTAGCTGCTTAAATAGATTTCCTAAAGGGATATGTATTGCATCATAAAGATGTCCTTCCTCCCACTCTTTTTTACTACGCACGTCGATTACCTTAACGCTTCCATCTTTTATATGCGGATATAATTCAATTGATGTTTTTTCTTTGTAACTTTCAAACCTATCAAGTCTTTGTATAACTTGTAAGGGTGCAAAAGCAATAATATTATCTAGCCCAATAGATTCAAAGTCTCTAATAACCTCCTCAACTCTAACTTTTTCCTCATCTAGAATGATTATAGTTTCTGTTTTATAATCTAGTAACCATCCACACCAGGTTGTAAAGGAATTGTTATACGGTATGTTAATTGATTTCTCGATGTGACCAGAAGCAAAACTCTCTACATCCCTTATATCAACTATTTGCTGAACACTCCTCATAACTTCTTGAAGTTCTTTTACTGTTTTAATAGCAAAAACTTCTCTCTTCTTACGAATTGGTGGACCGTACTTATTTAAATCCTTCATTAATGAAAAATATTTTGGAGGCTCTGGCTGTCCCGTCAATAAAGTCGATACAAAATCACTTTCTTCATTACACTGAAATGCCCAATTGAACATCTTTTCATAGCCTAAGGTAGAAGTTGGAATTGCTCCTAATGCTTTTCCACATGCGCTTCCTGCACCATGTGATGGCCATATCTGCAAATAATCAGGGAGTATTTTTATTTTTTGTATAGAATTAAATAATTGTTTCGCTCCTATTTTTGCAGTATCTTTCATACCTATAGCGGTTTCTAATAAGTCCGGCCTTCCTATATCTCCTACAAAAATAAAATCACCTGTGAATATTCCTATCGGCTTATCATTCGTATAATTATTTTGACTTGTATCAGTTACTAAAAAAGAAATACTTTCAGGCGTATGCCCTGGTGTGTGCATTACATTAAATTTTATATGACCTACTTTAAACTCTGAGCCCTCTCTAACTAATTTGTATCGACCTTCGTTAAGATATTGATATTTCCAATCACAATCCCCTTCATCAGATACATATAAATTGGCATGATAAAGAGTAGAAAGTTCTCTAGACCCAGAAAGAAAATCTGCATGAATGTGAGTTTCAGCCGCAGCTATTACTTCCATCCCCTCTTTCTTAGCAAATTCTATATATTGTTCTATATAGCGACCTGGATCAATTACAATTGCTACACCTTCCTTCTGACAACCGACTAAATAGGAAGCATGTGCTAATTTTTCATCATAAAAATATTTTAAAAGCATAGCTATTCCCTCCAATTAGTTATTTCAAATTGCTTTTCAATTTTAATTTTTATAACCACTTTCTCTTTTCTCTTATAGGATCCCTTTCAACATAAAATTCCAATACATATAGGGCAACATATATCTTTTAAGTAAAAACATACTATACCGTTCTTTCGCTTGATTAAATGGAAACGTTTCTTGAGGCTCATGTTTATAGTTAAATTCAGCAAGTATCAGACTTTTATAACCAGTAATAATCGGACAAGATGTATACCCATCATATTTAGCCTGCAAGTCTCTTCCGTTAAGTACGTCCATAATATTTTGTTTTAAGATAGGTATTTGTTTTCGAATTGCCGCTCCAGTTTTAGAGGTGGGTAAATTGGTACAATCTCCAAGTCCGAAAATATTCTTATTCTGCACATGTTGTAAAGTATAAGGGTTTATATCTACCCACCCCTGAGAATCACTTATTTCACTCTCTTTAATAAAATTAGGTGGCCCCATTGGTGGAACAACATGGATCATACTGTATGGTACAGTTTCTCTTTTCAGTGTTTGTTTATCTTCAAAAATTGCTTCTCTCTTTTCGGCAATAATTTCTACTAAGTTTTTATTATAATTTGTTATAATTTGCTTTCTTTCTAGTACTTGTTCTAATGTATTAGCATATCGTGAAACCTGAAATATGTTAGCGTTCGCGGTATAAAACATTACTTCACTTTTGTTTCTTACACCGTTATTAGAAAAATACTCTTCTGCTAAATACATAATCTTTTGTGGGGCACCACCGCATTTAATAGGAGTATTGGGGTGGGTAAAAACCGCATTTCCTCCTTTAAATTTTTTAATTTCTTTCCAAGTAGAATCAACATATTTATAAGAGTAATTGCTACAAACCCCATTAGTCCCAATAGACTCTTTTAAACCTTTAATACCGTCCCAATTTATTTGTATACCGGCTGCTACAATAAGAATTTCATACTCAAGCAGCAGTCCATCATCTAAAAGTAGCTTATTTTCATCCGGAAACAACTTAATAACACTTTTAGGGATCCATGTTGCCCCTTTTGGAATAAGCAATTCTTGATCACGCATCGTAATTTCCTTTGAAACAATTCCTCCCCCCACTAAACTCCATAGTGGTTGAAAGTAATGTTTTTTTGAAGGATCAATAATTGCAATACTTTCTTTCAATAGGGGTACATTTCGTAACAAATGTGCAGTAGAAGATATTCCAGCAGTCCCAGCACCAATTACAATAATTTTATAACTATCTCTGGTCTTCATTATCCTCTTCCTATCTAAAATTGATTTTTAAAATAACTATTTAGTAGCCTTATTTTCATCGTAATAACATTATTATAATTTAAAAACACCATGTATTTATTTGATTAAAATGAAAATTTTGTTAATTTAACTGTCAATATTACTTTATGCGTAAATCCCCTATGTTACTTCCATCTTTTATATTTCTCAATGCTAGTCTTCTTCCTATCTTACTTTAATTACAATTTCTCTCTACGCTCAAATCTATCTTTATCTCTTTTTTCCAAGAAAGCGCTTCTTCTAGGCCTTCTTCATCATTCACTTCATAGCTTATTTTCCAAGCTCTAATCGTTCCAGAATTAACAGAAAACTTTTCCGTAATGTCAGCTATTGAATGACAACCATCTTTATAAAGAGCTAAAATCGCCAATTTTTCAGCTTTAGAATATTTCATTTTATTAAACAAGTGTGTTCTTTTCTTTTTTCAGTTTTAATAAATAAAATTCTTAGCCTATAGTAGCCAAATTAAATTATTTTACACCGACCTGATTCCAAGCATTTTCTATGGCTTTATAAGTTACACTATCATAGCCATCATAATCAGCCGCAGATTGTAATAAAGCAGTACGAGCTTGTTTAAAATCGCTAGTTGGAGTCAAATATGTTGTTAACGCACGATAATAGATTTTTTCTGCCTTTTCTTCACCAATGGAATTAATTGTAAAATATGCAGCCTTATTCGGAATACCACTATTAATATGCACTCCACCATTATCTCCTTCTTCAGTTTCTGGAAGATATTGATAGTTTTTCATATGGGCAGGTTGTCCCTATTCCTCAGGATTTGATAAGCTTCGTAGTGCGTCCCCAGAAACACCAGGTGTAAATACAGCATCTCCTACATCCCAATTGGTAGGATCAACAAAATAGCCAAAGACATCAGAGAAAGATTCATTTAATGCACCTGATTGATTTACGTAACGAAGATCAGCAGAATACTCTGTAACAGCATGAGTTAATTCATGTGCCACAACATCAAGAGAACCAGAAAGTGTAATAAATCTGCGACCATCTCCATATATCATTTGCTGGCCATTCCAAAATGCATTATTTACGTTAACTCCATAATTCACAGCGGAGCGAATCGTTTTACCTTTCCCATCAATACTATTACGATTATGGACATTTTTATAATAATCATAGACTTTTCCTGCATGATAATGGGCATCAACTGCTGGCCCTTGATCTTTATTTGTCCAAGCATTATCATCATCAAATAGACGGTAATTTATTGGATAATCTTTATCGCTATGATTTACTGTAAATGTTTCAATATAGCCACCATTCATAGGCTTTGTTGTGTCTTTTAAGTAGTATTTTCCCTTTACACTACTAAAAGTTGTATTTAATTCTTTGTTATCACTTAGTACCCCATATCCATAACCTTTATGAGCACTATCTGCATCTGTAACTGCATTATATGAATCTACAATTGTCCCATCTTCCGCATTAACATAGATGTGCCAGTTAGCACCATAAGGTTTAATAAATTGTAGTTTCACTTTAAATGTTAAATGGTAAGTTCCATCTTTTTCATATACAACTAAATCTGCTTTTTCATTAGTAGACTCTAAGTTTTCTTTTATCTGATCTAATGCTTTTCCATCCATTTTTACTAGCGTATCACTTTTTGTAAGTTTAATATGTTTCCAAGCATTTGAAAGTGCTGTTTCCTTTGTAATCTTTGCTTTTGTATTACCCTTTAAACTTTCCTCTGCAGCTGGATGGACGTCTCCATTGACCGTTGTTACTCTACCCTCTTTATCTGTATGTACAATAAATTGTGCACCATCAACGGGTATTTTATTTATAGATCGTGTATAAACATAATGTTTCATACCTAAATCATCTGATTTCACTTCTTTAAGTGTTAAATCTTTTTGTGGATTTATTTAAAATAATTCTTTATTTTCTTCAAGAAACTCTTTTACCGCTTTTTGAGTCTCTACCTTTTTATCAGATAAGTCACCTGAAAGAAATGATGGGCTTCCCTGTTCCTCATTCCAATTTTTTGTAGTACCTCCATTTTATCCATTGCTTCTTGTTGAGAAACTTGCTCTTCTGCAAACACAGTTGAAAATGGTGCACCTAACATTGTTCCTGCAGCAAGCAATGTAATAACTGTTTTTTTCATTCGTTTTCCCCCTTCAATATGAGTAATATAAGAGATATAATTGCAAAATTTAATATACAATTATTTTCGGATTTTTTGTATAAATATGAATAAATACATATTATTCGTTTATAAAATTATTAAGATATAAATTCCTTCTAGAGGTGCCTTCACATGCCCATCAACCTAATATTTTGAAAGTACCCCCAAATGAAAAATTTACTTTTCTACAGTTATTTATTTATGAGGATTAAGCCCATTTTTTACATCTTGCGAGTAATTATTTAATCGCTATCGTACTTCTGTTTGAATGTAAATAAAATAAGTTCCATTCATCCCAAAAACACCCCTGATTTCTATTATTCATAGGAAATCAGGGGTGTTTATCAGTATATAAACCTTTTAAATTATTAATAAGTCTTCTTATAAAATATAAATGGTTAAACAGATAAAAAAGCTTCGATTGTTATATCATACCTTATTTCTTAAATACAGGTGCTATTTTATCAATGCGATTTGTCCAAATTCCACCTGTATAATCGTCAGGAAGGCGTTTTATATCTTCAGATGAGTCAAATCCACTTGAAAACCCCAACCCATTTCCTCCTACAATGATAACTCGAGTATCTGCTTTATCCATTCGATTAAGAAAACGATTTGGCCATCCCCAAAGCCAAGGAGCTACTTTGTCTGGTATATGTAATTCTCCATGCTTCAGGCTTGAAGGTATGTAGCCAGTCCACCCTAATGCCATATAAGTAATAAGATCTTTTTTCATGGTCGCTTTTGACATTGTTCGTAAACTAGGGATTCGCTCTTTTATCGCAGCAATTGGTTTATCGCCACCATATACAGTTAATTGATCAAGGCGCTTCGCTGGTAATTTCTTGAGGTGAGTAGCCAATTGGATTCCTTCATTTTCATCATCACTTTTAATATGAATAAGAAAAGAACGGTCTGGAAAATGGGTAAGTACTTCATCAAGTGTTGGCATAAGATTAATCCCTTTGCCACGAAACGGGAATGTTTTACCCTTATCAGCTGTATAACCGTAACCAATATCAAGTGCTTGTAGTTCTTTTGTTGTAAAATCTCTTGTAACACCTTTACCATTAGTACGGCAATCAAGAGTCCAGTCATGAAAAATAACAAAATTATTATCTTTAGTTGGTTGAACATCAAACTCTACTAGATCAGCTCCAGCTTTAAATGCCGCTTCCATAGATGGAATTGTATTTTCTAAATAAGAATGTTCAGGTTTATTTATACGTTCTGCTGTACATGTATCACTCTCTATTTCTTCCATGCTAAATGTTTGCGAAAGTCCTCGGTGAGCAAGAAGAAGAGGAGTTCCATCTTCCCTCTTAGCAAAAAAAGAACTGTTATTTACATAAACAAATACGAATAGGATAAGAATTATCCAAGTCGCTTTACGTTTCAATAACCTTTTTAGTTTGTTCATTGTATGCTCCTCTTAAATTTGGTTGAAAAATGCCTTAAACAATTTTCGGCATTTAAATACTGGTAAATGTTAAAGCCTATCTTATTTTTTCGCAATGGATATAATTGTTAATTAAAGGCTGGTACTTTGATATAAAACGGGAGCAATAGAAATCAATTCAATAATAAATCAACCTTCAGTAAGAATAGTTTTTAAAGATTTCTGTGAGAATTTAATATAAATGGGTATATGTAATATCCCATTATTTTAGAATCAATTTACTATATGTATATTATCTGACAGCATCTTAATCACCTTATTGAAGGATTAGAGGCCGTCTAAATAAAACTGGATAATAAATTAACATCATACCTACAAATGAGCAAACTAAATAAAAAATAGCCTCGTATTTTATTACTAGAGAAATATTATTATCAACCTTTTTTTCATCTCTTTTATATATCATTTTGAATAATACTCTATATAATAAATACCCAATAATTGCCCCCAGGGTGTTCATAGATAAATCATCAATATCTGTAATTCTATTATCTAGCAATTGACCTAACTCAATAGCCAATGAAAAACCGAATCCAGCATAGGCAGTACTTTTCATTGTTCTAAACTGTGGCCAAATAGTCGGCAATAAAAAACCTAATGGCATAAACAGTAAAATGTTTAAGACGTAAGTAGTCATACCTTCAGAAGCAAATGGAATCAAGTTAATTTGATTTACACGAATTAATGTTTCGTATCTACCTATATCCCATATAGTCCCTATCTGCGTCACCTTATACACTAGTGAAAGGTAAAATAGAAAAACATACACCCATAGAAAATGCTGAATAGATATATTTTTTTTCGTTTTAAAATAAAATCCAATTTGAAACACTATACAAAAAATAATAGTAAAAAAATAAGTATATAAATAATTAATCAAAACTCCTGAATGCATTTAAAATCTCCTAACTTTACATTGTAATCTATAACTTTGTCATTTTAGAATATAATTCAAGAACGGGTGGTCACAATCACCCCATCTATATTTTCTCCATATATTCCATAAAGTTCATTCACTGGTATTTCAACTTCAATTGTTTTATTTTTTAAAAAAGGATAATATGAAATCAAATATTTTTCCCCATCTTAATGAAAAATTGATTAACACCTTCCTTTACAGCATTATTAATCATTTCTAAAAATTTTTTTGCTATTTCTTTTGATAAATAAACATTTGTATTAAACAACCTGTATCCATTTATCAATTCATTATGTTTAAATAAATTTGCGATATCTGATTTCACACTCTCTCGGCGAATAGGGTATGTACTGTTAATTAAGAGCAGATTCCCTTGATAGATGTGTTCTTTTACAATCTCTTTCTTTTGAATAATTGAGGTAGTCCCTGTATTATCTATGTTATCTTTGTGATTTTGATTATATTTTTGAACCTCTACTTTACTCTGAAAAAACAGCGCTTTATTCATGTAAGCTATTTTAATCCACGCATAAGTTATCATATCTTTCTTTGACGAAATAAAAAAAGCTCGTTCTTATGGTTTAAATCTACCGCATAAGAACGAGCCATTTATTAATATTAAATTGTTAATTTCCTAAGAAAAAGTAGAGATAACCTTAAGAATTTCTTAAGAAACAATGATTATTTTCTAAGAATCCCCTTTATTAGCCGAGTCTTGGAAGACTGGAAGTTCTACCGTGAAAGTCGTAGAGTTATCATTACTTTCCGCGTAAATCTGTCCGCCGTGTTGAACAATGATTTCTTTCGCAATCGCCAATCCAAGTCCCGCGCCGCCCGTATCAGAAGAACGGGCATCATCCAATCTGTAAAACTTTTCAAATATGGTAGCAAGTTTATCTTTCGGGATGTTTCCGTCGTTCTCGAAAACGATGGATACCACATCTTCGGATAGGTTCGCCGTAATGTCAATAACGCTGTCGTCCTTGCTGTATGCAGTGGCGTTTTTCAAAATATTGTTAAAGACCCTCGCTAGCTTATCAGCGTCACCAAATACGGTCAAATCTTCAGAAGCATGGAGTACCACCTGTTTTCCCTTTGCAGCAAGCTGGGGATAAAATTCATCAGTCATTTGCACCAGCATATAGTATAGGTCTATGTGCTTTTTCGTGAGCGTAATCGTTTGAAGGTTATATCGCGTAATCTCAAAAAACTCGTCGATTAGCTGTTCCAGACGATACGCTTTGTCTAACGTGATATGCACATACTTTGCCTTTTGCTCTCTTGGCATGTCTGGTGCCTCGTCAAGCAGGATCAGATAACCGATAACTGATGTAAGAGGCGTTTTAATATCGTGTGCCAAGTACATAACAACTTCATTTTTTCTTTGTTCGGCCAGCTTTGCATCATGCTCTCGCTTTTCAAGGGTTCGCTTTAATGTGTTGAGCTTCTGTTCCATGAACTCCAATTCCGCAGAAAGCTCAATTTGTTTATCTTCATTCTGAATAAGTATATCAATACTGGTATTTATCTCTTCAAAGTATTTTACAAATTTTAAAAGCATAACTCGGCATAGAATAAGAATACTAATGGCAACCGCCACATAAATAAAAATTTCTATATTGTTCCGTATAGTATACTGATATATTATCATTGCGTCCCAACGCTCTAAATGATAACTGTTTTCCAAAAAACGTACAATCCACTCCCCAAATGTCCCTTGGATAAATAGACGCAAAAACAGCACAAATACAACTGCTGCCATGACAATTGTAAGGATATATTGGTAGAGTTTTCGTTTTAATTTTGAATAATCGATTTTTTTATTCTTATTTTTCAATTTTATAGCCAATCCCCCATACCGTTTTTATATACTTCGGATTATCAACCGTGTCGTTCATCTTTTCTCGCAGATGGCGGATATGCACAGTGATAGTGTTATTACTCTTGCTGAAATATTCATCACCCCATATCTCATGAAACAGCTGCTCAGAGCTAACCACATTTCCCTTGTTTTCACAGAGGATACGCAAGATTGAAAACTCGGTAGGAGTGAGAGATAACGGCTTCTCGTTCAGAGAACACTCATGCGTGCTTATATTAATGACAAGACCAGAGTGGACGATAACATTCTCGTTCTGTGCCGTTACTCCATTGTATTTTTTATATCGGCGTAACTGCGCCTTGACTCGCGCAATTAACTCTAGTGGGCGAAAGGGTTTTGTAATATAATCATCCGCGCCAATTGTTAGCCCTGTAATTTTATCTACTTCCGTATCTTTCGCCGTCAACATGATAATTGGATAGGTGTGCTTTTCCCTTATTTTTTGACAGATAGTGAGACCACTTACGTCGGGAAGCATAATATCCAATATTGCAAGGTCAAGCGCATTCTTGTCTATACATTCCAACGCTTCTTTGGCAGTATAGTACTTGAAAACCGTATAATTCTCGTTTTTCAAGTATAGCTCAACCAAATCAGCAATTTCGTGTTCATCTTCCACAATAAGTACTTTATCACTCATGATTACCAATCCTCCTCTATGGATGTACTTTTTTCAATTGGAATCTTTTCCGAATAACGAGCCTATCATACCTATTACTCCAAGTAAAGTCCATTGTTGTATACAGATAGAGTCGGTAACACCAAATAAATTTTTAAATTTACCCATTTATTAAGATTTAATTTTATGCCAAGAATAAAAGATTTATCTGACTCAAAATTATTTACAATGGATAAAGCAATATACTCTCCCTTTAGAAAAAGGAAACAATTCCGCCTTAAATTGACTTTGTATAATCTTAACTTGATAGCAATGTCGCACTAGCCAAAATACAAAAATCTCCTTCAAAAAAAGAAAGGCAGTAACTAATGTATTACTGTGACCTAGTTTTACCTAACTTGAATTGAATCCCCTTGTTGTAGATTTTTATTTTATTATTAATAAAATAAAAAAAGCTCCCCTGAAAGGAGCTCCTTACATTACAAAACACTTAAGAAATTCTTCTAATAACAGCTCTACTTAAGATTTGGAGTATGGTTATAACTCATCCCTCCCTGTTTGTTACGATAAATCATTGGTCGAAGACTAATCTTTTTCTGTGTATTATTTCAAGCCCTTTAGATTTTTTCTTTTTGTGAAATTTACCTCAATACAAATTAACTAGATAACAAAACGTAAAATAACAATGCAGCTGCCTCTTGTCTTTTCATACTTTGTTTTGATAGATAATCTGCTGATCCATCTTCATTATATATAACCTCAGGCCCTACTAAGCGATGACCTACAATGTTTTTCACGGATTCTATTGCCCAATCATCAGTTTCTCCCTTTAAAGTTGCATCTGCAGATGGCGCTCCTAACATTTTTAAATACTGCCAGGTAATCCATGCTGCTTCTTGTCTAGTAATTTCACGGTCTGGATGGAATTGTTCCCCTTCTTTTTCATATAAAATACCAATCTCATATAACTTTTGAATATGTGACGCATATGGATGATTTTTCACATCAGAAAACACTGGTTCTTTTTTTGAAGGTGGCGTAAAGTAAGCGATTTGAGATAACCAATATGCAAATTCTGCTCGTGTAAGAGAAGATTCTGGAGTAAAATTCCCCTCCTTATTTGCTTGTAATACCTCGTATTGATGTAAAGGATTTATAAACTTAGCATATGGATGATTTTCATCTATGTCTTTAAATCTCTCAGGCTCACTTAACTTCACTGCTGAGCTGCCAGAGTTCCAATGTATCATTTCTTTCACGGTACCATCTTTATGAAGTTTAAACGCCATATAATTCCCTTTTTCATCCTCAAATAGTAAAGGATCTATTTGTTTTAGCTCCTGTTTAACATATACTTTATCACTCACATATAACTTTCCTTCACTTATGTTTACATGTGACATTAGGTTTTTTAATCTCAAATCTCGGTAAACCCCTTCAAATTTCTTTAATTCTTCTTCATTAGGGTTTAAATATTCAGGCTTTGTTTTATCTGGGAAGTATTGATTCATAAAATCATCAAATACTTCAACAGGTAGTGCTGAACTATCTTTATTTGTAACAATAAAAACTCCAATTTTATGCTCTGGAATTAACCACATTAAAGATGAAAAACCTGGTATATTTCCACCTTTCCCAAACACATATTGCCCGTTATGACTTTGCGGTGAAAAGAACTCAAATCCGTATGTCATATTAGGGTATTTGGGATGTAAAGCAAATTTTGTTTTTTGCATATCTTCTACAGTTTCTTTTTGTAGTATTTGGTTATTTTTAAATTTACCATCATTCAATTGAGCAATCATGAAATTGGCTACATCACTCCCTGTAGAAAACATACTCCCTTGTGGCATATCTGTCGGTCTTGTTTGATAAAACGGGATGGCATTACCTTTAGCATCATATCCTGTTGCTAACTTTTCTTTAATAAAATTAGTCATAACAAAACTACTATTATGCATTTCTAGAGGGTAAAAAATATTTTTGGCCATATATTTGTAAAAAGGTGTGTTTGTTAGATTTTGAACAATATACCCTTGAAGCATAGAGGCAAAATTATCATATGTATATGTATCTCCGGGCTTTCTCACTACAGTGGGCATATTATCTTCTACATAATCTTTAAGCATTGTATAATCATTTTCTTGATAATGGATGTCCTCGGGTCTAGGATCTACGTAATCAAACCCTGTTGTATGGGTAAGTAAATGCTCCATTGTAACTGTTTCACCCATGTTATTTTGGTACTTTAATCCCCCCATATAATTTACTATATCTTTATTTAAATCAATTTTTCCTTGTTCAACTAACTGCATGACAGCACTAGCAGTAAAAACTTTTGATATTGA
>Ga0209025_1002604_pt1 | contig 18592 bp, 15 predicted proteins | sample AraplaMF_Col_mLB_FD_184256 | JGI IMG/M metagenome (GOLD analysis project Ga0209025, IMG submission 184256) | Arabidopsis root microbial communities from the University of North Carolina, USA - plate scrape MF_Col_mLB (SPAdes) (version 2) | ecosystem: Host-associated > Plants > Roots > Endosphere... | reverse complement strand
ATGTCCTTGGCTTCGACCCACTCTGCGATCTGCTCGAGCGAGTATTCGCCGCGGGCGAGCTTCTGGCCTTCGGCCGAATCCCAGCCGGCGTAGCGAGCGTCGAGCGGGCCGGACAGAGCCTTGTCCTCGATCATCTTGGCAGCAGCCTTGAGACCGCGGGCGCAGGCATCCATGCCGCCGATATGGCCGATCAGCAGATCTTCCGCGTCGAGCGACTGGCGGCGCAGCTTGGCGTCGAAGTTGGTGCCGCCGGTCGTGAAGCCGCCGCCCTGCAGGACCTGGTAATAGGCGAGCGCCATCTCAGGAACGTTGTTCGGGAACTGGTCGGTATCCCAGCCGGACTGGTAGTCGTTGCGGTTCATGTCGATCGAGCCGAAGATGCCGAGCGCGTTGGCGAGCGCCAGTTCGTGCTCGAACGAGTGGCCGGCGAGGATCGCATGGCCCTGCTCGATGTTGACCTTCACTTCGTTTTCGAGGCCGTGCTGCTTCAGGAAGCCGTAGACCGTCGCGACGTCGTAGTCGTACTGGTGCTTGGTCGGCTCTTGCGGCTTCGGCTCGATGAGGATCGTGCCCTTGAAGCCGATCTTGTGCTTGTACTCGACGACGAGGTTGAGGAAGCGGCCGAGATGGTCGAGTTCCTTCTTGAGATCGGTATTGAGCAGGGTTTCATAGCCTTCGCGGCCGCCCCAGAGAACGTAGTTGGCGCCGCCGAGCTTCATCGTGGCGTCCATGCAGGTCTTAACCGTCGCGGCCGAGTAGGCGAAAACTTCAGGATCGGGGTTCGTGGCGGCACCCGACATGAAGCGGCGGTTGGAGAAGAGGTTCGCCGTGCCCCAGAGCAGCTTGGTTCCGGTCGCCGCCTGCTTCTCGGCGAAGTAGTCGACGATCTCGTTCAGGTTCTTGGTGTTTTCAACGAAGTTCTTGCCTTCGGGACGCACATCGGCGTCGTGGAAACAGTAGAACGGTGCGTCGAGGATCTGGAAGAGTTCGAACGCCACATCAGCCTTCAGCTTGGCGGCCTTCATCGTGTCTTCGAACCAGGGGCGCAGGAAGGTCTGGCCGCCGAAGGGGTCGCCGCCCTGCCAGGCAAAGGTGTGCCAGTAGGCAACGGCAAAGCGCAGATGGTCTTCCAGGCGCCTGCCGAGAACGACTTCGTCCTTGTTGTAGTGACGGAAGGCGAGCGGATTGGTGCTCTCAGGGCCCTCATACTTGATCTTCTGGATGTCGCCGAAGAATCCGGTGCTCATCTCGTGTCTCCTCAGGTTTCGGATTGTAGTTCTGGGTTCAATGCTGCAGCGATTTGATCGCCGGGTAGAGAGCGCGATAGCGCTTGTAGGCATCCTCGTAGGCGCCGGAGAGCCCCGCGACGGGTTCGATCGTGCCCGCCGTCTTCGGCGGCGTGCAGACGGCAACCGGGTCGGCGCCGGTCGCCGCGATCAGGCCGAGACGCGCAGCGCCAAATGCCGCGCCGAAGTCGCCATCGGCAGGCAGGTCGACGAGGACACCGAGCGCAGTCGCGATCGAAGCCAGCCAGTAGCGCGAGCGCGAACCGCCGCCGATCGCCGTAACGCGAGAAATATCCGTGCCCGCAGAGCGCAGTGCTTCCAGATTGTCGCGGATAGCGAAGGACACGCCTTCGAGGACCGCCTGGGTCAACACCACGCGGCTGCTCTCATGCTCGAGGCCGATGAACGCGCCGCGGATGACAGCATCGTTGTGCGGCGTGCGCTCGCCGGAGAGATAGGGAAGGAAGGTGACGCCGGAGGGCGCCTTCAGCGTCTCGCCGAGCTCGGTCGTCAGATCCGCCGCCGACTTTCCGGTGACACTGGAGTGCCAGTTCAGCGCGTCCGTCGCCGAGAGGATGACGCCCATCTGATGCCAGGTGTTGGGCAGCGCGTGGCAGAAGGCGTGTACGGCGCTTTCCGGCTTCGGCAGATAGGCGGCATTGGCCGCGAAGAGAACGCCCGAGGTGCCGAGCGACACGAAGGCCGCGCCATCGCTGACGGTGCCCATGCCGCAAGCCGAAGCCGCGTTGTCGCCCGCGCCGCCGGCAACGACGACGCCACCAGACATGCCCCACTGACCGGCCAGCTCGCCGCGCAGCTTGCCGCCCTGCTCCGTGCCTTCGATCAGGCGAGGCATCTGCTTTTCATCAAGGCCGGTGGCTGCAAGAAGCTCAGATGACCAGGCGCGCTTTCCGGTATCGAGCCAGGAGGTGCCGGCCGAATCCGACATCTCGGAGATGTGCTCGCCGGTCAGCCAGAGGCGCAGGTAATCCTTCGGCAGCAGCACCTTGGCGACCTTGGCAAAGATCGCAGGCTCATGCTTGGCAACCCAGGCAAGCTTCGGCGCGGTGAAGCCGGGGAAAACGATATTGCCGGTCAGCTTGCGGAAGCGCGGATCGGAATCCAGCCCAGCCGCTTCGACGTAGGAGCGCGTATCGTTCCAAAGAATGCAGGGACGCAGGACTTTGTCGTCGGCATCGAGCAGCGTCGCGCCATGCATCTGGCCGGAGAGGCCAATGCCCTTCACGGCGGCGAGCTCCTTCGGATGCTTTGCCTTCAGCCCGGCAACAGCCTCTTCCGTCGCGCGGATCCAGTGCGAGGGCTCCTGCTCCGACCAGCCGGAATGCGGGCGCGAGACGTCGAGCGAACCATTGGCCGAGCCGATGATCTTCTGATCGCCGTCGATCAGCATGGCTTTGACGCCGGAGGTTCCGAGATCGAGACCCAGATACATGTGTTTCTCCCTTTGCCGTTACGGCAGATTGTCTTTCAGGAATATGTCGAGGCGGATGCGCTCTTGCGCCTCGATGACGGCAAGCCCGTCAGCCTTCGCCTTGAGGACGCGGATGGCGCTGCGCACCTCATGCCCCGCATCTTGGTTCAGAATTGCGTCAATGGTGCCGTCAAGCAGCGCGGCGCGGGTATGTGTCGTCAACTCATGGGCGATGACCGTCAGCGACCGATCGACTGCCTTTTCCTTCAGCGCCCTGATCAGACCACGATTGCCGGCACCGAGGCTGTAGACTCCAATGATGCCGCTTTTCTTCGACAGCGCGTCCGCCACCAGCATATGCGCCATCTCGGGATCGTCGCGGCCTTCGATGACAGGCAAAATGGAGAGCAATGGAAACTCCGCCGCCATGACGGAAGCAAAGCCCTCGAGGCGTTCGCGATGGTCGCGGACCAGCATCGAGCCGGCGAGCACCGCGATCTCGCCCGTGGCGCCGCCGAGGAAGCGCCCGAGAAGCCGTGCGGCAGTACGGCCGGCAGCAATATTGTCGACGCCGGCATAGTGATGGCGCTGCGAACCGGTGAGATCCGAGACCAGTGTCACGACTGGAATGCCATCCTGCACCAGACGGTCGACGGCATCGCGCACCTCAGGCGCATCAGTCGCGACAAGCGCGATCCCCGAAGGCCGCTCTTTTCCAAGTTCGTCCAGAACCCTGACCAGCGCTGTCGGATCGAACGCCGGTACCTCAAGGGTGCGGATTTCCGTTCGCTCCACGGGCGAGCGAGCGACCGCGGCGCGCACCTCGTCGTTCAGCCCATGCATAAAGGAGTTGTCGCTTGCAGGAAGGATGAACACAAGCGGATAGGTCCGACCCTTTGCGAGGTTGGCAGCAGCGACATCCCTGACGTAGCCAATCTCGCGAATGGCCTTCTCGACCTTCTCGCGCGTCACGTGGCGCACGCCCGGCCGCTGGTTCAAAACCCGATCGACGGTTGCGAGGCTGACGCCTGCGGCGGCAGCAATATCGTGAACTGTTGGCCTCATCTTTCCTCCTGACGAGACCTTTAACTCCAAATCTGATGTACGTAAATCAAAATCTACGAACGCTTCCGTACACGTCAGATATTTGTGTAAAACAAAGGCCGATCTGATGACATCCGATCGGCCCCTGAACGTTGATTTGAAAGACTAATTAGTGGCCTCCGCCACCTCCGCCCCCACCTTGCGGCGCGGGTTTGTCGAGCATCGCCACGCCGAGGATCATGGCCAGGAAAAGCAAGGTCAACATCAGGAAGACGTCGCTGAAAGCCAGGACGACGGCCTGCTTCGTCACCAGTCCGACCATCTGCTTGATGGCAACAACGGCGCCGTCCATGCCGTAGGTATTGAAGTTCGCTGCCATGTTGTTCATCTGGTCGATTGCAGCAGGGCTTCCCCAATCGATATTCTCGCGCAGCCGCTCGTAATGAACGTCCTGCCGGTTCGTCAGCACCGTGTTGATGATCGCTAGCCCCACAGCGCCGCCGAGGTTGCGGGTCAGGTTGAAGAGGCCGGACGCGCCGCGCATGCGGGCCGGCGGCATCGTGCCGAGCGCGATGTTGTTGATCGGCACCATGCACATCATCAGCCCGAAGCCGCGGAATATCTGCGGAATGAAGAGTTCGTAGAAGTCCCAGTCCTGCGTCAGATGCGTCATGATGTAGGTGCCGGCCGCAAAGCTGGCGAAACCGATTATCATCATGAGCCGCAGGTCTATCTTCGTCGACAGCTTTCCGGCAATCGGCGCAGTGAAGAACATCGCAAGGCCTGACACGAACATGGTCTCGCCGATCATCAGCGAGTCGTAGCCGCGGATGCGGCCCAGATAGACGGGGTAGATATAGGTCAAGCCGTAGAGGCCGATCCCCATCACGAACGAGAATACGGAGCCGAAGGCGAAGTTTCGGTTCGTGAAGGCCCTCAAGTCAACGACCGGGAATTCCACGGTGAAGGCTCGATAGAAGAAGACAACGGCAGCAACCGCAGAGGCGATCGCACCCATGAAGATATAGCTGTCGTTGAACCAGTCGTTGGAGTTGCCTTCCTCCAGCACATATTCCAGCGCACCGAGGAAAACGCCCATCGACAACAAGCCCCACCAATCGAACTTCCTGATCAGCGAGAATTCCGGCTTGTCGAAATCGATGAAATTCCACGTGACGATCGTCACGATGATGCCGGGCACGATGTTGACTAGGAACAGCCAGTGCCAGGAGAAGGCATGGCTAAGATAGCCGCCGACGGTCGGGCCGATCGTCGGGGCAAGCGTTGCGATCAGGCCGATGATCGGCGACACGATGCTGCGCTTGGAAGGCGGGAAGATCGTGAATGCGGCGGCAAAGACGGACGGGATCATGCCGCCGCCGATGAAGCCCTGAATGGCGCGATAGACAATCATCTGGTCGATGTTCGTCGCCGTCGCGCAGAGCGCGCTCGCCATGGTGAAACCGGCGGCCGAGGCCGCAAACAGATATCGCGTCGAGACGATGCGCGCGAGCGTCCCCGACAGCGGAATCATGATGACTTCCGCGATCAGATAGGAGGTCTGCACCCAGCCGATCTCGTCCGAGCCGGCGCTGAGGCCAGCCTGGATTTCCGCAAGCGATGCCGAAACGATCTGGATGTCGAGGATCGACATGAACATTCCAAGCACCATCGCGAAGAACGCAATGAGCTTGCGGGGATCCATGTGATCCGTGGCAGCCGGAGTCGCCGGAACGGTTCCAACTGTTGCGCTCGCGGCCATGGGTCTACCTCGTCAGCCGATATTACTTGGTCGCGTCCGGCGCTGTGCGCGTGTCGACATCAACGACAACGCTGAGACCGGCGCGCAGGCGACCGCTATCGAGAGCATCCTGCGGCAGCGAGATGCGAACCGGCACGCGCTGGATGATCTTCGTGAAGTTGCCCGTCGCGTTTTCCGGCGGCAGCAGCGAGAAGACGGAACCGGATGCCGGCGAAATCGACTCGACCGTGCCGACGATCGGATGATCATCATAGGCATCGACGTGCACGTTGACCTTCGAGCCCGGGACCAGATGCTGGATCTGAGTCTCCTTGAAGTTCGCGTCGATATAGAGCTGACGGACCGGCACGAGCGCCATCAGGCGTTGCCCGGGCGACACCAGATCGCCCTCCTGCACTGAACGATTGCCGACGACGCCGTCATAGGGCGCCTTCAGCACCGTGAAGGAGAGGTCACGGGCGGCCTTGTCGCGCGAAAGCTCGAGCTGGCGGATCGTGCCTTCGGCTTCCCGGCGCTGCGCCTGCAGGAGCGTGATGTTGGCGTGCGCGGAAGCAATCGCGGCGTCGCCACCGACGAGGTTCGCCTTTGCCTGATCGAGCGCGATGTTCGCAGCATCGAGGTTGGCGGTCGTACCGACCGACTTGGATTGCAGCTCGGCAGCGCGGGTCTGGGTGATCTGCGCGCCGCGAACGGTGGCTTCCAAAGCCGCCTTCTGGGCCTCGGCCTGATCGAGACTTGCCTGCCCGCCGGCGATCTGCGCGTCGATGCGCTGCAGCGAGAGCTTTTCCGTTTCGAGTGAAGCAACCGCCTGGTCGAGTGCCAGCTTATAATCGCCGTCGTCGAGCGACGCCAGGATATCGCCTGCCTTGACCTTCTGGTTGGCAACGACATTCACCTTGGCGACATAACCGGTGACCTTCGGCGAGATCGTCGCGATATCGCCTTCGATATAGGCATCATCGGTCGAGACCATGAAGCGGCCCGTGGTCCACCAATCGTAACCATACCAGGCAGCACCCGCGAGCAGCGCAAGGCCAATGATCGGCAGAGCAAAGCTACGCTTTTTCTTCTTTTCGGCAGGAGCGGCCTGCGTATCAGCAGGAGCTTGCGGCGCGCGCGGTGCTTCCGCGGTAGGAACTGCTGCTTCCTGAGCCCTGCCCTCGGTATCAGCAGGCTCGCTGACGATGCGGGCAACATTGGCTTTTGAACTGGACGACATGGGCAGCTACCGGTAAATCGAGTGAATTTAATCGAACTGAACGGTTCGGTTCAGTTGACATAGAACCTTTTTCCATTCATATCAAGTTATATCGAACCGGTTGGTTCGGTTTTATTAACGAAAAATTCGCTGATGCGATCATGGTTAAGGAGCGATGACAGAGCTTTCCGATACGCGCGTGGACGACTCCCCCTCGACAGGCGGCCGGTGGGCCGCAGGCGAAGACCCTGCCAAGCGCAAGCAAATTCTCGACGGCGCCCGACGCGTTTTCATGAAACTTGGCTTCGATGCCGCGAGCATGAACGATGTAACGCGCGAGGCCGGAGTTTCAAAAGGAACGCTCTACGTCTACTTCGCCAATAAGGAAGAGCTCTTCACCGCGATGATGGAAAGCGAGCGCGCGGCTTTCGTCGCCAGCGTGCGCAATACTCTCAAGGAATCCAACGATCCCGACGTCGCGCTGCACGACTTCGGCATGACCTTTGTCAGCCACCTGACCGAGGATAAGGTCATCAATGCGATGCGCACGGTCATCGGCGTACGCGACCGCATGCCGCACCTCTGTCAGCGCTTTTTCAGCGGCCCGGAAAACATCCGGACGGTGTTAAAGGACTTTCTGACAGCCCAAGTCGAGGCCGGCCGTTTCGAGATCGACGACATCGAGCTTGCCGCCCGGCAGTTTCTGGAACTTTGCGGTGGAAGCTTCTTCAAGCTGCGCCTGTTCGGCGACATGGACGCCCCTCCTCCACGCGAGGAGATGGATCGCGTGGTCAATGGCGCCATCCGCGTCTTCACGGCGGCCTACGGCGTCAAGAAGCAGCCCTGAACCCGTCCCTTTGATTTCTCTCGCCATTCGCGCCAGAATCCCGCAACCGGGATCAAGCGCGACCTGTTGCCGTTCGCTATGAAGGGCATGCAGCCAAGGGAGAGCAAATGAGCGCCGTCGGACGAGCGATCTGGTTCATCGAAAGTCATTTCGGCAACGACATCACTCTGGAAGAGATTTCGGACGTTGCCGGTCTTTCGCGCTACCATCTTTCGCGCGTCTTCGGGCTCGTCACCGGGCATTCGATCAGCAGCTATATCCGAGCCCGCCGCCTGAGCGGTGCGGCACGGACGCTGGTCGATCAACCGGGAAGCATTCTCGAGGTTGCCCTCGACGCGGGTTACAGCTCGCACGAGGCATTCACCCGTGCCTTTCGCGACCAGTTCGGTCTAACACCCGAGGCCGTCCGCAAGCAGAGGCACACGCGCAACCTCGCACTTCTGGAGCCTATCCGCATGGACCCCGCTCGCCTTCCCGAACTCGAACCACCACGCTTCGAAACCTTGCCGCCGATGCTCTTTGCCGGCCTGCAGGAGATCTACCCCTACGGCGGCAATGCCGCGATCCCCTCGCTATGGCAAAAATTCAATGTTCATTTCGGCAACATTCCCGGCCAGATCGGCAATGTCGCCTATGGCGTCTGCACGCATATCGAGGGTGAAGCTGAGAAATTCCGCTACATGGCGGCCGTGGCAGTCAGTAACGGCAGCGACCTGCCGGCCGGCTTTTCCACCCTGAAGATCCCCGGTCAGCGCTATGCCGTCTTTGCCCATCGAGGCCACGTTTCAGGCATTTCCGCAACGATGCATCGGATTTTCGGAGACTGGATGCCGAATTCCGGCATAGAGTTCGGCAACATGCCCGACATGTTCGAACGCTACGACGATCGCTTCGATCCCTATACCGGCACGGGCCTGACGGAAATCTGGATTCCCATCAAGGAATAAAACTCGTCTTGCTTTCGTATATCCCCTTGCGCGCTTGCCAAGGCAGGCCGCGTCCGTACATTGCGAGCGTCAAACTATGTGGCGCAAGGGGATAAACGCCGATGCAAGATATCATGATGCTCGTTCAGGACCCGGCTGCCTGGGTGGCCCTCGTCACCCTCGTGGTGATGGAAGTGGTCCTCGGGATCGACAACCTCATCTTCATCTCGATTCTCACCAACAAGCTGCCACCTGAACATCGCGAGAAGGCCCGCACGCTCGGCATCGGCCTTGCTCTCATTATGCGTCTTGCCCTCCTCGGTACCATTGCCTGGATCGTGAAGCTGACCACGCCGATCTTCGAACTGTTCGGCCACGGCTTCTCGTGGAAGGACATCATCCTGATTGCCGGCGGTCTCTTCCTGCTGTGGAAGGCGACGAAGGAAATCCACCACAACGTAGATCCGACCGATCACAACGAGGATTTCATTGCGACAGCAGTAACAACAGGCTTTACCGCCGCGATCGGCCAGATCCTGCTGCTAGACCTCGTTTTCTCGGTCGACAGCATCATCACCGCGGTCGGCATGACGCCGCACCTGCCGATCATGGTCGTCGCCGTGGTCGCGGCCGTAACCGTCATGCTGGTTGCCGCCACGCCGCTTGCGAACTTCATCGAGAAGAACCCGAGCATCGTCATGCTGGCCCTCGCCTTCCTGATGATGATTGGCATGACCCTGATCGCCGAGGGTATGGGCGTGCACGTGCCGAAGGGCTATGTCTATGCCGCGATGGCCTTCTCCGCGCTCGTGGAAGCCCTCAACATGCTCGCTCGCAATGCCCGTCAGCGCAGAAAGCAAGGCGGCCACTGAGACAGCACGGGGCGCGGTTCCGCTGCCGCGCCCTATAGCATGTCCCCCAGGCTCCAGTGATTGCCCCATCGGGCATCGATCTCGTCATCGACGTTTTGATAGCGGATATCCGTCGACAGCCTTATCCTGTTCGATACGCTTTGGTTCGTGGTCGAGGCGTGGATCATGTAGGGACTATGCAAGACCACGTCGCCGGCTTCGTAGTCGGCGATCAGCCAGCGCGTGCCGAAGCGCTCCGCCACGTCAGGAAGATCCTTCGAAACCCAGCCGCCCTCGGTCATGTTGCGGTTGAAGGCGCTCACCCTTTCCCCTGCGGACAAGTCGCGGCTCTTCCTGGAAAACTCCTCCTCCATACGGACGCCGATGGCATGCGAGCCCTCGAGGTAAACGAGCCCACCCATGTCGACCGACGTATCGCCGATCGGAATCCAGGCGGTCACCAGCCGGTTGGTGCCACCGCGCAGGTAGACGAGATCGTAGTGCGCCGGCGTCGCTGTCGTCGTGCCCGGCTGGGTAAAGCGCATAATTTTGCGCTTGTGCAGGTAGGAGATACCCGAAAGGAACTCATCCATGAATCCGGCAAGCCGTGGCTGCGCGCAAAAGCCCTCGAAGGCGACAGAGCGGACAAGCGACATCAGAATACGATCGACCTGACCTTTGTCGACACCTGTGCCGGCCGATAATCCGAGCATCGGATCGGACCCGGGTGCGACAAGCCCGCCGCGCGCCAGATGCGAGAAAACCCAGCCGCGAAAGGCATTGACCACATCCGGATCGAGAAAGCGCTTCAACCAGACATAGCCGCTTTCGCGATAAAGCCTGCGGATCGCCTCCATGCCGATCGACGGGTCCGTCGGCACGAGTTCACCCAACCGGTTCGGCGCGGTCGAGAGAATCTTCCCGTTGGCGACTAGGTCGATCGCCGGCGCTCGATCCGGCTTGCGATCCGCAGCACGACTTGACATTCCGATCACTCCTAAAGCGAAATAGACGCTTGAAATCTGAAGAAAAAGAAATGAGCATTCCATGGACGGAAGAAACGGCTGGACTTTTCGCTCATGACTGAGTTCCCGATCGCTCTTTATCGTTCTTCCTCTTCCGGCTCCACGGTGCTCACGGTCACCGGGTTCGGTCGCCAACGTATCGGAACGCGTATCGTCAACCGCCGTCTGCCGATGCATGCGGTCGTCCTCGTGGAAGCCGGGAAAGGCACGCTGCAGACGGCAAAGGCCGGTGTTCAGGAGATCAACGGCCCGTCGCTCTTCTGGCTGCCCGCCGGGACGCTGCATTCCTATGGTCCGACAGAAGGCGAGAGCTGGGAGGAACGATGGGCTCTCTTCGAGGGCACGCTGACGGCAGATCTGATCCGTCAGCGCCTGATCTCACCAACAGAACCGGTGGTGCGCCTACAGAATCTCCGCGAGATGCAGCACCTCTTCGGGGCGCTTCATTCGGACTTTGTTGCGGGCGATCCGCTCAGCCTCGCGTCGGCCGCGGCAACGCTTCACCGCATCGTTGTCCAAGCAGCCCGGCAGGCAAACGCAGGGAGCGATGATGCGGCGGACGTCAAGATCGAGCTGGTCATCGAGACCTTGCAGCGTCGGGCATTCGAGCCGACGGACATGCAATCCGTCGCGCGGGAGTTCGGCATGTCCCCGGCAACGTTGCGACGGCGTTTCCATGGAGCCATCGGCTTGTCACCGAAGGCTTTCCAGCTGCGCCTCCGCATCGATCGAGCCAAGCAGCTGCTGACGACCACCGATCTTTCGATCGAGGTGATCTCCAATGCCGTCGGCATCGATGATGCATTCTACTTTTCGCGGCTATTTCAGGATCGCGAGCATTGTTCTCCGAGCGGGTTCCGCCGCCAGTACCGCAGAACATGACTGCGGCCGGATCGAACCCGGCCGCAGTCACACATCGTTTCAACCGAACCGAGCTAGTGCGCGCCGGCACCACCGGCCTGCGTTTTCTTGGTGAGCAATAGAGCGAAAGCGGCAATGGCAAGCACGACACCGATCACGGCGAAGGTATCGCTGAAGCCAAGGATCAAAGCCTGACGTCTGACGATTTGACCCAAGGCGACGATGGCTTTGTGGCTGGCGACGGCCGGGTCCGAAACGCCGTGCGCCAGGAAATAGTTGGTCGTTTGGCCGAGACGATCGCGCACCTCGTCGCGAGCAAGCGTCACCGATTGACCGATGATGTTCGAATGGAACTGCTCACGCTTCGTCAGGATCGTGCCGAGCGAGGCCGTGCCGACGGCGCCGCCGAGGTTGCGCAACATGTTCGTCAGGCCCGAGGCAGCCGCCGCGTCCGCCGCAGCGATGCCGCCCGTGGTGATCGCGGTAACCGGCGTGATGACCAGTGCCTGACCCATGGCGCGCACGATGTTCGGGATCCAAAACTGGTCACCTGCATTGTCGGACGAAAGCCAGATGTTCATGAAGCAACTGACGGAGAAGACGCTCACGCCGACGACGGCGAGCACACGGACATCCACGCGCTTCATCATCCATGGGATGAGAGGGATCAGCATCAGCTGCGGCAAACCAGTCCATGCAAGAACGTTGCCGATCTGCTCGGCGTTGTAACGCTGCACCTGGCCGAGATATTGCGGGACGATGTAGACGGACCCGAACAGGGCTACGCCGACCAGCACGTTGACGACAACACCGATGCCGAAATTACGCTGCTTCAGCAGGCGCAGCTTCACGAGGGGCCTTTCGACCTTGAGCTCGATCCAGATGAAGGCTGCAAGGAAGACAAAAGCAACAATGCTGAGCTTGATGATGAAGGGCGAGGAGAACCAGTCGTCCTTGTTCCCTTCCTCAAGCACCGTCTGCAGCGCAGAAAGGCCGATCGCCATGGTGACGATGCCGGCCCAGTCGCCTTCCTTCAGCAAATGCAACTGCATCGACTGCTTCTGCAGCGTCAGGGCAAGAGCCACCGCCATGATGGCACTGGGAACGGTGTTGATGAAGAAGATCGTCTGCCAGCCGTAATTCTCTGTGAGATATCCGCCGATTGTCGGCCCGATGGCCGGCGCGAAGGTCACCGACAGAGCAAAAAGCGCCAGGCCGAGCGGTTGCTGGCTCTTCGGCAACTTGGTCAGCACCATGGTGAAGGCCATGGGGATCAGGACGCCGCCGGCGAACCCCTGGAGGCCGCGAAACACGATCATCGTGCCAAGGTCGTGCGCGAACGCACATGCCATTGAAAACAGCGGAAAGAGGATGGAATTGACGAGAATGTAGCGGCGAAACGAGAAGACGCTGCTGAAATAGGCCGTTAGCGGTATGACGACGATCTCGCCGATCAGATAGGAGGTGGAGATCCAGGCGCCGTTGTCGACGCCGGTTCCGATGCCGCCCTCGATGTTGAGCAGTGAAGCATTGGTGATCTGGATGTTGAGGATTGCCATGAACGCGCCGATCATGCCGGCGCAAACGGCTATCCAATCCTTCGTGCTGGCTCGCGGCTGGGAGACTGCAATTGAAGTAGACATGACAAGATCCTCATCCCGCGCCCGTTACGCTCCGGGAGCCGTATCGGCGGCCTTGGTGTTGATGCTTGGTTGCACCGACATGCCGGGGCGAAGATCACCGGCTGCCGCGCCATTGCCATCGAGCACGATCTTGACCGGTATACGCTGGACGACCTTCGTAAAGTTGCCGGTGGCGTTGTCCGGCGGCAGCAGCGCGAATTCCTGGCCGCTCGCCGGTGCGATGCTGTCGACGTGACCGTGATAGGTACGGCCGGGGAACGTGTCGACTTCGATGTCAACAGGCTGGCCGGCATGCACGTCGGTCAGCTGCGTTTCCTTGTAGTTGGCGATCACATAGGCCGCGCTGGTCGGGACAACCGACATCAACTGTGTGCCCGCCTGGACGTACTGGCCAACGCGCAGCGTCCGGTTGCCGACGGAGCCATCGACGGGTGCTACGATCGTGGCATAGGAGAGATTGAGTTCGGCCTGACGCTCGACCGCCTGGCTACGGCCGAGCGCGGCTTTTGCCTGTGCAAGCTCGGCATTCAGAAGATCGACCTGTTTTACGGCTGCCTCGAGGGCCGCGCTGTCGCGCACGATGGTTGCCTGTGCCGCGGCGATCTGCGAGGCGGCCTGCTGGGCGGTCTGAACCGGGGCATAACCGTTATTGGCAAGGCTCGAATAGCGCTTGTTGTTCTGCTCGGCGAACGTTTCGTTGGCCTTATCGACCTCGACCGTGGCGCGGGCGGCGGCGATCGTCGATTGCTGGATTTCGAGAGCTGCCTGCTTGGCGCTTAGCGTAGCTGCCGCAGCGGCAACATCCGCCTTCGCCTGGTCGAGCGCGGCCTGGAAATCGCGGTCATCGATATGCGCGAGCGGTTGGCCGGCCTTGACGGCCTCATTGTCGTTGACGAGCACCCGGGCGATATAGCCGGAAACCTTGGGGGCGATCGTGCTGTTGTCCGCCTTCACATAGGCGTCGTCGGTTGACACATGGAAGCGACCGACCGTCCAGTAATCGTTCCCATAATAGGCACCTGCGACCACGATCGCGATGGCAGCTGCGCCAAGCAGCAGCGACCGACCTGGTCGCTTGCGAGCCTGCAGTGTGTTAGCGGCAGCGCGCGGCGCCTCCGCCTGCAGCGGCTTGCCGGCCTCAAGCGTTTCTGGGGCTGCCTCGGCGACCGTTTCGGCGCTTGGGGCGGTGTTGTTGTTCAGAGCATGCAGCTTCTGGGCGGTCATTGTTTTCTCCGGATCATGGCCGCTATCGCGAAGGACACAGCCTGATGCACAAAAAGGAAAATTGACGTTTTCCAAAATATGCTCTATAAAATCGATGTCAACATGAATTTGGAAAATAGTGATGGTCCAAAATCACAAGATCGAGAGAAGGCCGCGAGGCAGACCGCAGGCGCGGTGCGATGACGACACCAGAAGCGTCATCATTGAGGCTGCCAACAAGCAGTTTCACGAGAATGGATATGCGACGGCGAGCATAGCAGCGATCGCGCAGGAAGCGGGCGTTTCGACAAAGACGCTCTACCGGTTGTTTCCGACGAAAGCCGACCTCTTCTCCGACCTGATTTCCGATCGCATTAGCCGCTTTTTGCTGGCGCTCGACCCGACTACGCTTGCCGCGGCCGATCTGCGCCAAGGCCTCGAGCGGATGCTGATGGCCTATGGCATGCTGACACTCTCGGACGACACCATCACCATGATGCGCCTCGTGATCGGCGAGTCCGACCGTTTCCCCGAAATCTCCGCATCCTTCTATGAAAAAGCCATCGTTCGAACGAGCGCACTGATGGAGGGATGGCTGCGCAAACAGGTCGATCGTGGCCTCATCGCTCTCGACGACCCGCATGCCGCTTGCGGCATGTTGCGCGGCATGATGGCCATGGAGCCACAGCGCGCCGCAATGCTGCGGCAGCTGCCGGCGCCCGGGATCGAGGAGATCGCTGCCCGGGCGAAAATGTGCGCCGATCTGTTTCTGAACGGCGCGGCAGTCGTTCCAGCTTAGTCGCCGCGCTTAAGCACGGAGAACCGCCTCAGGCGGTCTTTGCAAGCTCCTTGTCGATGGCAGAAGTCAGTCGCTGATCGTCGGCCGTGACATCAGGCGCAAACCGCGCCACGATCTTGCCGTCGCGGCCAATCAGAAACTTTTCGAAATTCCACAGGATATCGCTCTTGTCGCCGGTCTCGATGCCGTGATTGCGCAGCCGCTCCCGCATCGGACCTTCGCCAACTGCCGTCCCGGCAGCGGCTGTCAGCAGCTGGTAGAGCGGATGCTTATCATCGCCCTTCACCGAGATCTTCGAGAAGATCGGAAACTTCACGTCATAAGTTAGGGTGCAGAATTCAACGATCTCGGCATCCGTGCCGGGTTCCTGCCCCTTGAAATTGTTCGCCGGAAAGGCGGCAATCACGAAGCCGCGCTCGCGTTTGTCCTCATAGAGCTTCTCGAGCCCTTCGTACTGGACAGTCAGGCCGCATTTGGAGGCGACATTGACGACCAGGATTACCTTGCCGCGGTGATGGCTCAGCGTTGTCTCACGGCCGTCGGCCAGCTTCACCGGTATGTTCAAAAGATCAGTCATCACTACCTCCAGCATGAATTCCGCCGCGGAAGCTATACCCACCCGTGCGTTTGTCCAGCAGGCAGATGCAGTCCACTGGCAAAATCAATCAAAACAGCTAGTTTGCCCCCAAGAGCACGGGAGGGCGCGACGGAAGATGGTGCTGGAACTACTGGTGGCGGTCGTTGTCTTCGCTTTGCTCATGACAGCCTCGATCGGAACGATGCTGACTTACTCGAAGCTGCCGGTGCATCACCGCCAGGACGAGACCAATACCGTCGTCCGGCTGGTCGCCAACATCTTCGTCGTTATGACATCGCTTGTCTTTGGCCTGATGATCAATTCGTCAAAGAACACCTTCGCCGAGATCGATAAGAACGTTCACGCCTTCGCGACGCAAATCATCCTTCTTGACCGAACCCTGCGCACCTATGGCCTCGAGGCCAACGAAACCCGTAAGCGCCTGGAAAACTACGTCGAAAAAGCGCTGACCAATCCGGCGCGCGCCGCCACCGATCCAATGGTCAAGAGCGACCGAACGAGCGAGCTTGCCCTCAATGCCGTCGGCGACAGCCTTTCGCTGATCAGGCCGTCCGACCCGGGGCATGTTGCGCTCTGGAACGACGCCCGCCAGCAGTACCAAAGGATCGTCGAGCAACGCTGGATCATCGTCGAACAATCGGAAGGCGTCATTCCGAGGCCGCTCATCACGATGCTGACGGCGTGGCTGACCTTGATCTTTGCCAGCTTCGGCTATCGTGCGCCGAGAAACATCATCGTCATCCTGATGTTCTTCATGTCCGCGCTCCTCATATCCCTGTCGATCTTCATCGTGCTGGATATGGACATCCCGTTCTCGGGCTGGATCCAGATTTCCGATACGCCCCTTCGCAGGGCGCTGGCCGAGCTTCAACAATAGCAATTTGCGGAACGTTGAGCGGCATCGCGCTCGTGTTATCGCGACACCGACGAGATCCTGGCGCAAACGATCCGCGTCCTTGAAGTGCCGAACAGGAACTTTGCATCCCGCACGGCATTGATTAGTCCAGGAAGGCTTACAGATATCAAGGCGGCAGGCGCACGCCCGTCGCTCGGCCTCGAGACGCTGGAGTCGCATGACAACACAGCAGATCCTCGCCTTCAGCGTGATCGGCCTGATGATGGCGATCTTCATCTGGGATCGCTTCCGCTATGATCTGGTCGCCTGTTGTTCCCTTGTTCTGGCAGTAGCTGTCGGCATCGTGCCTTTCGACAGGGCATTTTCGGGCTTCAGCGATGACATCGTCATCATTGTAGGCAGTGCGCTCATCGTCAGTGCCGGCGTCGCGCGCTCCGGAATCGTCGACACCACGATCAAGCGATTCTTCCCCAATCTGACCAAGCTGCATGCGCAACTCGCCCTGCTGCTCATCGTTGTCGCCGTTCTCTCTGCCTTCATCAAGAACATCGGCGCGCTTGCGATCATGATCCCGGTCGCCTTCCAGTTTGCCCGCAAGAGTGGGAGATCACCATCGTTCTACCTGATGCCCATGAGCTTTGCCGCCCTTCTGGGCGGGCTGATGACCCAGATCGGCACCTCGCCGAACATCGTGGTCTCGCGACTCCGTGGCGAAATCAGTGGTGAACCCTTCACGATGTTCGACTTCACGCCGGTCGGAGCGACGCTAACACTGGTCGGCATTGTCTTTCTGATCTTCTTCCACTGGCTCCTTCCCGAGCGACAGAACGAGAATCCGTCGCTGGAGGAAGCGCTGGATCTCAAGAACTATTTTTCCGAGGCAACCGTCGTGGAGGGCTCGGGTTTCGAAGGCAAGGCACTCAACGGCATCCTGCAGCTTGGCGATGGAGAAGTAATCGCAACCGCGATCCTGCGCGGGCATTCACGCCTCTCGCCCTTCCCTGACATCCTCCTGAAAGCAGGCGACACGATCCTGCTGGAGGGGCGCCCGGAGGCGCTGGACCGCGTCGTTTCCAATGCCAAGCTCAAGCTTGCCGGCAAACCGATCCCTGAGGCGAAGGCCGAGGGAGACGTCACCTCCATCGAAGCGGTGATTTCATCCGAGTCCATGCTGGTCGGCTGGTCCGCGCGCCAGCTTTCACTGTGGAACCGCCGTCGGATCAACCTGCTGGCCGTCAGCCGCCACGGTCACCGGCTGACAGAGCGCCTGAGCGAAGTGACCCTGCGCGCCGGCGATGTTCTTGTGTTACAGGGCAGCCGCCGAAACCTGCCTGCCTTCCTGCAGGAATTCGCCTGCCTTCCCCTGGCGCAGCGCGACATCATGCTCGGCACACCGCGCAGGGCCTATGTGCCGCTGCTGATCCTCGCCGCCGCGATGGGTGTAACCGCAGCCGGAATGGTTCCGGTTTCGGTTGCCTTCTTCTGCGCGGCGCTGGCAATGGTCGTCTTTCGGGCAATCCCGCTCGCCGAGGTCTACAAGGCCGTGGACGGGCCGATCCTGATCATGCTTGCGGCTCTGATCCCCGTCTCCGACACACTGCGAACGACCGGCGGCAGCGATCTGATTGCCGGCTGGCTTGGCCACTTTGCGGCCCAGATGCCGCCCTTCGGCGCATTGGCGCTGATCCTCATCACCGCCATGGCGGTAACCCCGTTCCTCAACAATGCGGCAACGGTTCTGGTCATGGCGCCGATTGCGGCAAGCTTCGCCCAGACACTCGGATACCGGCCTGAGGCGTTCCTGATGGCGGTCGCCATTGGAGCGGGTTGCGATTTCCTGACGCCGATCGGCCACCAATGCAATACACTTGTCTTCGGCCCGGGCGGTTACCGCTTCAGCGACTATCCTCGCCTCGGCCTGCCGCTGTCCTTCATCATCATCCTCGTCAGCGTGCCCGCCCTGCTATACGTCTGGCCGGTTCGTTGACCTAATTGCCCATTTTCCTTGACGCGCGCGGTCGAATATGGCCTTAAGGCCAGCCAAATGGGCAATCGGCGGATGAACGGGGGCAGTGCCCTTTTCCAGCCGGTTTCCTGATCCAGTTATCTGCATTCTTTCCGGCCGAACGTCGCTTTCCCAAGAAAAGCCGTCCGGCATTCATTTGACGGGCACATAAAATGACAGCTTCCGGCGTCCGCGTCCGCATTGCTCCCTCGCCGACCGGCGAGCCGCATGTCGGCACTGCTTACATCGCACTCTT
>Ga0209025_1002599_pt1 | contig 18638 bp, 15 predicted proteins | sample AraplaMF_Col_mLB_FD_184256 | JGI IMG/M metagenome (GOLD analysis project Ga0209025, IMG submission 184256) | Arabidopsis root microbial communities from the University of North Carolina, USA - plate scrape MF_Col_mLB (SPAdes) (version 2) | ecosystem: Host-associated > Plants > Roots > Endosphere... | reverse complement strand
ACCGTCGGAGAACCAGATGCCATCGTCCTTGGCGGACACCGTGCCGACCGCGCCTTCCTGGAGATTGGCATAGGTGCCAATGACGCTGGGGGCTGGGCCTGTTGCGCGGCTTGTGTCGGTCGTGACTGGTAACAGGCGGTCGGCCAGATAGATATCGGCAACCTTTCGACCGATGCCGTCGACGTCCGAGTCGGAGCGATTGCACAGGGTGATGACCGCAAACGCATCGTCGGGGAAACGGAGCTGGTTCGCAATGAAGCCCGCCCACGCACCAGTCGACACCGCAATCGGCCGACCACGATACGTGTCGATCACGACCGAACGTGCCGCTTTGATCTGCGTGCCATCGTTGAGTTTGCCGCGCGTTTGCAGCGCCGCCGTGAGCTCAGCACCGCCGACCGTTCCGGCATGCAGGCCTGCCGCCCAGAGCAGCATGTCATCGGCCGTACTCATTACCGAACTGTCGCCGTACATCTCCCAGTTGCTGGAAACCAGCGCGTAGCCGCCCTTGCCGTCCGGGGAGTACGACGACGCACGGCCAGGGATGACGGCCGTCCGACTTTCAAAATAGCGGCTGTGCTCCATACCCATCGGCAGGAATATGCGCTCGCGCACGAATGCGGGAAGCGTTTTGCCACTCACTGACTCCACAGCCCGGCCGAGCAGAAAGTAGCCCGTGTTGCTGTATTCGTACCGGGTACCAGGAGGTGCCGTTAGGGAAGTGCGGCGTGCCAGCAAGCGCATGACGTCGTCTGCTCCGGCGACGTCCTCCATCCCGATGCCGCCGAACACGAGCTCCGGCGTGTAATCGCCCGCGCCACCCGTGTGGTGAAGCAGATGACGCAGCGTGACCGGCTGAAACACCGCGGGCAACCCGAATACGTGCTTGCGAATGCTGTCGTCCAGCGACAGCTTGCCGTCCTGTTCCAGCAGCAGCACGCTCATTGCGGTGAATGGCTTGGCCAGCGAGCCGACGTCCAGAACCGTCCGCGCCGGATCGATCGGGACGCCCAGCTCCAAGCTGGCCAGCCCATACCCGCGGCTGTAGACCGGCTTGCCTTCCTCCATGACGCCGACGGCACAGCCAGGGGTTTGCGGCTTGGCGTAGTCTGCGAACAGCGCGTCTACCTGCTTCGTCCGGCTGTCCTGGGCAGACACGGCAACTGGCAGCAGCGCGAGCAGTAGCGCAGAAGCGCGGACGCAATCCATGGCGGATCTCCGGCCGGCCGTGCCGGCCCCATCCGGATCAACGCCTTGATCGCGCCCGCCCGGCCAGCCACGGGCCTGCTGCAACGGGTACGAGCGGGCCATGACGACGAGATTGGCATCGCCGAGGCAGGCTGGCCCGGAAGAGAGTCCGCCCATTGCCATGGTGATGGCGAACGAGCCCATGCGTGCGCGATCGCCAAGACAAGACGGCTCACCTGCGGTTTCGTGCGCGTACCGGTGCTTGGCGAATGCGCGAACCCAAGAAGTGCCCGAACCGACCGCGGACCGCGACGCGTCTAGACGCGTCTATTAGCCGATAGCGGCCTTCGCCCGGCGGCGGCCAAAGGACGGCGGTGCTATTGTCCGCTTTCGACCCAAAGCGGACATCCGCGCGCGAGCCGAAATATGCTTAGGAGCCAAGTGAAGCTCTTTTACTGGACGCTTCGGTTTACCGTCCCACTTGCGTTGGTTGGCATGCTCACCATTCCCTTCTTTCTTGATCCCCCGGCTGATGTCGAGGCAGCGGCAAGGGTTGGCTCGCCGCAGGCTGGAGTGATTCCCGTCGGTGTCGGTAATGCGCAGTACTCGTTTCTCCGCCTAGCCGACCCGGCTCTGGTAACAGTCCGGCTTAATGCGGGCGCCGCTCCGTCGGTATCGGAGTCTCGCAGTGGCTTGTTTCTCCTCTTCGGGTTCATTGCGGGGTTGATGGCGGCCACTTGGCAGCTCTGGCGTCCGAGACGCACGGCTTGATATCCCCTGACGTCTCGGGTAATCCAGCTAGGGCCAAGGTGATTCTGGAGAGGCAGTTGGAGCTTCATCCGGAATGCGCGAACGACAGGTACGTCCGACAACTGGCGTCGGACGTCGGGCTGGAAGGGTTTTAGACCCAGAGGTCCGCTCCTGGCCGTTAGCCGACGTTCGGACGGACGAGCCCGCTGTGGCGATATCCGACACCGCCTACGCGCATTCCGAGGAGCGTAACGAACTCGCGATGTCCGCTATCTGCCCGATAGCGGGCACCCGGCGCGAACCGGGCATCTGGCGATACCGATGCCCGCGCTCCTACCCACCCGCATCAGCCGCATGGAATTCCACCAGCAGTCCCAGGTCGGCCCGTGTCGGCGCGAGGAAGGCTTCGCCCTGCGATCCCTGATATCGCGACATCGGAACGTCGTAGCCGCGCTCGACGCGTCGTTGCGCACGATCGATATCCTGCACCTGGATGCTGATGCCCAGCAGTTGCGGGCCGCCTTCGCGCAACGCCTCGGTGGCGATGCCCGGGCCATTGGGCTGCAGTGCAAGCAGCTCCTTCCGGCCGACCGGTATCCGATACCCCTGCGCGCCGATACTCGGAAGGTTGATGGCCGCGGCGCCACCGAAGCCCATGCGTTCGAATTGCCTGCGGTCGGCATCGGCGTCCGATGAGAGCAGCCAGATCCCGGTCAACGCCTGCGCGCCGTTGGGTTGTTCCTGGGCAACGCGGGTATCGACGACGCGCGCCGGTGTCGCTTCGAGGGCGGAGTAGTCGATATAGAACAGGTGGCTGGACAAGGGCGATTGCTCGAACGCGAACAGACGCCAGCGCGGCGGCTTCGACGGGCCGTCGCCATCGGGATCGTCGAGCGACGCGCTGAAGATCGGCGTAGGTGCGAATCCCTGCGTTTTCAGCAGCGCCAACGCGCCTTCAAGATCCGACGAACGCAGGCCGAAGGTGCGCGCGCCGGGGCCACCATGCAGCGAGGACTGGTCGGCCTGCATGCCGGGATCCATCACGGCGTCCGGGCGCTCGATGCCGAACAACTCGAGGTAGCTGCGATCGGCGAAGCGCACGTAACGATTCGCCACGCCATCGGGATTGCGCCCGGGCCTGACCTGGAAACCGAGCTTCATCGCCATGACCAGGCTGACCTGGTCGATGGAGCGCCCCCACAGCAGGGCGTGGTCGATCTCGCTGGTGCGTCCGATCGTGCCGACGGTTTGCCGCGCGTCGGCGGCGATCGCCATCGACGTCGAGGCGGCAAGGAGCAGGGCGCAACACAGGGCCGACAGTCGTTGCAGCTTCATTCGTGATCTTCATGACAGGTGGATGCACTGCGCGCGCATGCCTCCGAACGAACGGAGCATGGGTGCGTCTGGCTGGCAGGCATCGTCCCGCGTACGCGCGATCGCGGCGCGCACCAGAGGACGATCACGAGCATGGATGGATGATTCGTCGGCCCCGCTGTGCGCGCCGCCGCTGGCGGCCTACATCAGGTAGCGGATGTGCACGCGATGGATGGTTCCCTCGAACGGGAACGGTGCCCGGTCGAAGTAGTCCAGCGAGACAGGCGAGCCCAGCGCCTTGCCGATGTCGAGGCAGTCGTTGGCGGTGAACGCGAGCGGGGCGCTCATCGGAACGCGTCCTTGCGCCACGACCGCGTCGTTGGCGCGGATGGTGATGGAAAGCGGTCCGGCTGGCCGCAATTCCTCGTACGTGGTCTCCACTTCGATCTTCACTTTGCCGGTGGGTAATTTCGTGGATGAGCGGATCTTCGTGCGATGGATGATGAAAAGGTTGTACTCGTAAACGACCTGGCCTTCATCGAGCCAGCAGGTGAGGCCGCCGCCCGCGCCGCCGAGTTTGTACAGCACGCCGCTGGCATCGGCCGGCACATCCGCCTCGATGGTGACGACACTGGGCTTGTTGCCGAGCGCCGGCGCCGTGAACTCCGGCATGCGCTCCACCGGCGATAGGAAGTCCCATTCGTGCTGCGGCGAGCACAGGCGCAATTCGGGATGCATGGCCGGAACCCACAAGCCGCCGCCGACGGGATAGACCTGGTTCCGGGCCGCTTCGATGGCGAACAGTTCCTTCATCTGCGCGAGCTTCTCGGGCATCGACGCGGCAAGGTCGTTCGCTTGCGACCAATCGTTTTCGAGATCGTAGAGTTCCCATCGGTCGTTGTCGGGCGTCCATGTCGCCAGTCCCGGCGGAGCGCCAGGCGTCCACGGCTCGCGCGGTCCGAACGCCGACGCCATCCAGCCGTCGTGGTAGATCGCCCGGCTTCCCATGATCTCGAAGTACTGCGTGTGGAGTCGGCCTTGCGCCGCCGGGTCGTTGAGCGAGTAGGCGAAACTCACGCCATCGATCTTGTCCTGCTGGAAACCATTGACGATCAGCGGTGGCGTGATGCCCACGATTTCGTAAATGGTAGGAACGACGTCGTTGACATGATGGAACTGCGTCCGTGGCGTCGCATCGGGTTTGATCCTGGCGGGCCAGCGGATCGCCATCGGATTGCGCGTCCCGCCCAGGTGCGATGCGAGCAGTTTCATGCCTTTGTACGGTGTGCTGCCCGCCCAGGCCCAACCGGCGTGGTACTGGTTTTCGCATTTGGATGAGCCCAGCGCATCGAGTCCGCCCATCTCGTCAAGTGCGGCGATGTGTTCGGAAATCGTGCTTGGAATCTGGTTCTGGGCCAACAGTTCGCTGATCGTGCCGAGCTGGCCTTCGCCGGACGATCCGTTGTCGCCCCAGATGTAGAACACCAGCGTGTTCTCGCCATAACCCAGTCTGTCCACTTCATCGAGGACGCGCCCGATGTGGTGATCGACATGCTCGGCGTATCCGGCGGCCACTTCCATGAGTCGCCGCTGATAGGGTTTTTCGTGTTCGGGAATTTCGTCCCAGGCTTGCAGCGATGCAGGGCGGTCTGTCAGTTCGGTGTCGGAGGGGATCCATCCGCATTCCTTCGCGCGCTTCCACACGCGCTCGCGGTAGGCGTCCCAACCGTCGTCGAACTTGCCCTTGTAGCGATCCGCCCATTCCTTGTGGACGTGGTGCGGGCCATGGATCGCGCCGCTTGCCCAGTACATCAGGAACGGCTTGTCGGGCTGGAAGGACCGATGCTTGTTCAGCCAGTCGATCGCGTCATCGGCAAGATCCTCGCTGAGGTGGTAACCCTCTTCGGCGGTCTTCGGGGGACGTACGTACGTGGTGTTCCGCACCAGGTTTGGTTCGTACTGCGATGCCTCCCCGGCGAGGAAGCCATAGAAGTACTCGAATCCCAGTCCCGTGGGCCAATTGTGGAACGGGCCCGCGGGCGTGGTTTCCAGGGCCGGCGTGTTGTGCCATTTCCCGAAGGCCGAGGTGGAATAGCCGTAGTTCTTCAAAACCTCGGCCACCGTCGCGCAAGACATCGGAATGATGCCGGAGTAGCCGTCCCAGTCGTTCGCCAGTTCCGCGATCTGGCCGTTGCCGATGTGATGGTGGTTGCGACCGGTCAGCAGCGCGCCGCGCGTGGGCGAGCACATGGCCGTGGTGTGGAACCGGTTATAGGCCACGCCGGCCTTAATGATGCGGGCGAGGTTGGGCGTTGCGACTTCGCCGCCGAGCGGTGAAGGCAAACCCGGACCGGCGTCGTCCACGAGGATGATCATTATGTTCGGCGCGTCATGGGGAAGGCGGGCCGTCGCGGGAATTGGCTTGTAAACCGATTCCTGCATGGTTCGCCCGGCGGTGCTGCCGGACGGCGCAGGAGGAAATGGCAGAATCGGCTGCGGCGGAAGCGAGTGAAAGGTGTCACTGCTCATGTGAAGCTCCTTGGTCGCCACGGGCATCGCCGATCGCCCGGAAGGCGCAATGCTCGCTTAGGCCCGTAAGGTCCTTGTGAAGGCGCTCGTCGACACCCAACCGTGCAGGCAGATCGCCCGGTGGTGCTATCGTCCGCTTTCAGTACGACGCGAAGACCCAGCCGATTGGCCTGTCGAAGGAGCATGTCCTTGTTTACATGGGAACCGATCGCCATCGACGAGTTGCAGGCGCTTGTTGCGGCCCAGTTCGAGTCGTGCCTTCCGGCGCAGAAGGCTTTCTTCAGTGCGTGTCGGGTCGAACCGTATGCCGTGCCGTTCGAGCGCTCTGGTGAACTGGAACGGGTGTGGGTCGTCGCCGAACTGCCAGCCGGGCTTCTCTATTACGAAGACGTAGAGGAGGGCTTCGAGATCGGCAGGCTGGATGCGGATGGGGTGCTGCACGACAACGGGTGCAATCAGTTGGACCTGTCCGCCGCGATGATCCGGTGGGGGAGTTAGCGCGGACATCCGTCATTGCATTCCCACCGTCGCAGCCTTTGAGAAGGCGCGATGTTCCGATGTGATACGGCAGGCATCGGGTGATCGGGGCTTCAACCCGTTACAACCGGCTGCCGGACGTTCCCTCCATCAACCGCCCGAACCGCACATGAGCCCATCCAGCATCGATCCCTCGCTCGTCTTCGCCTGGCAGGCGGCGCACTCCATCGCGCGGGGATCGCCGGCGCCGGTCCATGACCGCGGCGGCTACCGGGTCGATACCGGCTCCGAACACGAAACCAGGCGATGGATCTTTCCGCGCCTCGGCGACGGCGTCCGGGAGATCGGACGCGAGGTCGCGGCGCCGCGGCATTTCATGAAGGTGTGCGTTTCCGACCAAGCGCTGCGGGATGCGTTGCCGCCGCATTGGGAAGTCGAACCTCCGGGGTTCTTCATGACGACTGCAGTTGCATCCGCCGACACGAAACCCTTGCCGGAGGGGTACCGGCTGGAACTGCATCACGTCTGGCCGGTCACGCACGTGTCCATCATCGCGCCCGATGGCGAGGTGGCAGCGAGCGGATCCGCAGCGGAAACGTCCGATGTCTTCATCTACGACCGCATCGGAACCGCGCAGGAACATCGGCGCAAAGGGTTGGGCCTGGCGGTGATGGCCGCGCTCGGCACGGGCCGGAAATCCATCGCGAACCAGCAGCTGCTGGCCGCGACGGAGGATGGCCGCAAGCTGTACGAGACGATGGGTTGGACGGTGCTTGCGCCGCTGGCGACGGCGTCCATTCCCGAAGGTTGATGGCTTCATTGGCGATATCCACAACTACGGGAGGGATCGATGGGAACGTGGTCGCACGAACCGTTTGGAAACGACTCCGCATGCGATTGGGCCTACGGGCTCGTGAAGCAAAAGCATTTCACCAGCGTCGAAACTGCCATTCGTAGCGTCCTAGACGAGGGGGATGGATATGTGGACGCAGACGTCGCCGTCGAAGCTGTCGCTGCAGCGGAAGTTCTGGCGAAGGCGCTTGGGCGGGGCACGCAGGCCGACGTTTACACCGAAGAGGTCGACGCATGGCTTGCTTCGATTTCGATCAAGCCATCTTCCGACCTGGTCGACAAGGCGAACGCGGCACTCGGCCGCATCCTGGAAAGCGAGTCGGAGCTGCGTGAGCTTTGGGAAGAGAGCGACGAACTCGATGCCTGGGAATCCAGCATCCGGACACTCCAGGCCGCGTTGAGCGCGTAAGTCGCGCGGGCCCGGACGTCCTTCTGGCGATAGCAGGCATCGGACAACCCCACACCTCGCCGTCGCGCGTTGGACGAAGGGTCCGCTAGCCTTCGAGGTGCGTATGTTTCGCGTCGCCAGCTGGTTTTCCGTCGTCGCGGTGCTGGTCATGACCCTCGCCACGCTCGCGTTGCTGACATTGCCTCGGGATCCGCTTCGCCAGCCCGGCGTGACATGGAGCTGGGGATTCCTGAGCGGATATTCGGTTCGCCTGCTCGATTCGGGGCGGTACGTGCTCGTCGACTGGTGCGACGTGTGCGTGCCGGAGCGAACGTTCGGCACATGGCGCGAGACGCCCGGTGGTTTCGAACTGCAGCCTGACTCCGGCCGGCCGTCGTGGCGGCTCGAACATGCCGAATATCGGGGATGCGAACGGTTGGCGGGTCCGCCGGTCGTTCGCGGTGGCGAGCCGCTTTACTTCCGTCGCGAAGGGGATCGTTGCGAGCAGCGACACTGATCGCGTCGGTTTCAGCTACCGGCGCGGGGGCGTCCGCTTGCCCAGCGCAACGCGGATGCTAATGTCCGCCCACCACTTCAAGCGGTATGCACGGATGAACTCCGCATCGCGGATACACGGTTCCATTCTGGTGGCGCTGGCATCGGTCGCCTTCCTGTTCGCGGGCGCGGCTGTTGCCGACGCTGGCGACGAGCGCGTGGAAGGCGTTGGCCCCTTGCCGCAGGGGCTGTTCGTCGACGTGGACAAGGCCGCATTCCAGCGGGGCGAGTTCGTCGCCCGCGACGGGACCCGAATCCGGTACCGCCTCCTCGCGCCGCTGTCGGCAGAGACCGGCAAGCATTATCCGCTGGTGGTGCAGCTGCATTCGTCCGGCGGCGTGGGCAGCGACAACGAGACGCAGCTGGAACGGCCCGCGCTGAGCTGGGCGATGCCGGCGATACGCGAACGCTACCCCGCCTGGGTGCTGGTGCCGCAGTTCGAACAGCGCAGCGCGAACTACGATTCCCCCGACGTTCCCACGGTCGCGGTGGCATCGCCGGCCGTGCCCGCGATGCTGGAGCTGGTCGAGGAGGTCGCGAAGCAGTACGCGGTCGATCGCGATCGCATCTACGCGGTCGGCTTTTCGATGGGCGGCTCGACCGCGTGGCTCTCGGCCGCAGCACGACCCAAGATGTTCGCGGCGATCGTGCCGATCAGTGCCGTCGCTCCGGCAAACGACGCAGCGAAGGCGTTGACGAAGATGCCCGTGTGGGCGATGCACGGCGACGCGGATAACGAAAACCCGATCGACGCCGACCGCAGGCTGGTCGCGGCCATCCGGTCGCACGGGGGCAGGCAGGTGCGCCTGCGCGAGTACGTCGGTCTGGACCACCGGCTGCCGGCCGATTTCTATCCGGGCGAATGGTGGCGCGACTGGCTGTTCGCGCAGCGCCGGCATTGAGCGAAGCGGTTGGCTGACACGGATCCGCACGCCATTGGACGTGCGGATCCGCCATCCCATCAGGCCACGCTCGCCATTTCTTCGCGCAATTCGCGGGTCGCCTTCACCATCGCGATCAGCGCCTTGCGCACCTCCGGCCAGCCGCGCGTCTTCAATCCGCAGTCGGGATTGACCCACAGCTGTTCCACCGGAATCACCTCACGCGCGCGTTCGAGCAGGCCGGCGATCTCCTCGACCGACGGCACGCGCGGCGCATGGATGTCGTACACGCCCGGGCCGATGCCGTTCGGATATCGGAAGCGTGCGAACGCATCGAGCAGTTCCATGCGCGAGCGCGAGGTTTCGATCGAAATCACGTCGGCATCCAGCGCGGCCACCGATTCGATGATGTCGTTGAACTGCGCGTAGCACATGTGGGTGTGGATCTGCGTCGCATCGTCGACGCCGGACGACGCGATGCGGAACGCTTCCACCGCCCAGTCCAGGTACGCCGCCCAGTCGGCGTTGCGCAGCGGAAGCCCCTCGCGCAACGCGGGTTCGTCGATCTGGATGATGGCGATGCCGGCGTCTTCCAGGTCGCGAACTTCCTCACGCAATGCAAGCGCGATCTGGCGGCAGGTGTCGCGGCGCGGCTGGTCGTCGCGCACGAACGACCACTGCAGGATCGTCACCGGTCCGGTGAGCATGCCCTTCACCGGCGCCTGCGTGCGCGACTGCGCGTAGGTCGCCCAGTCCACGGTCATCGGAAGCGGGCGGCTTACATCGCCGAACAGGATCGGCGGCTTGACGCAGCGCGAGCCGTAGCTCTGCACCCAGCCATGCGCGGTGAAGGCGAAGCCGTCCAACTGTTCGCCGAAATACTCGACCATGTCGTTGCGTTCGAATTCGCCGTGCACCAGCACGTCCAGCCCGATGATTTCCTGTTCGCGCAGGCAGTTGTCGACTTCGCGTTCGAGGAACGCGCGATAGTCCGCATCGCTCACGCGGCCGGCCTTGTGGTCCGCGCGCGCCTTGCGCACCAGGCCCGACTGCGGGAACGAGCCGATCGTGGTGGTCGGAAGCGGCGGCAGGCCCAGGCGCTGCTGTTGCAGGCGGGCGCGTTCGGCGTACCGCGTCGCGCGATGGGACATCGCCGGCGTCAGGCCGCGTGCGGCTGCGCGTACCTGCGCATTGAACAATCCGGGCGAGGCGAGGTGCGCCGCACGCGCCGCGCGCGATGCGATCAATGCCTTCTCGGCCGATGCGCGACCGGATACGACATCGGCCAGCACGCGCAGTTCGACCAGCTTCTGCTTCGCGAACGCCATGCCGCCGCGCAGCGTGGCGGGCAGTTTCTTTTCCTGGTCCAGATCGATCGGCACATGCAGCAACGAGCACGACGGTGCGATCCACCGCACCGCCGAACCGGCGCGCGCGATCTTCGACAGCGCGGCATCGAGATCGGCACGCCACACGTTGCGACCGTCCACGACGCCAAGGCTCAACGCACGGTCGGCGGGCCATGCGGCCAGCACCGCGTCGAGCTGATCCGGTGCGCGCACCAGATCCACGTGCAGGCCCGCCACCGGAAGCGAGGCGGCCAGCGCGAGGTTGTCGTCGAGGCCGCCGAAGTAGGTAGCGAGCAGCACATCGGGGAACGCATCGCCGCTCAATGCCTCGAACGCGCGACGGTAGGCCTCGCGGTCCGGTTCGCCCAGATCGAGCACGAGGCACGGCTCGTCGATCTGCACCCACTGCGCGCCTGCTTCCTTGAGCCGCGTCAGCAGCTGCGCATACGCGGGCAGCAGCGCGTCGAGCAGTTCAAGTGGGCATTCGTCATCCACGCGTTTGCCGAGCTTGAGGAACGACACCGGCCCCAGCAGCACGGGGCGCGCGTCCAACCCGAGCGCGCGGGCCTCGCGCAGTTCCGCCAGCGGCTTGTCTCCGCGCAGGCGGAAGCGCTGGTCGTGGGTGAACTCGGGTACGAGGTAGTGGTAGTTGGTGTCGAACCATTTGGTCATCTCCAGCGCGTGGAGATCGTGGCCGGCATCCTGCAGGCCGCGTGCGAGCGCGAAGTAGCCGGCCAGCGGGTCGGCATCGAACAGGTCGCGATGCGACGCCGGGATGGCATCGAACAGCACGGCGGTGTCGAGGACGTGGTCGTACAGCGAGAAGTCGTTGCACGGCACGACATCGACGCCTGCCTCCTGCGCGAGGCGCCAGTGGCGTTGTCGCAGTTCGCGGGCGGTGTCGTGCAGCGACTGCGCCGTGGATTCGCCCTTCCAGAAGGATTCGAGCGACTGCTTGAGCTCGCGTCGCGCGCCGATGCGCGGGAAGCCGAGATGGGTAACCTGGATCATGTGAGTACCTGCGATGCGTGAGCAATGCGCAGGGCAACGAAGGAGGGCACGCACGCGCACGACCCGTCGCCGGACCGTGGTGAACCTGCCTTCGACCTTCGCCCCCGCGGGCGAACCTCCGTGCGGCCGAAGCCGCGCGGAGGGGTCGGACGGAGGCAACGCCTCCGGTCATGGCAGGTCTTCGGGCTCAGGGCGTGGATGCGTCTGGCGACGCGTCCTCCTACTGGCCATCGCTTCCCGGGCGAACCCAGTGCATGGATGGCGGTCGTTCCCAATACCGCTGCGGGGCAGCTCCGGATTCCAACCGGATTCCCTCTGGTCGAGCCGGTTTTACCCGGTCCGAGTTGTCACATCGCTATATCGGGATAAAGCGATGATCACCGCGACGCGGGTACGTTAGCGGTGCGGGCAACGATGGTCAATCCATCGGGGCAGGCGTACGAGTTCGGAACCTGAGCCCGCTCCGCAGCCGCTTCACTCCGACCTCATCATCGGCACACGGGGCTTCGCGATAGTCGCCCGGGGCAAGGACCGGCGGCAGTCATGCACAACGTGCTTTTCATTCTGATATGGCCTGTGGCCGCCGTGTGCGCATTCCTGCCGCGCTCGCGGTTCGTTGTCGGCCTGGTCGTCTTCGTGGTGTGTGAGGCGTCGCTGTGGCACACGACCATGAAGGCGATGAGCGCACCGGACTGGGACGAAAGCGCCGGCGACTGGCTGGTGCCTTTCATCATCTCCCTGCCGGTTCCGGTTTTTGCCGCACTGATCCTGGTGAGAGTGATCTTCTGCTTCGTGCAACGCGTGTTGTCGAAATACCTTCCCGACGACGTATGAGCGCAGCGGATCTGACTCCGGCGAAGCCCATGCTTCAGCCAGCCGACAGCAAAAGCGCGCCGCGTTCACGCCACGCCGAAAAGCTTCCACGCAGCATGCAGGCAGGTCCTGCCCACACGGTTGATCGATGAAGCCGCTCCTGCATGCCGCGCTGTACCTCGCCCTGATCGCGCCCGTTTCCTTAGCGCAAACCTCACAACCTGTAGCGTCGCCGCTGCTGGGCGCCAACGACGCGCAGCTTGCCGGCGACCTGAAGGACGATGCCAATGCGGCGGCGCGATTGCGGGCGCAGGTGCTGCTGGATCGCGCGCATTTCGGCACGGGCGAGATCGACGGCCGCTGGGGCAGCAATACCGAACGCGCGATCGCCGCGTTCCAGCGCAGCCGCGACCTCGATGCGAGCGGCACGATGGACGACGCGACATGGCGCGCGCTCACCACCGATGCATCGCCCGTGCTGGTCGAATACCGCCTCACCGCGCAGGACGTGGCCGGTCCATACACCACGATTCCCGGCGACATGATGGAGAAAGCCAAGCTGCCGCAGCTTGGCTTCGCGTCGCTCGCCGAAAGCCTGGGCGAGCGCTTCCACGCCAGCCCGGCGTTGCTGGCGGCGCTCAATCCGGGCGCGGACCTCACGCGCGAAGGCACCACGCTATGGGTGCCGAACGTGCAGGGCGAGGCGTTGGCGAAGGCGGCGTCCGTGGTGGTCGACAAGTCGGATTCGTCCGTGATGCTGCGCGACGAAAACGACCGCGTTTTCGCGCGTTTTCCTGCCTCGACCGGTAGCGAGCACGATCCGCTGCCGATGGGCAAATGGACGATCAAGGGCGTCGCCCGCGATCCGCATTTCCAGTACAACCCGAAGCTGTTCTGGGATGCGGATGCGGGGCACGCGAAGGCGAAGATCGCGCCCGGCCCGAACAATCCTGTCGGCGTGGTCTGGGTGGACCTGAGCAAGGATCACTACGGCATCCATGGCACGCCGGAACCGGGAAAGATCGGCAAGACCGAATCGCACGGCTGCATCCGCCTGACCAACTGGGACGCCGCCGCGGTGGCTGCCGCGGTCGGTCCGGGCACGCCCGCGGTGCTGCAGCAGTAACGGATCGAACGCAACGGAGGCGCGCATGAGCAAGGCAGTGCTGCTGTTCCTCGTGGTCGTGCTGGCGGGAGCGAACCTGGCGCTGCTGCTGTACGGGCGCGATCGCGGCGACGTGACGCGCGTCGTGACGCCTGCGCCCGCGGTTCCGGTGGCTTCGATTGCGACTTCGTCTCGGCCGGCTCCGGTGGCGCCACCGGAGGTCCGCGCGTCGACGGCGCCTGCGCCTGCGCCGGCAGCAGCACAGCCCGCACCGCCTGCAGCCGCTGCGACGCCGTTCGCCGCAGACGCTGGCGCGTTGACGATTCCGGTGCAGGGCGTCTTGCCGGCGCAACTGCGCGATACCTTCAGCGAGGCGCGTTCGCAGGGACGCGTGCACGAAGCGCTCGACATCATGGCGCCGCGCGGCACGCCGGTACTCGCGGTGGCCGATGGCACCGTCGAGAAACTGTTCACCAGCGTCCCCGGTGGCCTGACGATCTACGAGTTCGAACCCACCGGCCGCTATGCGTACTACTACGCGCACCTGGACCGCTACGCCGACGGGCTGCAGGAGAAACAGGCGATCAGGCGCGGCGACGTGATCGGCTACGTAGGCAGCACCGGCAACGCCGATCCATCGGCCCCGCACCTGCATTTCGCCATCTTCGAACTGGGCCCGGAACGGCAGTGGTGGAAGGGCACGGCGATCAATCCGTATCCCGTATTCACCCAGCCCAACTAACGATGCCCCGTAGCCCCGGCAAGCGAAGCGCAACCGGGCTTTTCGACCGGTGTCATGGCGACAGTGGCCTCCGCTATATCCGAAAAACGGACATAGGATCGTTCCCGACCCTTCGGCATACTGCGCCGTTGTCCTGTCGGACTTTCGGAAAGCCATCAGTGGAAGAAAACACACCTGCCGGAGCGCCGCCGGGCATGGTCCGGATCGATCCAGAAGCCGGATTTGCCCCACTGCTGGTGGAGGGTTTCATCGGTCTCTACGGGCCGGATTCCAGCTTCGTCGTTGCCACGGCGGACTGCCTGACGCGCCGCTTCATTCATGTCCTCATCCAGTCGGGGAAGCTGGCCCCTGAAACCGTTCCGCGCCAACTGGGAGGAGATCAGGCGCGCGGTACGCTGGAACATCTGGTCGGCGTCCTCGAGCGTCGCGGCGCGGAGAAACCTTCGGTTGCGTTGATGCAATCCGCACTGGGCCACGTCCAGCCCCGGACGTTCCAGTCGCTCGCCCAGGCCACCCTCGGGGTGGCGCCTACCGAACGGTGGCTCATGCTTTTCGAGCAGGGGAAGTTCGTGGAGTGCAAGGCGCTGCTTGTTGCGAGCTAGCGGTTGCCCGGCTGAAGCGGCGAGATGTTGATCATGATGGTGGAGGCGTCGGCTTCGGGGATCCCGGGTGCGCTTCGCTTACCCGGGCTACAAGAGCTGGCGCTGTCGGACGAACTACGGACGGAGTCGGAGCGATGAGGCATGTTCCCGCGCGAAAGAAGCTGCTCGATCGCCCTTTGACGGGTGAGTCGATCCACATCGCGATGTCGCGGATGTTTCCGCGCAGGAACGATTACGGCACCGCTTCGTTCGAAGAACTGGTGCCGGAACTGGATGCGGTGGATATACGCACGCTTGGATCGTTCCGGCGCCTGATGCTGGGGCATCGCCGGAGATTGCTCAGGGTAGATCGCGGCAGGCTCGCCTTGTGGGAGCAGCGCCATTTTTCCGAGGACTTTGGAGCTGCGTTCGTCAGGGATGCAACCCGGCGCCAGTACTGGTTCGCCTTTCCCGCGCTGGTGCGCATCGCGATGGAGATGGAGTTCGGCGAAAGCGTCGTCGTGGAAGAGATCTGCGACGTTCCGTGATCTCGGCGGCAGCGCCTCAGGCGTGCGCCATCACATAAACCCGCAGCGGATTGGCCGGGTCCGACAGCAGCTTCATCGTCAGCAACAGCGACATGGTGACCAGCAGCGGGCGGATCATCCGTCCGCCCACGCGCATCGCCAAGTGCGCGCCCAGCTGGCCGCCGGCGATGCTCGATATCGCCATCAGCAGGCCGAGCGTCCACATCACGTGGCCGCCGATGATCAGCGTGAGCACCGCGGCGATGTTGCTGGAGAGGTTGAGGAACTTGGTGTGCGCCGTCGCCGACACCAGGCCCAGGCCGAACAGCGCGACCAGCGCGGTGGTCAGGAACGAGCCCGTGCCCGGGCCGAAGAAGCCGTCGTAGAAGCCGATCGCCGACACGATCGCCATCAGCGCGATCGGGCCAAGGCGGCCCTGGCGGTCTTCCTCGCTCGCCTTCGGGGCGAAGAGGAAATACACCACCATCAGGATCAGCAGCATCGGGATCAGGCCCGAGAGGAACGCGGGATTCAGTCGCTGCAACGTCCACGCGCCCAGCACGGAGCCGAGGAAGGCGCCGATGGCCGGCTTCATGAAACGGCGGAAATCGATGCGTCCCTTGCGCGCGAACGCGACCACCGCGCTCGCCGTGCCGAAGCTGCTTTGCAGCTTGTTGGTGGCGATGGCGTTGACGGGCGGAAGGCCGGCGGCCATCAGTGCGGGGATGGTCAGCAATCCGCCGCCGCCGGCGATGGCATCGATGAGACCCGCGACGAAGGCGACCGCCATCAGCAGGGCGATCGTGTCGGTGGCCAGTTCCATCGGGGTTTTCCGCGCTCAGGGGTGGGCATTGTAAGGCGCGGGATGAGCCCGCGCTTCTGCTCCTCCCCGGCATGCAGGGGAGGGGGCTCAATCACTGCCCGTTATACGGCCCTTCGCCGAACGCGATGTCCCAGCAGAACACCACCGCCGCGAGCATCAGCGCGGCATGCAGGCCAAAGGTCAGCAGCATGCCGACGGTGAGGCGGCCCAGCGGTATGTCGGTGATGCGCGGACCGGTGCGCATGAACAGTGCGTGCCAGGCCAGCAGGCTCAGTCCCGTGCCCAGCGCGATGCGCAGCGTGCGGGTAATGGAGCGCGAGATGCGATGGTTCAGCGCTTCGACCGGCGTTTCGGGACGCACGTGGAGCACTTCGCAACCGGCTTGCCCCAGTTGCGCGCGGGCGATGCGCTCGGCCAGTGCGTGGTCGGGGAAGCGTCCGAACACGCGCGTGGTCGTTTCGCCGCTGTGCGGATGCCGGAAGGTGACGAAGTAGCGTGGTGCGTCCACGGACAGCCTCGGCTGTGGGGGGATGCCGGCGCGGTCCGCGTGGACCGACATCGTGTTTGACGTGAGGAACAGGCTCGACCGGACATCCGGCGACCGGCATCCGGCCTAGCGGAAATCCCGCGATGGCGACTGCAGTTCGCCCAGCAGGCCGCTCAGGTCGGTCAGTTGCCCGGCGATGAGGTGTTCCACGCCGTCCACCCGCTCCCAGCGCCCGCGCACGGCCAGCAGGGTGGAATCCAGCAACGGCTTGCGCTGGCGCGCGGCGAGGTCGGGCCAGACGATCACGTTGATCATCCCGTGCTCGTCTTCCAGCGTGACGAAGATCGTGCCCTTGGCCGTGGCGGGTCGCTGGCGCTGCGTGACCAGGCCGGCGACATGCACGCCGCGGCCGTGGCGCGTCTCGCGCAGGTCGCGCGAGCTCCTGATGCGCCGCGCATCCAGTTGCGGACGCAGCAACGCCATCGGATGCGAGGACAGGCTGAGCCCGGTGGCGCGGTAGTCGGACAGGATCTCCTCGCCGATGCGCGGCATGGGCAGGTCAATGCCGTCTTCCTCCGGGCTGCCGGGCAGCAGCGGGCGGCGCCGTTCGAGACCGGCGACCGACCAGCGCGCCTGGTGGCGATGGCCGACCAGTCCTTTCAACGCATCGGCTTCGGCCAGCGCCTTGCAGGTTTTCTCGTCGAGACCGGCGCGTTGCCGCAGGTCCTGCAGGTCGGTGAACGCGCGACGCGCACGCGCGGCGGAGATCGCGTTCGCCGCCGCTTCGGAAAGCCCCCTGACCTCGCGCAGCCCCAGGCGGATCGCCGGCTGCGTGCGCGCATCCCCACCGACCAGCGTGCAGTCCCAGTCGCTATGCATCACGTCCACCGGCAACACGTCCACGGCTTCGCGCATCGCACGCGCGCGGGCCTGTTCGTCGGCGAATTCGTCCGCCGCGCGTTTCGGTGCGCCGCGCCGGGCGTCCTGCACGATCTGGCTCGGCGAATAGAAGCCCATCGGTTGCGAATTCAACAACGCGCAGGCGAACGCCGCCGGCTCGTGCCGTTTCAGCCAGCAGCTCACGTACACCAGTTTCGCGAAGGACGCGGCGTGGCTTTGCGGGAATCCGTACGAACCGAAGCCCTTGATCTGTTCGAAGATCTGGTCGATGAACTCGGGTTTGTAACCGTTGGCGAGCATGCGCTGGCGAATGAGTTGCCGGTGCGGTTCCATGTCGCCGCTCACGCCCCAGGCGGCCATCGAACGGCGCAGCTTGTCGGCTTCGCCCGGCGTGTAATCCGCCGCGGCGATGACCAGCTCCATCACCTGTTCCTGGAACAGCGGAACGCCGAGCGTGGGCTTGAGGATTTCCTCCAGCTCCGGCGACGGATACTCCACTTTTTCCTGCTTCATCCGCCGCTTCAGGTACGGATGCACCATGCCGCCCTGGATCGGGCCCGGCCGCACGATCGCCACTTCGATCACCAGGTCGTAGAAGCATTCGGGCTTCAGTCGCGGCAGCATCGTCATCTGCGCGCGCGATTCGATCTGGAACACGCCCACCGTGTCGGCGCGCTGGATCATCGCGTAGGTGGGTTCGTCGCCCGCGGGAATGGTGGCGATGTCGAGCTTGCGGCCGCGGTGTTTGGCTACCAGATCGATCGCCTTGCGGATGCAGGTCAGCATGCCCAGCGCGAGGCAGTCGACCTTCAGCAGCTTCATCGTTTCCAGGTCGTCCTTGTCCCACTGGATGATGGTGCGGTCGGCCATCGCGGCATTCTCCACCGGCACGACGGTGGACAACGGCGCTTCGGAGATCACGAAACCGCCGACGTGCTGCGACAGATGACGCGGGTGGTTCTCCAGCTGCGCGGTGACGGCGAGGATGCGCAGCAGCAGCGGATTGTGCGGATCGAAGCCGGTTTCGACCAGGCGCTGTTCCATTTCGGTGCCGGCGTTGCCCCAGCCGTAGCAACCGGCGAGCAGGGCGATCTGATCCGGCGGAAGCCCGAAGGCCTTGGCGACATCGCGCACGGCGCTCTTGCCGCGATAGCGGATCACCGTCGCGGCCAGCGCGGCACGTTCGCGTCCGTACTTGTTGTAGACGTACTGGAGCACTTCCTCGCGGCGCTCGTGTTCGAAGTCCACGTCGATGTCGGGCGGCTCGTTGCGCTCCTTCGACAGGAACCGCGCCATCAGCAGGCGGCTTTCGGCCGGATCGACCGCGGTGATGCCCAGCGCGTAGCACACCGCGGAATTCGCCGAG
>Ga0209025_1002597_pt1 | contig 18646 bp, 16 predicted proteins | sample AraplaMF_Col_mLB_FD_184256 | JGI IMG/M metagenome (GOLD analysis project Ga0209025, IMG submission 184256) | Arabidopsis root microbial communities from the University of North Carolina, USA - plate scrape MF_Col_mLB (SPAdes) (version 2) | ecosystem: Host-associated > Plants > Roots > Endosphere... | reverse complement strand
GCCTACGAACATTTTGGATATGAATATCCCCAACAAACCTAGAAGAAGGAAGTATTTTCATGCGTGTAGAAGATTTTGATTTTGAATTGCCAGAAGAGCTTATTGCACAAACACCACTTTTGGACCGAACAGCTAGTCGTTTAATGGTAGTGACGCCAGGCTCAAAAAATGTAGAGCATCATCATTTTGCTCATATTTTAGATGAGCTACAAGCAGGAGACTGCCTTGTGTTAAATGATACAAGAGTCTTACCAGCACGTTTAATGGGCGTTAAAGAGGAAACTGGTGCTCATATAGAAGTACTGCTATTAAAGCAAATGGCTGGTACAGATGAATGGGAAACACTTGTTAAACCAGCTAAACGTGTAAAAGTCGGCACAGTTGTAACATTTGGAGATGGCTTACTGACAGCTACTTGTACAGGAGAGCTTGATCATGGTGGGCGTACATTTGAGTTTAAATATAATGGGATTTTTTATGAAATTTTAGAGCAACTTGGTGAGATGCCACTACCTCCATATATTCGTGAAAAATTAGAGGATAAGGATCGTTACCAAACCGTTTATGCAAAAGAGCGTGGCTCAGCTGCAGCGCCGACTGCAGGCCTGCATTTTACAGAAGAATTACTTGAGCAAGTAAAAGCAAAAGGGGTCGAAGTTGTATTTATCACTTTACACGTAGGACTTGGAACTTTCCGTCCTGTAAGCGTAGATTCAATTGAAAATCACGAAATGCATTCCGAATTTTATAGTGTAACGGAAGAAACAGCATCTATCATAAACCGAGTAAAGAGTAATGGTGGAAAAGTGATTGCAGTTGGTACAACCTCTACACGTACATTAGAAACTATCGGTTCTAAATATGGAGGCGAAGTCCGAGCAGAACAAGGTTGGACGTCTATTTTCATTTATCCTGGATATGAATTTACTATTGTGGATGGTTTAATCACAAACTTCCATTTACCAAAGTCTACCCTTGTAATGCTTGTTAGTACGCTTGCAACAAGAGAAACAATTTTAAGTGCATACCATCAAGCTGTAGAAGAAAAATATCGTTTCTTTAGCTTTGGTGATGCTATGTTTATTCGTCCAAAAGGAGAATAAAGAAAAAATCGGAGTACTGTTTTTACTTTAGATAAGAGAGGAATTTTTATAATATGACACAACCAGCAATTCGTTATGAGTTACTTCATACTTGTAAGCAAACAGGAGCACGCCTTGGAATCGTGCATACACCGCATGGCTCTTTTGAAACGCCAGCATTTATGCCTGTTGGTACACAAGCAACTGTTAAAACAATGTCACCTGAGGAATTAAAGGACATGAATGCAGGTATTATCCTGTCAAATACGTATCATTTATGGCTACGACCAGGTAATGATATTGTGAAGGAAGCAGGGGGCTTGCATAAATTTATGAACTGGGATCGCCCGATTTTAACAGATTCAGGTGGTTTCCAAGTGTTCTCACTTAGTCAATTCCGTAAAATCGAAGAAGAAGGCGTTCATTTCCGCAATCATTTGAATGGGGACAAATTGTTTTTAAGTCCAGAAAAGGCGATGGAAATTCAAAATGATTTAGGCTCGGATATTATGATGGCTTTTGATGAATGTCCACCTTACCCTGCGACATATGACTATATGCTGAAATCAGTAGATCGTACAACACGTTGGGCTAAACGTTGTAAAGAGGCACATCAACGTCCAGAAGACCAAGGTCTATTTGGTATCATTCAAGGGGGAGAATACGAGGATTTACGCCGCCGTTCTGCAGAAGCATTAGTTGAGCTAGATTTCCCAGGTTATGCTATTGGAGGGCTATCTGTTGGTGAGCCTAAGGATATTATGAACCGAGTGTTAGAGTTTACAACACCTTTAATGCCAACTAATAAACCACGTTATTTAATGGGGGTAGGGTCACCTGACTCATTAATCGATGGTGCTATTCGAGGCATTGATATGTTTGACTGTGTATTACCGACACGTATTGCTCGTAATGGCACATTAATGACATCTGAAGGCCGTTTAGTTGTTAAAAATGCAAAATATGCACGTGATTTCGGACCAATTGATCCGAACTGTGATTGCTATACATGTAAAAATTATTCACGCGCATATATTCGTCACCTAATCCGTACAGAAGAAACGTTTGGTATCCGTTTAACGACTTACCATAACTTACACTTCCTATTGAAGCTAATGGAACAAGTACGTGAGGCAATACGCGAAGACCGTCTTGGCGATTTCCGAGAAGAATTTTTCGAGAAGTACGGCTTTAATGAACCAAATGCAAAAAATTTCTAAAATTTGGTAAAAAAACATGTAAATATGTGCGAACTGTGAATATTTCTAGCAAAAAAATGTCTAACTTAGAAAAAATATTAGTAATATAGAAAAATTTTGGGCTTGTCCATCGCTTTTTTATGGTGGAATAGTCTATACTAAAAAAGAACTGGAAAGGGGGCAAGAATGATGGATCAACTTTTAGGATTCGCACCAATATTATTAATGTTCGTTGCAATGTGGTTTATTTTAATCCGCCCTGCTAAAAAGAGACAGCAGGAAACACAAAATATGCAGGGTAGTTTGCAACGTGGAGATAAAGTTATTACAATCGGTGGCTTACATGGTGAGATTGACTCAATTGAGGACACAGCTGTGACATTAAAGATTTCAGACAATGTGCGCGTTAAATTTGACCGCCAAGCAATTGGACGAGTAGTGAATGGCGACCAATTAAAATAATAATGAGAAAAAGACTTACATTAATTGTAAGTCTTTTCTTATCTTCTTTCAGCAATTATTTTTTTAAGCGAAAGTGAAAATGCCAGGTAAAGATGAAATTATTTGGCCTAAAGCCTCTCGGACGCAATTATGCCAAGGCATATAGCGATACATGATTTTTTCTCTTTTCTTATCAAGTGCCACCGTTTTGTAATTTCTTAATTAATTCTGCCCCAGTTTCATTGCCATTTACCGTTATTCTGCTTAAAGCATATACATTATCGCCCATAGTAACACCTTTATTTTTAATAACAAAAGCCATTTTAAATCCAACATCCTTCGCTAATTTCATTGCATCTTCAGAATTAGTTCCGAAGGGATAGCTAAGAGCAATGGGTTCATATCCTAATTTTTCTTTAATAATTTTCCTGGAAAGATTAAAATCTTTTTTAACCCTTTCTTCGTACTCTTTTTGTGTTTCTAGTTTTCCATTAATGTAACTACGACCATATATGGCACCTTTCATTCCTCCGCTGAATGACTGTAATTTATAATGTGAATTCCAAGTATGGCTTTGGATGGTTATATAATCTTTCATTTCTTTTAATTGATCCCAATTCATTTTGGGAATTTCGTTTTTATATACATTTTTTTCGTTTGTTTCTAAGATGTGACTGGTGATAACAAAGATTTCTGCATGCATTTTGTATTTTTTCAAAATTGGATAAGCTTTTTCATAGTTGCTTAAGTAACCATCGTCAAAAGTTATTAACACCGGATTTTTAGGCAACTCTGTTTTACCGTTTAAGTAATCGAATAAATCTTGGGTTGTAATCGAATTGTATCCATTTTCTTTAAGCGTTTTAATTTGATTTTCGAAATTCTCTGGGGAAATGACTGTATTATTATTCACATTGTTTTCTAAATGGTGGTACATAAGAACTGGAATCTTCTCATTATTATATCCATAAATAGGGTAGGGTTTAATGAGCAATATACTATAAGCAACAACTAGCAAAATTACTATCCTTTTCATTTTCTCACCTTGTTTTTATGTTTGAATTATAATGATTAATTATGCCGCTGCATTATGGTAGCTGTCGCTTCGCTTTCGCACAGAAAACATTTGTAGCTGTCGTTTCGCTTTCGCACAGAAAACATTTGTAGCTGCCGCTTCGCTTTCGCACAGAAAACATTTGTAGCAGTCGCTTGCTATCGCAACAGAAAACATATGCCGCTGTCACTTCGATTTAGCTACAGATATACATTGCGTTTGGAATCAGTTTGTGTTTAAAATAACTACATTATTGTTGGGGGAACATTATAAATTGTCCGGGGAAATTTTACTTTTTGCCATTTGAAAAGCAGGAATTATTGCTCCTTTTATTGTACACAAACAACTAAGGTTTATTCTTTTGATTTACGAAAGTTCACAGTGGTATTTCCTTTTATATGCAAGTAGGTGTTATTTTGTTAATGCTTTTCGTGCGTTCTTCTTAATTCAAAACTAAGTTTCCCTAAAGGTTAGTATGCAAAAAAATAAATCACAAGAAAAATTTGGGGAGATTAAAAGTGTGCAATTATGCCTCGACATAATTGCGTCCGGAATTGGCTTTATACTTAGGCTTTCAGCGGATGTTTGTACACCCGCTGAAAAGTAACTTATACCTACATTCATCTCATCACCCATAGAGGTGGAAACTTCCATAACTGCTTTTCACTTACGTTACAAAGAACATCTTTACCTGTCGCTACGCTTTGGATACAAAAGACATTTCTAGCTACCGATTCGCTTTCGCTACAAAAAATAATTGCTTAAAGAAGTAAAAAAAGACAAAGTTATGATATAGCATAATCCTGTATAAAAAACGATGAGTAAGGTCACCTTGATTAGTATGGGGGTGACTGCATGGAAGAATATTTAACGATTATTTTAAGAACATGCTTTTTATATGTGTTTATCCTAATAATTTTTCGTTTAATGGGTAAACGTGAGGTCGGCGAATTGTCTGTAATTGATTTAGTCGTATCCATTTTAATGGCTGAGGTTGCAGCATTTGCACTTGATGATTTCGAAAGTCCTATATTTAAGGTCATTTTACCAATCATCGTACTGTTTTTCATTCAAATAACAACTGCTTATTTATCACTCAAAAATAAAAAATTTCGAGACCTAGTTGATGGTGATCCAGTATTACTTATAAGAGATGGTGTTATTTTAGAAAGTGAAATGCGTAAGCAACGTTATAATTTAGATGACTTGTGTCAACAATTACGCGAAAATGGAAATGCTTCCGTTACAGATATTGCATATGCCTATTTAGAGCCATCTGGCAATCTATCCGTATACCAAAAAGATGAAAAGGCATTTGTTTACCCATTAATTATCGATGGTGATATTCAGGATAGGCATTTAAAGGTTTTGCATAAAGATGCTGATTGGTTAATGGCAGAGCTTGCTAAAAATAATATTACGGATAGTAACACTGTATTTTTTTGTGTTTGGGAGGAAGATCGGCTTCATATCCAGCTGAAAGAGTCTTAAACTTTCTTGGCCAGCTTACGAAGGTAGCGCAAATCAGTAATGCGCAACTGATTGGAAAATAGTAAGAAAGTAAATAGTAAAAACAAGGTTACACAGCTACTTAAAATAAAAGGTAGTGGCATAATCTGCATCAAGAAATATTGAGAAACACAAACGGCAATAAAGCAGCTATATGGAACTACAAACATTCTAAATCCAGCACGTAAATTTTTGCGCTGCCTTACTGTTGCAATATGCAAGAATGAAGTTAATAAAACGCCAAATCCAATTGCTACAACGGCACCTTTTTCTTGTATCCCAGGCTGAGAAGCAAGTACGAACATAACAAAGAGTTTACCAAGACCACCGTAAATGGAGTTCATCATTGCTGCCCGGGCCTCACCGATAGCTTGTAATATAGAGTGCAACGGACTTTGTATATAATAAAAATAAAAAATAGGCGCTAATATTTTCACATAACCACGATTTTCTTGTAAGTGAAAGAGCTTTACAGCTAAGTCGTCTCCATGAACGAAAAAGTACGTAGCAGCAACACATCCTACTAAGGATGATAGTCGCAATGATACAGAAATACGTTCTTGCAGGAGCGGTATATGCTGACGTGCAACAGCGTCACTTACAGCCGGTATAAGAACGATTGAAAGTGCGGCAGACACAAAAGCCGGGAATAATAAAAGAGGGACTAATACACCTGAAATAACCCCATATAAAATTGTTGCTGCTGAGGCTGTCAATCCGGCCATAGTTAAAGCCTTTAAAAAAATGATAGGCTCTAAAAACCAAGTAAAGGATCCAAACAGCTTGCTTCCTGCAGAAGGAAGGGCAATCCGTAGCATCGGGGAGGAAGGATATGCCTCGATTTTATTTTTTTGTGTCAATAATTTTTTCTTTGAAACAATATAATGCATCCACAAATACAAGAACGCAACGACTTCAGCTAGAAGCGTAATACCCATAGCTGATGCTGCTGTTACGGCAGCATTATCATAGGCAGCCACAAAAGGTAGCATAAATGTGATAAAGCCAATGCGGATAATTTGTTCAATCATTTGAGCCCAAGCTGTTGGTGTAATTTTCGCAATACCCTGTAAATAAGCGCGCAATAATCCAGAACCAACTGATACTGGTACAGCAAAGAGTGCAATCCAAAGTGTAATTGTTGTTTGTTCATTATGTAAAAGAGTAGTCGAGATATATGGTATTGTAAGTGCAACAATCGGCATAAAGATGATCATTCCAATAAATGACCAAAGAATAGCCGTACGCATTACACCATAGATGCCTTCGCGTTTGTTTTTTGCTAGTAACTCTGCTACAATTTTTGCCACAGCGATAGGTAGTCCAAGTTGAATGAGTGAGATGAAGAAAATGAACGCCGGATAGACGGTCATGTAAATGCCGACTGCCTCTTCACCAGCGATACGCATAAATTGCATTCTATAAAAGAAGCCAAAGAGTTTTGATAAAAAAATCACGAACATTAAAAATAATGTACCCCGTACAAAAGAACTCATGCCATCCGTCCCTTCTCAAGCCACAAAAATTCATTTACACTATTTGTATGCAGACAAGTCTTACGATACAACTTTGATTGGAGATGATTCAAAATGAGTATGCAGTATGAGCAACTATTTGAAAAAATTCGTCCTGCAATTGATAGTAAGATGGGAGAGTTTAAACATTATCAATACGATGCGATTACAGCAGAAGAACTATGGCGCTTCTGTATAGAAAAAAAATGGCGCAGAAAAAATATTGAACAATTACACTTATATGAGATTATCTCCACTATTTTTTCAGTTTCACCGTCCGATATCGTATCATTTAATCAAGTAGAATTTTTACAAAGTAATGATTGGTTTACAGATTTGAATACGGAAGAGTTAAAAATGCTACTTGGCCCGGTTAAAACTTAAGAAGAATGTGTGAAATTTGTCAAATAATAAAAGAATACAAAAGTGTTGAATTGACACCAAGCGCAACGTGTTTCATAATGAGTGTGTTGCGCTTTTTTTATTTGTATAAGTATATTTATTCAAAAACCTTCTAATAATTCTTTTCTAATTTTGGAGGAATACCCCTGTTCAAATAAAAGGATAAATTTGCGCGTTATGAACGATTGAAATAAGTAGAGCAACCTTTTTGAAGCACAGGCAACATTATTCTAAAGGAAAAGGAGGAATAAACGTTTCAAAAGGACTTGCTATATACTTGTTTGTAGTGTAAGGAATTGCCTTACACCAATTCGAGGAGGATTTATAAATGAAACTAAAAAGTCGTATAGTTGCATTCGTACTACTAATGGTTATTTTTGTAGCAACCATAGGTACGACTGTAAGCGGCGTCTTAAAGGACATTAAGCTAGGCCTTGATTTACAGGGCGGGTTTGAGGTTCTTTATGAGGTGACAGAATTACAAAAGGGACAAAAAATTACACCAGAAGTTGTGTCGGCAACAGCAACAGCTCTTGGTGAACGTGTAAATGCTATCGGGGTAAGTGAACCGAGTATTCAGGTTGAAGACAAAAACCGTATTCGTGTGCAATTAGCGGGTGTCGAAGACCAAGAATCAGCACGTGAATTATTGTCTACTTCTGCAAATTTAACATTCCGTGATGTTGATGACAATTTATTGTTGGATGGGAATGACTTAAAGCCAGGTGGTGCTAAAGGTTCCTTTGATCAGCAAAATCGTCCGATTGTTTCGCTAACGTTAAAAGATGCGAAAAAATTTGCTGATGTGACAAGTAAAATTGCTGCAAAACCTGCAGGTCAAAACTTACTTGTTGTATGGTTAGACTTTGAAGAGGGTGTCGATTCATATAAAGCTGAATCAAAAAAGGCGAAGCCTCGCTATGCATCGGCAGCAACAGTTAACCAAAGATTAGATACAACAGATGTAATGATTAGCGGAAACTTCACAGTTGAAGAAACAAAAAATTTAGCAGGTATTTTAGATGCTGGGGCACTTCCTGTTAAACTTAATGAAATTTATTCTACTTCAGTTGGTGCACAATTTGGTGACCAAGCACTGAAAAGTACAATTTTCGCTGGTATTGTGGGCGTAGTAATAATTTTCTTATTTATGCTATTCTACTATCGTTTACCTGGCTTTATTTCCATCATTACACTTGCTATATTCACTTTCCTAGTACTAGTTGTATTCGACTGGATTAATGCAGTGTTAACACTTCCAGGTATCGCAGCTATCGTGCTCGGTATAGGGATGGCCGTTGATGCGAATATTTTAGCAGCAGAGCGTATTCGCGAGGAACTTCGCGTTGGTTATTCTGTTAAACAAGCTTTCCAAATTGGCTCGAAGCAGTCTTTATCAGCAATTGTCGATGCACAGCTAACTACATTATTAGCAGCTGGTGTATTATTCCTATGGGGGACAAGTTCTGTTAAAGGATTTGCAACAACTTTAATAATTAGTATTTTACTAAGCTTCTTAACTGCTGTTTGGGGTTCTCGTGTACTATTAGGTTTACTTGTCAACAGTGGCTATTTCAACAATCCAGCCTGGTTTGGTATTGCAAAATCTAAACAGCATAGCTTAGATGAAAATATCGGAACATTAGATTTATCAACGAAATTTGATCGTTTTGACTTTGTACACAACCGTAAGAAATTCTATACATTCTCGTTAGCTATTCTAGTAGCCGGTTTAGTGGTTATTGGTATATTCCGTCTAAACCTTGGTATTGATTTCTCAAGTGGTACTCGTGTTCAAATTGAAGCGGATCATACTCTAACTAAAGAAGAAGTATCTAAATACTTAGATAGTATCGACTTCTCATCTGAAGATATCCTTTTGGCAGGTGAAAAGAGTAACTCTGCGGTTATTCGTTATAAACATGATCTATCACAATCCGAAATTGCAAAATTCAAAAAAGAAGTAGGCAAAAAGTATGGTCATGAACCTGGCGTAAGTACAGTGTCACCAACAGTAGGTAAAGAGCTTGTGAAAAATGCTATTAAAGCATTATCTATTGCGGCTATTGGTATCATTATCTATGTAGCTGTTCGTTTCGAGTGGCGTATGGGTGTTGGGGCAATTGTCTCGTTACTACATGACGTATTCTTAATTGTTGCTGTATTTAGTTTTATGCGCTTAGAAGTCGATATTACGTTTATAGCAGCTGTACTAACAATTGTCGGTTATTCAATTAATGATACAATCGTTACGTTTGACCGAATGCGAGAAAACTTAAATCGATATGATACGATTAAAGACCGTGAAGTGTTAGCGGATATCGTTAACAAATCACTTCGTCAAACAATGGGTCGATCTGTTAATACAGTGTTAACAGTTATTATCGTTACAGTGTCACTTCTTATTTTAGGTGCACCGTCGATTCAAAACTTCTCAATCGCGTTATTAGTTGGTTTAATTACAGGGATGTATTCTTCAATATGTATTGCTGCACAAATCTGGTATTCACTTAAAATTCGTGAAATGAAAAAATCAGATGGTCAAATACACAAAAAAGAGAAAAAACAATGGGGTACTGACGAGCCTACTGTTTAACTTCAAATAAAGCAGGGAAGGAAATATTTCTTTCCCTGTTTTTTGATGAAAAAAGAATCTGCTTGCTTTCTTTGGAAAGCAGCAGATTCTTTTTATTCTGTTTATTAAAGTTTAAATTGCAGTAGTAATGATTGCAGTTGCTGAGCGTTGTTGCTTAATTCCTCAGCTACCTCATTCACCTGCTGCATTGTTGCAGCTTGCTCTTCTACTGCTTCAGCAATGATTTGAGAATTACTCGCTGAAATACTCGCACCATTTGCAATTTCTGTTACAGAGGCAGCAACTTCTTCAGCGCTTGCAGAAATTTGTTCCGAAGTGGCCGAAATATCCTCAATTTGATCAGTAAAGGCTTGCACAGACTCTGTAATGGAATCAAATGCATTACCGGCCTCATGAATTTTTGCTACACCATCCTGGACGGATGCTAATCCTTCATGCACAGCAGCGGCAACATTTCTTGTATCAATTTGAATTTCATTTGTAAGGGCAACAATTTGGCCAGCAGATTGATTGGACTCTTCAGCAAGCTTTCGTACTTCATCTGCTACAACCGCGAAGCCTTTGCCGTGTTCACCAGCTCGTGCAGCTTCTATGGCAGCATTGAGTGCCAGTAAATTTGTTTGTTCTGTAATGGCGGTAATTACTTTTGTAATTTGCCCGATTTCTTCAGATTGCTTACTTAGCTTTTGCGTTAAATCGGCAATTCGTGTAGTTGCCTCGGAAATTGTATCCATCTGCACTTTGGCAGTAGTAATAGTTTTTCCTCCCGTATCAGCAAGCTGTGTCATATTTATAGCATTGTGATGCAAATTTTGAGTTGCCTCAGCGATTCGTTGTACACCAGCAGCTGTTTCGTCCATAGCTAGAGCACTTTGTTGAGAGGCACTAGCAGATGAGGCTAGATGGTTTGACGTGTCTTGTACGCGATGCGAGATGTCGCTTGAAGTTGTTGTCACTTCTACAGTGCTTGCGGAAAGCTCTTCAGAAGCAGCAGATAATTGTGTAGCGTTGTCCTGAACATTTTTAAGTAGTACAGATAAATTCTGTTTCAACGCATTTACTGCTGTGGCAAGTGTACCAATCTCATCTTTAGAGCTATGTTTAAGCTCAGCGATCGTTAAATCGCCGTGTGCTAATGTATCGGCAGCGTCAATCACTTTACTAAGCGGTTGAGTGATGGAGCGTTTTACAAAATACATAAAATATAAACCGACAATTGCACTTAAAACAAGTAAGACAATTGAAATAATAATAGCTCGTGCAACTGTTTGAACAACACTGCTTTTAACCTTTTCAAGCTGTTCATCATGGTAATTTAATAAATCATTTGTCAGTGTATAAATTTCTTTGTTGCTTTTTGTAACTTCTCCGTTTATGTATGATAAAGCTAAATCTGTATTTCCACTATTAAATGCTTGCACTGCTTTGTCAGAACTTGTTAGTAAATCATGCTGTAATTCGGTTACTTGCTTCATAATACTTTTTGTGTAATCAGAACGAACAATGCCTGAAAGCTCTTGAATCGTTTCTGGTAATAGTGTTTCATATTGTTCTAAATTTGATTTTGTAGTCTCGTCTTTACTATTTAGAATATAGGAACGTAAAAATAGACCTTGTGAGGCAATCTGCTGCTGTATTTTCTCTGTTAATTGAATTTGCACGATTCTGTGATCAAGTACCTCTACTATATCTCCTTCAACCGACTTAAATTGAAAAAATGCAATAATACTTGATAATAAGAGTAAACAAGTGAGTGAAATAAAACCTATACTTAGTTTTTTTCGAACGGACATTTTCGTTCCTACCTTCTTTTATGTATTAATAAATGTTCTGAATTTACTATAACTTGATATTTTTGTATGGTCAATACTTGGGAAATACTCAAAAGTAGGTAGTTTCATTTACTTTTTCTAGTATATATGAAGGATGATTTTTCCTTTTATATAATGTCAAAACTTCTTTCAAGATTTTCCTTTTTCTCTGAATTGATTGACAATTATCGCTGTTTGGCATAGAATAAGGCTAACTTTTTTGTTCGGTACAAGGTAGTTGATCTCGGGAGCGAGGTCAGCCTTAGAACAGATGAGCAGAGTTTAGTTGAGAATAGCTGAGAAATTGTTGAATAAGAGTAGTAGCATAAGTGTGCAATTTAGAGAGTCAGTGGATGGTGCGAACTGATTTGTAGCTTATGTGAATGGACTTATGAGAGTCGCTAATTATCGTCATCCAATGGGTGTCCAAACACCTGTTGAACGAGATTAATTCCTCTGGATGCAATTACGCCAAGGCGCAATTGATAATAGCGAACGGATTCCCCACGTTATAGGGGGTGCTTTGACTTAGACAAAAATCTTTTTGCCATTAACTAAAAAGATATGTCAATTTTACTGACGAACTAAGACTGAGTACATAAGGGAGAGCAAATATGCTCTAATATGAGGTGGCAACGCGGTCATGATCGTCCTCTGCAATTAGGAAAAATCCTATTTGCAGAGGACTTTTTTTTATTGCTTCTAATTGCATGGGAATGAATGCTCCAATCCAACTGCTAAAAATCGATAGTTAAGACCCGCTAATATTTATGTCAAAAAAGAGGGACATTCACTGGAACGGTTAAGGGGCATAACTTGAGCTTTTAAAGTATTGCCTAGCTTACCATCAAAAATTAGGAAAACATTTGATAAAACGTACCCCATGTAAATAAGTTGATTGGAGTGGAGGCTGGGCGACTCCTTGGGGATCAGCGTCACAGATGAGACCCTGCAGCGAAGCGAAGCGGCTCATCGGACGCCCCCGGGAAAGCGCCCAGCCGGAACGGAAATCAACCCTACGCTATGATGATGATTCTTTTTTATTCAACAAAAACCGATTCAGCAACTAAACCTTTATAAGAGTCTTACTTGGAGAAATTTAAAAAAGGAGCTTGGTAATTATGCAATCGACGAGTCAAAGAACAAAAATGAAAACCATTAATGCTGATTCTTTAACACCGATTTTAATTTTTAGACGCCTACAAGGAAATCATAAATTTTTACTTGAGAGTTCAGCACAGCATGAGGGAACGGGACGTTTTTCTTTTATTGGTGCTAATCCAAGAAAAACGTATAAAGGCTTTGGAGATGAGATTCATGAATATTCATATATGACTGGAAACACATATAAACATAAGGGCGATATGTTTGTTTTATTAAAAAGATTAATGCCGCGCATATCCAATACGACACAATTCCCGTTTTCAGGTGGAGCTGTAGGCTATGTTGGTCATGGTGCCACAACGATATTATCAACTGCTCAGGATAAAATGCAGCTTCCAGATGTGCATTTCCATGTGTATGAGACAGTCATTGTGTTTGATCATGTAACAGATGAGGTTACTTTGATTCATACAAATATTGATGCAGAAAAAAAAGAACCAAATTTAGAAGAGTTAGCAGAGCAAATTCTAAAAGGCAGAGAGAATGAGGATACAACTTGTAACTATGAACTTTTTGAATCGACTACGAACGAACAATTTGCAGATTCTCTTACATCTATTAAAGCTACTTTAGATGAAGATATTACAAGAGTCGTTTTATCAAAGTGTTTTTTTGCAAATGTACAAGGAGATGCTTTCGCTTTATATCGTCAATTGCGTAAAAAACATCCTGCTCCTTATATGTATTATGTAGAGTTTGAGGATCATGTTGTTTTAGGAACATCTCCTGAAAGCCTAATTAGAGTAAAAGGTGAACGAGTGATTGCGACACCAACTGAGGGGACATTGCCTAGGGGTTCCACAAAAGGTGAAGATTTAGAACGTGAACGAAAGCTGTATGAAAACACAAATATTAGGAAGTCACATGCTGTACTTGTTTCAGCCGTGCAACAAGAGCTACAGTCTGTATGTTTCCGAGATTCTATTCAAGTCATTGAGGCAATGAGAATTGAGCGTTCAAAGCAAGCATTACACATGACATCGAGAGTCGAGGGTCAAATATTACCAATGCTTCATGCAGTGGATGTATTAGCAGCGATGCTACCACCTTTTGCATCAACAGGTATTCCAAAGAATCAGGCAAAGGACTATTTAGAAAAATCTAGTCAAACTGCTGGGATATTTGGAGGAGCACTTGGATTTATCGGTTTTAACGGTCATCTTGATTTTGCTTTAACAGGAAAATCCATTGTCATTGAAAATGAAACGATGCATATGCAATCAACTTTAATGACGACAAAATACACAAATGTCAAAGCAATGATAAAACAAGTAGAAGAGGAATTTTTACAGCTACTTGAAAAAGAAGGAGGTTCACACTAATGGAGGATATTCGTCAAAAAGTACAACAACGAGAGCATTTAATGTATGAGGAAATGCTTCAGGCAGCAACATGGATGTTCCAAGATGACTCACCGAAGGAAGAAATCGCAAGCTTTTTAACGGCATTATCTGTCAAAGGTGAAACAGCACATGAAGTTGCAGCATTAGCTACTATTATGCGTTCGTTTGCATTAGACGTACCAGCAAAAGAAGGGATCTATATGGATAATTGCGGTACTGGTGGCGATGGTCTTAATACATTTAATATAAGTACGGCTTGCGCCTTTGTATTAGCGGGGGCAGGTGTCAAAATGGCGAAGCATGGCAATCGCAAAATTTCTTCGGCATCTGGGAGCTCTGATGTGTTGGAAGCACTCGGTATTCATACGAATATTTCCATTGAGCAAACTGTCGAGCTGTTAGAGAAAGAAGGAATAGCATTTTTATATGCTCCGAATGTCCATCCGAAATTAAAGCTAATCGGCGAGGTGCGACGGGCATTAGGTAAGCCAACTATATTTAATCTTGTCGGTCCTCTTACGAATCCAGTGCCTTTATCGACACAATTTACAGGTATTAATCGTCCTAATTTTGTCATGGAGTATGCTTCCGTATTACAAATGCTCGGGCGTGAACGAGCAATGGTCGTTTCTGGTCCACTAGGTTTAGATGAGGCATCGTTAGTTGGTCAAAATACTTTTGTTTTAGTAGATAAGGGAGACTTGGTACCTTTTTCTTTAACTCCTGAGGAAGCGGGTCTCAGCTATGCTCCAATAGAGGCTATTCGTGGAGGCAATGCAGATGAAAATGCCGCTATTATGCGTAAATTATTAGCTGGTAAACAAAGTGCTTACTTTGACACAGTAATATTGAATGCTGGTATTGGATTATTCAGCTATGGAATTGCTGAAACCGTTAAAGAGGGTGTAGAAATGGCGAAGGATAGTATTTTTAGCGGGCGTGCCCTTCAAAAATTAGAGGCAGTCGTTGCTTATAGTGAGCATATTAAAGGAGTGGAGGTCCGACAATGAATATCTTAAACAAAATTCTCGAACAAAAAAAGATAGAAGTTAGTGCTTTACTTGAGCAGCCTGACCCATTAGCTAATTTTACAGAAAGACCGCGCCCATCATTATTTGAGCAATTGCGTAAAGCTGAAACATTACAGGTTATCTCAGAAATGAAACGTGCATCCCCTTCTAAGGGGTTAATCGCAGAAGGGGCAGATCCAGTGGCACAAGCAATAACTTATGCAGATGCTGGAGCAGCAGCCATTTCCGTTTTAACAGATAAAAAGTTTTTTAAAGGCTCCTTTGATGATTTAGCAGCAGTTGCAAATGCTGTTCAGACGCCACTTCTTTGTAAGGATTTTATGATTGATCGCGTACAAATTCGATTTGCAAAGGCATCAGGTGCATCAATTATTTTACTAATTGTGGCCGCATTAACAGATGAGGCATTGCGTGATCTGTTTAGTTATGCAACTGGCTTAAATTTAGAGGTATTAGTTGAGGTGCATGATCTTGAGGAGCTTGAGCGTGCTATTACGGTTGGTGCCAAGCTGATTGGCGTTAATAACCGCGACTTACGTACCTTTGAGGTGAGCTTAGAACGTACACGTGAAATTGCAGAAGCTTTTCCGTTTGATGAAGAGAAAGTATTAATAAGTGAAAGTGGGATTTGGACACAAGAAGACGCTAAAGCGGTGACTTCTATGGGAGCTAGTGGCGTTCTTGTAGGTGAGTCATTAATGCGCAGTGGTGATGCAGGTTCTGCTCTAAAAAGTTTACAGGTCAATAAGGTGGAGGCATCTGTATGACGAAGGTAAAAATTTGTGGACTGAAGGAACAACAGCATGTGCAGGCAGCAGTAGAGGCAGGAGCGGATGCAATTGGTTTTGTCTTTGCACCAAGTAAACGACGAGTGACGGTTGAACAGGCAAAGCAATTAGCCAAACATGTGCCAGATGGCGTTTTGAAAATCGGTGTTTTTGTTAATCCAAGCGCAGAGGAATTACGAACAGCAGTAGAAGAAGTGCCATTAGATTATGTGCAATACCACGGGGAAGAATCTCCTGAGTTTATTCGTCAGCAAGGTTATCCGGCCATTAAAGCTTTGTCCGTAAGAAGTGCTGAAGATGTTCAGATGGCTGCTAGCTATGATGTAGACTACTACTTATTTGATGCACCTGGCACAAATTTCAAAGGTGGTAGTGGTCACACATTTGATTGGACCCTACTAGAAATGGTAGGGATTCCGCGAGAAAAATTAATTTTAGCAGGTGGATTGCAAGCTGAAAATATTGAAGAAGCAGTGTCACTTGTGTCGCCATTTATGGTAGATGTATCGAGTGGTGTGGAGACAGATGGTGTAAAAGACATAGTGAAAATAAACGCATTTATACAGGCATTGAAAAAGGGGAGAGCATAATGGCGAATTCAATTGCAAATAGTGTACCGACAAAGGAAGGGCGTTACGGAAAATTTGGTGGACAATTTGTTCCTGAGACATTAATGACAGCTTTGTTGGAATTAGAGACGGCCTATGATGAGGCAATGAATGATCAAACATTTACTGAGGAACTGGAATATTATTTACAACAATATGTAGGTCGTGAGACGCCATTGTACTACGCAGAAAATTTAACAAAAGAGCTAGGGGGCGCGAAGGTTTATTTAAAGCGTGAAGATTTAAATCATACTGGAGCCCATAAGATTAATAATGCGATTGGTCAAGCGCTTCTTGCAAAGCGAATGGGTAAAAAGAAAGTAGTGGCAGAAACAGGTGCAGGGCAGCATGGAGTCGCAACGGCAACTGCATGCGCATTATTGAATCTTGAGTGTGTTGTATTTATGGGTGCGGAGGATATAAAACGCCAACAGTTGAATGTCTTTCGCATGGAGTTACTTGGTACAAAAGTGGAGTCTGTAGAAACCGGTTCGAAAACATTGAAGGATGCTGTCAATGCAGCGTTGCGCTACTGGGTAACAAATGTTGACGATACTCATTATATTTTAGGCTCAGCTTTAGGACCACATCCATTTCCGAAAATCGTAAGGGACTTCCAGCGTGTAATTGGTGTCGAAACTAGAGAGCAGATTTTAGCTAAGGAAGGATGTTTACCAGATGCAGTCGTTGCTTGTATAGGTGGTGGTAGTAATGCAATCGGTATGTTCCATCCTTTTGTCGATGATGAAACAGTAGCGCTTTACGGGGTAGAGGCTGCAGGTAGTGGCATTGAGACAGGGAAGCATGCAGCAGCAATTGCCGGTGGACAGCTAGGAGTTTTACACGGTGCCTACATGTATTTATTACAAGATGAAAATGGTTTTGTACAAGAAGCGCATTCTATTTCAGCTGGTCTGGATTATCCAGGTAAGGGCCCAGAGCATTGTTATTTAAATGATATTGGCCGTGTTAAATTCGATTCGATTACAGATAGTGAAGCACTTGAGGGCTTGCAATTACTGTGTAGAACAGAAGGTATACTACCCGCACTAGAAAGCTCTCATGCCATTGCCTATACAGCAAAACTTGCGAAGACAATGGCTACAGATGACATCATTGTTGTGTGCTTATCTGGCCGTGGGGATAAAGATGTTCATACTGTTCGTAAAGCATTAGGAGGAGATATGTCATGACAACTCTAAATCAGGCAATTGAAGAAACCAAGATCGCTGGTAATAAAGCATTTGTACCATATATTATGGCAGGCGATGGAGGTCTGGAAACTTTGAAACCAACGATCCTGAAGCTACAGCAAATGGGTGTAACGGCAATTGAAGTTGGTATACCATTCACAGATCCTGTTGCGGATGGGCCGACGATTGAGCAAGCAGGTGAACGGGCTTTAGCAGAAGGTGTGACATTACGAAAAGTGCTAGAAGCATTAGCTTCATTTAAAGAAGAAATCAGAGTTCCATTAGTTGTCATGACTTATTTTAATCCTGTGTTAGCTTTTGGGTTAGAAGCTTTTGCGAAGGCTTGCGTGGCAGGGGGGGTTAAAGGGTTAATCGTTCCTGATGTACCACTTGAGGAAAGTGAAATCTTACGTGATACATTAAATCCCCATGGTATCGACATCGTCCAGCTAGTATCGTTAACAAGTCCTCCAGCGCGAATTGCACGTATCGCGGCTGCTAGTCAAGGCTTTGTCTATGCTGTAACAGTCAATGGAATCACAGGTGCTCGCACAAGCTTTACTAATGATTTAAGTGATCATTTTGCTCGCTTACGTGAAGCAAGCAATATACCAGTACTAGCTGGCTTTGGAATTTCAACGCCCGAGCAAGTAGTAAGCATGGGGGCACTTAGTGATGGTGTAATTGTTGGCAGTGCGATCGTGAAAGCATTGCATGAAGGTAATTTGGAGAAGGTCGAAGCTTTAGTTTCTGCTTCAAAAGGTGTGCTTGAGAAGTCTACTCTTTAATGGAGTAGGCTTTTTCTTTTGAGAATGGTATCTAAGGCTTTGACGGTTCTATCCGGCACTCTAATCTCTTTCCTTCACTGGCCGGTTCTATCCTTCGGGTAGTTAGAAAAACCTCTGTATTGA
>Ga0209025_1002587_pt1 | contig 18721 bp, 16 predicted proteins | sample AraplaMF_Col_mLB_FD_184256 | JGI IMG/M metagenome (GOLD analysis project Ga0209025, IMG submission 184256) | Arabidopsis root microbial communities from the University of North Carolina, USA - plate scrape MF_Col_mLB (SPAdes) (version 2) | ecosystem: Host-associated > Plants > Roots > Endosphere... | reverse complement strand
AACAGATGGCTTACCATTTAACGTTCCAACAATTGCCTCTGGGTGAGAGTCAACAACACCTAAGAAACCTTCGCCTGGATGAAGACCAACCCAGTTATCTGTAAAGCTAGAGTCTGCATACCATACAAGAAGCCCCGTATTATACTGTACACCGTTGCTATATTTTAACGCTTGGTCAGCACCAGCATAGTTTCTCCACTCTAAATAGTAGTTATTTTTCTTCTTATCAAAACCGTTTGCTACAACGAAACCGTTTAATTTAAATTGTGTGTCACCTTCTGCATCATCAGAGAACACAACATTTCCATCGACAGTTAATGTCGCATTATCAAGAGTAAAGCCGTTCGGTGCTAACCCACCGTCTGTAATATATTCGAACACTAATTTTACTTTTTGACCTTTAAATTGGCTTAAGTCATATGACTTATCTACCCATTTACCATCTGTTGTGTCTAGACCATTTTTCACATTCTTTTCACCAATTCGATCCACTAACGTTTTCTTACCATCTTCTGTCACTGCATGTACTTCAAGGAAATCATAACCAGTTTCAATTTCATACAATGATTTGTAATCAAACTTCGTATTTGTTGCTTTTGTTAAATCAAACACTGGCGTTTCTAATGTCGTATGAAGATCGTCGCCTTTTGTACTATAGTAATACTTCTTACCAAATGCAGGCTGAATACCTTTTACATCTTTGTCTGGTAAATTAACGCGAATTAGACCAGGGCGAGCTGATTTCGTTACACTTTGATCTAAGTATGTCGCAAAACCGATACCGCGATTTAATTTATCATAATCAACCTCTACAATGTTCGCCCAATTTCCGCCAATGTTCTTTTGAAAGAACTCTTTGTTTTGCGGAGAAAAACTTGCTGGCGTTGTACCTGCGATTTTACCTGCCCAGCTGCCGCTCATAACAGACCAAGAGTTAATTGGCTCACCTGATCCAGAATACTTCGTATCATACTCATCTGGAAGACCTAAATCATGACCAAATTCATGCGCGAATACCCCAACTGCTCCGTCCTCTGGCTCAATTGTGTAATCGTACGCTGCCATTTTACCGCCCCAGTTATCAACTTTTGCTTTTGTTCCTTCAATTGGATATGGGTTTCCAAGGTTCCAGCGATGTGACCAAATTGCGTCGTCACCTAATCTACCACCGCCTCCATCTTGGCCAACACCAGCGTGGATGACCATTAAGTGATCAATCAGACCATCTGGTTCATTTTTATTTCCGTCTCCATCAAAGTCATATTGATCATACTGATCAAATTCAGATAAGTCCATACCGCTTGCTACAGCTGCATCTAATGACTCTTTTACAAGATCACGAGGTCCTTTTGGCCCCTTATTATCATGACCGCCATCACCAGCATCTGCACCATAATCCGCTGCTTTACCTGGAACTGTTAACCACTTTGTTACTTTTCCATCGACTGAGTAACTACCGCCTGATTGCTCTTCATAATATTGTTTAAATGTTGGAATTTTCGAACCATCAAAGAGCGTAAACGGCTCATCACCAAATAACATTTTTTGATAATGTTCTGGAGTAAAATCGTTTGCATACATATAACCTGGAACTTGATCAATATTGTTATGTTTAAAATCAGCATACTCTACTAGCAATACAAGTACTTTATCTTTGCGAACATCACCATTATATTGTTTTTGCTTCGCTGAAGAAGTTGGTACTTTTCCGTTTAATCCACCTTTAACTTGCTCTTGCCCAGCTACTGGGCCACTAGCTGGCTGATCTGCTTTTTCTTTCATATCTGCTTTTGCATCTTTCACTTTTTTCAAAAAGTCAGAAGCTTCTCTCGAGACACTATCCCCTGCTGCTGGCTCTTTCCCAGCATTTTCGCCTTTTTTCTTCTCTACGTATTTTTCAACAGCTTTTAATGTGTCTTCTTTCGATGCAGACTCACTAATTACACCGCGCTTCTTGAGCGCCTCTGCTAGACGATCCTCTTGAATTAAATTTTCATCAATTGGGCTTAAAGTTCCTGCATTAGCCGGCGTTGCCGCATAAATAGATTGACTGCCAAACCCAAATGTGCAACTAAGCACAGCTGTCGCCGCAAGCGTAGACAGCACTTTAAAAGGCTTTTTCTTCATCCCTATTCCTCCCCAAATCAAAATACATACTAATATTTTGATAATAAAGAAAATTCTATCAATTTGCAATATAATGTCTTAATTTGTAATATTTTTGAAAAAATCCTATACTCCGTATGATTTAATATTAAAACTTATTAATTTATAGAGAATATCTTAAGAAAATATTGATAAAATTTGCTAAAAATATTAAAATTTTTGTAGGTAATTACAAAATACTTGTCCTGCTTTATAAATTTTTTTAATATATATAAGCTTTATGTTTTTTTACTATTATTAGTGCATTTTTTAGTTTTTTATTTTTTATAACCGCAATTACTAGGGGGCGTCATTTGTGCAAATGGAGAAGAAAGAATTACTTGATTCAGAATGGGTCGATTTATTGTTGGAAGCTTTAGATATGAATATAACTAGTACGGAAGTATCTGAATTTTTGAAACATGAAAGTCAATAATCACAGAGCTAACCAACATTGTTCTTTCTAAACAAAAGTGTGTTATAATATAATACATCTTAAGTCGAATACATACAGTATGAAAGGTGCGCTAATATGATTGGAGAACGTATCAAACGACTGCGTCTACAAAGAGGCATCTCCTTAACAGAACTTGCCGAAAAAGCAGGCGTTGCAAAGTCATATATTAGTTCCATTGAACGAAACTTACAAAAAAATCCTTCGATTCAATTTCTCGAAAAGATTTCTAGCGTTCTGCACGTTCCTGTTGATGTACTCCTTCATGATGAACCAACTGAGGAACATGCAATGGACTCTGAGTGGATAAAACTTGTTAAAGAAGCCATGCATTCCGGTATTTCAAAAGAGCAATTTCGTGAATTTTTAGAGTTTAATAAGTGGAAACAACAAAAAAAATGACGCAGACAGAGCGCTTTCTATGAAGGTGCTCTTTTTCTTTATATTATAAAAAGATATTCAGACACAAAAACAGGGTGTGGAGAATGTATTCTCCACACCCTGGCTGTTGAAAGGAATTCCTTTCAACAGCTTCTCCATTATTAACGATATAAACGAACTGCACCTGCAGAATTATCATCTGCTTGTCCAACTACTTCAAATTTCAATCCAAGTTTCGGTACTTTACGCCCTGCATCTGGGATTAAATTGTTCATATACGTTTTAGAATCATCAAACTTCGTTACACCTGGTAATCCTTTGTAATCAAATGTTCCGCGTGATGGAGATACAACTTCCCATGCTGGCGTTTGATTAAAGGAGAACGCAGCATCTGCAATTTGATATCGTGTGCTACTTGCAACAGTTGGTTTACCATTTAATGTTCCCACAATTGCCTCTGGATGAGAATCAACAACTCCTAAGAAACCTTCGCCTGGGTGAACACCAACCCAGTTATCTGTAAAGCTAGAGTCTGCATACCATACAACAAGACCTGTATTGTACACTGGACCACGACCATGTTTTAATGCTTCATCTGCACCAGCGTAGTTTCTCCACTCTAAATAGTAGTTATTTTTCTTCTTATCAAAACCGTCTGCTACAACGAAACCGTTTAATTTTAATTTTGCTTCGCCTTCTGCATCATCAGAGAACACAACATTTCCATCGACAGTTAATGCAGCATTATCAAGAGTAAATCCATTTGGTGCTAAACCACCATCTGTAATGTATTCGAATACTAATTTTACTTTTTGACCTTTAAATTGGCTTAAGTCATATGACTTATCTACCCATTTACCATCTGTTGTGTCCATACCATTTTTCACATTTTTTTCACCAATTCGATCCACTAACGTTTTCTTGCCATCTTCTGCCACCGCATGTACTTCAAGGAAGTCATAGCCTGTTTCAATTTCATACAATGATTTGTAATCAAACTTCGCATTTGTTGCTTTTGTTAAATCAAATACTGGCGTTTCTAATGTCGTATGAAGATCATCGCCTTTTGTACTATAGTAATATTTCTTACCAAATGCAGGCTGAATACCTTTTACATCTTTGTCTGGTAAGTTAACACGAATCATACCAGGACGAGCTGATTTCGTTACACTTTGATCTAAGAATGTTGCATAACCAATACCTTTATTTAACTTATCATAATCGACTTCAACAATATTTGCCCAATTCCCACCAATTGTTTTTTGGAAGAACTCTTTATTTTGCGGTGAGAAACTTGTCGGTGTTGTTCCTGCAATGTTACCTGCCCAGCTACCGCCACTCATAATAGACCAAGATTGAATTGGCTCACCTGCACCAGAATACTTCGTATCATACTCATCTGGAAGACCTAGATCATGACCATATTCATGTGCGAATACGCCGACTGCTCCGTCTTCTGGCTCAACTGTATAGTCGTATGCAGCCATTTTACCGCCCCAGTTATTCACCTTTGCTTTTGTTCCATCAATTGGATGTACTTTCCCAAGATTCCAGCGATGTGACCAAATTGCGTCATCACCTAATTTACCACCGCCTGCTTCTTGCCCAACTCCAGCATGAAGAATCATTAAATGATCAATAATACCATCTGGCTCATTTCTATTTCCATCTTCATTTATGTCATATTGATCAAATTGGTCAAATTCAGATAAATCCATACCGCTATCTACAGCTGCTTTTAATGCATCTTTTACAAGATCACGAGGTCCTTTTGGTCCTTTATTATCATGACCGCCATCGCCAGCATCTGCACCATAATCCGCTGCTTTACCTGGAACTGTTAACCACTTTGTTACTTTTCCATCAACTGTATAACTGCCACCTGATTGCTCTTCATAATATTGTTTAAATGTTGGAATTTTCGAACCATCAAAGAGTGTAAACTGCTCATCACCAAACAGCATTTTTTGATAATGTTCTTGATTAAAATCGTTTGAATACATATAACCCGGTTCTTGATCAATATTGTTATGCTTAAAGTCAGCATATTCAACTAGTAATACAAGAACTTTATCTTTGCGAACATCACCATTATATTGTTTTTGCTTCGCTGAAGAAGTTGGTACTTTTCCGTTTAGTCCACCTTTAACCGGAGCTTGTCCAGCTGCAGGTCCTCCAGTTGGTTGACCTGCTTTTTCTTTCGCATCTGCTTTTGCATCTTTCACTTTTTTCAAAAAGTCAGAAGCTTCTCTCGAGACACTATCCCCCGCTGCTGGTTCTTTCCCCGCATTTTCGCCTTTTTTCTTCTCTACGTATTTTTCAACAGCTTTTAATGTGTCTTCTTTCGATGCAGACTCACTAATTACACCGCGTTTCTTGAGCGCATCTGCTAAACGATCCTCTGGAATTAAATGATCGTCGATTGGCGTTAAAGCTCCTACATTAGACGGCGTTGCTGCATAAACAGATTGACTACCAAATCCAAATGTGCAACTAAGCACAGCTGTCGCCGCAAGCGTAGACAGCACTTTAAAAGGCCTTTTCTTCATCCCTATTCCTCCCCAAACCAAAATATGTACTAATATTTAGATAATAAAGAAAATTGCATGAATTTGCAATATATTCTCTAAATTTGTAATACTTTTGAAAAATTACGTATTTTCTATATGATTATATATATGGATAAAATGATTATTTTAGAAAATATTAATAAAGTAGAGTTTAATACGTGGAGACAAAAAATGATGCTGGAAGAGTGCTTTCTGTGAAGGTGCTCTTTTTCTTTATATATAAATACAACTTGAAAAAACACTTTTTTTAGATGCTTGAGAGCGTCTGGCCATGCTTGGAGCGGTCAGGGACACTTTCTGTCACAGGAAATGTGAAAACAAAGCGAGAGTAGGTCATGTTTTGTTATGCATAGCCGTGACCTATATGTTAGAAAACCAAAATGTATTTATATATAATAAAAAGCGGAAGGAAGCCTTCCGCTTTTATTACATTATTTATTTCTCTTCACCTTCAGTTTGTGAAGCATTGAACGTCCATTCTAAATTCAATTTGTCGCCTTGGAAGATATTTTGGTCTTGTCCATTATCTTCGAAAACGAATTGCACCCATAGGTAATCCTCTGAACCAGCTTTTAAGCCGCCTTCTTCAGCCCATTCAGGAGCAAATACATCTTTTGCAACTACATCTGGATCTGCTTTTTGCAGGTCAGCTAATGTTGTTTCATAAACTGGCTCGCTTTGTTTATCCCAGTTCCAGATAAACTTTACTTTAATGTGCTTACCAAAATCTTCACCATTATTGTCGCCTTTGCTATCAGTTACTGAATATTTAGTTGCTAGCTTTACATCTTTGATTGCTAATGAACCATTATTTTTTAATAAAAATTCTTTTTTCACTGAATCGCCTGGTTTTAAGTTGTCGATATCAACGATTGTTTTTGGATTAAGCTCAAGGTCTAATGTACCCGCTGCAAACGTATTGTTGGATACTTCTTTATCGCTAAAGAATGCAAACGTTCCTCCACCGATTAAAGATAACCCTAATGCTGCTGATGCTACTCCCATGCCTAACTTTTTCTTAAGACCCATTCTAAATTCCCCCAATTCTCTTTTTATTGTTAGCTCTTATATAAATAAGAGATGTAACTAATAAAATAATTGCTTCATTTTAACGTAATCGTGCCAGTCTACTTCCTATTATCTCTATGTATGTTCTTTCATAAGCCCTTTGAATTCATTATAAAGAACAAGGGCGTATTAGAAAAGTGTCAAATATTAAGATATTCCCACTTTTTTCATCGTTTAATTTATCAATATTCTATTTTTCGCTATTTTTCTAATTTTTTCTCCCCTTTTATCTAGAATAGTCAAAAAATAAAGAAAATTCATTCTGTAAAACTTAAAGAGTTCAACAACATTGTATTCTATCACAATTCAAATAGATGTGGAAAACAATTGCTAGTATCCCATTCTCATATCTCTATTTATGGATCTCTCAATAAACTTACTTCTTTCCTCATAGGTAAAACCACACAGGTTACGTAAAATAACCTAAGGTAGCTCCTTCTTCTAACAAGAAGAACTACCTTAGGTTACCATTACTTTACTCTCTAATTCTTTTTCGCCATAATAATATTGCAACTATAATCAATCCACTTCCCAATAAAATTAACATTATATCTCCATACAAACTCCCAGTACTAGGTAATTTATTTTGTTTTACATACGAGTGATCTAAAGTCCTATCAGTATTACCATTGCCTTCGTTTCTATTCGATATATCATTCTTTCCACTATCTGTTTTTTCTACTATATCGCGCGAATCTTCTGCATAGAAAACAAATTTCATATTTACCTTTAAACCTTGATAATCATTTCCCAATTCTTCAGGGAATCGAACTATACATTGTAACTCTTCGTTTTTCCCTTTTCCCAATATACGTTTTTCTTTTTTTGTAAACCCACTCAAACTTCCTTTATATAACAATTGGTCCGAAGCCCTAATCTCTAGCTGCAGCGCATTATATAATTTAACTGAACCTTCATTAAATTCTGAATTTAAAAAGTAAGAGAAGTCCTCACCCTGTTTATTGCTAACATGAATACTCCTTTTCTTCCAATCTCCTGGTTTCATGTCCACCACATCAAATAACATTTCATTAGGTGTCAAACTTAAATCAATTTCCTGACGTTCCTTCGCCTGTATTTTCTCCATATCCATACAAATTCCAACAAACAGCACAATAACACAATAAGTGATCAAAACATACCAAAGTTTTTCGCGGTTCATACACATCCCTCATATAAGCAAAAATATGTTAGAAAAACCCTATATAGAAAAAGGTGGGACTATCCCACCTTTTAGAAAAAAATTATCTTTCTTCTCCCTCAGTTTGTTCTGCTTCGAACGTCCATTTCAATTCAAGTTTATCCCCTTGGAATTGGTTTTGATCTTTACTATTATCTACAAATTCATATTGTACCCATAGATAGTCTGAATCACCATGCTTTAAACCGCCTTTTTCTGCAAACCAACTACCAAAAATACTTTCTTGAACTGCATCTGGTGACATTCCTTTTAAATCTGCTAATGTTGTTGAGAAAATCGGCTCGCTAAGCTTATCCCAATTCCAGAAGAAGTTTACACGAATATGTTTTCCAAAGTCTTCTGTATTATTACCTTTTGCATCTATTACTTTATAGTCCGTTAATAATTTAACAGTTTTGATATCTAAACTACCATTATTAATAAGTTTAAAATCACGTGTCATCTTATCCCCAGGCTTAATATTATCAACATCAATAATTTTTGTCGGATCTACAGCAAGGTCTAAAGTACCTGCTGCAAATGTATTATTTGAAACCTCTTTATCGCTAAAATACGCAAATGTTCCTCCACCAATTAAAGATAATCCTAATGTTGCTGACGCTACTCCCATACCTAATTTTTTCTTAAATCCCATTCCATATTCCCCCTAAAAACACATTATTTTTTATGTTAACCTCTACAGTTGTAGAAGGTATAACCTCAGATAATAAATCCTTTTCATAATGTTTTTCTGGTTGATTAGAAATGTATTGTCTCCGCTTTGCTGTTTATGATTTCACCTGTTCTTCCTGGTGTTTTTGCTTTTCTTGTTCTTCCTTTTGTTTCTTTTCTTCATCAATTTTCTTTTGTAATACTTCATTCATCTCATCTATTTTTTGTATACTTACTTGTTGTTCAATATTATTTTTTATTGCTTTAATATTTGTAAAGCCGTTTTGTACGTATGCAAATACATCTTGACTTGCCTTCGTATTGTCAGCTTTTACAGTTTCAGATACTTGATTATAATATCCTTCAATCTCTGTATATATTTTTTGTAACTCTTGTTGATCTTGTACAAGTTTTTCACGCTGTTGTTGCCAATTCACCAAAACTTTCTCAATTTGTTCTACAGATGTACTTTTCTGCGCGTCTTGCATCATATTTTGATATATTTTTAAAATCTCTAATTCTTTTAACTGTGCTTCTTTTACACTATTTTCAACTGTTTTTGGAAATACGATCGCAGCTGAAACGACAGACTCTACCTTTTTTTCATTCAAAAACTTAGCTTCTGTAGTTCCTATAGCTGTTGCTCCCATATAAAAAGAGATAGAACACATACACGTTAATACGAGTGTATTTTTAAATCTCCTGGATACTTTGTTCATGATACCCTCTCCTGTCACGTGCATTGTAATTCTTTATTAAGAACCTTACATTTACATTATAGTGAACTTAAAAATAAAATGAAAGACAATTTAAGATACAAAAAACGACAGATCCACGACTTATTTTTACATTATATGTAAAAAATTGTCTGTACTAATTAAATAAGGTTTATCACCAAAAAACGGGGGTGACATATAGATAGATGTACACTCCACTCCGAGTGGACGCTTTCCGCGGGCGAGAGCCAGCCTCCCTCGACAAGCCTGCGGGGTCTCACTTTCCTCGCTATTCCGGCAGGAGTCGCCATTCTCCGTTCTGTGTATTAAAAATGATTCATTTTCAAAAAACAACCCCAAGTTATGGTGAAGAACCGTGAATAAAGAAAAAATGGTACTTATTAAACACAAGTACCATACTTTACAAAAATATTATAGTTACACAGATCCTCCTACATCTGCAGATTTATTTTTCTTTTCATTATCAATGCTACGAATTGCACTAAAAATAGAAACTGCTGAATACCCAAGTAAACATATACCTGGAATAATTAAAAGTAAGGCAGCTCCTGCTTTTGAATTCGCATACCCCAACAAATATCCCACATAAGGAACAGTAATATCTGCATATTTTCCAATTACATTTTCAGCAAGAACCGGCTTTAAATCAGGACCATTATTATTGTCCCCTTTTGTTTCATAAGCCACTTTTCCATTTACATCTTTCACATCAATAATGCGGTGAGTCACAATCTTATTATCTTTCTCTTTAAACGTAATAACATCACCTTTTTTATACTTTGAACCATCTTTCGTTGGTTCAATCGCAATAACAGACCCTGTTAAAAACGTAGGTTCCATTGATCCTGATAATACCGCTTTGAATTGGTATCCCATCACCGTTGGATCGCCGCCACTCGCCTTTGACGAAATAACAACAAACGCTAAACTAACCATAATCATAAACAAAACAAAAGAAATGATATTACTCATTACTTTCCATACAAACTTCATCTGTTTCCTTCCTCTCATTTATTTCGCCTTTATATAAGTAAATCGCAAAAAACATTCCTATTCGGTATTCTTTTTACAGAACTCACAATTATATTATAATGAATATTCAAAAAACACAATAAAAAATAGGCAAAATACATTTGCCTATTTTCATCGCGACAACATCTTCTGTCTTTTACGATTCCAAAGAAATACTCCGATACTAAAGATAATAAGAACAGCTGCACTAATACCAGCTATTAACTCATACGAAAAAGTTGATTTTGTTATACTATTCTCTTCCGGCTTCTCAAACACAACATCTGCTTTTGAAAGAACGTTAATACTTTCTATCGTTTGATCATTTTTCTTAAGATCGACAGTCCCAATCACATCACCGCGGCGAAGACCCGTTTTATATAAATGTACCTCATCAACATGCTTTTCTTTAAAAACAGCTTGTACATTTTTCGCTTCACCTTGTTTCATTACAAGATCAACACTTCGCTCAAGCTCACCATCTACTGATTTATTCAAGTAAAGCATTTCCTTTGTCCAATTGTTTTTATCTAACACTTGCTGCTTTGCAAATTGCGAAAATCCATAATCAGCAAGCTTTCTCATATCCTCATAAATTTCAGGTTTTTGTGAAGCCATTACGACATTCACAATACGATTTCCATCTTTCTCATTCATTTGGACAAGCGTATTACGCGCTTCATTTGTAAAACCTGTTTTCCCGCCAATGCAAAACGGATTTTCAAAATATTGTCCTTTATTAAAAATAGAAGCAGTTTGTCTTGACGTTGTAACATTTGTTCGCTTCGTATTCATAGCCTTCATAATTTCTGGATGCTTCATCGCACCTCTTGTAATCATTGCCATATCATACGCCGTTGTATAATGATTCGGATCATGAAGACCATTTGGCGTAACAAAATGACTATCCTTTGCCCCTAACTGCACTGCCTTCTCATTCATCATCTTCGCAAAATTTTCTGGACTTCCTGCCACATGCTCCGCAATCGCATATGCTACATCATTTGCACTTAACACCATTAAAATCATAAGTGCCGTATCACGATCTACCGTTTCCCCAGCCTGAAGTTCAATTTGATAATTACTTTTCTCTTGTTCAAGAGCTTTTTGAGAAAAAGTAATCTGCTCCCCAGGTTGTACATGCTCCACTAACAAAATACTCGTTAACACTTTCGTCATACTAGCCGGAAAAGCACGCTGATGTGCATTTTTGTCATACAAAACATCACCTGTTTTCGCATCCATTGTAACCGCAAACTGCCCGAATACTTCCGGCGTTGGTACATTTTCGGCATACAACTTAACAGGAGCAAGCAAAAATAAACAGCTCGCAATAACCAAAGCCGAAATTTTCTTGAAATTCAACATACAATTCTCCCTTTTCTTAACTCTCTATATATACGTTAATTAATTATCGAAATCAAAATGGAACACGATACTCTTTATTCACCGTTTTTCAGTATATCATAATTTTACAAAAAAATACATCATATCAATATAGCAAAATAAGGAGGAATCATTCCTCCTTATCTTCCTCATCACTTAAGAGATCTCTAAATCTCTTATTAACGTCCTCTTCCATTATCTCATCCGTTACCCCAATAAATAACCAACCCTTTGATACAATCCACTGTAAAAACTCATCTGCAAATTCATCATGAGACACATTTACATCAAGAACTGCTCCATTAATAGCAATTGTTCTATATCTCGGCACAAACATTTTAAAATTTTTTCTTACCATTTCCGCCCCTTCATTCATATATATATTTAGAAATAAATCATTTATTCCTCTGTATATAATATTAATAGAATGGTAAAAAATGAACTCTTCATATGCCCTAAAAACTACTATATAAACGAAAAACTTCTTTCTATTTAAGAGAAAAAGAGAGTGACTTTGTATCCATATCGCATTTATCATATCTGGCGAGAAGCCCCCCACCTCAAGCGTGCAATGGTAGGTGATGGATGAAGCGTTTTTTTAGTATACAGATAGAAACGTACGTTCTTATTTGATATACTTTGTGTATACAAAACAAGAAAGGAGTGTGTCCAATGAAAAAAGCATATTTTTCAATTCGTATTTATAAGAATGCACTGAATCCGAAATATGTTGAAGCGATTGAACATGCTCTTTTCGTATTTAACCGTGCGAAGCATTTCGCTTTTCAAACGCAAGTGTTAGAAAAACGTTCTGGCACTTCCAGACGTTCTGATAGTATACAGATTACTGTAAAATCACGATTTAGTCTAAATGATTATTATGCAAATAGTGCTGTGCAGGAAGCCAATGCACTGTTTTCTTCTCAGACAGAATTAAAAAAATTGTATATCGAAAATAAAAATGAACAAATGAAAGCTGTAAAAAAGAAGATGAAGAAAACTAAGTCAGATTTGACAGTGCTGAATAAAATAAAAACGTCGTTTATCAAAGGAAAGCCAACGTTCAATAAAACGTCCAAAGAACAACAAAGGGGACAATATTTTATTGTGCAATTTAAAGAGAAAACAGATATTTACTATCATGCCTATCAATTTGAGCATGAATATTTAGATGTACGTATTCAAACACTTCGTTCTCGTTTAGGTAACCTTGCATTTCGGTTGGATAGACTACAAAAACTACTTCATAGTTTAAAAAACAACGTTTCTTCTGTTGTATTTGGGAGTAAAAAACTATTTAAAGCACAACATACGGTAGATACCTATGTTCAAAATCATACACTTTGGACTCAGGATTTTGAAAAGGCTCGTTACAATCAAATGATGATTTCAGGTCGAAAAGACGCGAAATCAGGAAACTTTGTATTTACATACAATACAGAATCACAATCTTTACACTTTACAACCCCAAACGGCGTTACAGTTGAAATTCCGAACCTTGCATTTCCGTATGGACAAGAACAAGTGAATGCAGCTGTTCAAAACCAATGGAATTGCAAAGATAAAAAGAATGCAGGAAAACCAATCAGTTGGGCAATTGAAGACCACGGGGATTACTACATTTTTAAATGTTTAATAGATATTGAAGAGAACCAAAATAAGAACTTCAGCAAATCCGATGGTGTCATTGGAGTAGACTGTAATTTTGACCACTTTGCTTGGTCAAACATCAATAAACAAGGACAATTAATACAAACGGGTGTATTATCCTTTGATATGTTAAGGAAAACATCAGAACAAATTACGAAAATGATTGAAGCGGAAGCCATTGCGTTAGTTGATATTGCTGTAAAAGCAAACAAACCGATTGTTGTAGAAAAATTAAACACAACAAAAGCAAAGGTTAAGAACCCTTATGGCAACAAAAAAGTAAATATGATGATGAGCATGTTTGCTTATAAAAAGATGATTTCAGCTATAAAAAGCCGTGCTGAGAAGATGGGGGTCGCGGTATTTGAGGTAAATCCAGCGTACACTTCCCAAATTGGTAAAATCAAATATATGAAACGTTTTGGTATCAGCATTCACCAAGCAGCTTCTTATGTCATTGCTAGAAGAGCAATGGGGTTTAAAGAAAAACTTCCACCAATTTTGTATTCCCTATTACCGGAGAAGATGGTAGGTCTGCATCATTGGGCGCAATGGAAGTGGCTGTCTGGCATCCTGTCTGATTTGCGTGTTCACACATTCTATCAGATGGTGCTTTCGAACCATAACAAGATTCGTTCTGCGAATGAACTTTTTCCTCCAGGGGCTCTTACCGACTTGGAAGTAAAAGGCTTGTCTAAGTTTGAAGGCAGAAAAACCATACCTTGTTGAATGGGTATGGTCTACTAAGCATTTTGTCTTAGTTGTCCCTTTGGGGAATCCCCCTTCCTCAAAAATTCGTTAGGATTTTAGGTGGGCGTAGTTCAATTTAATATCAAGGTCGTGGACAATGCGATGCGCATATCTTAAAGCTTGCGTATCATGATGTTTCACTGCAATATCATGTAACTTCCCAACTCGTTCCAAGCCATCTTTCAATCCACCCTCAGACAAAGAAGCAGCTTCCTTCAACGTAACCGCAATTAATTCAAAAAAACTTCTAGACTCCTTCCATAATGGGCTATTCACATCTTCATATTCCTCATACTTCTCCCAGCCCGTTATATTATTTAAATCACTATGTATCGCTGTTATTTTTTACGGAACACTCTTTGGAAGATCCTCTTCTTTTACTTGTTCAGCTTTCACAACCTTACTTTCTTGTTGATCCGTCTTATAAAGTGAAACTTTAATCAGTGGAGGTTTTCTTCATCCCCCACTGATTATTAGTTGAACCAATCGGGCTTTTACGGGCAGTTTATCTCCCACTTAACTTCCTCGCTTTTCTCTGAATCTTGAGGTGGGAGTATTACTACCCGTTAATGCGGAATAAAACAACTGGAAGCCACCAAATATTACTCCTACTAAAACAAGACCTCAAGCAACAAACACAATACCCTTTTTAAACATGATGCTCCCCCTATACATCAATCTCTCATTTCTCTCATCACATCACAATTTTCTGAATATAACTTTTCCTACATTATCATGAAGAGCACATATATTGATAGAAAATGAAAAATAACACCATTCTAGTTATTATTTGTAATATTATAAATAAAAAGTCTTGTAGAGTTCCTATCATTTCATTTATAATAGAAACCATAAAATAACAACGATGTTTATCCATCATTATTTCATCATGATCCCGTAGCTCAGCAGGGAGAGCGCCACCTTGACAGGGTGGAGGTCGCTGGTTCGAACCCAGTCGGGATCATAGCGAAACCCCTTGATTTTCAAGGGGTTTTCTAATGTACAACAGTTTAACCAAAAGGATGAAACAGTACTTTTGAGGCAGAAATGGGGCAGAAAAAATGCCTGTCACTGCCTGGAGTACCGAAAGTTCGATCAATTACCAGGAGTACAGGCATTTTATTTAACTATTTAATATGCATAGGAATTACTCTTTGTCCAAATACCTACACTCTTAATTTCTTTATACTCAGGTTTCCACATAGCATCTTCAATAGTATTCTCAGATACATTCATGGTGTTTCCTTCCTTCTATCTTAAAATAGCTATTCCGACAATACTGCAACCATGTTAATAAATTTTTCCTTATCCCACTAGTTTTTTTAACTTAATGACCCTTTTTTGTAACTAAACAAAGTAGACGGTGAAACCGCTGACTGCCTTTTCCTTGTTTTATTTTCGAATTGGCTTAAAAGCTTCAGCAGCATGATGGCCAGGATAACAGTAGATTTTTACTTTATTGTCATGCTGCCCCTGCAATTGATTTTTCAGCTTTTTTCTTTTCGGACATTTTAAATGCATAACTAACAATAATCGGACAGACTATTGCAGATATTACACATGCTGCTGCAACTTGTGCAGTAGCTCCTGGTGCTATTGAAGCTAAGGTTGGATCTGCTGCTGCAACAACAGCTGGTGTAGCTACAGCATTTCCGGCAGTTGACCCTGTTGCTAAACCAACGATAGGATTTTCCTTAAATAACTTCAAAAGTACGTAAGCTCCAATTCCAGTGAATGCAGCTACTAATCCTAGTAATATGCCAGGACCTCCCGCTTTTATAATAGTTGAAAGATTCATTCCTGCACCTAATGGGAATGAGAAGAATGGAATTAATAATAATTTACTGCTTCCAAGGAACTTTCTCATATCAGAATCAATATTTCCTAAAATCATTCCTATTACTATTGGAATTAATACTCCTACAAGTGTTTGAAAAGGAATTGTGGCAAGGCCGGATGCACCTAATGCAACTAATGTGAAAAATGGACCATCTTTTAAAGAAAATACAGCATATGCGCCTACATCAGTTTCGTCACCATACGATGAAGCAAGAGATGCATATAATCCACCATTAGCATTTAATAACGCTGCAAGGATGGCTAATGGTGATAATCCTAGTACTCCAGCAGGCCCAAAAATCATTGCTACAGTTAAACCTATACCAGCACCTATTATAAATTTTCCTGTTAATAATATTGCGCCTTTTTTTATTGCCTTTGGTGCTAATTTGAAATTAATTTGTGAACCAATTAAAAACATAAAACATGCCAAAATGGTAGATGATGCTTCTTTACTGAATAATGCCGTTGTAAAACTTCCAATTTTTAAAAATTCCGGAAAAAATGTGTTCGTTAATACTCCTAAAAAAAGTGGAACAACCATCAGACCACCCGGAATTTTATCAAGCGTTTTCTTAATTGGAATTTGCATTTTTAGCCCTCCTAAAGTAGTTTTTATAACCTCGAAAGGAACCCGTTATTTTACCAATCATTCCAATAATCGGAGAAAGTGGTTCCAATTTTCTTGCATCTTGTACTATGTTTTAATCTCCCTTTGCTTTGTTACCTGTCTATCATATTCAGAAAGAGAGCGTTTTCATAGTTTATGAAATTTTAATAACCATTTTTGTAAATAAAAAAAGTAAGCAGTTTCAAAAACTGCTTACTTTTTTATTAGGTGTTCCTTATATTGGTTATATTCATGCTGATATACAGACCGTCCCATTGTTCCATAGATGACTTTGTCTTCAAGTATTCCTAAATCCTTTAGGAAGTTAAGGTACTTTCTTGCTGAAACCTTTGAAATGCCTACAACATATGTTATTTGAGGGGATAATCTTAATTTTCATACGTGGCATATTTTTAACAAATGTATGTAGTTATTTCACTATTTTCTTATATTTTTATAAAATCGTACTTTTATTCAGTTAGCCCCTCATTTACAATGGAGAGATTAATCAATAAGTATTAGATTTTATTGTTTTTATGTTTAAATGCTCGATTAGCATTAAGCTTCTCTATATTCGTTTATGTTATATATGTTTTAGCTTAAGGTTAATCCAAAATCTAAAATTTTCCTACCTTGAAAATTTCTAACCTACGCTTAATAGTGTTAATTAAACTGACGCTTTTTTAATTTACAATCTAATACTATAGACTCCCTGTTGTATTATCATCTAAACATTGAGAAACATGAATAAATTTACGCTTCTGATAATTCATTGGTTTGGAAGTAAATCTACTTTTATCTGTATGTACCCAATACGTATTTGGATTTGTTTGATACTCTCCACGTTCAACCACAAAATTCTCAGGTATACAACCGATTAGACCAAATTTTTCAAGTGCATCCAACGACTTGCCAATTGTCTCTATTGTTAGCCCATCAAACATTTTCGTTGTTCAGTCCTTTTTTGGATAAAATTAAATAAAAAAGAACGCCCCCCTAAGACCGAAGCATAGGTAAGCGTCCTATGTTTTTAATAAATCAACCTGTATCACCATCAGCTAATCCTTGTATGATATTAATAGCTGTTTGAGTATTAACTGAAGTATGTGTGCCTATCGTTACAAGTGTAATCAATAGCACTCCTAATAATACTTTCTTCACTTTAGCGCCTCCTTTTTAAAAATTTCTTTTTTCGCTTCATAACTTAAGTAGAAATATTTACTTCCTTGTTCAAAGTTTCCTTCGCTATGAAATTGGACTGCTAATGCTTCCATGTATTCTTGAACATACTCCCATAATCTTTCGTTTCTAAAGTAGTCCATTCCTGCTAACACAGCTTGTTCTAATTTTTCGGCAGTAACTTTTTTATTTATTTCTCTTAGAATTGCAAAACGGTATTGATATTCTTGATTTCCTAATTCATTGCAGATAGTTAAACCTTTTTCAATGAGTTGAGATGCAATTTCTTCTTCATCTAGCTTGACATGTTCCTTTGCTTTGACAAAAATGGCTTTGTAATGATGAGATTTCTTTTCAACAACTTCTGAAAGGTATCGAATTGCCGAACTAGAAAGATTCTGACTCGCATACATGAAGCCTAAATTATACCGAACTAGTAAGATTGCTTTCTCATTCTTTTGCTTTTGGAATATATCCATTGCAGTAACAAAGTATTCTTCAGCTAGTTCAAACTCTCTTAGATGCGTACAAGCTAATCCTAATAAATTATTACAATAAGCTGTCTTTAATTCATAGCTTTCATGTTTAGAAAATATGTCCCTAGCTTTTGTACCATGTTTAATGGCCAAAAGTGCTTGATAAATATGGTAATGATATGTTGCTAAGTTATAATGAAATTCCGCTTTTTCAAGTTCATTAGGAATGTGTTTAAGTAAAATTTCTGCTTTATCATAATGTTCTTTAGCAAGGTTATAATTACCGATTGCGTTAGAATGAATAGCCTTATAAAAATGGTAGTAGTAAGATAAAAAGTTATCTGTCGGAATATCAAAAGATTCAATTTTATCAAAGCTATTTTTTGAAATACTTAAATTATCCACTAAATATTTATAACCAAAATCTAAAAGGTGATAGTAGAATAACAAGTTTGAGTCTGCTTCGTTATTGTGAATGATAGAATTAATTTCTTCTTTTAAACAATGGGCATTATCTATATTACGTGAACGTATTTCTTGGTACCATTCGTTAAGTAGTTTTGAAATTTGTTCATTCCCCTTTATTAGAACGTCCATGACATCCCCTCCCTTT
>Ga0209025_1002585_pt1 | contig 18739 bp, 17 predicted proteins | sample AraplaMF_Col_mLB_FD_184256 | JGI IMG/M metagenome (GOLD analysis project Ga0209025, IMG submission 184256) | Arabidopsis root microbial communities from the University of North Carolina, USA - plate scrape MF_Col_mLB (SPAdes) (version 2) | ecosystem: Host-associated > Plants > Roots > Endosphere... | reverse complement strand
CCCACGTGTTACTCACCCGTCCGCCGCTAACGTCAAAGGAGCAAGCTCCTTCTCTGTTCGCTCGACTTGCATGTATTAGGCACGCCGCCAGCGTTCGTCCTGAGCCAGGATCAAACTCTCCATAAAAAGAAATTTGATTAGCTCAAATTGTTTTGCTGGCATCATGTTTGATGTCCAAAATTTTGTTTTGTTCACTAACTCAAGGTTAGTTACTAAAAACTTTATTGATTACGTTTTGCTTGTTCAGTTTTCAAGGTTCATTTCGTTGTTGTTTTGTTTCAACAACTTTTATAGTATAACATTTTTTCGTTTTCGTTGTCAACTCTTTTTTCAGAAGTTTTTTTCACCTCTTCAAAAGCAACAACTCTTATATAATATCACTCTACGTTTTCAATGTCAACATCTTTATTTAATGTTTTTTCGAATCCGTTTTGTTTCTTGCGTCGTCTTAACGACAAGTAATAATTTATCATGATTCCAATATAACCGCAAGTGTTTTTTACTATAAAATTATCTTTTTTTAAAAATATAGAATCAGTGAGCTATTTTACGATTTTTCGAGCACTAAATAATTCTTATAATCTTCTAGCTATCACTATATTTGTTTTACTATACATCTCTTTCTCATAAATCTCAACAAACTAAATTAGAAGAGTATCAAAAATAAGGCTTTTTTCGAAGATATCAAATACACATCTGAGCCCACAATTACCCTAGCAAATACTCGGCCACGAAAAAAGGAGCCAAAGTGTTCTCTTGCACCTCGACTCCTACTTATTCATGTTGTTACTTTTTTAACTTTATTGTTCCGCTAAATAAAACAAGAAAAAAGATATAATAATATTCCCTTTTCAAACGCAGCATTCAAAATTGAAAGAAGTTAAAGAAAAACTTAAATCTAAAATTCAACCAATCTTAATTATTTTCTTTATCAGCTACATCTAGGCACCAAGTGAAATTATCCCACGCAGAATACCAGCCGCTGAAAATTTCAGAGGAATCATCCCAACGTACATCGAATTTCTTCTGACCGTTTAAATCCACTAAATATAAAGTAAGAGTTGGATCTGACTTAGAAACCGCCAATTTCATACCGTGTTCAAGCTCTTCCTCAGTTAACAGGACATCTGAAACCGAGCGTACTTGTGCTTGTTCAAATACTTGTTTGTTAAAGATTTTATAATTCATTATAAGCCTCCAATAAAACTTTTGATAATGTCTATTTCTATTTAATCTGCAAATTATAGAACTCTAAAAGTATACCTTATATTTAATCATCATTTAAATACTCTACTTAATTCTTTCTAATTAAAACCTTTAAATATTTACTATTTCATTGCAGAAGATGCAAAACAGGAGTCTTAGTGCTTCTTCTACACCTCGACTCCTGCCTATTCAAGATAACCATCTAATAAAGCTTTCTTTTAGTTTGTATACCCGAAGAAAAATAACTTAAACCAGCATTCATCTCACCAACTATAGAGGCGGGAGATGAATGCTGAAAGAAATTAAAACTACTATTTAGTAGTATGACGCATTGTTGGGAATAATAATACGTCGCGAATTGATGGTGAGTTTGTAAGAAGCATGATTAAACGGTCGATACCAATACCTAATCCACCTGTTGGAGGCATACCGTATTCTAATGCTTCAATGAAATCATTGTCCATTTCGTGTGCTTCATCATTACCAGCTGCTTTTTCAGCTAACTGAGCTTCAAAGCGCTCACGTTGGTCAATAGGATCATTTAGTTCTGTAAAGGCATTTGCATGCTCGCGTCGAACGATAAATAGTTCGAAACGGTCTGTGAAACGCTCGTCCTCTGGGTTTTTCTTTGCTAGAGGTGAGATTTCTACTGGATGACCATAAACAAAAGTAGGCTGAACAAGAGTCTCCTCAATCTTTTGTTCGAAGAACTCATTAATAATATGCCCTACTTCATGCGTTTCTTTAACTTCTACTCCATGCTCTTTAGCAAGCGCTTGAGCTTGTTCCTTAGTCATAGGTTGCCAGAAGTCTACACCCGTAGCTTCTTTTACTGCATCTACCATATGAACTCGTTTCCAGCCTACAGCAAGATTAATTTCATCTTCACCGTATTGAACTGTAGTAGTACCTAAAACCTCTTGAGCTACATGAGCAATAAGGTTTTCAGTTAGAGACATAATATCTTTGTAATCCGCATAAGCTTCATACAGCTCTATCATTGTGAATTCAGGGTTGTGGCGTGTTGAAATCCCTTCATTTCGGAAAACACGACCAATTTCATATACTTTCTCTAGTCCACCAACAATTAGACGTTTCAAATGCAGCTCGATTGCAATACGCATATATAATTCCATATCAAGTGCATTATGGTGTGTAATAAACGGACGAGCCGCCGCACCACCAGCAATTGTATGAAGCATTGGTGTTTCTACTTCTAAGTATCCTGCATTATCTAAATAATTGCGAATAGCACGGATAATTTTAGAACGTGTAATGAACGTTGTTTTACTATCCTCATTCGTCATTAAATCTAAATAACGTTGACGGTAACGTTGCTCAACATCTTGTAAGCCATGGAACTTTTCAGGCATAGGGCGTAGAGCTTTTGATAGGAATGTAAATCCTTCAGCTTTTACTGAAAGCTCTCCTACTTGTGTGCGGAATACATTACCACGAATCCCTACGATATCGCCTAGGTCAGCTTGTTTAAATAATTCATATGCTTCTTCGCCAACATGATCCTGACGAACGTAAATTTGAATTTGGCCACCTAAATCTTGAATATGTGCAAAGCCAGCTTTCCCCTTACCGCGTTTCGTCATAATACGACCCGCAATAATTACTTCTTGAAGGTTTTCTTCTAGCTGCTCTTTCGTTTGATCTGCAAATTGTTCACGTACTTCTGTTGATAAATGCGTACGTTCAAAACGACTACCAAATGGATCTTGACCATTTTCTCGAATAGCCGTCATTTTTTGGCGTCTCACCAAAAGCTGATCATTTAATTCTTCTATGTTTGACACTTGTTTCACTCCTTATTAAATTGTCCGCGTTGCGTTTACGTCCATAATATTTCTATTGTACACAATTTTATTGCTGTAATCATCTGTTTCGATTTAATTTCCATAAGAGAAGAAATGATTAATAATTCTAAAAATTAAAGTGGCAGAAAAAAAGACGTCTCATAACAAACGGTGAGACGTCTCTTTAATGTAATCAATTATACCTCGGCATAATTGCGTCCGGAATAAGGCTGTAAGAAATTAAAGAATTAATTGTTTCGCTTCTGGTACTATTAATTTAGATTCAAGCTCTTCATATTCTTGTACAATTCCATTTAATAGCGCACGAAGCTCTACCGCAGTTTCCGTTTGGTTAATCGCCTTACGCGCTTTACCATTACCACGAATACCTTTTAAATACCATGAAGCATGTTTACGCATTTCACGTACCGCCACAGATTCTCCCTTTAATTGCATAAGGCGTTCAAAGTGAAGCAAGCATACATCAATTTTTTCACGCACACTTGGTTCTTCCTTTAGCTCACCAGTTTCAAGGTATTGAACTGTACGATAAATCATCCATGGATTACCTAAAGCCGCGCGTCCAATCATTACTGCATCCACCCCAGTAGTATCAAGCATACGTTTTGCATCTTGAGGAGTTTCTACATCACCATTACCTAGCACAGGAATTTTCACATTTTCTTTTACTTGACGAATGTAATCCCAATTTGCTTTTCCTTCGTACATTTGTACACGTGTACGTCCGTGAACAGCTATTGCTGAAGCACCAGCACGTTCGGCAGCTTGTGCGTTCTCAACAGCAAAGATATGCTCGTCATCCCAACCAATACGCATTTTTACGCTGACAGGTTTTTTTACTGCATCTACAACAGCCGCTACCATTTCATATAATTTATTCGGATCTAAAAGTAAACGGGCACCCGCTTCACATTTAATAATCTTATTAACTGGGCAGCCCATATTAATATCGATAATATCTGCAGTTGTGTTTTCATCTACATATTTGGCCGCTTCCACTAGCGTTGTTTTATCACCACCAAAAATTTGCAATGAAAGTGGATTTTCACGCTCATCGATATAAAGCATGCCTAGTGTTTTTGCATTCTTCTGGACAATCCCTTTATCACTAATCATTTCTGCATATACTAGCCCTGCTCCGAACTCTTTAACAGTTAAACGGAAAGCAGAGTTACAGATTCCTGCCATTGGTGCTAATACGACACGGTTGTCCATGACTATATCGCCAATTTGAAACGGCTTCTCAGTTGTCTTACTCAACGTTGTTTTCCTCCTTATAGAGGTTTTCAACCATTCCTCTATATAAATATCTATCGTTAATGCTATGCAAATCAATTATGCCTCGGTATAACTGCGTCCAGAGGCTTTAACCGGATGTTTGGATACCTACTGACATAAGTTATAGGCAATCAATACAGCAATAATCTTTGACTACCAGATTTGAAACTTAATTAACAGACTGCATAATTTTTAGCTCTGCTGATGGAAGCCATAAATTTACGCCTTCTTTTTCACAATCCATCTGCTGCATTATATCATGTGCCCTTTGCAGTTGTTTTCCAACTGGTGCAGGCGTAATTTCTATTAGTGGTACTAATACGAAAGCTCGCTCGAACATTCTTGGATGTGGAACAATTAAGCTCTCTGTTTCAATATTTTCGTAATTGTACAGTAGAATGTCAAGGTCTATGATTCGAGGGCCCCACCGAAATTCACGAACACGCCCAAGTTCACTTTCAACCCATTGGCAAATTTTCAGCATATCGAAAGATGAATAACTCGTTTTAATATGAACAGCAATATTTAAAAAATCTGCTTGGTCAGTGTAGCCTACAGCAGCTGTTTCATAAACAGAAGAAATGTGTACAACTTCAATTTCCTCTTTGCCCTTTAAAAGGGTAACAGCATCTTGTAAGTTTTCAAATCGATCTCCCATATTTGTACCGATTGATAAATACACATCATTCATTAGAAATCACCTCTCGTTACCTCTACCGATACTTCTTTATAATAACCATGGATTGGCGGGTCTGGTTTAATAAGCTCCACGCGAACACCCTTAACCTTTTCTGAGTATGTCTCTAAAATACTGTTTGCTATTTTGGATACAAGTGCTTCAATAAGCTTGAACGGCTCTCCTTCTACGATGTCACGGCATAACGCATAAACCTCTGCATAGTTTACCGTATGATTTAAGTCATCAGTCTCTCCAGCCTTTGTCATATCTACAGCAAGTGAAACATTGGCACGGAAGCGTTGGCCGAGTGTTGTTTCCGCTGGTAACACACCATGATAGCCGTAAAACTGCATATCCTTTAAATGAATATAGTCCATCACGCTTCCTCCTTATAAATACGCTTTCCAACTAAAATATCAGCCATATGTGTAGCTCGCGCCATTTCTTTTACATCATGCACACGAATCATATGGCAGCCCTTTTCAATACCGTAAACAACTGTTGCTCCTGTTCCTTCTAAACGCTCCTCAACCGGTAGCTTTAAGACATTACCAATCATTGATTTACGTGAAGTCGCTAACAAAACAGGATAACCCATTGCAACTAAGTCATCTAAATGCTGCATCATTTCTATATTTTGAGCGGTAGTTTTCGCAAAACCTATGCCCGGATCTAAAATAATATGGCTATCTGGTATACCTGCATCCTTGGCAATAGCAATACTCTTCTCTAAGTCTGCCTTTGCCGCCATCCAGAAGTTAGCACCATAATTAGTGTTGTCACGATTATGCATTAAAATAATTGGTACATTTAAATCTGCAGCAACACGAGCGATCTCAGGTTCAGCTTGCGCTCCCCAAATATCATTAATAATATGTGCTCCGGCTTCAATAGCCGCACGAGCTACGTTCGCTTTATACGTATCAACCGATATAACTGCTGGCACTTCGGCTACTAAAGCTTGGATAACTGGTACAATTCGTGCAATTTCATCTTCATCGGAAATACGTTCATAACCTGGGCGTGTTGATTCTCCGCCAACGTCAATAATTTTAGCGCCTTCAGCTACCATTTTTTTCGCTTGTGCAACAGCAGCTTCAACGTTATTGTATTTTCCTCCATCTGAAAATGAATCTGGTGTGACATTTAAAATACCCATCACAAAAGTTTCTGCTGTATAGTCTAACGTGATACCGTTAATAGTTAATGGTGTTGTATATTTTTCTAGCATGTTAACTCTCCTTCTATTCTTGTTCCACTTCATCGACAAATGCTTCATGTAAACGCGAATAAACAGGCCCTTTATTGCCTAATAACTGCTTGCTCTCTAATTTAAGAATTGGAACAAGCTCTTGTATAGAGTTAGTAATAAAGCACTCTGAACTTTGTTCTACATCCTCTTTAGTAAAGAAACCTTCTTTTACCTTAACCCCTAGAGATTGCGCTCGCTCAATTACCCACGCTCGGATAATTCCAGGTAAAATACCAGTCTCTAAGGAAGGCGTATATAGTATATCATCTTTCACCCAAAAGATATTTGATGTTACACCTTCAGCAACAAAACCATCTTCCGTTAAAAAGAAGCCCTCTTGTTGCGCCAAAGACGGCATCTCAAAACGCCCAAGAACGTTATTGCCATAATGGTGCGATTTCACACGAAGCCCTTTTTCAGGAGTATTACGCGGTGTTACAAGCCACTGTGCGTTTTTTTCCATACCTCGAGGTGCGTCATGTAATTCTTTGCGAAAAACAATAACATTCGGTTGTCTATATTCAGTAGGCTGTAAACCGATGTTATGCTCTCCAGCTGAGACATTTATTCGGAAATACCCATCCTGTCCATCGTCCTGTTCATTTAATCGTTGAACAACATTAAGTAAATCCTCTTCGGTATACGGCATATGAATACGATATTGAGAAAGCGCGATTTGCAACCTTTCCATATGCTCTTCCCAACAAAATACCTGCCCCTTATACGTTCGAAACGTTTCAAAAAAGCCTAAACCGTATAAAAATCCATGATCAAATGGTGAAACGCGCAAATCCTGCGCCGCTAGGTAGTCTCCATTCATCCAGCACAGCATTTACTTCGCTCCCCCAATATACAAATCTATAAACTGACGTAAAAGCTTTTTACCTTGCTCCGTCATAATCGATTCAGGATGGTATTGCACTCCCTCAATTGGATAGTCCTTATGACGAATGCCCATAATTTCCCCTTCTTCTGTCCAAGCCGTCACTTCAAAACATGCCGGTAACGTTTCCTTCTCTACAATTAAAGAGTGGTAACGAGTAGCTGCAAATGGATTTGGCATCCGCTTATGCAAACCTATTTCAGCATGTAGCACAGGTGATGTTTTACCATGCATCAAACGCTCAGCTCGTACAACATTCCCTCCGAATACTTGGGCAATGGCTTGATGGCCAAGACAAACGCCTAAAATCGGAATATTTCCCGCGAAATACTTAATAATGTTCAGACTTTCACCCGCTTCATTCGGGCTACACGGGCCTGGTGAAATGACAATCATATCTGGTGCAAGCTGCTCAATATCTTCCACTGTTAATGCATCGTTTCTTTTTACCACTAATTCATGACCAAATTCCCCAAAATACTGTACAAGGTTATACGTAAAAGAATCGTAGTTATCAATCATTAAAATCATTTTGCTCGCTCCTCTGCCATTGCCTTTGCCTGCCACATCGCCTTCGCTTTATTTAAAGATTCCTGGTATTCTCTTTCCGGTACAGAATCAATAACAATGCCTGCCCCTGCCTGAATATGCGCTACTCCATCTTTAACAAATGCTGTACGAATAACAATATTAAACTCCATATCACCTGTGAATCCTAGCCAGCCAATTGAACCCGTATATAATCCTCGTCTTACTGGTTCTAATTCTTCAATTATTTCCATCGTACGAATTTTAGGTGCACCTGTTATTGTTCCTCCTGGGAACATGGCACGGATTACGTCTGCATTCGTTTTCCCTTCAGCCATTTCTCCTCGTACATTGGATACAATGTGCATCACGTGTGAATAGCGTTCAATCACCATGAACTCATCTACTTCAACAGTCCCATATGTAGATACTCTCCCTAAATCATTGCGCTCTAAATCAACAAGCATTACATGTTCAGCACGTTCCTTATCGTTATCAATCAATTCCTGCGCTAACGCTAAATCATCTACCTCAGATTTTCCTCTTGGTCGTGTACCAGCGATTGGTCGAGTAGACAACTCATTACCGTGACGCTTCACCAAAAGTTCAGGTGAACCAGAAACGACAGCAAAATCAGGCGCTTCTATATAAGCCATGTAAGGTGAAGGATTAAATGCACGTAACGCTTCATATACATCCATTGCAGTTGCATTTAACTTTTTGGATTGACGTACCGACAAATTCACTTGAAATACATCGCCTTGCGCTATGTATGTTTGGATTTTACTTACCGCTTCCTCAAAGGCAGTCCCAGCAAATGATACTAACAATTCACTTTCGTCATTTACTATTTCTACAGCGCCTGTTTTTTCAAATTTGCGTGTAAGCAATCCCTCTTGCGCGGCCTCTTGCCACACATTAGCCCATTCTTCCAAATTTACATCACAGTCTTCTAGCTTCATAAGTGTTACTTTATTTGTTTTCACATCGTGTACTGCCCAGCAATCAAAAATATAAAAATAGGTATCTGGTATTTGTAAATCATCTACAGCAGTATTAGGTAACACTTCAATTTTACGAGCGTAATCGTATGCCACAAAACCGATAGCCCCACCCTGAAAAACCGGAAGCTCAGAATTATATGAAATGTGATAGTTCTCTACTAATTTCTCTAACAAAGCAAGAGGTTCACCGTTTAAATTTTCAGTCTCACCATTTCTCCAATTTACAAGTAAACCATTCTCGATTGATCGTGCTATAGCCAGCGGATTCCAAGCAGCTATCGTAAAATTTCCTCCGCGTCCACTTTCTAAAAATACATGTGCTTGTTCTGCTTCTGTTTGCTTCTTATAACTATAAAAAAACGAGTCTGCATCCATCGATATTGTTTTCGTCAGTATTGTCTTCAAGTTGCTATTCCCCTTTAAGTCATATGATGTGATTCCATCTTAACTTGAATATTGTTTTGAAGCGAATATTTTTCAATTACCATATAAAATTAAACCCTTTTAGCAATTGTTTTATGTAGCGTCAGCCACAAGTGTCTTTTGACCGAAAGAAAAAATATGTATTTTTACTTTATAAATTGTCTAAAAGAATAGCCTTTGCTATATTAATGTTAAATAGAAATATTTACTAATTATGTATGCTTATTTTATAAAAAGGAGCTGTTACACAATGAAGAAGATTTTTTCGGGGATTTTCCTTGCAATGATTCTCACGCTGACTTCTCTACCTGCATATGCGGCGAGTAGTACAATTAAAATCGATGGTGTTGTCGTTACTACAGATGCGGCACCAGAAACTAAGAATAATCGAACAATGGTGCCTTTGCGTGTTATCAGCGAGAATTTGGGAGCAACAGTAAATTGGAAAGACTCCAAAGTAATACTAACAAATAACAAAATGCAGATAACGTTACAACCGAATAGCAACACCGTTATAAAAAACGGTAAAACAGAGTTACTTGATGTCAAACCGTATTTAAAGAACAATAGACTATTTGTTCCTATTCGATTTATTGCAGAGACTTTTGGTTGTCAGGTCAATTATCAAAATTCCACAGTAACAGTGGATACTGCGCCATTGGTTATAAACAATGTTAAAGTAAAAGCTGTTCAATATGAATACCGCATGACAATGGGTGGTGTCGTACAGCAGCTCCAAGGGAACACCTACAATAAAGCCTTATATAAAATGTTCGTTGAAAATAAAGGAAACCTAGTTGATGCTCCTGCTATATATTCATGGCAGATTGATCTAGACCATCCAGGTTCTTATTCTAAAAATGGACAATATAATTTTATGAGTCATGAAAATAAAAGCATTCAACAGTTTGACCTTTATCATTTAAATACAGCCTTTCCAGATGAAATATTGAAAGAGTACCCGGTTGTATTAATTCATGATGTGACTGCGAATAAATGGTATATATTCTCTGATAAAGCACTGGAATCTATTAAACAATTAATGAATACTGCCACTAATAATGGCTTCTTAAAAATCTTAAGTAATACAGTTTTATAGTAGGCTATCCTAATCATAGTTTTGAACTGCTCCATAAATGTTAGTTATACCACTAACATTTATGGGCAGTTTTTTTAGTATCAATAATACCTCGGCTTCATTGATACTAAAAAAAGACTCCTCGTTAAATGAGTCTTACGTACAAATAATTGGATTAGTCTGCAAATTGATATAAAGGTATCGATAAATAATTGCCACGTAAAATTTAACTTTTTCGGCACATGTCTTTTGTAGCGAAAGCGAAGCGTCAGCAACAAATGTCTTTTGAATATATATTTCTACTTTATAATTTGGTTAAGCGAAGAGCATTTGCTATACTGATAACAATAGGAAATTTTACAAATTGTGTATATTTATTTCGTGAAAAGGAGCTGTTATTACATGAAAAAGGTTTTTTCAGGGGTTTTCCTCGCCATGATACTCATGCTGTTTTCTCTACCTGCATACGCAGCGCACAATACAATTAAGATTGATGGTGTTGTCGTTACTACAGATGCGGCACCAGAAACTAAGAATAATCGAACAATGGTGCCTTTGCGTGTTATTAGTGAAAATTTAGGAGCAACAGTAAATTGGAAAGACTCCAAAGTAACACTAACGAATAACAAAATGCAGATAACGTTACAACCGAATAGCAACACCGTTATTAAAAACGGTAAAACAGAGTTGCTTGATGTCAAACCATATTTAAAGAACAATAGACTATTTGTTCCTATTCGATTTATTGCAGAGACTTTTGGTTGTCAGGTCAATTATCAAAATTCCACAGTAACAGTAGATACTGCGCCATTGGTTTTGAACAATGTAAAAATAAAAGCTATTCAAGAGGAATATCATATGACAATGGGGGGGATCGTACAGCAGCTTCAAGGGAACACCCACCATAAAGCCTTATATAAGGTTATCGTTGAAAATAAAGGAAATCTAGTTGAAGCTCCTGCTAATTATTCATGGCAGTATGATATAGACCATCCAGGTTCCTATTATAAAGTTGAACAACTTGATTTTATGAGTCATGAAAATAAAAGTGTTCAACAGTTTGACCTTTATTCTTTAAATGGACCCTTCTCGGATGAAGAATTGAAAGGATACCCAAAAGCATTAATCCATGATGTTACTGCGGATAAATGGTATTTATTCACTAATAAAGCACTTGAATCTATTTATCAATTAATGAACACTGCCACTAACAATGGCTTCGTAAAAGTCTTAAGTAATACAGTTGTATAGAAATCTATCCTAATCATATTTTTTGAACTGCTCGATAGATGTTAGTTATACTACTAGCATTTACGGGCAGTTTTTTTATGATCAATTATGCCTCGTACAATTTGATCATAAAAAAAGACTCCTCGTTAAAGGAGTCCTTACATATAAATAATTGGATTAGTCTTCAAATTGATATAATGGTGTTGATAAATAACGTTCGCCATTAGAAGGTACGATTGCAAGAACATTTGAACCTTTACCTAGACGTTTTGCTGCTTCAATGGCAACATGAATAGCTGCACCTGATGAAATACCACATAAGATACCTTCTTCACGCGCTACTTTACGAGCTACCTCAAAAGCAATCTCATTTTCAACTGGGGCTACCTTAGAATATACATCTGTATCTAACACTTCAGGTACGAAGCCAGCTCCGATACCTTGAATTTTATGAGGCCCTGGTTGACCACCAGAAAGTACTGGGGAATCTTTTGGCTCAACAGCAATAATTTCAATATCTGGATATTTCTCTTTTAGCACGGCACCAGCACCCGTAATCGTACCACCTGTACCTACACCAGCAACAAATGCATCTAATTTTAATCCTTCAAATGCTTCTACAATTTCAGGACCAGTTGTTAAACGGTGAACAACGGCATTAGCTGGGTTCGTGAATTGTTGTGGTAAGAAGTAGCCATGCTCTGCAGCTAATTCCTCCGCCTTAGAAATTGCACCTTTCATACCTGCTGGTCCAGGTGTTAATACAAGCTCTGCACCATATGCACGTAATAAGTTACGACGCTCTAAGCTCATTGTTTCTGGCATTACTAAAATCGCTTTATAACCTTTAGCAGCAGCAATCATCGCAAGACCAATACCTGTATTACCAGAAGTAGGTTCAATAATTGTACCACCAGGCTTTAACGTACCGTCTTTTTCAGCCGCTTCAATCATCGCTAAAGCTAAACGGTCTTTCACTGAGCTACCGGGGTTAAAATATTCTAATTTTACATAAACAGTACCTTCGTTTTCACCTGTTGCATGATTTAATTTAACAATTGGCGTTTTACCAACTAATTCAGCTACTGAGTTTGCTAATCTACTCATTTATCAATCCACTCCCAATCCCTACTAATTTTATAGGTTTTACTTATTTTTGATTTTATCAATTTTTCCATTAGATTGTCAATAAATATAACTTATATTTTCAGAATATTTATTGATTCCCCTTGTTCTAATAAAGTCAAAGGTTTTTGGCCTACATTTACAAATTCAAGGAAACAAAAATCTGCTCAATATCCTGGGGTGGCCATTACTCTGTTGACGCTAAACGTCTGCAGGGGTTCCCCTGGCTCACTTTCCCGCAGATATTTCGCAGATCCTTTAAGCCCATTTTAGAGCAATCTGTTATTTACCTTTTTTCGCTTCTCCGTAATACCAAGTTGCGTTAAATTCAGACCAAAACGTTTCCGGAGTAACATGTTGTGGCAGTTGCTCTAACGCAAGCTCACGTTCAATATGTTCTTTCACATCATCATATGTAAAGGATTGTCCTTCTGTTATCTCTTGAACTTGTACAATTCCGTAATGACCGTTAGCAAGCTTAAATGCTTTACTAACCTCACCTGCTTTTAAATCATTCACTGCTTTTAAAATGGCAGGATCGACATTTTCCTGTTTTTCTGTGATGAAACCAATATCTCCACCTAAGCTAGCTGACGCACTGTCTACTGAAATTTCACGTGCTAGCACCGAAAAATCAGAGGGATCTTTTATTTCCTTTAATGCTTCCTCAGCGGCTTTTTTTGAATCCACTTCTATAAAATTCGTACGATAGCTTGTTTTCGTATTGTACAGCGCCTGATTTTCCTCATAATATTTTTCAATACTGTCTTCTTTTATAACCATATCTTTTGTCAGTACCTTATCTAAAATAAGCTGTGAGCGAATTTTTTGTCGCAGTTGCTCTGATGAAAGGTTTTGCATTGCAGTATCAAATTTATCTTGAGCAGACCGCATTAAGGCTAACTCTAAATCAATCTCTTTATCCGTTACTTGAATTTTAAACTTTTTAGCTGCCTTCTCCATAACAGATTCATTCACTAAATTTTGTAGCGTCTCTTTACCATAGCGTTCTTCCATGGCAACCATCCACTCTTGGCGAGTAATAATATCCCCATCAACGGCAGCGACTTGTTCGTCGCTACCAATTTCCAGGTCTTTATTAGGAATTAACCAAGAAATAAACCATAAAATGTTTCCTAATAATAAGATTGCAATAACTGTTAAAGCAGGTTTTGTCTTCAGACGACGTTGTAATAAAGGCGTTTGGTTGGGTGTTGCAGCGGATAAAGGTCGTCGATTACGCGTTGAGCTCATCGATGAATCCTTCTAACTCTTCTTTTGAGAAGCGGTATGTTTCTAAACAGAAGTGACATTGTGCTTCTGCTTCGCCATCCTCTTCAATCATTTCTCGAATCTCCTGTGTCCCTAACCCTAAAATCGCTGCACCAAATCGCTCTTTTGAACATTGACATTTAAATTCTACCGGCATGGAATCTAAAATTTGTAGATGGTCTTTTCCTAATACAGCTTCTAAAATTTGCTCCGGTGTAAAACCTTTTTCAATCATTTTTGAAACAGGCTCTATAGTAGCAAGATGTTGCTCAATTTCATTGATTGTCTCTTCCTCACAGCCTGGCATTAATTGTAGGATAAAGCCACCAGCTGCAAGAATTGTGTTATCAGGATTTACTAAAACCCCTAATCCAACTGATGAAGGCACTTGCTCAGATGTAGCGAAATAGTAAGTAAAGTCCTCAGCAATTTCACCTGATACAATTGGTGTTTGTCCAGAGAACATGTCTCTCAAACCAAGATCTTTTACAACTGTTAATGAACCCTCTGTCCCAACACCTGCTCGAACATCAAGCTTACCGTGTTCGTTTAAATCGAAATGAACGTGAGGATTTGTTACAAAGCCACGTACTTCACCATGGGCATTACTATCAATCACGATTGGACCGATTGGACCGTTCCCCTCAATTTTAACAGTGATTTTTTCCTCACCTTTTAACATAGCACCCATCATTACCGAAGCAGTCATAGAACGACCAAGGGCTGCCGACACAACAGGCCATGTATTATGACGACGTTGTGCTTCTCCTACAGTTGTTGTTGTACAAGCTGCAAAAACACGAACCTGTCCGTTGAACCCTAAACCTCGTACTAAATAGTCTTTCATAAATGAAATGTCCCTCATTTCTTATTGATTGCGTTTATATAGCTTATATAAGCCTTTTAATGTTAAAAACGGATCGACTACATCAATAGCTTGCGTCTCCCCAGCAATTAAATTTGCTAATCCTCCAGTAGCAATTACTAAAGGCTCTTCCTTACTTTGTGCTTTCATGCGATTAACAATTCCTTCAACTTGTCCAACGAAGCCATAAAATATCCCGGCCTGCATCGCAGATACGGTTGTCTTTCCAACAATATGTGTAGAGCGCAATATTTCAATACGCGGCAATCTAGCTGCCTGCGTATAAAGCGCCTCCGTTGAAATCGAAATACCTGGAGCGATAGCACCGCCCATATAATCGCCCTTTTCGTTTAAGTAACAATATGTTGTGGCAGTACCAAAATCAACAATAATCAGTGGTGCTTTATAAACATCAAGAGCTGCAATAGCGTTCACTATGCGGTCTGAGCCAACTTCACGTGGGTTTTCATATTTAATATTCAATCCTGTTTTCACACCTGGTCCTACAACGAGCGGTTTTTTACGAAAATACTTTTGACACATCGCTTCTAACGAAAACATTATTGGTGGTACAACAGAGGATATAATAATACCTGTAACCTGTTCAAATGAAATGCCTGCATGATTAAAGAAAGATAATACTTGCATTGCGTATTCATCTTCTGTTTTATGAAGGTCTGTCACCATACGCCAATGGAAGGCCAATTGATCGTTTTCATCATAGACACCTAATACGATATTCGAATTTCCTGCATCTAAAACTAAAATCATGGTTGATGCCTCCTATTTATTGCCCCTCATCATAATTGTACCTGTCATTATGCAATTGATACAACTAAAACAATGCATACTCATGCACAAAAAGTAAAGTTAAAACACTTTAGAAAATGATACCACACTTTTATTCCTATGAAATAGCATACATGCTCACTCTAAAAAGGAGCCACCCTCATATTAGGTAGCTTTAAAATTGAAATCTCATATTAAAAAGCGTGGTGATTTCCGTTCCAGGCTACTCGCTTTTCGCCCAGTCGGAACGGAAATCAACCCCTCATTTTGCCGAAGAACCATACTAAAGGAGCTACCCTCATATTAGGTAGCTCCTTAAATATTATTTAAAATTAAATTTTTCTGGGTCTGGTCCGCAACGTAATCCATCATTTAGTGTATCTAACTGAGCCATTTCTTCCTCTGTTAATGCAAAGTCAAAGACCGTTAGATTTTCTGTCATACGTGCAGGAGTCATTGTTTTTGGAATAGTGACTACACCATGTTGCACATCATAGCGTAATACGATTTGTGCTGGTGTTTTGCCATATTTAGAAGCTAGCTGCTGAATCAATGATTCTTCCAACAAAGAACCATTCATTAGTGGTGACCATGCTTCTACCTGTATTCCTTTTTCCTTACAATAGGCACGTACTTCCTCTTGAGTTAAGTGCGGATGGAATTCAATTTGATTAATAACAGGAACAACTGATGTTTCCTTTAATATATTTTCTAAATGATGAACATGGAAATTACTAACACCAATTGAGCGTACACGTCCATCCTGATAGATTTTTTCAAGTGCTTTATATACATTAATATAATTTGTATCTATACCCGGCCAGTGAACTAAGTATAAATCTAAATAATCTAATCCTAATTTTTCTAAACTACTATCATATGCTGCAAGTGTTTCTTCATAGGAAAGTCCATCGTTCCAAACCTTTGATGTTACGAACAGTTCTTCACGTGTTACTAAGCCCTCTTCAATTGCTGCACGAATACCTCGTCCAACACTTTCTTCATTGCGATATACTTGGGCTGTATCAATGCTACGGTAACCTTTTGCAATTGCTGTTTTTACCGCCTCAGCCAAGTCATCCCCTTCAGGTACTCGAAAAACGCCATAGCCGATTAACGGCATCTCTAAACCATTATTCAATGTTACATTTCCCACTTTTCAACACTCCTATCTATTTTGGTCCTAAAAGAAGCTATATACGCAGCTGCGTAGTATAGGTTCTATCGTAATACCTATTACCGAAAAAAGGCAAAGAAAAAGACTGCTTACTAAAATCGTAAACAGTCTTTCCCATATTAATCACGCTTTTCATCGATACCTTTTGGTGTATCAATCGACTCTCTACCTTCTTTAGGTAAATCAGCTGTTGTTGGATCTGGCTCATTGCTAAGCAATTCTTTTTGAACAGCCTGTTCACCAACTACATCTAATATTGGTTGAGCTTCAGCTTTAGGAGCTTTTTCTACAACCGGTTCTACCTCAGGCTCCGGTAAGACACCGTGATCACGTAAATGCTCGATTTCTTGCGCATTCAATGTTTCTTTTTGCATTAATGTGCTAGCAATTAAATCAAGTAAATGACGTTTTTCAGTTAGGATTCGTTTAGTACGCTCATATTGCGAATCGATAATTTTTTGCATTTCCTTATCAATTTCATAAGCGATTGAATCAGAGTAGTTTTGATCTGAATTAAAGTCACGACCAAGGAATACATTCCCACCCTGACTTGAACCAAACTGCATTGCACCAAGATTTTCACTCATACCATATTCAGTAACCATGGCACGTGCAATACTTGTTACCTTTTGGAAGTCATTATGTGCCCCAGTAGATACTTCGCCAAGTACGATTTCCTCTGCTACACGACCACCAAGAAGTCCAGCAATACGGTCTAATAGTTCTTGTTTTGTTGTGAAGAAACGTTCTTCCTTCGGTAACATAATCGCGTATCCTCCAGCTTGACCACGAGGAACGATTGTTACTTTGTGTACTGTATCCGCTTCATCTAGCTCTAAACCAACGACTACGTGGCCTGCCTCATGGAAGGATACAAGTTTCTTTTCTTTTGCTGAGTAAACACGGCTAGCTTTTGCTGGACCTGCAATTACTCGATCAGATGCCTCATCGATATCTGCCATATTAATTGTACGTTTACTTTTACGAGCAGCTACAAGTGCAGCCTCATTTAACAAGTTCTCTAAGTCGGCACCTGAGAATCCAGGGGTACGTTGTGCAACAGCTGCTAAATCCACTGTATCCGATAAAGGCTTGTTACGCGCATGTACTTTTAGAATCGCTTCACGACCTTTTACATCAGGGTGCCCTACTGTAATTTGACGGTCAAAACGACCAGGTCGTAATAACGCTTTATCTAAAATATCTGGGCGGTTTGTTGCAGCGATAATAATAATACCTTCGTTTGCACCGAAACCATCCATTTCAACTAACAATTGGTTCAGTGTTTGTTCACGCTCATCATGGCCACCACCAAGACCTGCGCCACGTTGACGACCTACTGCATCAATCTCATCGATAAAGATGATACATGGTGCGTTTTTCTTTGCATTTTCAAATAAGTCACGAACACGTGATGCACCGACACCGACAAACATCTCTACGAAGTCAGAACCTGAAATCGAGAAGAACGGTACGCCTGCCTCACCCGCTACTGCTCGTGCAAGTAATGTTTTACCTGTACCTGGAGGACCTACAAGTAGGATACCTTTCGGAATACGTGCCCCGATTTCAGTGAATTTGCGGTGGTCTTTTAAAAAGTCAACAACTTCTACAAGCTCCGCTTTCTCTTCATCAGCACCCGCTACATCTGTAAAACGAACTTTTTTCTTCTGATCATCATAAAGTTTAGCTTTACTTTTACCAAAGCTCATCACTTTATTACCGCCACCTTGAGATTGGCTCATTAGGAAGAAGAATAAGAAAATGATAATGATGAAAGGAATAATCCCTGTAAAGAACTGAATCCATCCACTTGTTTCTGGCGCTGTTAAATATTTAATATTACTATTCTTATCCTTAGCAGCCCCATCGATGCGGGCCATTAAGTCTGGGTTATTGGTAGGGATGTTTGCAGTAAAACTTTCCCCTTTTTCATACCCCTTCAATGTACCTTCAACGATGTATACTGATTTATCAGGTTGAATTGTAGCACTTGTTATTTGATTCTTATCTAGAGCTTCTTGAAACTCATTATAAGTTAACTCTTTCGTTGGTGCCTTTCCACCATTGAAAGTACCAAAAATACCGATAATCACTAAGAAAATCAGTAAATAGAATATGGTA